>Ga0008835_100440_pt1 | contig 40468 bp, 34 predicted proteins | sample HotLakConsoUCCRE_FD_62215 | JGI IMG/M metagenome (GOLD analysis project Ga0008835, IMG submission 62215) | Hypersaline microbial mat communities from Hot Lake, Washington, USA - Hot Lake Consortium UCC-RE (Hybrid Assembly) ... | reverse complement strand
TCGACGCCGATGATGGTAACCTCTCCCATGGATGCCCTCTCCTTCAGCTTGTGCGTTGACACGGCAAGCATGGCACATTGCGATGCCGTCAGGGGAGAGCGGCATCCACCCCATCTCCACCCTAAGTCATTGTTATGGTTAAGTTGTTGAATTATTCGAGCGTTTAGGCGGCATCCACCGCATCTCCATCAGTGGCAATCTGGGTGTCCGGGACATTGCCGTTGCCAAGCGTGCGGCGCTTCGGGGATGGTCGAGTCAGAGGCCAAGGGACAATCTGACGGTCAAGGACCCTCGGGCCTGAGGCCGCGCAGGAAGATGTCGATGGCTTCGGATCTCAGGCCCGGCCCGACGCGCGGCGAGGCGCCGAATAGCGCTCCGTGCAGGACCATGCCGTCGACGAGGCTTGCCAGCGCCCGCCCGGCCGAGCGCGTGTCTAGGTCGGGGCGTACCTCGCCCACCGTCAAGAGATGCGTGAGCGCTGAGGCATAATGGTCGCCAAGGCCGTCGAAATGCCCCGACAGTGTTCGGGCGACATCGCCGCTCGCGAGACCCGGACCATACACCTCGAAGAACACGCGGATGAGCGCCGCCTCATCCTCGGGCACCTCCATTGCGCCGCGCAAGCCGTCCAGAAAGGCCTGAAGCGACGGCGGCCGCGCCTCCGCGCGCAGCCGCTCGGCCATGCGCCCGAAATACCGGTCGATCATCGCCTCGGCGACGGCCTCCTTGTTGGCGAAATAGAGATAGAGCGTGCCCTTACCCAACCCGGCGGCCGCGGCAAGATCGGCGATCGTCGAAGAATGATAGCCCTTTGCCGCGAAGGTCTTCACGGCGGCTTCGAGTATCGCGGTCTGCATCGCGTCGCGATCGACGATCTTCGGCATCCAGAGCCCTTCCCATCAAAACCGGTCCCGCGTCATGGAACGAAAATGACTGGACGTCCAGTCATTATCAGGATTATGGCTGACCGGTCAGCCATAATAACACGAGGATCCCGCCTATGCCCCCCACAGCCGAGCCGCGGTGTCGCGGCACCCATAGCGCCGAAGGGCAGGTGACATGGCACTATTCAGGGCGCATCGACGGTCTGGTCGGCACCGGTGCGACCGGTGCGGAACGCGCGCTCGGCTACGGCAGCGCGGCGGTTCTGACGCTGCTGATCGTGGGTGACGACCTTCTGCGGGTGGAGCCTGTCGCGCAGGCGGGATGGCAGGTCGCGCTGCTGGCCCTCTTCGCGTTCGACATCGCGGGCGGCGCAGTGGCGAACATGCTGAATTCCTGCAAGCGCCTTTATCATTCTCCGCCGCGGCCCGAGGAAGGCGCGATCTTGCGCGCGCTGAAGAACCCGAGGCTCTTCACCGCCCTGCACGTCCACCCCTTGCTGATCGTCTGGGCCTTCGGCGGATCGCTCGCCCATGCGGCGATCTGGTACCTTCTGCTGCAGGTCGCGGTTTGGGGGGTGCTGGCCACCCCGCTCTACCTGCGGCGCGCGCTCGCGACCGCGGTGTCGATGCTGGCCATCATCGGCGCGCCGCTGGTCCTGCCGCTGGGGGCCGGACTCGGCTGGGTGGTCCCGGCGCTGTTCGTGAAGCTGGTCCTCGCCCATGCCGTGCGGGAGGAACCCTATGCCGCGCCGTCGCAACTGGCCCTGTCTTCGCGATGAGCGGCGCGTGCGTGGCGGGCGGGATGAAGGGCACCCGGGGCAGGCCCACGGTTCTGGTCGCGGGTGCCAGCGGCTATCTCGGCCGCCACCTTGTCGCCGAGTACAAGGCGCGCGGCTGGCAGGTGCGCGCCCTGGTCCGGAGCAGGGAGGCGGCGCGGCGGGCGAGCCTCGACCCGGATGACATGTGCCTCGCCTCCGCGACCGACCCCGCGCGCCTCAGCGGCGTGATGGACGGCGTCGACCTTGTCATCTCGGCGCTCGGGATCACCCGGCAGCGCGACGGGCTGAGCTACCGTGCCGTTGATTTTCGCGCGAACGCGAACCTTCTCGACGAGGCGCTGGCCACGGGCGTAAAGCGCTTCGCCTATGTGCACGTGCTCAACGCCGAGGCGATGGCCGGTGTGCCGCTCGTCAATGCGAAGCGCGCCTTCGTCGAGCGCCTCGCGCGTGCTCCGATCCCCGTGACCGTGGTCTGCCCCTCGGGCTTCTTCCCGGACACGGAGGCCGTTCTCGACATGGCGGCCTCCGGCCGGGTCTGGCTTTTCGGCAACGGGGGCCGGCGCCTCAACCCGATCCACGGTGCCGACCTCGCCTCGGCCATGGCGGATGCGATCGACGAAGGGCGCGAGAGGCTCGACATCGGCGGGCCGGACATCCTCAGCCAGCGCGCTCTTGCCGAACTGGCCTTCGCCGCGATCGGGCGTCCGGCCCGGATCACCTGCCTGCCCGACGCGCTGCGGCGCATCGCGCTGCGCGCCCTGGCAATCTCCCCTCCGGTCTCGCCGGCAGGCCCCGCCAGGTTCTTCCTGACCGCCATGGGCCTCGACATGGTCGCGCACCCTCACGGCACCCGCCACGTCGCAGACCATTTCGCCACGGTGCTGCATGCGCGCCGTAGCACGCCGGAAGATGACCCTGCAGCCTGTCCGGCACGCGACTTGTGATCGATTCCGGCTTGCACCTCGAGGGGTGCAAGGGGCTCGAGGCATGGAAGGGGCGATGAATGGGTCGATCCCGGTCGCGAACGGCGGCGAAGAGAACGGGACCAGCAGCACGACTTCTGCAATGCGCCCGCCGCCGGACGAAGCCGCGAGCGCGTCACAACTCCTTGAAGTATCGAGCTACTGGCCACTTCTGGAACCCGAAGTTCTCATAGGCGCGTCGGGCGGGTGAGTGCCCGGAATCGTCAATGGTCTCGACCATGATCATCCGCATCCCGGCCGCGCGGATGTGCTCCTCCGCGAACCCCATCAGTCGCCGGCCGATGCACCTGCGCTGGTGCTCGGGCGAGACGGCAAGGATGTAGATCTCGCCCATCCGGTCGTCGGCGTGGACCCGGATACCGATGAACCCGACCGGTTTCGCGCCGCGGCGGGCCAACCAGATGTTTTCTGGCTCGGTGTCCAGGAGCGTCGCGACATCTGCTCTCTGCCGCGCCTCCCATCCGTCCGGGTAGAACGTGTCGTAGACGAAGCCCGGCACGTCGTGCCGCGTTTTGGCGAAGACCGGCGTCGAGGCGGCGATGGCAAGATCGATCACCGCCTGCCGGTCGCCCGGGCGGAAGGGCGCGATCCCGACGTCGTCCCCGTCGATAGTCTTTTCCGGCTGCCGGCCGTTGCGTCCGGCGACCTCTCGAAGATGGCGCTGCCCGCGCGGGCTCAGGCGATAGCCGACCTCGAGGCTCTCGGTCAGCCCCAGCTCTTTCAAGCTGCGCACGCGACGTTTGAACGCCGGCTTGTCCATGCCTGTCTCAGTGGCAAGTTCTCCCGCAGGGCGGCCAGGGTGCCGGCCGATCAGATCGAGGACGCCGCGTGTCCACGCGCCGCCGCGGTTGCGGCGGTCGAGCCGGTCGAGCGCGGACGAGATCGCCGCGAGAGCGTCGGTATCGAGATCGTCGTCAGCCGCCAGTGCCCGCCGGTTGTCTGGTCTGTCGAGTCGGAAGTCGATCCGGTAGAGGCGGCCGGGCCGGTCGCCCAGCTCTGCGAGCAAGGTGGCACGATCCCGTGCCCCGGCCGCACGCGCGTCGGACTCCGAGATATCGTCACGCGACACCTCGCGCAGGTCTTCGATGACCAGCTCTCCGACCGCAGTGCGCAGGCGACCGTGTGGCTTGACCGTCGGGCGACGCCAGACACGGAAGGCTGTCGTCACCTCGCCCAGTTCGATGGCGTTCAGAATGTCCTTCTTGAAGAGCATCCTTCAGCTCGTGTTTCTCCGGCGGATCACTAGAACACCCTCTGCCGTCCGCCAAGTGGTCTTCGCCTCGATCGGCGTTCGCCTTTCGGCTGCCTGTTCTGCGCTGGCTTCACAGGACCCATGCCAGTCTTCCCGGCATAGCGCGTCGACCAAGACGATCTGGTCAACCCGGAGACCAATGTCGCGGAGTTGCTTGTCGTCGAAGCCAGGAAAGAGATCGGTCGCACGGACGTAGCGCGGCTTGCAAATCCCGACGAAGATCGAACGAAGACCATTGATAACCGCGCGGCCGACATGGCGTGATTCGGCTCGGCCGCTTGCCTGCTCCGCGGGCCATGAAGCCTCTTGCGGCGTGTTTCGCCCGCGCGGGTGACCAACGCTGCTCATGTGTCCGGCCGCAAGAACAGCCGCCGGACGTCGTCGTTCGCACTCGTATGCGGGTCCAACGGAACCCAGATCTCGACAGCGCCCACCTCGTCCAGCGGATCATAATCGGCAGGGTAGAGTTCGAAATCCGGCGCGGGCGCGGGCACGAGTCCGTTCGACGACAATCCGCGATCCCAGACCGCCATCACCGTGTCGCGCAGGGTGGCGGCACTGCCGCGATGCTCGAATACCGCGTAGGTGGCGGCTTCGATCCGCAGGCTCTCGAAGTCCGGGGAAAACATGGCATCCCTGTCGATCTCGACCGCGGCCATGTAGGCGAAGGTGCCGTCTTCATCCGGCGCGAAACAGATGCCGTAGTTTTGCTCGTCAACGCGACCGACAATCTCTTCGAGACGTGGAACGAACTCCGCCCATTGGCCCGGGATCGCGCCGTTCGTCTCGATCGTGTAGCGCTTGACAAGGCCGGCGACTCTGAACGCTCCGCGTGTCGTGAAGCGAAGCGGTTTCGGTGTATCGGATGTGGCGGTGTTCATGACGAGAGCCTCCTGTAGTCGAGTTGCGATGGGGGCGGACCCGGCTCTGACCCGCCCAGGCGTTAACCCGAGGACGGCTTCGAAGCTGCGGGAGAAGCTCGCCTGTGACTCATACCCACAGCACATCGCCACATCGATGATCGCATGGCGCCCGCTCCCTAGCAGAGCAGCCGCTTCGGTCATCCGACGACGACGCGAGTATTGGATTGGCGGGATCCCGAAACACGCCGAGAATGCACGGCACATGTGGTAGCGAGAAACACCCGCGGCGGCCGCGATCTCGTCGAGATCGAGTTCCTTGCGCAGATTGGTCTCAATGTACCATAGCGCAGTCTGGGCCAAGGACTCTGTCACCGGAGATTTTCCCTCTTGTCCGCTTGGCACTGGATAGCTGTTCAGCGCCGACCTTGTTTTACAGATCTTGCGCTTCATTCGCCGCTTCCGTCGGTGCGCGCCCAGCCAGTCGGCCCCACCGGCGAGCCTGCTTGACGTGGCACGTCCAATCTTATAGTTTGTTATATCGAACGAATTAATAAGGTGCAAGATGCAGGTGATGATCGCGGGTGGCGGAATCGCAGGTATGGCATGCGCCATCGCGCTGCAACGTCAGGGAGCGGACGTCGTCGTCCACGAGTCGACCGAGCCAGCGGACGCCCAACAGGGACTGTTCCTGAGCCTCGCCAGCAACGGGCTGAACGCACTTCAGGATCTCGGGCTACCTGAACTTGTGGATCGGCTCGACGCGATCCCGACGCCGTGGATGACGTTTCACACCAGCGACGGCCGGCAACTCGCGCGGGTGCCCATGGGACTCGCTGAGGGCCCGGAGCCCGTCACTGTGATGCGCGCGGACCTTTGCCGGGCGCTCACGGAGGCCGCCCAGTCGGAAGGCGTCATGATACAGCGCGGGTCGAAGGTCACTGGCTATCGGACGGTCGAAAACGGCGTTGCTGTTCGGCTTGAGGACGGAACCGATACGAATGCGTCTCTGCTAGTCGGCGCCGACGGAATTCACTCGCGGATTCGCCAAGCGATGCCCGGGAACGCGGCGCAGCCTGCGTACTCAGGACTGGTGAACTTCGGAGGCGTCGTGCCGGGCACATCTCTCGACACCACGAAGGGAGACATGCGCATGGTCTGGGGGCACGAAGCCTTTTTCGGCTACACCGTGCGCCCCGGAGGCGAAGCCTGGTGGTTCGCCAATATTGCCGTTCCCGAGCGGCACCTGCACGACGGACTCTGGCGCGGAACTGCGCAGAATATCAGGGCAAGACTCGTCGATGCCTTCTCGAAAGACGATCCCGTGCTCCGGCGACTGGTGGAAGCAACGGCGGAATTGAAGGCTTACCCGATCCACGATCTCGCCCATGTCCCGTGCTGGCACGATGGCCGGGTGGTCCTCGTCGGCGACGCGGCGCACGCGACATCGCCGAGTTCCGGACAGGGAGCGGCCTTGGCCCTGGAAGACGCCGGCTGCCTCGCCGCGTTTGTGGAGAGCGAGGATGATCTGGACACCGCACTGCAGCGCTTCGTCTCCCACCGCCGCCCAAGGGCGGAACGAATCGTGGAGGAAGGGCGCAAGCGCGGTCGATACAAGGCACCCCGATCCGCTCTTCAGCGGTGGGTGCGAGATCTAGTGGTGCCGGTCATGCTGAAGCGCTTCGTGACCCACGAGTCCATGGAATGGATCTACGGGTATCGCGTGTCGCATGGCCTCTGACATCGGGCAGTGCCAACCCATTGCGTGCTCATTCCTGAAGGTCGCCCGCTGCCGCGATCTGCGCCGCGGCGATTCGCTCGAAGGCGTCCGCGATCAGGGTCAGTTCGTCTTCGTCGTAGCTGTCGTATACCTCCGACAGCCGGCCCATCAGCGGTCCGAAGACGCGATGCCGAAAGGCGCCGAGCCTCTCCTCGTTGGCGACGACCTCGATGGAGCGTCCGTCCTCGGTGCTGCGCTTGCGTTCGATCCATCCGGCGTTCTGAAGCCTGTCCAGGATGTTCGTCACGGACGCGGGCTTCAGCCGCAACCGTCCGACGAGCTCGCGGTGGCTCATCGGTCCGTGCTGCGCGATCATCCCGAGCGCCTTCCAGTCCGTCGGCCCCATGCCGAAGACCTCGGCCGCTCGCCCATGAAAAAGCACGATCGCATCGCTCATCGCGCGTCCGGCGCGCCCGAGCCGCTCGAGCGCTTCATCTCTGTTGGTGGAGCGGTGTTTCGAGGTTGACATGCCTGCATGGTCCATTTAGTTCGTTCTATCGAACGAAAGTATACAGCTTTTCGGCGCTGAAAGGAAGCGCCATCGACTGCTCATCAACATGCCGAAAGGACCCATCGATGTCTGACCAAAGACTGTTCACGCGCCTGCCAGCAATCGCAAGACGTCTGCTGCCGGGCGCCCTCCTGATCCTGCCCGGATGCACGTTCATCGGAGTGGCGGTCGGCCAGATGGTCGGCGATCCGTCCAACTGGACGACGGTGGGAATGGGCCTCGGCGTCGCCCTTTGGGGGCTGTCGCTGAGCTGGTCCCGTTCTTCAAACTGAAGTGGCGATCCGGCGGCCAACCGCTCTGAGGGAGATTCCAGTCATGGGCACCTTCGCGGAATGCCAGGACGTCGATTTCTGGGCCGACCCGGCCCTGGCGTTTAGCGAACTCTTCGAACGAGGGGAGCGCATGCTGGTTGTGCCGGACGGGTCACTCTGCGTCTTCGGGCACAAGCAACTTACCGATCTGGCACGGCACCGCGCGGTAGACGGACCCATCGTGCCCGAAACCGGTCACGGCATGTCGGATGGCCTGGCCCGGTTCTTCCGGGCGGGGTTGTTTGCACAGGCTGGCGACACACACCGCAGTCAGCGCAAGGCGGCATTGGCGGGACTCGGCACGGCGCCGGTGGCAGACCGCGGGACACTCGTGGATGAGATCGTGAAGATTCAGGTCGAGCGGTTCGCCACCGGTGAAGCCTTCGATCTGGCACGAGATCTCGTCCTGCCGACCACCGTGCGCGTGTGGCGAGCCTTCGCGGGCTAATCAAGGGGGAGTTACGGTGTCACAGTTCGCGACGAGGCAGAGTGACGCTATGCACGAGGAGTGGGATGCTGCGGCGCAAGGTCCTGTTGAATGGGCTGGTCTGCTTGAGGGCTATTCTCGGAAAAGGCAGAACGCGGGGCAATCGGAAGCTGCTGTATTTCGTTTGGAGCGGCACGACAGGCCGACGCTGTTTATCAAGACGGAGCCGGTAACGCTTCACTCCGAATTGCCCGGCGAGGCTACGCGGCTGCGCTGGCTGACCGGTAATGGAGTGTCGTGCCCGCAGGTGCTCGCGGAACTTACGGACGAGAATCGGCACTGGCTGCTGATGACCGGCCTTCCTGGTCACGACCTGAGTTCGATGCACGAGCTCGGGCCTGCGCACATCGTGGAGATCGCAGCCACCGCTCTGCGAGAATTACACGCGCTTGACGCCACTCGATGCCCCTTCGACCACAGCCTCGATCGCCGCCTGGACCTTGCCAGCAGGCGGGTCGCAGACGGGCTAGTCGACGAGGATGATTTCGACGAGGTCAACTTTGGTCAGAGCGCGGCCGACCTATTTGAGGAGCTATTGCGGAACCGGCCATCGCAGGAAGATTCGGTGGTCACCCACGGAGATGCCACCTTCTCGAACATCATTGTTGATGGCAGGAGGTTCTCCGGCTTTATCGACTGCGCCAGGCTTGGTGTTGCCGATCGCCACCAAGATCTCGCATTGTTGGTTCGTGAAGTGCATCATGTGCTGGGTCCGGAATGGGTAGACGTGTTCCTGCAGCTTTATGGATACGGCGCCGACGGGAAGCGGCTCCAGTTCTATCAGCTTCTTGATGAGTTCTTCTGAACGTACGGACTCAAGAACGGTCCTCAATGTTTCGAATTTTTCACCCCTGCACAATCCCGTTGAGCGGCTTGGGAAGTCCAAGTTCGGAATGCAGTGCTGGAGTATCTGCTGACCGTACGCGAACGGACTGGATACGACGGTAGAACAATCTTGTCCCGCAACGCCGACCAGGGCCGGTTGAGCGTGACCCGGCGCGGCAGACACGTCAACCCGGCACCAGAAGAGCTCCGCTCCGCAGGCCGATCATTGATCCCGTTCTCGATGCAGCTCTATCCGGCGGAGCCTCGGGAACCCAACCATTCGAGGCGGAGCAGCGCGCGTCGTGATGGCGCAGCGCCCCGCCCAACTACGCGGTCTCCCAGCGTGCGCCGATTGCATCGACGAGACGACTCACGAAGTCCTCGATATTCCCGCCCGGATCGTGATCGGGGTTCACCTCGGTCACCGTGAGCGCTGCAACCCTCTCGCACTCAAGAATACGACACAGGGATGTCATCGCCGATTCAAATGACAGCGCCTCCTTTCTCCGGGAATTTTCCGCCAGAGGGAAATCCTCGAAGTCGACAAGGTCGACATCGAAATGAACGGCCACGGTCGGAAATTGTTTCATCCAGCGGGCTGCCTCTTCCGCAGCCGTGACGGGGGCACGCGCGACGTCGCCAGCACCGATGACGGCGATACCTTCCGTCTCGATGATCGCATTCTCGGTCGCCGTGACATTGCCGGCGCCGAAGAACAGCAAGGACCCCCCCGAGATGAGAGGCTTGGTGCCTGCAAGCCCGGTCAGAGCCGGCATGCAGCCGGGCAGGTTCATCATGTGCCCGACCCCCATCCAGTCGAGGGCCCCGTCCGTGGTCGTTTCAGGCGTCATGAGGTCGCAATCATAGTCCATGTAAACGAGCCCGAGCGACCGCTGCAACGCGGACAGTCCCGCGACGGTCCCGATGCCCACTGTGCAATCTCCGCCAAGCACCAGGACGAAGCTCTGATCCAGAGCCGCGCTCTGCACATGTTGCGCAACGCGCTTCGCCGTTGCTAAAACTGCATCAACATTCATGGCTTTCGGTCGATTTCGATCGGGACGCCATCTGTACACGTCGATGTCCGAAACGAGATCGACCTTCCAGCCGCGCTGTCTCAACTTTTCCGCGAGCCCGGCCTCTAGGAGGGCTCTTGGGGCCTTCTCCTGGCCGGGCGCATAGGCGCCGGCACTGCTCGGCGCCTCAATGATGGAAATGCGTTTCATTACAACCCTTTCATGTCCAATACCTGTCGATCCGTCTCGAGAGAAACCTCATTTGCCGCGCCTCTCCCGGCCGTCCATCGCGAGGCGTGGCGTCCGGCCGCCGCGGTCAGTCCGCTTCCTGCGCCTTCAGATGGGCCGGCCGCTCCTTGCAGCGTTCCAGCCAGTCGCGGACCGCGGGATGATCCGGCGTGGCGTCAGGGAAATAGAGATATGGCGAGCAGACGAGGATGTCGGCAGCGGTGAACCTGTCACCCGTCAGCCAGGGCCCGGACCCCAGCGCCGCGATCAGCCGGGCGGCAACCTCGGCGCGCCCGCGGAACGTGGCCTGCGCGACCGGGTGATCGGCGACCTCCAGGACCTCGGCGATGTAGACCGGCTCCATCACCGCCCCGTACCAGAAAAGCCAGGTCAGGTAGCCGCCGCGCCCTGCCTCGCCTGGGGCGATGCCGAGCCCTCGATCAGGAAACAGGTCGGTGAGATATAGCATGATCGCAGCACTTTCGGTGACGAGTTGCCCGTCATGTTCGAGCGCGGGCACCTTGCCCTCGGGATGCGGATTGCGCGGGTCGCGCGCGCCCGAGCCATCCTGGCGCGGGATGTCCATGCGGCACGTCTCAAATGGCACATCGAGCTCGTGCAGGAGCCAGTGAACCCGGCCCGACCTCGATTTCGGAGCGTGGTAGAATTTCAGCATCGTGTCCTCCTTGTTTGTTGATCCGAGGTTCTATCCGACCCATCCTGACGAAAAACGTCAGGAGGACTCATGGCGCGTAGCGATCGTCTCCTTCGTCTGCTCCAGAATCTGAGAACGGAACCTGCACCGGTGACGGCGGCGCGTCTCGCCGACCTTTCCGGTGTATCGGAGCGGGCAATCTATCGTGACATCGCGGCGCTCCGGGCGGCAGGCGCCCTCATCGACGGGCAGGCGGGCTACGGCTACACGCTTACGGAAGACGCCGCCTTGCCGCCGCAGATGCTGTCGCGACTGGAGATCGAAGCCGTTATCCTGGGGCTTTCCGCGGTGCGGGCCGAAGGCGATGCGGAACTTGCAGATGCTGCAGCGGATGCGCTGGCGAAGATCACGGCGGCGTTGCCCGAGCAGGCGCGCCATCATGCGCTGCACGCGGGCTTGCGGGCGGCGCGGGTCGACCCCAAGCCGCCGCTTGCCATCGATCCCAGCGCCGTTCGAAGCGCCATGTGGGACGAGCGCGCCGTGGACATCGACTACAGTGATGGCGAGAACCGAAGGACGCACCGCCGGATCTGGCCGCTGTCGGTCGTCTTCTTCGAACGCGTTCTCATTGTGCTGGCATACTGCACTTTGCGGCAGGATTTCCGGGCCTTTCGGCTCGACCGTATTCGGAACCTCGAGACGACGCGCGAGAGCTTTCGGCCACGTCGGGCAGCACTGCTGCGGAGCTATCTTGATCGAAATACCGGACCGATCCGGTAAGACCCAGACCGAGGCGTGACGGAACGTGCCCACGCGACTATTCGTCGTTCGAGCCGGCGGTGCGGCGAATGGAGGCGCGGGATGCAATCGATCGGCCATCATCCTGCGTCTGACCAGAGTCGGTGGGGGAAGTCTTGGTTCGGGCCCATGATCTGATTTTCGCGCGAAGGGCAAAAACCTGCCAAAGACCAGCCCATTCAGGTGCGTCGAAAGGATCGTCAAATGGATGGCGGCGGCGCGACTTCAGCAGGGCGCGCCCGAGTTCCGCGTACAGGAGATGCATGGCGTCCTTCCGTCTTGAGCTACGTTTGTGAGCAAGCCAGATTTACGCCCAACGAATTCCCGCTTTTAGTACGAGAGATCGAACGATATCATTCAGCCATGAACGACGTTGACTGGAACGATCTTCGGCTCTTCTGCCACGTTGTCCGCGAAGGGACACTGGCCGGCGCAGCCGAACGGACCGGGATCAGCGCGCCGACACTCGGCCGCGCGATGCGTGCGCTGGAGGGTCGAATGGGGCGTGCGCTCTTCGAGCGTCACAGGACCGGCTACAGGCTCCTGCCTGACGGTCAGGTGCTGTACGAGCGCGTCCGAGGAATGGAAGCCGCCGCTCGGGCTATAGAGGACTGGCGCGAGGGCGCGCACGAACTTCCCATCGTCACGATCGCAATGGGAAGCTGGATGTCGGTCTTCCTCGGTGGGCGGATCAACTCGGTCTGGGCGCCCGAGGACAGGTTTAGACTATGCTTCAAGACCGCCGAGGTCCCGGTCGACATCGAGCGCCGAGAAGCCGTTATCGCCATCGCACGCCAGCGGCCGGAGACCGGCAATGTCGTCGCGCTCAAGCTCGGCCCCTGCGCCCACGCGCCCTTCGCGGCCCGCGCGTTCGATCAGACGCGCAACGGAGCTTGGGTCGCTTTGGGCCGAGAGGTCGCCGAAACACCGGCGGAACGCTGGACGGCAGACCGACCCGAAGCCTGGATCACGGTATGGGCCAATGCGCGAGGGATCCTCTACGATCTCGCAGTTGGCGGCGCGGGTCGTGCCCTGCTGCCCTGCTACCTTGGTGACGGCGACCCCGATCTTGTCCGCGCCGGCGACACGGTGGCCGAGGTTGAGGAGGAGCTCTGGCTTGTCGCCCATGCCGACGAGCGCCGCCGCCCTGAAGTGCGCACCATGATAGACCGCCTCTGCGCGTTCTTCAGCGAGCGCAGTGCTCTGCTGTCCGGTAGTCTCGGCGACTGATCCGATGCGCTCGCCACTGTTTCCTCGAGACGATGGTCAGCCGAGGCCGAACATTGCCTTCCAGTTGGTCACGGTCATGCCGCGCGCATAGTCGCGCTGCATCGCGGGATCGAGGACCTCCACGAGCAGGCGGTTCTCCAGCCAAATCTCGACGCACTCGAAGGGACCGCGGTTGCAGAGCCGCGTTGTCCAGCCTTCGGCTGCGCCAAGGTCGACGATATCTTCACGGTCGAGCGCGGACCGGATCGCGACATGGGCGAAGCTCGGGCTGTCGTCGGGCGGCCCCGCCTCGCAGGCGATCGCGTCGGGTCCGATCTTCAGCCGATGGGTCAGCGGATAGACCTTGATCGCCATGCCGTCGTCCTGCCCTGAGAAGGCGATCCAGGAGTCGGGAAAGGGCGGGAACTGCAGGGCCTCGCCGCCGAGCAAAGTTGCCAGGAACGCGCCCACGCGCTCGGGATCCTTCGCGCTGATCGAGACGTGGAGAAGCGCCATGTCACCCGGTCCTTTCTTTCAGTTTCCGTCTTGCCCACGCAGCTGTGGCGCGGAGGCCGAGGGCCCTTTCCAATCTGAGCCATGCTCTGGAACGGAGCCGCAGGAGCTGCAGGTAGCGCAGCATCCCGACCGGAAAAAGCACGCGCCAGGCCCAGACGACGATTTCGAGAGCCGGTGCCAGCACCGGAACCGCTGACGCGACAAAGGGCGCGGCCATCACGACGGACAGGCCTTTGAGCGGGTGCAACACCAGCAGATCCGTCCAGACCAGTGGGTTGCGGGGAAGTCGGCGCGACGGTGCCCGCACTTGGAACCGCCAGGCTCGATGGCGGCGGAGCCAGTTCAGAGGGGTAGCCTTCGACGGATGGCGAATGTTCGGCCACGGAAGTTGCAGGAAAGGGACAACGGGTCTCCCGCGCCAACGGGGCGCTTCATGCCAGAACGTCACCGGGCCGATTCCCTCGATCGCGAGGGTGATCGGAGGAACGGTCGCGCTCCGCCCCCCTGGCGCACCGGGCCACGGGAGCCCGGTGTGACGTGAGAGAACGACGCGGTAGGGATCGAGCCCGCCGATATGGGCCTCGGGCGTGCCGCCGGTCTCGAGGATCGGGCCGAGATAGCCGCCTTCGCGTACAAGGTTCGGGTCCACCGGGCACCAGCCGGTGCCGTCCCATGCCTCGGCCCAGACATGCGGTGTCCGGAACCATGGGGCGACGATCATGCCGAAAACGGGCCGCGCGGGAATGCTGGCGGCGTGGCAAACGGCGACGAAGACGAAGGCGTATTCGCCACAATCGCCCCAGCCCCGCTTGAGCGACAGGGCGGCGCCGCGGGCGTCCTTCGGATAGCGGTAGCGCAGCGCCCCGGCCGCCGCACGGGCCAGCGCGGCGATCCGGTCCCCTTCCTCATCGACGCCCCGCAGGCTCTGCTTGGCCAGCGCGCGCAGCGCGGCATCAGGCTCGGTCATCGGCCCCGACGTCAGGTCGGCGGGCCCGGGCGGCGGCAGGTCGAGATAGTCACCGGGGCGCAACCGGCGCGTCTCGATCCGGGCAGTCACTTCGGCGGTTTGGCCGCGTTTGAGGCGGTTAAGCCGTCGACGCCCGTGTGCGTCCGCGATCTCCAACCCTTCAGGCGCACGCAGGTCGCGGACCGCCTGGTAGCCGTCATCTGATGGCAGTGGCAGCAGCACATCCAGTTCCGCGTCATCGGCAAAGCCCCACGGATCGAAGCGGATGGACAGCTCGCAGCGGAACGTGTCGGACGTCATGCGCCCTCCTGTCCGGTCTGCGGGCCGCTCGCGGCAGCAACGGCAACAAGAAGCGGCACGACGCGATCGGCGGGAACGTCATAGCGGCCACGGCGCTCGGCCCTCAGCCAGCCCGTTGCCGTCAGTTCCCGCAGGTGGTGATGCAACTGGCCGGTGGTGCCATCGCCCAGCGTCTCGGCCAGCGCGGCGGTCTCGTGCGTGCCCGCCAGCACCGCATTCAGCAACCGCAACCGTACAGGGTGGCCGAGGGCCGCCAGCACCGGCGCGATATCGTGCCAGTCCGAGGTCAGCAGTCCGGTCGCGGGATGACCCATCTGCCATTCGACACGCCGCCCACCGGGCAGCGCCAGACTGCCCGCGAAGGCGACGCCGCCGCCCTCGGGCGCCTCGGCGCGCAGGCGGTCCAGCACGGTTGCGTCCGCAGTCGAACGGGTTGTGTCCGAACGCGGCACCTCGAGCCGCGCGACCCGCGCCTCCAGTGCGGCAAGCCGGTCCGCCAGCTCCGATTGATCGTCCATTGATCGAACGCTCTTAATACGCTATTACGCATTTGCGTATTAATAACGCATCAACGAGTCAAGCCGGAAGGTCGAAGAAAGGAGGCTGTCGTGTCTGATGCCATGTGGATGAGCGGACTTGCTGCCGTCGCCCTGCTTGCCTATGCACTCTGGTTCTTTCGCCTCGTGCGCTTCGTCAACGCGCCGAGCAATGGTCCGAAGATCCCGGTCGGGCGTGACAAGCAAGCGCTCCTGCTTGTGGATATGCAGGCAGAACACTTCGAAGGCGCGCGGCCGGAGGACGAGACTCGCCTGCTGGCCGCGGTCAAGACGGCCATCGCCGAGGCGCGCCGGCGCGGCCATCCGGTCATCGCCCTGCGCCACGGTTGGCAGACCGCGGGCACGCGGCTTATGGCCCGCATGATGCTGGGCGGCAAGGGCCTGGCCTGGGCGGCGGGTACGGAAATCCATCCCGACCTCGCTGCACGCGTAGATCACGTCGTGACGAAGCACGTGCAGGACGGATTCGAGAATCCCGAGCTCGGCGCCCTGCTCGACCGGCTGGGGATCGGCCGGCTCCGGATCGCGGGGCTGGACGGGTGCTATTGCGTGAAGAAGACCGCGCTTGGCGCGGCCAACCGCGGCTACCGGGTGGAGCTCCTGACCGACGCGATCCTGACCGCGCGGCCGCAGGAATGGCGCGCATGGCTTGCGCGGCTGCCCGAGAGGATTGTGCCCGCTGTCCCGGCGGCGCCTGCCTCGACCTGACGGAGGCCGGCGATATGACCCGAGAATCCGTAACCCATTGTCTCGATCGGGTTGACCGGCCCGGACCGCCGCGCTGGTACGGACCCGCGCTGGGCGCGATCTGGGCCCTGCTGCTGGTCCAGGTCATGCTGCCCTTTCCCGCGAACGTGGCCGTCGCCACGCTGTCGGCCGCGTTGGGCGGGTTCCTCGTCGGCCGTATCGAAGGCGGCTTCGGGACACGGCATTGGACTGGCGCCCGCAAACATGGCGGGCCTCTGCTGGTCTTTCTCCTAGGGCTGCTCGGCTTGAGCCTGCTGCTCCACCATCTTGCGGACATGGCCTGGGCGCCGCCGCTTCTTGCGATCGTGGCGTTCGTCGCGGCATGCGCCGTGTTCCGACGACGGCGCTGAAGCGCACACGGGTTCATGCGCGATTACGGGTCGGACGCGATCGGGCCCAAGATTGCGTGGCCGTTCACCGCCCACGCGATGCGCTATCAAGCCATCCCGCCGCTTTCAGGTCGGGCCGGAATGCGCGGCCCACCGGCACGCGGCGGTCGTCGGTGAGCCGCAGGAAGCTGCGCTGCCCCTCACGTTCGACTCCCTCCACGGCATCGGAGGCCACCCACCATGAGCGATGCACACGCCGGCCCAGCCCTTCGAGTTCGCGCGCGGCGTCTTCCATGCGGCACAGGATCATCTCGGACCCGCTGGTATGGTGCACGACGAGGTAGTGATCCTGCATCTCGAGGCAGAGGAGGCGCCCCTCCAGCGGGCCCGGAAGCCGCGCAGCGAAGAGGGACAGGCCCGGGCTGCCTTGCGCCTCGCCCACCACGTCTGACGTCACTGGTGCGTTGGGTCCGGACGAATCGGGCCGGGCGGACACCTGCTCCTGCATGTCCTCCCACGCGTAGACCGGCAGTGAGATGGCGGCGAGCAGCAACAGGACCTGCCCGAACAGCACTGCAACGTTCTCGGGCCAGCCGATGCCAGACAGCCCATTGGCAAGTGCGACCACCGCTGTGGCAGGTAACGCAGCGATGAACGCGCCCGATAGCGGCACCGCGAGTCCCGGAACTGGCATCCGGTCTCCCGCGACGGCGTAGACGCGTCGCAGAATGGCGTCCGTCAGCAGCCAGTTCACCATTATGATGGCGAGCCAGTAGGCCAGACGCATCCCTGCGGGCAGAAGGTCGAATGTCCCGAACGGCCCGATCAGCCCCAGCACGAGGCCCACCGCGAGAGGCACCACCAGTTGGCGAGCTAGATGGGCAATACGTTCGCGCATCGTGAACGTATCCTAGCATGTCGTTCGCGCAATCCCCCAGCCGTTTCCGCAACTTCGCTGGTCGCTCTCGTCGCTGCGCGGCTATGCCAATCCCGTCGTCAGCCGCTCGATCAGGGAAGTCGTGAAACATGATCCAAGGCATTCTGTTGCTTCACATCGTTGCCGGCGGCGCTGCGCTCGCCTCTGCCGGTCTTGCCATCGTCAGCGCCAAGGGTGGGCGCACGCACCGGCTTGCCGGCAGAGTCTACACGTTGTCCATGACATTCGTTGGGCTCAGTGCCCTTGTCATGGCAATGGTGAATCCGAACGCATTCCTTTTCGCGATTGGTGTCTTCAGCCTCTACCTCGTCTTTACCGGCTGGCGCTCGGCAACGCTGCGCGACGGCAGACCCCGGCTTGTCGATCATGGCGGAGGTGCGATGATGACGTTGGCGGGCCTGGCCATGTTCGGTTGGGGCGTGCAAGGCGTGCTCGAGGGAGCTGGCGCAGAGCCGGTAATCCTTCTGGCTTTCAGTTCTATCGGTCTGTGCATGGCCCTGATGGACTGGCGCGATTGGGCGCGGGGGCCGATCATCGGCAAATCGCGGATTGCGCGTCATCTCGGCCGGATGCTCGGAGCGTCCATTGCCACGATCACCGCGGTGGGCGTGGTCAACTTCGACCATATGCCAGAACTCATCGTCTGGCTCGGGCCGACCGCTATTCTGACTCCTGTGATCTTCTGGTGGACCGCCCGCGTGATGAACGGCGCGACCCGACCTTGACCACTTGCCCATAGGTGAAGCTGTCTCCGTCCGCGGCCTGACGGTCACAGGGCTCTGCCGGCGTTCGGATTTCAGTTCGCGCAATCCCGCGCCTGCTCCCGCATCACCGCGTAGTCGCTCAGCATCTCTGCGATTGCCGATCCCTCCGGCAGCAGGGCCAGCTCCTCAGCCCCCCGCGCCTGGAACTCTGGGCTATACTCGACGACCGGCGGACAGGCCCCGAGGCTTCCGACGTCAGAAGCGTCCGTCGCGCAGCCGCTTAGCCAGATCGTCGCGAGACCGAGGACGACGCGCCGCCGCCTCAAGCATCCGTCGTTGTGCATCATGGATCCTCTCCGTGGTCTCGAGCTGCTCGGCCAGCCGGCCTGCGCGCTCGCCGGAGCGGCGCAGGGCCAGTAGGAACAGAAGGATCGAAAGGGCTGTGACGCCGTAGCGGAGCGCCGTGCGCGCCCATGCCGATCCGGCGAGCGTGGCGAGGAGCCCACCGATCACCGCCGCCCCCGGCGCCAGTCATCGAGGCGGGCGTAGATCGTGACTGCGATGCCCCCAAGCGCGACGGCGATGAACGCCCAGCGGAGCGTATCGAGATACGGGACGAGCGGCAGGATGGCAGTCTGCGTCTCCGCCAGAACCTGCTGCGCCACCTCGACGCCGGCCGCACCCAACGTCGCCACGCCTGCCGCGCCGCCGCCTTTCATGGTGCGGCTCTGCGCCAGGACCTCGCGCGCCGGCGGGGTCTCGGCCGCGAATGGCACCGATCTTGCGGGGAAGCGCTCGCCCCACTGGCGTGCGGGGCCGAGGTCGACGTGCATGAAGCCCGAGCGCGGATAGAAGCCGAAGCCGAGGAACCCGACGTCCCGTGCCACGGACTCGAAGGCCACAGGATCGTGGTTCGCCATGGCGATGTCGAAGGCCGCGCTATCGAGGTGCTTCGAGTACGCCGCGCCACCTACGGCGCGGTTGTGCTCGGGACTGCGATAGGCCGAGCGGACGATCAGCGGCTTGCCCAGTCGGTCGCGGAGCGCCTGCAGCTTGTCGAGGGCCAGTTTGTTGATCAGCAGTTTGCCGGTGCCCCGGCAGGCGATCTCGGCCGGACTGAAATTCGGCCAGCGCCAGTCATCCGCCTGCGCCTCGCGCCAGTGGTCGTAAAAACTCGTGGTCATGGGGGTCCTCCAGAAACGAGAAAACCCGCCTCGAGGGGCGGGTCCGGTGGGTCGAACAGGTCGGATTACGAGGGCTACGGGCCGTTCCCGAAGACCTTCAGCTTGATGGCGACGCCGGCGAGCAGCGCGAGAAGGATCGCGGTGGTCACCGCGCGGACGACCGTCTGCACGGCCGTGCGGCGCACGAGCCGGAGTAAGTCCAGCATCGAGCGCAGGTCGCGGATGTCGAGCGCGGCCTCGTCGCCTTCGAGCCCGACATCGGCGAGCGCGCGCTTGGCGCCTTCCTCGGCAGCGCGCGCCAGGATCGCCTCGAACTCGTGCTCCGGCATGCGGACGAAGCCGTCCTCCGGGCGTTGTGGGGCCATAGCGCGCCTCCCTCAGCCAATCTTTGTCCCCCAGAAGGACGTCTGGTCGGCGGCGAAGTAGCCGTCCGCGGCGCGGAAGTTGCCCTGCAGCTCCACGGTGTCGCCGGCGGTGAGCGGGACCATCGTCTGCAGCCAGAGGGCGGTGGCCTCGGAGACATGCGCGCCGCTGATCTCTCCGAAGGAACCGCGAATCTCGGTCGTGCCGTTCAGCGCGAGCCGCCCGCTCATTCGGGCGGTGGTACTGGCGTTGACCTTGTACATGAGCGTCGCGCCGAAGAGGTAGGTGCCGTCGACCGGGGCCACGAACCGGTTGTTCGCGGCATCGAAGGCGCCCTGATCGTTGTAGTCGGTGTTGTTCAGGCCGATCTTCGTCCAGGTTCCGACGCCCACGTAGTTGTCGTAGTTCGTCCAGGCCTTGAACCGCGGCAGCCGGGGCTGGTCGACGATGCCGGTGGCGTTGTCGACGCTGAGCCCGTCGAAGAAGGTGCTGCCGTCGGCGGAGACCGCGAGGCGGAAGCGGTCGGAGCCGAACAGCCCCACCAGCGCCTTGGTCACGAAGCCCGTCTGCAGGGTCAGCCCGAGATCGTCGCCCGCCGCCTCCTTGTTCATGGTGTAGAACAGATCGCCCGTGCCGCCGTCAGTGATGGTTCTCGTCGCAAGACGGGAATGCCCCGTGTCGCGAATGCGACCTGCGCTTCAGTTATGGCCTGCGTTGCCAGTTCCGGGCAAGGATTCGCACCTGGGTCAGGTCGTCCCCGGATTCGGTCTCCCGTTTGGACGCCTTCGGGCGTATCGGCTGATCACGTCTCTCGGCACCGAAGCGGCGATGCCATCTGTAACGCACGGGCCGCGTCATGCTGATCGAAGGAAGTCGGCGCGCCCAGGCGTTGCCGTGTTGAAATCCGACAGCGCGGAAACACCGCAACCTCCCCGGCTTTCCGTCGCGCGGGTCCCCTTCTCGCAAATGCAACGCCCGAGGAAGTGACAGCGACAGTTGCCGGACCGCGCCGTTCCGGCGCTTCAGAGCTTTCTCTGACATCGCCCGGGACGCCGAACGGGCGGCGGCCGATTGCGTGAAGTCACTGTGCCGCGCCGTTCACCGTCCGAGGTAGCCTGCGCGATCGACCAGCAGGTTGTCACGGTAGCGGGCCAGCACACCTTCGGCCAAGAAGACGACGTGACGCCAGATTGGGTCCGACCCGAAGCGAAGCCGAAGGTCCGCGGGCCGCCCCATGATCTCCGCCGCTGCATGCTGCAGCGTGACATCGAGCGCGTAGGAGCGCGTTCCTGCAGCTTCGTCGACGCTCGGGATCGCGAGAAGGTCCAGCCGGTCGAGCGCGACCGGCTCGAAGGTGCCGCCCATGCGAAGCTCCGCATCCCGCAGGGCGTTCTGCATCAGTTGCACATAGCGTTCGGGGAAGGGTCCGGTCATCCGCGCATCGCCAGCCAGCGGGAGAGCCGCGCCCAGGCGATCGCCCGCGCCAAGCCACGCGCCCTGTTCCAGCGTGTCGATGGGAACGAACAGCGAGGGTTCATGCAGCGCGACGGTCAGGGCGGCCTCCCGACGCGTCAGAAGTGCCACTCGCTCCTCGAGACTTGCCAACTGGTCGGCCGCCAGACGTGCCTGCGCGGGATCGGCGCTGCGAACCGCCTCGAAGACCGCGCGCGCGTTCTCGAGATCGGCCTCGATCAGCCGCCGTTCCTCGGCGAGGGCGGGATCGACAAGTGTCAAAAGCGGCCCCGGCGCCGCACGCATGACCGGTGCCGGGCTCTCCGTCAGCATGCCGCGCGCAGGCGCCGTGACGGCGTAGTGATCCTCCACGTCGAGCGCCAGCGGAACCACCACGCGGTAGGGCGCGTGGACGAGCAGGAACACCGCGGCTGTCCCGGCGAGGAGCAGCGCGCGGAACACTCGGCGCCGTGCCGCGAGCCCCGCCTCCTCCGGAAGCGCAGCAGCCCTGTCCCGGAAGAGCGGCGTGACGAACATCACCACCCCGCCCCAGGCCACGAGGACCGCACCCAGGCCGAGATGCCGGGGGATCAGCGCCGTCGCGATCACGAGCACGATGTAGATCCGGTAGAAGAAGGCAGCGACGGCGTAGGTCAGCATGGCCCATTGCGCCCGCCCCTGCGGCCAGTGGCCAGACCGGCCGAGGCTTGCCACCTTCCTGCGGGTCTCCCCCAGCAGAGCGGCAGAGCGCGCGTAGAGGTTCCGCTGGCCGATGGCGTCGCTGAGGATGAAGTAGCCATCGAGCTTGATCAGCGGATTTCCGTTGAAGAGCAGGGAATTGATCGTGGAGAAGACGAAGACGTTGCCAAGCAGCGTCTGCATGTAGGTGCCCGCCGAGAAGTGCCATGCGACGAAGGCGAGAAGCCCCACGGTCACGTCCACGACGATGCCGGCCGAGGTGATCGCGATGCGCCCCCGCCGGGAGGCGCGCATGTCCGCCTCGCTCATGTCGACATAGGGCATCGGGTAGAGCGCGATCAGGAAGATGCCCGCCTTGCGCACCGGCACGCCGAGCCGCGTCGCGACCAGCACGTGTCCGAATTCGTGCACGACCTTCAGGACCGGCGCGATCAGGCCGAAGGTGACGAGCGCCTCGAGCGAGAAGACGGAACGGAACGCGGCGAGGATCGCCCAGTCGGTCTGCATCCCGAGCCACAGGCAGGCGATCGCAAGAGCCAGCGGCACGAGCATGAAGGCCGGCCGGACGAGCGCGTGCGCGAGTCCACGCAGCGCCGGCTGGATTGGCGCCACCTCGAATAGAGGGATGCCGGTGAAGATCGGATTGAACGGCTTGCGTCCAAGCGTCTCCTGCGCACGCATGTGCTGAACCGTCCCGAGAAGCACGTTCAGTTCGCGCGCGCTTTCCTCTCCGATGAGCGGCCGCGCCTCCGTCCGGCCCGCGCGCAGCGCCCGGAGCCGGTGCAGCGCAAGCGCCATTCCGCACGGCAGCGTGAAGATGCGGCCCGAGGAGGTATCCTGCATCAGATACACCATCCGCCGCCCCTCGGCGGCGACGCGCAGCCGCAGGGCGTTCACCAGCGAAGGCCGAGGTAGCTCCATGCCTTCACCCTCACGTATTCGATTGCGTATCTTGCCAGGTTGAGGCCCCGCGGCGCGGGGTCCGTCAGGATCCGGCCGTAACCGGACAGACCCGTCAGAAGCCGTCCCTGGTCTTCCGCCACGATCATGGCGCGTGCGGTGAGGCGTTCCTCCCCGGTCTGCGGATCGCGTTCGACCATGACGGGAGTCGTGATCGTGAACGGGAAGCTCTCGCCCGAGATGCCGCGGAAATACACCTCGCCCGCCAGACCGGGCGCCACCAGCGGCGCATCCACGCGCAGGAAATCGAGCGTCAGTTCGAAGCGCGGCTCGGCCTGCAGAAGTGCGACTTCCTCGCCCGCTCGCACGAAGGCTCCGACGCGGCCCGCGCTCTTGGCCGCGACCACCTCGCCCGCGACCGGGGCACGCAGCATCAGCCCCTCAAGCCGCGCGTCGAGATTGTCGAGCCGGCGCCGCTGAGCGGAGATGCGCTGTTCGGACAGGACGAAGGCGCCGTAGTCGTCCTGTGCGAGCGCCGATTGTGCGGCGACCTCCTCGACCATGATGTCGAGCGCGACCTCCGCGCGTCGCTCTTCCAGCGAGGGGGATGCGAAGGTGGCGATGAACTCGCCCTCCTCCACGCGGTCGCCGACGGACACCGCCATCTCCTCGAGGAAGGCGTCGAAATGCAGCGCCACCGATACCGCTTCCGCCGGCCTCGAGAGGCCGGTCGCGGTGACGACCCTCGGGACGGGCCATGCCAGCCAGGCCACGAGAGCGAGACCGGCCGCCAGCGCGGCCGCCCGGCGAAGGCGGCGGGTTCCACCACTGGTCTGCCCGCTCCGGCGGCGAAGTGCGAGACGTGCAAGGTCGCGCAGGCCCGCGATCCGTGCGTCGGCATCCCGCGAAGGACCGAAGAGCGCGATGGCGATGCCGGCCTCACCGGGCGGTGGCACGTCGATGATCATGGCCTCGTGTCCGACCGACGAGAGAACCAGCGCGGCGTCGAGTCCGTTCTCTTCGAGATCGTCGGCGCGAGAGAGGAGCCGCGTCTCGCCGGCGTCCCGCAGACGGACGGCCAGGGCCCGGACCTCGTCGCCCACCGCCTCGAGCGACCGGTCGGAATGGACAGGGCGCCCGACGCGTCCGGCCGTCACGGGAAGAAGCACAGCCGCCTGGGCCAGTCCCGCCTCCGGTATTCCGTCCGCGATGGCCTGCAGCACGCCGCTCTGCCTCAGACGGCCGGCCGAGGCGAGGCGCCCCGCCAAGAGCGACAGCGCCTCCGAAGATGGCGCGGTCTCGGACGTGCCCCCGCCGCCCACCGCGAGAGAGATTGCCGCGACCCGCTGGATGATCTCGGGCAGTTCGGTGACGCGCGGCACGGCCGAGAACACCCAGCCGATCCACTCACCGCTCGCCCCCGGCGCTACGACCAGGAGGGTTCCGCCATGCTTGCGTGCGCTGGGCCGGTCTCTCCGCATCGCGGTCAGAGCGGCCATCGTGTCGGCGCCGGGCGCGTCACCCGATAAAAGGACGGGCTCCGCCTCGTCCGGGCCGAGACGCAGGACCGTGCCCAGATGCTGCAGCATCGTCGCCCGTCAGACCTCGATCTTGCCGAACTGGTCTTCGTAGGCCTTGATCGACTGCGACAGGATCACGGCCAGCCGTTTGGCTGCGAAGGGACTCATCACGATTCTCTGCGACAGCTTGACGTCGAGCGATGCCTTCTCGGTCACGTTGCCGCGCCAGTGCTGGTGCGTCCCGAACAGCAGGAAGAACTCCTCCCGGTTCGCGGTCGCCGTGCCGATGTTGGCGTAGCTGCTCGTCATGTCGTCGTCGTGCCAGTTGATCTGGACGCCGCCGATCGTCGAGGGCGCACCCTCGTCCTTGTCGCTCATCTGCTCAATCTCCCTGTCATCGGCTTCACTCGGCGGCAATCGCCGCCGGTTCGCCCATCATGTCCACGCTCGCGGACTGCAGATCAACCCGCGCGAGGATTAAATCGACCATCTGCTGCAGCGCCCGCTCGAAGGTGACGGCGTCGCCCTGCCACTGGGCGGCGAAGCGATCGATCAGTGTCGCGATCAAGGCCGCGCGGACGAGTTCGGGGTCCACGCCCGAAGCCACCAGCTCCGACAATGCGGCGAGGATCGCCTCGGACGAGAGGTAGTCCAGGACGGTATCGACGAAGGTGCCAAGGTCGCCCCGGCCGGGCGCAGCGGTGTCCTGCGGCACGAAGCGCTGCGAGAACAGGGTCCGTGCATCGGCATCCTCGATCTCGCCGAGGATCCACTCCAGCTCGCTCGTGAAGTCGAGCGGACTGCCGATCGCGTCGTCCTGCTGGGCGGCCGAGACGATGTCGATGGCCCCCGGTCCGGCGAAGTTCGAGGTCAGAAGTTCGAGGAATGCCGTGGGTCCGGCAAACCGCTGCGGGCCCCACCCAGCCTCGAAGGTGCCCGCGTAGGCGTCGGAATACAGCAGGTCGTCGGCGGTGTTGCCGATGAACAGATCGGGACCGAGGTTGCCGATCATGATGTCGGCGCCTGCATCACCGCGGAGCGTGTCTTCCCCGCCTTCCACGAAGGGGAAGTTGGTCTCCACCGCGATGCCTTCGATCATGCCTGCGCCCGGTATGAACCGCAGCGTCCGGTCGAGCACGGCGGTGTCGCCGATGATCATGTCCTGGCCCGCGCCGCCGCGAAGCGAGTCCGCGCCGAAGCCGCCCCAGATCAGGTCGCGCCCCGCGCCGCCCGCGATCACGTCCGAACCCTCGACGCCGATGGCGATCCCCTCGAGCCGGACGAGGCGGTCGACCGCCGACTGGCCGGGCAACGCCAAGGCTCGGTCGGACAGCGTGATCGCGACGAGGTCGCCCGCGAGGATGTCGTCCGTCTCGCCGCCGGTGATGCTGTCGTCGCCGGCCTGGCCGAACAGGATGTTGTCGCCCGACGTGCCCTCGGCCGTCAGGGTGTCATCGCCCCCGAAGGCCTGATTGGTCAGCGCGATCGTCTGCGGGTCCGTCGCCCCGACGAAAGTCACCGCCCCTTCGTCGCCGAGGCCCACGTCATCTCCCTCGCCCACGTCGACTCTGTCGTCACCAAGCCCGGCGATCACCAGGTCGTTGCCGGAACCAGCGAGGACCGTGTCCGCGCCTCCCGCGGACACGATCGCGCTCCGGAGAAGGCCCTCCGAACCGCCGGAAGGCGCCGTGTAGTCGCCGTCGTCACCGAGGATCGCGTCCCGTCCCGCCCCTGCGTCGATACTGTCGTCGCCCGCACCCCCCGCGAGTACGTCGGCGCCGCCGAGAGCCGTGATCGTGTCGTTGCCGCCGCCCTCCGGCGCGGAGGTCGCAAGGCTGCGAAGGGCGAGCGTTCCGGGGTCGAGCCGCATCGCGCCGCCATCGCCTAGGACGGCGTTGGTCCCCGCGCCTGCCGCAACCAAGTCCGCGCCGTCGCCGCCCAGGATCCGGTCCCCGCCCGCGCCCGTCTCGATCGTGTCGCCCGCCCCCGTCCCCCAATCGCGGGTCTCGAAGTCGAGCACGCCGGCGGCGAGGTCGCGGGAATACAGAGCGCCGTCGCCGGCCACCAGATTGGCGCCCTCGCCCCCGACGACCGAGTCCGCGCCGTCTCCCGCGAGGATCACATCGTCGCCCGCGCCCGTGAAGATCGCGTCGCCATCGCCCGTGCCCGCATCGCTCGTCGTCGCCGTGGTTGAAGCCGTATCCAGCGACACCGCGCCGCTGTCGCCGAGAACGAGACTGCCGCCGTCGCCCGCGGTCAGGCTGTCGGCGCCGCCGCCAAGGACCGCGACATGGCCGCCATCACCGAGCGTCACGGTATCGTCGCCGTCCTCCGCCGTGTGCGCGCTGGTGGCGGAAAGCACGATTTCGCCGCTGCGGGTGTCGCGGTCGATCGTGCCGTCGTCGCCAAGGATCACGTGCGCGCCCTGCCCGGCCGTCAGCGAATCCGCGCCTTCGCCCCCGATCACCAGCGCCTCGCCGCCGGCGACGGTCACGGTGTCGTCGTTGGCAGCCTGCAGGCTGTCGGCGCTGGTCAGAACGACCTGCCGGCCGGAATAATCTTCGTTCGGCGTGACCGTGAGCGTACCATCGTCGGCGAGCGCATAGACGAGGCCCTCGCCCAGTGTCGCGGTATCGGCGCCGCCGCCGAGGATCAGCGCGGCGTCCCCGCCCGTCGTCGTGACGCTGTCCGCGCCGTCGGCGGCATTGGCCGTGCTCTGCAGGCTTTCGGCCAGCGTGTCGATCAGGTCGAGCGCGCGCTGGTTCGCCGCCTGCTGCTCCGGCGTCGGATTCATGGGCGGCGGCGCGTAGTTCCGCAGTGCCGATAGGCCGACGGGGTCGAGCGCGATCACGCCGGCATCCCCGATCAGGGCGAGCCCGCCGGACGCGGCGGTGACCGTATCGCTTCCGAGGCCACCGATCACGACGTCCTTGAGATCCGTCGGCACCGGGATGTCGTCATCATACAGGCCGGGCGTGTCGCTTCCGACTTCGATCACGTCATCGCCGTCCGTTCCGAGACCGAGGCCGGTCACGGTTCCGGCCGTGATGTCGAACCTTCCGTTGTCGCCGAGCACGAGGTCGCCGCCGAGACCGGCGTCGATCGTATCCGCGCCCTCGCCGCCGATGATGAGGTCGTTGCCGCGACCTGCCTGCACCAGATCCGTGCCGCCCGCCGCCGAGGCAGCACTCGTGACCAGAGTCGCCGCCGCCAGGACCTGCGCGCCCTCCACACGGCCGAAGTCGCCGAGGAAGATGTTGTCGCCAAAGTAGTCCTGCAGCGTCTCGCTCTCGCCCGGCGCGGCGGCGCCCGCGATCAGGATGTCGTTGCCCTGCCCGCCCTCGAGCTTGTCGGTGCCGGAATTCGCGCTTTCGGCGAAATCGGTCTCGACGCTCTCGGCCACGAGGTTCGCGGACAGCGTGACCGTGCCGAAGTCACCCAGAAGGATGTCGTTTGCGTCCCCTCCTGCGAGCGTGTCGCCGCCGCCCCCGCCGATCAGGATGTCGCGCCCGCCGAGACCGGAGATGCTGTCATCGCCATCGGCGAGGTTCTCGACCGCGATGGTGATGCCCTGCTGCAGCTGGCCATCGAGGTCGAATGTCGTGATGTCGATCGGCGACCCGCCCCGGAAAGCCATGTCGATGACGCCGCCGACCGCGATGTCGTCGCCGATGCCCCCGTTCAGGACGTCGTCGCCAAGCCCACCCTGAAGGATCTCGTTGCCGATCTGGCCGAACAGCCTGTCATTGCCGGCACCGCCAATCAGCACGTCGGAACCGTCGCGCTGCGCCAGCGCGTCGATCACCGCGGAACCTTCGAGTCCCGAGGCGCCCGCCGCCGCCCCCCAGCCCCAGACCTCGGAGGCGGCGGCGCTCAAGATGACGAGATCGCGATCGGCCCCGGCCTCGATGAAGGCATCGGCGCCGCCCGCGATGATCGTGTCCGATCCGTCGCCCGAGAAGACGCGCACCTCGCCCGCAAGCGCACCATCGCCCGCGGAGATGCTGTCGTCGCCCGCGCCGGTGAAAATGGCGTGGTTGCCCGCGCCGACGAAGATGGTCTCGTCGGCCTTCTCGGCGTTGACCTGCGTGAGCTCGGTGTAGAGCTGCGACAGGCCCGCAAGGTTGACGAATTCGTCCGCATCGTCGCGCCCCGTGAAGAACGCCTCCTGCCCGCCTGCCTGCAGCGTGCCATCGCTGCCGAGCGCGAAGAAGTTCAGGATCCGGTCGGCCGTGACCGTGCCGCTCGAGAATTCCGCCTTGAACCGGTCGCGCACCCCGAAGTCGTCGTCGCCGAGGTAGATCACGTTGCCGCCTTCGATGTCGACGCTGTCCGTGCCCTCCTCGCCAAAGACGATGTAGGTGCCTGTGGCGCCGGATTCCGCCGTGATCGTGTCGTCGCCGGCGCCGGCGAACACCACGTGAACCCCCTGCCCCGGCAGAACGATCGAATCCCGCCCCGAGCCGGCGTATGTGATGGTGGGCGTCGGCGACGTGATCGCTCCGAGATTGACCACGTTCGCCCCCTCGCCCGCCGGGATGATCAGGGCGTTGCCGTCGACGCTGCCCGTGCGCGACTTGCCGTCCGTGGCGAGGGTGACGCTGAAGGAACCGTTTCCGGACACGGTGATCGCGTCGTCGCCGTCCTCGCTGAGGTCGGTCATGTTGCCGCCGGCCCGTGCGCCGACGTTTAGGACGGTGGAGCCGCCCTGATCCTTGCCGTAGAGCGGCGGCAGGGGCAGGTTGCCGAACTCGACCTCGCCGCGCTCCTCGAAGGCGGTGCCGGACCACTTAAGGTCCGGAATGGGCGAAGGGAAGTTGATCCCCGCCCAGATCTCGAGCTTGAAGCCGTATTGCGCCGTGCCCGAGAAGATCAGGCCGAGGAATTCCCCTATTTCGTCGATCCCGACTCCGCCGTCGAAGCGGCCGAACGCCGCGTCGAGCACGTAGATCAGTTCGGGGATGCGAAGCTTGCCGTCGTCGTTGGGGTCGTTGAAGGTCAGCGTCACGCCGGCGAAGCCCTCGGCGTCGAGACCCGCGATGCCCACGTTCAGCCGGAAACTCGCCCCGATGTAGACGTCGAGCAGCGCACCGGGTGCCGCGTCGATGAAGATGCCGTCCAGCAGGCGCTCGGGATCCAGCGTGTTGACGAAATTGACGATGCCGCTGAGGTCGTAGCCGGCGGAGAATTGCGAGATCAGCCGCAACTCGATCGTGGCTTGGAAGGCCGAGTCGATCGCGTCGCGGACCCATCCCGGCGCGCCGAGTTCGCTCAGGACTTCATCGGCGATGTTGATCACGCCGGTGTTGACGTTGAACAGCGTGAAGTTCGCGACGATGAGATCCACCTGGTCGAAGTTGCCCAGCAGGATGTTCACCGCCGAGAACGGGTCCCGCAAAAGCGGGATCTCGATCGAGAGGCCCTGGTTGGGATTGCCGATGACGCCGAATTGCTGTCGCACCAGGTCGGCCTTCGACGTCGGCAGGTTCGAACCGGACGAAGGGGGCGAATCGGGCAGCTGCTGGCTGCGCGTGATGTCCCGGGGATTCACGTCCGACATCCGCTTCTCGCCGGACGCGATGGCGTCGGCATTGCCGGAGAAGTCGTAGGTGCCGAAGATGAGAAAACCGTCCGTCTCCTCCAGGTCTTCCAGGAGATCGTCGATGAAATCCACGATATCCCCGATCGTGTTCACCATCCCGATGATCGGATACACCGTGCCCAGCACTTCCGTGACGAAGCTTACCGGTTCCTGCTCGAGGAACCCGAAGAATTCCGCCAGCGGATCGATGAAGTCCCGGATCGGTCCGAGAACCGGCTCCAGGATCCCTTCGTAGAGGTAGTTCAGGTCGAGCCGGACGTTCTGGAACGCGAGGGTGTCGAGGCTGAGGCCGTCGGCGGTGTCGTAACCTGCTCCGATCACGATCTCCGTCACGACCGATGGAAGGACCGGCACGCCGCCCGAGACCGTGATCGGCGTGCCCGTCCGCGGGTCGAGGATGTTGCCCTCGACGTTGATGATCATGTCGACATCGGCGCTGAAACCGAAATCGATCAGCTTGCCGGTGTCGAGTTGCGCCGCGTAGACGACCTTCTCGTAGTCGAGCCGATCGCCGCTGCCGTCGCGCGGGACGATCTCGTCGAAGTTGCGGAAGGCCGTCGTGGCCGTGACGTACTTGCCGTCCGACGGCGTGCCGTCGTCGATCAGCAGGCCGGTGTCGCCGTAGAGGTCGGCCGAAAGCTCGGCCGTCAGCTGCGCCACGCCCGGTTCTCCTTCGTCGATCATCTGCTCGGAGTCGAGCGAGACGGCCTTGGCGTTCACGCCCAGCACGTTCAGCACGCTCATCGATCCGGCGAACGTGCCCGCATCCACCGTGAAGCTGATGCCGATCTCGTCGCGGTCGGTGTCGTTGAGCAGGAAGAAGCCGTTGCGGTCGAACCCGAAGCCGAGGTTCACCGTGTAGTCGAGCTTCATGTTGATCTGGCTGCCCTTCTCGACCTCGAGGTTGAAGCCGGGGATGCCGAAGTCGAAGTCGACGTCGAGCGCTTCGTCGAACACCTCGCCCGAGAAGTTCAGCACGCCGTAAAGGTAGCTCTCCTGCGTCGGGCCGGAGGTGTCGAGATAGGCCTGCAGATACTGCTCCCCGTCCGTGCCGAGCAGGTCGTTCAGCGCACCGTTCACGAAGTTCTCGAGAAGATCGATGGTGGTGGGGAGCGTTCCGTCCTGCTGCGGCGTGGTAGAGTAGGCGAGCGCGGGCTCGAGGATCTGGTAGCGGAAGTCGTCGAAGAAGGTGACACCGGTGCCGATCGCGTCGCCGATGACGGGCAGCGTGATGTCCGACAGGAAGTCGTCGAAGGTCCGCTGAACCTGCTTCAGGATCGCGTCGAGGCCCTCCAGCACGAAGGCCGGATCGTTCAGCAGCGCCAGCACGTTGACGTTCGAGAGGAACTCGCCGAGGTCCGGCAGCGTCAGGTTGAAGTTCGACAGGTCGATGCCGCCGCCGTTCGCGATGGCGATCAGGTCGCCCTCGATTGTCACGTCCAGCAGGGTGTCGCCCGAAGCCACCGAGAGCAGCACCGAGTTCCAGCTCAGCCCGTCGGTCGCGGGATCGAACAGGCCCAGCGTGTCGCTGAGCGGCAGGTCCACCTCGATGCCGATTTTTCCGTCGAAGCCGAACAGCCCGGCGAAGCTCGCGCCCGGATCGGAAGAAATCGCGAAGATGTGGCGCAGGTCGTACTGGCCCGCGTTGGCGTCGCCGTCGATGTCGATGATCTCGAAGGAGAGATAGGCCGGGTCGCCCGATCCGTCGCCCGCATTGACCAGGGCCTTGCCGTCGACCACGTTGACCTTCAGCGGCCCGAGGCCCAGTTCCACATTCAGACCCTCGGCGATGCCCGCCGTGAACTCCGCCCTGATCCCGGTCTTGTCGGTGTCGATGTAGATGCGCGGCGCGCCGATGGTCTCGCTTTCGTACAGGACCTTGCCCGTGACATCGCCCATGACCGCGCTGCCGTCGGCCTCGAGACCCAGCGCGCGCCCGAGGTTGGATCCGCCGAGCTGCTCGATGCGGAACTCGATCTCGCGCGAGGTGTCCTCGGGCGCGACCGCGAAGGTGATCGGGTCATAGCCGTTGGCCTCCGCGAAGTTGGTGGCCCGAAGGCTGAGGTCGCCGCCGTCCTCGACCATCTTGACGAGTTGCGAGAGCGGGATGTCGAGCAGCGGGGCGGCGGTGTCGGAGATCACCGCGCGGTCGATCCCGATCTGCGAGAACAGTGCGTTGACCGACGCCGCGAACTCCGCCGCATCGGTCGGCACGACCCCGCCCGCCTCGGGATCGTTGAGATCAATCGCGACGGGCGCGCCGTTGACGATGACCGTGAAATTGTGCCGTTCACCGAAGTCGAAGCCGGCGGCAAGCTCGATCGTCTGCACCCCGCCCAGGTCCGACGAATCGACACCGGATGCCCCGAACAGCGCCATCACCCCGGTGTCGTCGGTCAGGCGGCTGTCACTGTCGGACAGCGTGATTTGTCCCGTCGCCTCGTCGTAGGCGAAGGCGACGGAACTGCCGAACGCGTCCCCGACCGCCGTGTCGATGGCCGCCACCGCGTCCGCGAGCGTCGCCGCGGCGGACAGGTCGACGCGCGTCTCCTGCGGCGTTCCCGCGTCGAGGTCGGTGCGCACGATCCGCAGGTCCGGCCCGCCGTTGGGACGAAAGTTGACGGAGGAGACGCTGGCCAGCTGGTCGAGCGGCAGGGCAGCGCCGGCGATTTCGCTGGGCGTGGCGAGCGTGGGGCTCAGGTCGATGCCGAAACTGAAGTTGAGCGACAGGAGCGGCTGGAACACGAGCGATCCCTGCCCGCCCGCGGCCACGAGGCCCGTGACGGTCGCCGCGAGGTCCTCGCCCACGATGCCCTCCAGCGCGTCGCCCAGCATCTCCGCGAGATCGAGCTGGAACGGAAGCTCCTGCCGGGCGTCCTCGAGGAACTCCAGCGTCAGGTCCACGGCGATGGTCTGCGCGTCGCTCAGCCAGGTCAGGTCCACGGTGCCGGGACCGAATACCTGCTCGAGATAGCTGTCGAGCACGTCGAGCGCACCCTGCGGATCGCGGCGGATTTCCTGCAGCGCCGAGAGGAAGTCGGCGGCGAAGTCGAAGGAGTCGAGGATCGAGAAGTTCAGGAGCGGCACGTCTTCCGAAAGGAACGGAAGCTCGTCCGACAGCGTCTCTCCCACCACGACGAGGACGTTGGCGATGGCCGTGAGCGAGTCGAGGATGTCGCCGGTGCGCAGCGCCGTCAGCCCTTCCATCGCCGCGAGCGCGTCGGGATCGTCGCTCAGCAACGCGATGTCGAAGGTGTTCTGGATGTCCCGCAGGTCGAGGACGGTGATCCCCATCCCCTCGATCAGCCCCTCGTTCAGCCCGCCGATGCCTGCCACGGTAATATCGACGTCGCCGAGCTTCAGCAGGAACTGCGCGAGACCGTCGGCGCCGAAGGCGTCCGCGATCTGCACCGCGCCTGCGTCTGCCGCCTCGAGGCCCTGCCCCGCGCCCTCCAGGACGATGCCGCCCGCCAGGTCGTAGCGGCCGAGCAGCGAGATCAGCCCCGGCGGAGCGGTGGCCACCGGATTGCCGTCGTCGCCGAGCGTGACCTGCGTGGCCAGGGCGTCGAAGAGGTTGCGGAACGTCAGCCGGTCGGTGAAGTCGCCGTCGGCGTCGGTGCCCACGAGCGTCGCCTCGAGCTGCGCGTCGGCGACCATGAAGTTCGCCCCCGGATCGTCGCTGCCGATCGACACCGCCACCAGCCCGAGATCGGCCGTGCCCTGGATTTCCGCGGCGCGTCCGGTGATCTGCGCCGAGAACGCGAGGTCCGTCAGGAACACGTTGTCCAGCAGCGCCCCGCTCAGGTTCTGCCCGAACGACAGCGCGTCGAGCGGCGAGCCCGCGCCGCCGGCGACCTGCGCGCCGAACCCTGCGAGGTCTATGCCCGCCGACGCCGTGAACATCGCGTCGATCTCGCCGGACAGCCGCGCCGAGAGCGTCAGGTTCTCGGCAAGGCCAAGGCCGAGGTCGTCGGTGTTGAAGAACAGCCCGTCGTCCGCGCCGATGGTCTGCGTCGCGCCCACGGACGGGAACCGGAAGATGAGCGCGCCGTCGTCCGTGAGCTCGAGTCCCGCCCCGGGAAGCACCGTCTGAAGCTCGCTTTCCACCCAGGCGACCAACCCTTGCAGGTCCACCGCCCGAAGCAGGTCCTCGCCGCGCGTCGTCAGTTCGATCGTCCGCGCCTCGTCCGCGTCGCGGGAGAAGGCGAGCCCGTCGTTCGTGCCGTTGAGAGCCACGGTCAGACCGATTCCCGCGGCATCCAGCGCAAGGTTGAAGTCGGACACGAGGGCGGCCGCATCTGCCCAACCCGATCCGGAGGTGCTGACGACGTCGAGTGGCTGCGCCACCCCGTCGACCGTCAGCGCGAAGCGCACGGCCTCCAGCCCCGCAAGCGCGTCGAGTTGAAGGGGGCCGAGCTCTCCCGCGTCGGATTGCGGGACGAAGTTCAGGACATGCAAGGCCCGATCGTAACCGGCCACGCCATCGAGCGAAGAAAGCGCCGCCGGGCCGAAGCCGAGATCGGCCAACGTCACGTACTCGTCGGTCGAGTCGTCGTCGCGCAGGGCCGCCACTAGCGCGAAGGTGTCGAAGGTGGCCGGGCCCGGGCCGCCGCCCGACGTGTCGCTCGACGTCACGCGAAGCGCGTTTGCGGGCGTCGTGGTGACCGTGAAGGTGGGCCCCAGCGCGTTGCCAAGCAGTGCCGCCAGCGCCGCCATGCGGTCGGCCACGGATGCCGCGGGATCGACCGCGTCGCTTCCGTCGAGATCCACATCGACCAGCGTCGCGGCGGGATTGCCATCCGCGTCGACCGACCCGTCGAACACGGCGAGCGTCAGCCCGGTGTATGCCTGCAGAGCGTCCAGCAGCCCGAGGGTCGGGATTTCGGCAGTTCGCGTGTCGGTTTCCGGCGAGAAGGACAGCTCCCGCACCGAAATCGCGGCGTCGTCCACGCCGTCGCCGAATTCGGCCTGCCCGAAGCCCAGCGCCGCGGGGTTGATCGCGAAACGCTCGGCGAGGGTTCCGAAGACCATCGCCAACGCCTCGGTCGCGTCGCGCAGGTTGAGATCGGTCAGCGGTATGTCGAGGTCGAAGGCCGCGTCGCGCAGCGCGCCGGCCAGCGTGTCGCCCACGTCGTCGAGGAACTGCAGGATGTCCCCGGTGCCCGTCGCCGCGAGGGTTGCTGCCGTCTCGGCGAGAGCCGCGTCGAGGCCGGTGATGTCGAGGTCGACCATGGCGTTGTCGACGAAGGCCGAGGGACGGTTCGTTCCCGTCAGCGTGTCGAGGATTGTCGAGACCGCCAGCGTCGCATCGAAGCCCGGCGCGCTGGACGAGGGCAGGTTCCCTTCCGCCCCGATCCGCGCAAGGTCGTAGATCGTGTCGGGCGCGACAGTCACGAAACCGGTCGTTCCAGGGGCCTCGATCCGCGCCTCCACGGCGAAGGTGCCGCCGGCGGGCGCCGCGAAGACGAAGTCTCCCGAGGGGTCGCCGGTGAAATCGACGACGCCGCCGATGTCGCTCGACCCGCCGAAGAAGAGCCCAAGCCGCGCGGTCTCGAGCGTTGTGACGTCGAGGTCGAGCAGACCGAGGCCCAGCCGCTCCGTGCCTGCGAGGCCCGCGCCGCCCCCGAGCTCGAAGATGCTGTCGAAGCCGGTGATGCCGAAGCCGATCGAGTCCAGCCCGCCCGGCCCCGTCGTAACCACGCGGCTCTCGATCCGGAAGTCGAACGTCGCCCCGCTGCTCTGGAAGGTGAGATCGAAGGGCACCGAGATTCCGGGCACGAGGCGCTCCAGCACGGCGCCGAAATCCGCCGTGAGGTCGGGCAGGTCGATCGAGACCCCGACGCTGCCCGGCGCGTCTTCCGTGAAGGTCGCGAGGGTGAGCCCCTCCGCGTCCACCACGTCGGCGAGCAGGATCCCGAAGCTGCCCCCCGTCAGCGCCGTCGCATCGGCGAAGGCCTCATCCAGGAAACCGCGCGCCTCGTCCACCGTGACGACGCCGAGGGCCGCGCCCGCGAGGAAATCATCCCGCTCGGACAGGACCGAGCCGCTCCGGAAATCCGCGGCGTTGTAGAAATCGTCGAGCTGGTCGCCCGTGAAGCCCGCCGTGTAGCTGCCGTCGTTCGCAGCCTCCAGACTCTGGTTGAAGCCCGTGGCGATGCTGCCGGCGAGGCCGTCCGTGAACAGCGCGTCGATATCCCCGAGCGCCTGCTCGCGCAGCGCATCGATGGCGTCGCGGATCCGGCTGACCGCTTCCGTCACCGCGTCGAGGTCGGCCGAGGCCGCGCCGGCCACGTCCACGATCGTGTCGAGCTTCGCCAGTGCGCCGTCGCTCGAGGCCTCGACGCCGTCGAGCAGGGCCTCGACATCGACCTGGTGCAGCTCGAAGGCCTGCGCGAGGCCGGACAGCGCAGAGGTCAGGGCCGAGGTGCCCGCAAGGTCCCATTCGAGGTTCGCGTCGAGCAGCAGGCGCGGTTCGAGCGGCAGGATCCGCTGCTCGGGCGGCGCAAGGACGGGGCGCGCAGGCGTCGGGGCCGCACCGTTCACCGGATGCCTAGGAGCGCCCATGACCGTATCCCCTCGTTACAGCCCCCGCCGCGCAGAATATCCAAGTCCTTGGCGATTCTGTGACATCCGCGATCAAAACGACGCCTCCAGGCTCAGTGACAGCGTCTGCACCTCGTCGAAGTCGCGTCGCGATACCGGATCGGCGAGCGAAAGGCTGAAGGTGCCGAAATTCCCCTCCCAAGCGACCGTTAGCCCGTAGCTGGAGCGCAGGTCGAAGGCTTCCCCGACGACGTCCGTGCCGCCCCCCGGCAGGGACCAGAGGCTGCCGGCATCGGCGAAGACCCCGATATGGAGGTTTCCGCGCACCGGCACGAGATACTCCGCCGACGCCAGAGCGAAGCGTGTCCCGCCCAGCGCATCCCCAGTGACGGCATCGCGCGGGCCGAGCCCTCCGTAGGCGAAGCCGCGCGGTGCCGAACCGCCGAGTAAGGCGCGGTCGTGGATCGGCACCCAGCCACCCTCCGTCCGGCCCTCGATCGCGCCGCCCGATGCCTCCAGCCTCAGCCCGCCCGGCCCGACGGGCACAAAGTGACGCGCCGACAGGCTGACCTGCGTCCAGTCCCTGTCCTCGGGAGAGGCCGCCCATCGCAGGCTCGCGCCCATCTCCGTGCCCGGCGCGAGCAGGCCCGCGCCATCCCGCGTGTCGTAGGCAAACGACAGGCCCAGCCCGTAGGCGGTCGCGCGCCCCTCGTCGCGCAGGATGAGGGCAGAGAGCGACGGGTCGAGGTCCGTCGTCGTTACGCCGTCCCAGAATACCTCGGCGGCGTAGGAAAGGGTCGCCGAAAGGTCCGCGCCGACGCCGAGCGCGACCTCCCCGTTGCGGCTGGCGAAGCTCTCGGCCTCCCAGTCGGAGGCGGACAGGCCGACGCGCCAGTAAAGCTCGGTGTCGTCGCCGGGAAAGCTGCCGCCGAGGGGCGAGGTGCCGCCCGCGCCGAGCTGCAACGCATGCCCCTCCGGCCCGCCGCGCGCCCGGAAATCAAGCGTGACGCCCGACCCGAAGGCGTCGTCCACGACGATATCCGCGAAGGCCGTGCCGCCGTGAACCGCGGAATAGCTCACGCCCGTGACCAGCTCGCCCGTGGCCCCGGACACCGCTGGCGTGGCGGCCAGGAGTGCTGCGGCGACGCCGGGGGCGGTGGCCGCCGCGAGGAAGGGCCGTGTGCAGGCCATCTGCAAGGCCGCAATCACGTCCCTTGCCCCGGCGCGGGCATGCTGCAACGGCTGCCCGGCAGCACGCCTTCCGCCTCGAGGAAGAAGAACACGCTGATCGTGTTCGAGGCCACGTCGCCCACCTGCGCCGCGTAGTCGAGCGTCACCTCATGCTCCCGCGCGCCGTCCGCACCGTCCGGCAGGACGACGCTATGCTCGTCGGCGTCCATCACCTGCGGAAGCTGCGCGGTGGGCACGAAGACCTCGACCCGCAGCGGTTCGTTGACGTAGATGGTGGCCACGGAGCGTCCCTGCGTCCCCTCGCCCGGGTCGATCAGGTTTTCGCCAACGATGCCGCCCACCCGCGCCCGGACCACCGCGCTCGCGATCTGCACCTCGATCCGGTCGGCGTCGGCCCGCGCGAGGCGCAGCCGCTCGCGTTGTTGCGCAACGGCGCCCTCGGCCAGCGACAGCTCCAGCACAGCGTCCTCGTAGTCCGCGTCGGACACGGCGTTGCGTTCGTGCCCGGCCCGCAGCCGCGCCTCCCGCCGCGCCGCGCCATCACGTCGCGTGAGCGCCGTGTCCAGCTCCGCGCGGGCTTCGGCAGCGGCCCGCGCCACAGCCAGATCGGCCTCCATGAGGGCGGTGTCGAGCCGCGCGAGGGGGGTTCCGGGTTCGACCCTCTCGCCCGGGCGCACGAACACTTCAGCCACCACGCCGTTCATGACCGCGGCGACCTCGACCACGCGCAGCGGGCGGATCGTGCAGTCGAGCATGCTGCGCGCAGGGGCGGCGCGGTCGGTCCCGGCCGCCCGCGCCGCGAATGCGTCGGGCGAGGTGACTTGCTGCGCGGACATGTCAGCCGGCAGCAACCCGGCGCAAAGCGCGAGGGCACCGAGGCGTCGAAGCCCCGTCAAAGTGCCGCGCGCGAAAGATCGCGCCCCATCAGGTATTGAAGCCGCGCCCAGGCCCGGAGGTATTCCAGTTCGTAGAAGTCCACCTCGCTCTCGGCGACGTTCAGCCGGACCTGCCGACCGAGAACGGCGATGTCCACGGTCTCGCCCGCGAGCAGCCTTTCCCGCTCGGCCTGAAGGCCCCGGCGGGCCTGCGTCACGGCCTGTCGCGAGGCATCCACGGCGCGCGACAACGCCCCGAGGCGGTTGTGCGTGGCGCGGATCTCGGTCTCCAGCTGGCGGCGGGCGGAGTGATACTCCAGCACCGCAGCGTCCGACCCGATCCGCGCCGGGCGGCTGGCATAGCCCTCCCCCGCGGCGTTGAAGAGCGGCACGCGCAGCGAAACGCCCACGGTCGTGTCCTCCGTCACCGACCCGCCTCCGAACCGGCTTGCTTCGCGATCCTGATACTCCAACGTGGCGAAGGCGTTGACCACCGGCGCGAAGTCTTCGGCAAGCGCCTGCCGCCGCTCCAGTTCGCCGCCCACCGCGCGCAGCGCGGCAGCCGCGATGGCGGCGTTGTTGCCAAGACCCGTCTCGACAGCCTCGTCGGCCGGGATGCGCCGCTCCACCCCGCGCGCCTCGGCCGGGAAGGTGACTGCGTCGACCTCGGTGACGGTCAGGCCGGTCAGCCCGCTCAGGCGCCCGATGGCCTCGGCGGCGCTTGCAAGTTCCGCCGCCTCGCGGGCGGCGAGGCTGGCGGCCTCCCCCCTCACCGACGCTTCCGCGGTGAGATCGCCGAGGCCGATCTCCTCGAGGGTCGCCCGCGTGGCGGCCTGCCGCGACAGAAGCGCCTGGCGCTGCCGCAGGAACGCCGCCTGCCGTCCGGACTGGAGCGCGACGAGGTAGGCGTCCACGACCTCGAAGGAGACGTCGCGCACCGAGGCGATGTAGTTCACCTCCGCGAGGCTACGGGCGTTGTCCGCAACCCGGATGCCGAAGAGCCGGCCGAGATCGACCAGAGGCTGCGTCAGCAGGACCCTGTAGTCGAGCACCGGATAGTCGGCTTCCCCTTCCTGGAACACGGCGTTGTCGCTTTCGATCACGCGCTGGTTGATCTGGCTGTAGGTCGCGTCGAAACTGAGTTGCGGCAGATAGCCGAAAATGGCGTTGAGCCGCGCCGCATCGGCTCGGTTGATGTCCTGCGCGGCGGCGCCGATCGTGGTATTCCGCTCCAGCGCCGCGACGAGAAGCGGGCCGAGGCTGGCGTCCGTCCCGTCCTCCTGACCTCCATACGGCCCTGCCAGCGCGCCGGTCGCGTTGTCCCGTGCGAGGATGCTGGCAAGCCTGTCATCCGCCCGCGCCGCGCGATCGGCATCGATGCCGTCCTCCAGAAGCGCGGCGAGCCGCTCCGGCGTGGCCCGCGTGGCAGCGTTCTCGCCGCAGGCGGCGAGCCCGAGAATGGTCACGAGCGTCAGCGCTGCTCTGGAGTGGCGTGTCACCTGTTCATCCTCATGCGGCTTCGCTCGACCGGCGGGGCCACTGAACGAACGCTTCGTGGGAGGCGTCGTCGCAGGCACAGGCCACGCACTGGAAACGGATGCCCTCTTTGAGGGTCTGCATTAGGCCACTACGAGCCAAGCGGCATGTTCCCGATTTGTCGCAAAAGCCGACAGCATGTGGCACTTCAAGCACAGCGACAACCGATATGTTGACATAACCCTTCAAGCAAGGTCACTCTGCACTGCCCCTGAGCCGGCCGAGGCTTGCAGTGCTGCGTGCCGCGCAAGGCAGATCGCTCTGCATCGAACTCGATCCCAGACATCGACTGAATTGACTCTCGATCGGCGGGATGATTGCGGCCGTGAGCGCGCCCGTCAAGTGGGTGGACGAAAAAGGTCATCCACAAACAATTTCCAGATAGAGCGGCACATAGCGCCATGCGATGGCGAGCTAGGGCAGTCGCAATGTCAGCGACCAAGTGCAAGCTCGGCGCCCGGAAAATTCTCGTCTCAGCGATCTGTCTTCCGGAACACGCTGTACTGGAAACTCTGCCGGTTGCCCTTCGGAGTGATGTGCATGTGGCGTCTGGCGTTGCACTTCTCGAACCGTCCCGGTAGCAGGCGGTCGAGTTCCTGCGCCAGCGTATCCGGCGCATAGCGGACCACGGGCAGGCCCGAACACATCTCGGGCCCGTCATCGGCGAAGGTCGCGATAATCGTGACCCCGCCCGCGCGCAGGGCATCGGACAGGGCGCGGGCATAGCCGGCACGATCCTCGGCGGCAGTGAGGAAATGGAACACCGCCCGATCGTGCCAGACTGCATAGCACCAGGCGGGCTCCCACTTGGTGACATCCGCCTCGATCCATGCAACGTCGTCACCCCGAGGAGCTATGGTCGGAAGTTGGTGATGCCCTGAGGGGCGGCATATCATGGCGGTGTCGAGTCGCCGTCAATTCTCAGCCGAGAAAGGGATATGCCACATGTCAGACGATACCATCACCAA
>Ga0008835_100439_pt1 | contig 40519 bp, 48 predicted proteins | sample HotLakConsoUCCRE_FD_62215 | JGI IMG/M metagenome (GOLD analysis project Ga0008835, IMG submission 62215) | Hypersaline microbial mat communities from Hot Lake, Washington, USA - Hot Lake Consortium UCC-RE (Hybrid Assembly) ... | reverse complement strand
GCCTCGCCGTCGCAGAGCGCGTCGACATCGACCTCCACCGCGCCGGAGAGGTAGCGATCGAGGAGCACGGGGTTCCTGCCCGAGACCACGACCGCCTCGCGGATGTAACGGTCGAGCTGGGCCGCGTCGCGCACGATTTCCATCGCGCGGCCGCCGAGGACGTAGGAGGGGCGGATGACGAGCGGGTAGCCCAGTTTCTCGGCGGCGGCCTTGGCCTGCGCGTCGGTGGTGGCGATGGCGTTCTCGGGCTGTTTCAGGCCGAGGCGCTGGACGAGTTGCTGGAACCGCTCGCGATCTTCGGCGAGGTCGATGGCGTCGGGGGTGGTGCCGAGGATGGGGATGCCGGCGTCATGCAGCGCGTTGGCGAGTTTCAGGGGCGTCTGGCCGCCGAACTGGACGATGACGCCATGCAGCGTTCCGCGCGATTGTTCGACGCGCAGGATTTCCATGACGTGTTCGAAGGTCAACGGCTCGAAATAGAGCCGGTCGGAGGTGTCGTAGTCGGTCGAGACCGTCTCGGGGTTGCAGTTGATCATGATGGTCTCGTAGCCCACGTCGCTGAGCGCGTAGCAGGCGTGGACGCAGCAATAGTCGAACTCGATCCCCTGCCCGATCCGGTTGGGGCCACCGCCGAGGATGACGACCTTTTTCCGGTCCGAGGGCCGCGCCTCGCATTCCGGCTCGCCCATGGTGGGGTGCTCGTAGGTGGAATACATGTAGGGCGTCTGCGCCTCGAATTCGGCGGCGCAGGTGTCAATGCGCTTGAACTGGGCGGTGACGCCGAGGTTCAGGCGGGCGCGGCGGATGTTGGCCTCTTCCCGGCCGGTGAGGGTGGCGAGGCGGGCGTCGGTGAAGCCCATCATCTTCAGCGCGCGCAGGCCTTCCTCGGTCACCGGCAGGCCGTCGCGGCGGATCTGCGCCTCGGTGTCGACGATCTCGCGGATGCGGGCGAGAAACCACGGGTCGAACATGGTGACGTGGTGGATCGTGTCATCGTCGAGCCCGTGGCGCATCGCCTGCGCGATGATGCGGATGCGGTCGGGCGTCTGGCGCGACAGGGCCTTGATGATCGCGGCCTCGTACGGGGCCGCGTCCGAGCGAAGATCGGCAGGGACACCGGGGATGGCGATCTCGTCGAAGCCGGAAAGTCCGGTTTCGAGGGACGCCAGCGCCTTTTGCATGCTCTCGTGGAAGGTGCGGCCGATGGCCATGGCCTCGCCCACGGATTTCATCGCGGTGGTCAGCGTCGGTTCGGAACCGGGGAACTTCTCGAAGGCGAAGCGCGGGATTTTCGTGACGACATAGTCGATGGTCGGCTCGAAACTGGCGGGCGTGACCTTGGTGATGTCGTTGTCCAGCTCGTCGAGCGTGTAGCCCACGGCCAGTTTCGCGGCGATCTTGGCGATGGGAAAGCCGGTGGCCTTGGACGCCAGCGCGGAGGAGCGCGAGACGCGGGGGTTCATCTCGATCACGACCATGCGGCCATCCTCGGGGTTCACGGCCCATTGCACGTTCGATCCGCCGGTTTCCACCCCGATCTCGCGCAGCACGGCGATGGAGCCGTTGCGCATAATCTGATACTCCTTGTCGGTCAACGTCAGCGCGGGGGCGACGGTGATGCTGTCGCCCGTGTGCACGCCCATCGGGTCGACGTTCTCGATGGAGCAGACGATGATGGCGTTGTCGGCGCGGTCGCGGACGACCTCCATCTCGAATTCCTTCCAGCCCAGAAGCGACTCGTCGACGAGGATCTGGGCGACCGGCGAGGCCTCCATCCCGGTGCGGCAGTAGTATTCGTAGTCCTCGCGGTTGTAGGCGACGCCCCCGCCGGTGCCGCCGAGGGTGAAGGCAGGGCGGATGATCGCGGGCAGGCCGACGTATTCGATGGCGTCTATGGCCTGCTGGAGGCCCGCCTTGATGTCGTATTTTCCGGTCGGCAGCTTGGGTGCCGACACGATGGTGGCCTTGGGGTTCTGAAGCCCGATCCGGTCCATCGCCTCGCGGAACAGCTTGCGGTCCTCGGCCATCTCGATGGCTTCGCGCTTGGCGCCGATCATCTCGACCCCGTATTTCGCCAGCACGCCCAATTCTTCCAGCGCAAGGGACGTGTTGAGGCCGGTCTGGCCGCCCATCGTGGGCAACAGCGCGTCGGGGCGTTCCTTTTCGATGATGCGGGCGACGACCTCGGGCGTGATCGGCTCGATATAGGTGGCATCGGCCAGGCCGGGGTCGGTCATGATCGTGGCGGGGTTGGAGTTCACCAGGATGACCCTGTAGCCCTCCTCGCGCAGCGCCTTGCAGGCCTGGGCGCCGGAGTAGTCGAACTCGCAGGCCTGGCCGATGACGATGGGCCCCGCACCGATGATCATGATCGAGTGGATATCGGTTCTTTTCGGCATGGGGTCCCCCGGCGGCTCTGGGCAAATCGTCTGCCTTATAGTCGGGGTGCGTTGGGGCGCAAGCTGCGAATGCCGGGCGCGCCGGGGCGCGCGTGACCCTTGGGCAGCCTATTCCGCCGCGCGCATCTGATCGTGCGCCTCGGCCGGGTAGAGATAGTCGCGCGTCAGCGGCACGGCGTCCTGCCGGCGCGCCATCTGGATCTGGAACACGCATTGCCGATTGTGGCGGAAGGTGTGTTCGGCGGCCTTGAGATAGTAGCGCCACATCCGGCAGAACCGGTCGTCGTAGAGGGCGCGCGCGCGATCCTCGTTCTCGGTGAACCGCGCGTGCCAGTGGCGCAGCGTTTCGGCGTAGTGGAGACGCCAGATTTCCAGATCGGTGGGATAGAGATGCGAGCGTTCCACCGCGCCCGCCATTTCCGACATCGCGGGCACATAGCCACCGGGGAAGATGTATTTCGCGATCCACGGGCTGGTGGCGCTGGGCGGCGCGACCCGGCCGATGCTGTGGATCAGCGCAACCCCGTCGGGCTTGAGCCGGTCGTGGACGGTCTGGAAATATTCGGCGTAATGCGGCAGGCCCACATGCTCGAACATGCCGATCGACACGATCCGGTCGAACTGGCCGGTGACCTGGCGGTAATCCTTCAGCTCGATGCGGACGCGGTCGGACAGGCCGGCGCGCGCGGCGCGGTCGGTGGCGACCTTGTGCTGTTCCTCGGACAGGGTGACGCCCAGCACCCGCGCGCCGTGATCGCGCGCGAGGCTCAGCGCCATGCCGCCCCAGCCGCAGCCGATCTCGAACACCTCCATGTCGGGCTTGAGGCAGAGCTTGGCGGCGATGTGGCGCTTCTTGGCCTCCTGCGCGGCCTCGAGGCTCATCGACGGGTCGGTGAAATAGGCGCAGGAATACTGCCGGTCCGCATCGAGGAAGAGATCGTAGAGCTCGCCCGAGAGATCGTAGTGATGGGCGACGTTGGCGCGGGCGCGGGGAACCGGATTGTACTGGTCGATCCGGCGCTTCCATTTGCGCAGCCGCATCGCCCAGTTGCGCCACCATGCACCGGATTGCGCCACGTTGCGCACCATCAGGTCGAAGAAACCATCCAGATCGTCACCGTCGATCCGGGCGGTGCCGTCCATGTAGGCCTCGCCCAGCGCAAGGTCCGTGGCCAGCACCAGCCGGCGCGGCAGCGCGGGATCGGTGAGGCGCAGATGCACCGATGCGTCGCGCCCCGGGCCATAGCGTCGCGTCGTGCCATCCGGGTAGGTCATGTCGAGCGCGCCCGTCACGAACAGCGGGCGCAGCATCGCGTCAAGAACTCGGTCCCACATCGCGGTATCCTCTCGCGTTGGTGGCCTGCCGAAACCTGCGGTGGTTAATCTACATAAATGGCGACGGGATGGAAGGCCTCCGGTCCGGCGACGGAACTTTGATCTGTGTCAATTCAGGTTGACAGATTTCGTGGTCTCTAGGGGCCCACACGATAGGGGAGCCCGCCGATGCGAATCTGTCTCATTCATCCGAACTACCATTCCGGCGGTGCCGAGATCGCGGGCAACTGGCCCCCGGCCTGGGTCGCCTACATCGCCGGAGCGCTCAAGACGGCCGGTTACACCGACGTGCATTTCATCGACGCGATGACCGATCACATCGGCCCCGACGAGCTGCGGGTGAAGCTGGCCGAGATCCAGCCCGACGTCGTGGGAACCACCGCGATCACGCCGTCGATCTATGTGGCGGAGGAGACGCTGGCGATCGCGCAGGAGGTTGTGCCCAAGGCGTTGCGCATCCTGGGCGGCATCCACGCGACCTTCATGTACAAGCAGGTGCTGTCGGAAGCGCCGCAGATCGACGTCATCGTGCGCGGCGAGGGCGAGGAGATCATCGTCGATCTGATCCGCGCCTATGACGAAGGGCGCTGGCCCGGCCAGCGCGCGGCGATCAAGGGCATTGCCTACCGCGACGGCGAGGAGATCGTGGCGACGCCCGCCGCGCCGACCGTGAAGGATCTGGACGGCATCACGCCGGACTGGTCGCTGCTGAAATGGGACCAGTACATCTACGTTCCGCTGGGCGTGAAGGTGGCGATCCCGAACATGGCGCGCGGCTGCCCGTTCACCTGTTCGTTCTGCTCGCAATGGAAGTTCTGGCGCGACTACCGCGTGCGCGATCCGATCAAGGTCGTCGACGAGATCGAGACCCTCGTGAACGAGCATGGCGTGGGCTTCTTCATCCTCGCCGACGAGGAACCGACGATCAACCGCCGCAAGTTCATCCAGTTCTGCGAGGAGCTGATCGCCCGCGACCTGCCAAAGCGCGTGCAATGGGGCATCAACACCCGCGTCACCGACATCATGCGCGACAAGGAGCTTCTGCCGCTCTACCGCCGCGCGGGGCTGGTCCACGTCTCGCTGGGAACCGAAGCCGCGGCGCAGCTGAAGCTCGACCAGTTCAACAAGGAGACCAAGGTCGAGGAGAACAAGGAGGCGATCCGCCTGCTGCGCGAGGCCGACATCTTCACCGAGGCGCAGTTCATCGTCGGTCTCGACAACGAGACGCCCGAGACGCTGGAAGAAACCTACCGCATGGCCTGGGACTGGCAGCCCGATCTCGCCAACTGGGCTATGTACACGCCCTGGCCCTTCACGCCCTTGTTCCAGGAGCTGGGCGACAAGGTCGAGATCTTCGATTTCTCGAAGTACAATTTCGTCACCCCGATCATGCGCCCCGCCGCGATGGACCGCGACGAGCTGCTCGACCGGGTGATGAACAACTACCGCCGCTTCTACATGAAGAAGGCGCTGTTCCACTACCCGTGGCGCGGCACCGGCTACCGGCGGCGCTACCTGCTGGGATGTCTCAAGGCCTTCATGAAGGCGGGCTTTGCGCGGACCTTCTACGATCTGGGCAAGGTCGATTACTGGGGGCCGCAGTCGAAGGGCAAGCTGAACTTCAACTTCGACCGGACCCGCACGATCGCGCCGGCGCAGATGGAGGATTGGCAGTCGACCCAGGACATCGCGGCGCAGAAGCGTGCGGCGCGCCTGTCGAAGACCGGCGTCGAGGCGGCGTCCGACGAGGCCCCGGCCCGGACGCGGGATTTCAGGATGCCCAACGGCGCGGAGGTGCGGGCCGGCTGCAACGGCGTGCCGCAGGTGGCGGTGAAGGCCTGCGGTGGCGGCGACCAGCAGATGGAGGACGTGGACGGCCATTGCGCCGGCAGCGCGGCCGCGGCGCAAGACCGCATTCCGGCGCAGTGACCGGCCGTGGGTGAGCTTGCGGCACGGATCGGGCCGAACGCGATCCTCCAGCTCGTCCCGGTGCTGGAGGAGGCGGCCGGCGCCGAGGTGACCGCGCATGTGCTGGCGATGGCGGGGATCATCGCCCTGCCCGACCCCGCCATGGGGCTGATCGACGAGGCGCCGGCGGCGCGGCTGCACCAGACGATGCGGCGCGAACTGCCGAGCCTCGCGGCGCAGCTGGCGCGGGAGGCCGGATGGCGGACGGGGGACTACATCCTGGCTCACCGCATCCCGAAGCCGGTGCAGGCTGTGCTGAAGCGGCTGCCGGCACGGCTCTCCGCGCCGATCCTGGCCAAGGCCATCGCCAGACACGCCTGGACCTTCTGCGGATCGGGGGAGTTCCGGCTGGTGTCGGCCTGGCCGCCGGTGTTCGAAATCGCCGACAATCCGGTGGTGCGCGGCGAGCGCTCGGACGTGCCGCTGTGTCACTGGCACGCGGCGGTATTCGAGCGGCTTTACACGGCGCTCTGCGGGCCGGGCTGGCGGGCGGTGGAGACGGACTGCTGCGCGCAAGGCGCCTCGGCCTGCCGGTTCGAGCTGTCTCGCATCCGGCGAGGGAGGGCGCCCGCTGACGCGGTCGCCCCGCGGGGCTCTGCCCCGCACCCGGAGGTATTTTCCGCCAGAGGAAGGGGCAGGTAATCCTTCGTCAACCTTGTGCTGGCAGCCTTCTCTCGCGGTACAGGCGGAGGCGCCGATGACCGTGCCAGGGGAAGGCGCCCGGGAGGATCAAAATATCCGGCCCGGGCGTCCGACCGCCGTGCCGGCTCAGTCCTCGACCGGTTCGGGCGACTGGAAGGTGCGCGCGCGCCCGGTGGCGTCGGTGATCGTGACCGTGGCGACGGGTGCGACGACCCCGTCGCCGAAGATCTCCTCCAGCACGAAGCGGACCGGGTTGGTGCGCGGGTCGATCTCGACCGTGTAGGGGTAGGACCAGGGGCAGCCGGTCAGCGTGCCGGACCAGCCGGTTTCGGCGCCCTGCGTGGGCGCGGGGCCGCGGCAGGTGCTGGCGTCGGACATGGTGACCGTCAGCATCTCGCGGTCGAGCGAGACACGCGTGGGCGTGGCGGGGCCGGCAGCGCAGGCGGCCAGGATGACGAGGGTGAGGCAGGTGGCGATGGCACGGCGCATGGCTGTGACCTTTCGGAGCAGGTGTCAGAGCGGCCAGATCAGCGGGATGGTCAGGCAGACCACCACGCCGAGGCTCAGGTTCAAGGGAATACCGATCCGCATGAAATCCGTAAAGCGGTAGCCGCCCGGCCCGTAGACCAGCATGTTGGTCTGGTAGCCGATGGGCGTGGCGAAACTGGCCGAGGCCGCGATCATCACCGCGACGACCAGCGGGCGCGGATCGACGCCGGTGGCCTGCCCCAGCGCGATGGCGATGGGGGCCATGATCACCGCGATGGCGTTGTTGGACACCAGTTCGGTAAGGGTCGTGGTGATGAAATAGATCGCCCAGACCAGCACCCAGGGCGGCATCTCGGCCAGGACCGGCGCGATCGGCTCCACGATGAGGGCGATGGCGCCGGTGTGATCGAGCGCCGCGCCCACGGCGAGCATGGCGAAGATCAGCGCCAGCAGGCGCCCCTCGACGAAGGAGAACGCCTCCTCCGCGTCGATGCAGCCGGTGATCAGGACGACGGCGACCGCGATCACCGCCAGCACCAGGATCGGCGCGATGTCGAGGGCGGCGAGGATCACGATGCCCGCCATCGCGGCGATGGCGATGGGCGCCTTGGCGCGGCGGTAGGCGCGTTCCGAGGGTTGCGCCACATCGACGAGGTCCATGTCGATGGCAAGGCGCTGGATGTCGGCCGGATCGCCCTCCAGCAGCAGCGTGTCGCCGACGCGGACGGTGAGGTTGTCGAGCTGGCTGCCGATGTTCTGGTTCCGGCGGTGCACGGCCAGCGGATAGACGCCGTAGCGGCGGCGCAGGCGCAAGCTGCCAAGCGTGCGGCCGACCATGCGCGCGCCGGGGGTGATCAGCACCTCGACCGTGGTGGTGCGCACGGAGCCGAGCTTTTCCACCGTCTTGAGATCCTTGGAGGCCTGCAGGCCCAGAACCTCGGACATCTCGGTGCGCAGGACCACCCGGTCACCCGCCTGCAGTTCCACGGCGGCCATGTCACGGCGCAGCGAGGCGTCGCCGCGCAGCACGTCGATCAGGCGCATCCCCTCGCGGCGGAACAGGTCCACCTCGGTGACCGACTGGCCGATCAGGGCCGAGCCTTCGGGGACGGCCAGTTCGGTGAAGAACTTGGCGCGCGATTTGCCGGAGCTGAGCAGCGCCGCCATCGAGGCGCGCTCGGGCAGCAGGTGGCGGCCGATCAGCGTCAGGTAGATCATCCCCCAGACCACGACGACGATGCCGATCGGCGTGATCTCGAAGATGGTGAAGGGCGCCAGCCCCTGGGCCCGCGCCACGCCGTCGACCAGCAGGTTGGTCGAGGTGCCGATCAGCGTCAGCGTGCCGCCCATGATCGCGGCGTAGCTGAGCGGGATCAGCAGCTTGGAGGTGGAGGTGTCGAGGATGCGGGAAATCTGCACGAACACCGGGATCATGATCACCACGATGGGAGTGTTGTTCATGAAGGCCGACGCGATGGCCACCACGATGAGCAATGACACCACCGCGACCGCGGGGCGGGAGGCGGCCTTGGCCTCGGCGAATTTGGTCAGCCGGTCGAGCGAGCCGGTGCGCACCAGCGCGCCCATGACGATGAACATCGCCGCGATGGTCCAGGGCGCGGGGTTGGCGAGCACCGCGGTCGCCTGCTCGGCGGGGAGAAGCCCGAGAACCAGCAGCACCGAGACACCGGCGATGGCCACCACCTCGGTCGGCCAGAGCTCCCTCAGGAACAGCGCGAACATGGCGACCAGAATGCCAAGCGTGAGAAGGCCTTCACCGGTCGCCGAAAGGGGGAGGTCGATCATGATTGTCCTTGTGCGCGCGTCGCGCGGCCCTGTCCGAGTGTAGCGATGCCCCGCGGCAGGGCAAGCGCCCTCGAGGGCCGTGGCGCGGGATCGGGCCGCGGCGCGCCCGGCTGCTCATCCGGCAGGCACAGGCTCGGGCGGCTTGCGCGGCTGCACCAGCACCAGGCCCGCCATCATCAGGGCCAGCGCCGCCCAGACCCAGGGCGAATAGGTCTCGCCCAGGAACAGCTTGGCCCAGAAGATGCCGAACCCGGTGACGAGATAGGACACCTGCGCCGCGAACACGGACCCGGCGCGGGTGACCAGCCAGACATAGGCGGTATAGGCCAGCGCATGGGTGAGGGAGGAGCCGAGGATCGCAAGGTCGGGCAGGCCCCAGGGCGGCAGTGGCGAGATGAACTGCCCGGTCATCAGGGCCAGCGGCGCGGTCAGCACGATCCCCACCAGCGAGGCGCCAAGCAGCACCTGCAGGGCGTCGAGGCCGGCGGTGCCGTAGCGGCCGACGAAATTGCCCTCGACCGCGTAGAACAGCGGTGCCACGAGCGCCAGCGGCAGCCACCAGACCATGGCGCGGTCGGGCAGGCTCGCCTCGGGCGCGGCGATCAGCACGATGGCGCAAAGCCCGAGCAGGAGGCCCAGCAGGCGCGTGGGCGAGAACCGGTCCATCCCCCAGGCCAGCGCGATGGGAAAGGCCATCATCGGCACCAGCGACAGCACGATCGACAAGATGCCCGACGGCAGGTGGATCGCGGCGGTGTAGCTGGCCGAATTGGGCAGGAGCGTGCCGATCAGCGCGATGACGGTGTAGAACGCGACGTGTCGCGGCGTGCGCGGCAGGCGCCCGCCGCGCGCCAGGTTGATCGCGCCCAGAAGCGCGGCGCCGATGGTGAATTGCCAGAAGATGATGCCGAAATGACGGTAGCCTTCGGAGACGGCGATCTTGGCGAAGGGCTGGCCCAGCCCCCAGGCCGCGCCGCACAGGATCAGGATCAGGCCGTAGCCTGCCCAGCCCCGCGCCCAGTCACGGCGCATCCGGCGGGCCTTCGGGCGAAAGCCGCCCGCCCACGCGCACGGGTTTGACGGCGGTGGCGGCCCCGGTGCGGTCGTCGGTTTCCACATAGGTGCCCGACAGGGTCGCCGGCCCCTCGGCGGGGGTGAAGCGGTCCCTGGGCATGCCGGTGATGAAGCGGCGCAAGGGCTCGGCCTTGTCCATCCCGATGATCGACTGGTAGTCGCCGCACATGCCGGCATCGGTCTGGTAGGCGGTGCCGCCGGGCAGGATCATCGCGTCGGCGGTGGGCACATGCGTGTGGGTGCCGACGACGAGGCTCGCGCGGCCGTCGCAGAAATGGCCGGTGGCCATCTTCTCCGACGTCGCCTCGGCATGGATGTCGATCATCGCGGCCTGCACCGTGCCGCCGCGCGGATACTTGCGCAGCACCGCGTCGAGTGCCGAGAACGGATCGTCGAAGGGGCGCTTCATGAACACCTGGCCCAGCGCCTGCGCGACCAGCACCTGCCGCCCGTTCGTGGCCTTGTAGACGCGTGCGCCGACGCCGGGCGCGTCCTTGGCGAAGTTCAGCGGGCGCAGGATGCGCGGCTCCTCGGTGATGAATTGCAGCATGTCGCGCTGGTCGAAGGCGTGATCGCCCAGCGTGATGCAATCGGCCCCGGCGTCGAGCACGGCGCGCGCATGGGCCGCCGACAGGCCCGCGCCGGCGGTCGCGTTCTCGGCGTTGACCACGACGAAATCGAGCCGCCAGGCGGCGCGCAGCCGCGGCAGGGTTTCGGTGATCGCCGAGCGGCCGGCGCGGCCCATCACATCGCCAAGGAAAAGAAGTCGCATGGGCGTGGGCTTAGGCGGCGGCGCGCGTTCGGACAAGCCGGAAATCGCCGGGATCGCTAGGGCCGAATGACGCCCCTCTCGGTCACGACGCTATCGAGCGCGACGTCGGTGGCTTCCGTGGGAAGGGCGGGCAGGCATTGGGCGGCGAAGGCGAAGCCGATGGCGCGCACCGGGCGATGCGCCTTGAGGCGCGCCAGCGTCCGGTCGTAGAAGCCGCCGCCATAGCCCAGCCGGTTGCAGGCGGCATCGAAGGCCACCAGCGGCACGATCAGCGTGTCGGGGACACGCCAGTCGCCCGCTTCGGGGATGCGGGCGCCGAACGGCCCGTCGATCATGGCGGCCTCGGGCGCCCAGGCGCGGAAATCGAGCGGCAAGCCCTTGCCCGCCATCACCGGCACGCACAGCCGCGCCCCCGCCTCGTGCAGCGCGGTCATCGCGGGCAGCGGGTCAAGCTCCGTGCGCATCGCCATGTAGCCCGCGATCACATGGCCTCGCGCCGGCCCGATCTCGGCCAGCAGGTGGGTCGTGGCCGCGATGACGGCACCCGTGCCCACCTGCGCGGCGAAGGCCTCGGCTCGGGCGGCGAAGGCGGTGGTGCGACATGCGGCCTTGACGTTCGACATGGGTGCGACCCAAAACCGTTTCGGCGACAGGCGCAAGGCGGGGTGCGACGCAAACCGCACGGGGGACGACACGGACATGCTGACACTCGATCACATCGCGATCGCGGCCGAACATCTGGCGACAGGCGCCGAGGCGGTGGAGCGCGCGCTGGGCCTGCCGCTGCAGGGCGGCGGGCAGCACGCGGCGATGGGCACGCACAACCGCCTTCTGTCGCTTGGCCCCGACTACCTGGAAGTCATCGCCGTCGACCCCGAGGGCAAGGCGCCCGCGCAACCGCGCTGGTTCGATCTGGACCATTTCGCCGGGGCCACGCGCGCCACCACCTGGATCTGCCGCTGCGACGATCTGGAGGCGGCGCTGGCCGCATCGCCCGAGGGTGCGGGCGTGCCCTGGGCGCTGGCGCGCGGCGATCTGAGCTGGCGCATGGCGGTGCCGGTGGACGGCAAGCTGCCGTTCGGCGGCCTCTTCCCCGCGCTGATCCAGTGGGAAGGACCGGCGCACCCGGCGCCGCGACTGACCGACCTTGGCGCGCGGCTGGTGGGCCTGCGGCTGTTCTCGCCCGAGGCGGAGGGGCTGCGCGCGGCGCTGGCCCCGCTGATCGACGATGCGCGGGTGGAGGTCGTCGCCGCCCCTGCCCCGCGGATGGAGGCGGTGATCGCCACGCCCGGCGGCGAGGTGGTGCTGTGATCCGGGCGGCGCGGCGTGACGATGCGGCGGCCATCGCGGCGATCTGGAACCAGGTCATCCGCGAGACCACGCAGACCTTCAATTCGCTCGAGAAAGACCCCGAGGCGCTGGCCGAACAGATCGGCGTGCAGCCCTGTTACGTCGCCGACGACGGCGGCAGGGTGCAGGGCTTCGTGACCTGGGGGCAGTTTCGCAGCGGCACAGGCTACGCCCACACGGCCGAGCACTCGATCCATGTGGCCGCGTCGGGCCGGGGCAAGGGGCTGGGCCGCGCGCTGATGGCGATGGCCGAGGAGCGGGGCCGCGCCACCGGCCTGCATTCGATGATCGCGGGCATCGCCGGCGAGAACGCCGGCGGCATCGCGTTTCACAGCGCGCTGGGCTACGGGCAGGTCGCGCGCCTGCCCGAAGTGGGCTGGAAATTCGGGCGCTGGCACGATCTTGTGCTGATGCAGAAAATGCTGTGATGCGGCGCTCTTTCCCCTGACATTCCGGGGCGTTTCGGGCTACACATGCACATGTCGCTCTGGTCTCGCATCACCGAGGCGCTGGCTGCGCTCGCCAAGGGCGAGGGGTTGTCGGCGGTCTTCGACACGCTCCGCGCGCCGCCCGAGCGCTCGGTGGCCTTCACCATCGCGGTGATCGCGCTGGCGGCCAAGATGGCCAAGGCAGATGGCCGCGTCACCCGCAACGAGGTCACGGCGTTTCGGCAGGTGTTCCAGATCCCGCCGGCCGATGAACGCGCCGCCGCGCGCGTGTTCAACATGGCGCGCGAGGATGTGGCGGGGTTCGAGCATTATGCCGCCCGCATCGCCCGCATGTTCCGCGCCGACGGCAAGCCCTGCGGAACCGACAGCGTCCTGTGCGACCTGATGGAGGGGCTGTTCCACATCGCGACGTCCGACGGCGACTATCACCCGGCCGAAGACGCCTTCCTGGCCCGCGTGGCCGAGATCTTCGGGATGGAGGAGGGGCAGTTCCGCCGGTTGCGCGCCCGCTACGTCCCCGATGCGGCGCCCGACCCGTTCGCGGTGCTGGGCGTAGAGCCCGACACGCCGATCGACCAGATCCGCGCCGCCTGGCGGGCCGAGGTGCGGATGACCCACCCCGACACGATGATCGCGCGCGGCGTGCCGGAGGAGGCGGTGAAGCTGGCCGAGCGGCGGCTGATCGCGGTGAACCGGGCGTGGGAGGATATCTCGGCCCGTGCCGCCGAACGGGCCTGAGCCATGGCGGGCCGCAGGCGCCTGCGCATCGCCACCTACAATGTCGAATGGTTCGACGCGCTGTTCGACGACGACGGGCACCTGACGCCGACCAATGCCTGGTCGGGACGCCGCGACGTGACGCGCGCCGACCAGATCGCGGCGCTGACCACGGTGTTTCGCGCGCTCGATGCCGACGCGGTGCTGGTGGTGGAGGCGCCCGACATCTCGCGCCGCCGCAACGGGGCCGTGGGGCTGGCCAATTTCGCGCAGGCCGCCGGGCTCAGGGCGCGCGAGGTGCGCTTCGGCTTTGCCAACGACACCCAGCAGGAGATCATGCTGCTGTTCGACCCCGACGTGCTGCAGGCGGCGCACGACCCCGTCGACCTCGGCGCACCGCGTTTCGACCAGGCGTTCCGGATCGACCTCGACGTCGACGCGGTGGCGGATGTGGTGCGGTTTTCCAAGCCGCCGCTGGAGCTGCACCTCCAGACGCCGCTGGGGGCGATGCGGATGCTCGGGGCGCATGTGAAATCCAAGGCGCCCCATGGCGCGCGCGACGCCGATCACGCGATGAAGATCTCCATCGCCAACCGCCGCAAGCAGCTGGCGCAATGCATCTGGCTGCGCCGGCGGGTGGCGGCGCATCTGGAGGCGGGCACGCCGCTGATCTTGCTGGGCGATCTGAACGACGGCCCCGGCCTCGACATCTACGAGGATCTGTTCGGCCGCTCGGGGGTGGAGATCGTCATGGGCTGGGACGGCCCCGCGGACCGGCTGATGTACGACCCCCATGCCGCCAAGGCGCTGGAACGGCGCCTGGTCGCGGCCCCCACCACCGCGCGGTTCTTCATCGCCTCCGAAGGGCGGTATCTGTCGGCGTTGCTCGATTACATCATGGTCTCGCCCGACCTGCGGGGCGTGGCGCGGTACTGGCGGATCTGGCACCCGTTCGAGGACCCGACCTGCTGGGAGGATGACGCGCTGCGCGACGCCTTGCTGACGGCGTCGGACCATTTTCCCGTGACGCTGGATCTGGAGGATGCGGGGTGAAACCGCCGGCGCGGGTGATTATCTGGATGGGTGCTGCAAAGGAGGGCCGACCATGAGACATGTCATTTTGCTGACCGGCGTTCTGAGCCTGGCCACGCCGGCCCTGGCACAGGACGAGGACGACGGGGTGCGCGGCGGGCTGGGCCTGCTGGGGGAAGGGTCGCGGATGATCCTTGAAGGCCTGCTGGAGGACATGCGCCCGATGCTGGACGAGGTGCAGCCCTTCTTCGAGGAGGAGGTCGTGCCGATGCTGGAGCGGATGGGCGAGATCGTCGACGACCTGTCCTACTACGAGCTGCCCGAGCGGCTGCCGAACGGCGACATCATCATCCGCCGGTCCCCCGGCGCGCCGCCCTGGGGCGAGGAGGCGCCGCTGCCCGAGATCGGCGAGGACGGCGCGGTGGAGCTGTAGCGCGCCCCTCCGCCGGCGGACGCAGGATCGCGCGATGGTGGGGGGCGCTGCCCCCCGGCGCCTGCGGCGCCACCCCCCGGCATATTTCGGGAAAGATGAAGGGGCGGCGGCGCGCTTCGGGTTGAGGAGCGGGGGCGCAGGGGCCATATCTGGGGAAATCCACCTGCAAGAGGTTCCCCATGCATCTGCCCCTTTCCGCCGCCCTGCCCCGTGACGCCGCCGAAACGGGGGGCGCGCCCCTGGGGGCCTTGCCGGAATGGGACCTGTCGGATCTCTACACGGCGCAGGACGCGCCGGAGCTGATCCGCGACCTCGACTGGCTGAAGACCGAATGCGCCGGGTTCGCCGAGACCTACGAGGGCAAGCTGGCGGATCTGGACACTGCCGGCATGCTGGCGTGCATCACCCGCTACGAGCGGATCGACGGGGTGGCGGGGCGCATCATGTCCTTCGCCGGGCTGCGCTACTACCAGCACACCACCGATGCCGGCCGCGCCAAGTTCATGTCCGACATGCAGGACAAGATCACCACCTACACCACCGGCCTCGTGTTCTTCAGCCTCGAGTTCAACCGCATACCGGACGACCGCTACGCGGAGGTCTTCGACGGCACGCCGGAGCTGACCCGCTACAGGCCGGTGTTCGACCGGATGCGGGCGATGAAGCCCTACCAGCTGTCGGACGAGCTGGAGCGGTTCCTGCACGATCAATCGGTCGTCGGTGCCTCGGCCTGGAACAAGCTCTTCGACGAGACGATCGCGGGGATGAGCTTCGACGTCGAGGGCGAGCGGCTGGGCATCGAGGCGACGCTGAACCTGCTGACCGACCCGGACCGGAGCCGCCGCGAGGCGGGCGCGCGGGCGCTGGCCGAGGCCTTCGGTGAACGGCTGCCTCTGTTCGCGCGGGTCCACAACACGCTTGCCAAGGAAAAGCAGGTCGAGGACAGCTGGCGCAAGCTGCCCAGCCCGCAGATGGCCCGCCACCTTGCCAACCACGTCGAGCCCGAGGTGGTGGAGGCGCTGCGCAACGCGGTCGTCGCCGCCTACCCGCGCCTGTCGCACCGCTACTACGCGCTGAAGGCGAAATGGCTGGGCCTCGACACGCTGCAGGTCTGGGACCGCAACGCGCCCCTGCCGATGGAGGAGACCCGCACCGTGGGCTGGGACGAGGCGCGCAGCCTCGTGAGCGACGCCTATGCCGGGTTCGATCCGCGCATGGCGGAGCTGGCCGAGCCGTTCTTCACCAGGGGCTGGATCGACGCCGGCGTGAAGGAGGGCAAGGCGCCCGGCGCCTTCGCGCATCCGACCGTCACCGACGTGCACCCCTATGTGATGCTCAACTACCTCGGCAAACCGCGCGACGTGATGACGCTGGCGCATGAGCTGGGCCACGGCGTGCACCAGCGGCTGGCGGCGGGCCAGGGCGAGCTCCTGTCCTCCACGCCGCTGACGCTGGCGGAAACGGCGAGCGTCTTTGGCGAGATGCTGACCTTCCGCAAGATGCTGTCCGAGGCGAAGGACGACGCGACGCGCAAGGTGCTGCTGGCCGGCAAGGTCGAGGACATGATCAACACGGTCGTGCGCCAGATCGCCTTCTACGATTTCGAGTGCAAGCTGCACGACGCCCGCCGCGAGGGGGAGCTGACGCCCGACGACATCAACGCGCTGTGGATGAGCGTGCAGGCCCAAAGCCTCGGGCCGGTGTTCGAGTTCATGGAGGGCTACGAGACCTTCTGGGCCTACATCCCCCATTTCGTCCACTCGCCCTTCTACGTCTACGCCTATGCCTTCGGCGACGGGCTGGTGAACGCGCTCTACGCCGTCTACGAGGACGGCACGCCCGGCTTTCAGGAGAAGTATTTCGAGATGCTCAAGGCGGGCGGATCGAAGCACCACAAGGAGCTGCTGGCGCCCTTCGGCCTCGACGCCTCGGACCCCGCGTTCTGGGACAAGGGGCTGTCGATGATCGAGGGCCTGATCGACGAGCTGGAGGCGATGGAGGGGTGAGCGTCGGCATCGGCACCCGCATCCCGCGGCTGGATTGGCAGCGCTGGAAGGCGCGTGCCAGGCGCATCCTTGTCCGGGTCAGACAGCGCGTGCCGCCCGGCCTGCGGCTGTTCCTCGGGGTACTGCTGATGATCGGCGGCGTTTTTGCCATTCTGCCGGTTCTGGGGCTGTGGATGCTTCCGCTCGGCTTTGCGGTTGCGGCGCTCGATGTCCGCGCCATCCGGCAATGGCTGCAACGCCGGAACCGCAGGCGATAGGGCAGGCCCAGCGGCCTGCCCTGTCTATCGGTTTATTCCGCCTCGTTCGCGGGCTTAGCCTGCAACAGACCGAAATTGGCCTCCCCCAGCCGCTCGAACAGGTCGAGCTGGGTTTCGAGGAAGTCGATATGGCCTTCCTCGTCGGCGATCAGCTCTTCGAACAGCACCTTGGAGGTGTAATCCTTGACGCTGTCGCAATGGTCCCGCGCCTCGATGTAGAGCGTGCGGGCGTCATGTTCGGCGGCCAGATCGGCCTCGAGGGTTTCCTTCAGCGTCTGCCCGATGCGCAGCGGGTCGAGCTTTTGCAAGTTGGGATGCCCTTCGAGGAAGATGATCCGCGCGATCAGCTTGTCGGCATGGTGCATCTCCTCGATGCTTTCCTCGCGCGACTTGTCGGCGATCCGGCCGTAGCCCCAATCCTCCTGCAGGCGGTAGTGCAGCCAGTACTGGCTGACCGCCGTCAATTCGCTGCGCAGGGCTGCGTTGAGATACTCGATAACCTTGGCGTCGCCCTTCATGGCATTCTCTTCCTTGTCTGTCTGGCCTGCACGGCACAAGGCCCGCGCGGCTGGTGGGAGGATTGGTCCGGGAGTTGCGTCCACGCCGGGCGCGCAGACATCCTGTCAGCCCACAATGCCCCGGCGGCGCAGGTTGCGCAACTCGGCGGGCACACCCATTGCGGGAGAGGCGGCCATGGTGGACAGGAACAGCGGCAGGCAGCCGCCGCAATCGGCCTTGTGGCCGAGCGCGCGATAGACCTTGCCGGGGGTGATGATGGTATCGGGGTCGGCGGCGCGCATCCAGTCGATGGCGCTGTGGATGTCGGCATCGCTGATGCCGGTGCAATGGCAGACGATCACGCGCGCCCCCTGTGGCCGGAGGCCCGAAATCCGCTGCGCACGGGCCGGTCGAGCAGGGCGTCGAACCAGCGGATGAAGGGCGGGAAGCCGCCCGCCGAGCAGCGGGCGAGAATCTCGCGCGCGTCGGTGAGGGCGGACACGACGCCAGGGCGCGGTGTCGTGCGGCGAAGCGGGGCGGGTGTGGGCATGGCCGGTGACTCGGAGTTGCGGGTCCTTCCGCAAACCTGATAAATTCACTCGGACATGTCAATCCTTATCAAATCGCTCGGCTATCTCGTCGCAGGGCAGGCCTGCATTGCCGCTGGCGGTCAATCCAGATCGGTCCAGGGCCAGGGTTTCACCTCGGAGGCGCCCGACTGGTAGCGTGCGGCCTTGGCGATCCAGATGCCCAGGTCGGTGCCGAAATCGGCCAGCCGTTGATTCCTGTCACCGCCGTTCAGCAGCATGACGATGAACTGCACCACGGTGACCAGCGTCAGGATCGTCTGGCTGAGGCTGAGCATGACCCAGATCAGGATCAGGTACAGCAGCCGCATCACCAGGCTGTCCTTGTCGGCCTTCGGCTGGTCGCCGGTCAGGCGGCCGGCGAGCCTGTCGTCGTCGTTGCGGTCCATGTCACATCCCCAATCGTTCGAATACCGCGTCGATCACCACCTGCGTGCCGCGCGCGGCCTCCAGAGAATAGGGGAACACGACCCCGTCGAGAAGGAGCGCCGCGATCGCCTCCACCTGATGGACGTATTGCCGCGCATCGGGATAGGCGATGATCTCGGTCGGTTTCCCGTCGCGGGTGACGATCAGGTTGGCCTGCCCGTACTGCCCCGCGTTGAACGGGGCCGCCACGGTCAGGGTGGCGCGGTCGCCCTCGAACACCATTTCCTGCCGCTGCTTCGTGCGCATCGAGACATGAAAGGCAAAGCGCGTGTCGCCCGCCCGCGCGTGCACCCAGGTCGAGGTGTCGACCCCGTCCTCGATCACCGCGTCGGCCCAGGTGACCTGCGGCTCGAGGCCGGTGGCGAATCGGAAGCCGCCGATCGGGTAGACGCCGATGTCGCGCAGCGCGCCGCCCGCCAGGTCGGCCGACAGGCGGATGTTGGCGCTGTCGGCCAACCCGTAGGTGAAGGCACCGGTGACCGTGTGCAGACGGCCCAGTGCGCCGCCCGCGATCATGTCGCGCGCGGTCTGCCATTGCGGGTGATGCGCGGGCATCCAGGCCTCGGCGATCAGCCGGCCGGTGGCGTCGCGGGCGGCGATCAGCTTGTCGAAGTCGCTGGTGTGCAGGCCGATGGGTTTCTCGCACAGCACCGCCTTGCCGGCCTCGGCGGCGCGGATCGACCAGTCCACATGCAGCGCGTTGGGCAGCGGGATGTAGACGGCGTCGATCTCGGCGTCGGCGAGCAGCGCATCGTAGCTGTCGTGAACGCGCAGCCCCGGCGCCATCTCGTCGAACGGGGCGGCGCGCAGCGGGGTGCGGGTGGCCACGGCGGCAAGGCGCGAGCGCCGCGCGGCATGGATGGCGGGCGCCATGGTCTTGCGCGCGAAGCTGGACGCGCCGAGCACGCCCCAACGGATGTGGTCATGTGTCATGGTCACAGGGGTAGCGCGTGGGCCACGACGGGGAAAGACGAAAACGGAACCGCCGCCCGCGGGCAGTGGCCCGGGGCGGCGGCAGGTGTCGTGATGGTGCAGGTCAGGCGTTGGCCAGCATGCCCTGCTCTTTCGCGAGGTCGCGCATGCGCTTTTGCAGCTTTTCGAAGGCTCGCACCTCGATCTGGCGGATGCGCTCGCGGCTCACGTTGTAGACGCCCGACAGATCCTCCAGCGTCACCGGCTCGTCCTGCAGCCGGCGCTGGGTGAGGATGTCGCGCTCGCGCTCGTTCAGCACATCCATCGCCTCGGCCATCAGGGCCATGCGCTGGGTGTATTCGTCGCGCTCGGCGTATTCGGAGGCCTGGTTGGCGCCTTCATCCTCCAGCCAGTCCTGCCATTGGGTCGAACTGTCATCCTCGGACCCGACGGTGGCGTTGAGCGACGCGTCGCCGCCCGACAGGCGCCGGTTCATCGAGATCACCTCGTCCTCGGTCACGCCGAGGTCATGGGCGATGCGGGCCACATTCTCGGGCCGCATGTCGCCGTCTTCCAGCGCGCCGATGCGGGCCTTGGCCTTGCGCAGGTTGAAGAACAGCTTCTTCTGCGCGCTGGTGGTGCCGAGCTTGACCATCGACCACGACCGCAGGACGTATTCCTGGATCGAGGCGCGAATCCACCACATCGCGTAGGTGGCGAGGCGAAAGCCCTTTTCGGGATCGAATTTCTTGACCGCCTGCATCAGGCCGACATTCGCCTCCGAGATCACCTCGGCAGTCGGCAGGCCGTAGCCGCGGTAGCCCATCGCGAGCTTTGCGGCGAGCCGCAGGTGGCTGGTGACAAGCTGATGCGCGGCCGCGGTATCCTGATCCTCGACCCAGCGCTTGGCCAGCATGTATTCCTGTTCCGGTTCCAGCATCGGGAACTTGCGGATTTCCTGAAGATAGCGGTTCAGGCCCTGTTCCGGGGAAGGCGCCGGAAGATTTGCATATGTCGTCATGGGTGTGGACCCCCTGTTAGGCTCCGTCGTGGCAGTATGTGAACCAGATTAACTTTTCGTCAAGAATAAACTGAACGCTTTGGTTCAGTTTTTGTCTCATATGCGTGAATGAACCACAAGTCGCAACTCCGTGAACTCGCGTGCATGTGTGCACAGGTTAAAGGCCCGCTTCGCGCAATCCCTGCAGCAGACCGGCCATGTCGGGCGGCAGATCGGCCGCGAATTCCATCGTCTCGCCGCTCACCGGGTGCACGAAGCCCAGCCGTGCCGCGTGCAGCGCCTGCCGGGGAAAGCCGTTCAGCGCCTCGGCGAGGGACGCGCCCAGCAATTTCTCCGACGCTTTTCGGCGCCCGCCATAGACCGGATCGCCGATCAGACCGTGCCCGACATGGGCCATGTGTACCCGGATCTGGTGCGTCCGCCCGGTCTCCAGCCGGCACGACACCCGCGTCACCGGGCCCAGGGCCTCCTCCACCCGCACGCGGGTGACGGCGTGCCGCCCGCCCTGGAACAGCACCGCCTGACGCTGGCGGTCGGTCTTGTGCCGGGCAAGTTGCGTGGTGATCTTCAGCACCCCGCCCGGCTCGAAGTTCACCCCGCGGATGCCGTTCAACCGCGGGTCGGCCTGATCGGGCAGGCCGTGGCAGATCCCGACATATTCCCGCTCCAGCGAGTGATCGGCGAACTGGGCGGCCAGCCCGTGATGCGCCGCATCCGATTTCGCCACGACCAGCAGGCCGCTTGTGTCCTTGTCGATCCGGTGCACGATGCCCGGCCGTTTTTCCCCGCCGATGCCCGACAGGTTGCCGCCGAAGTGATGCAGCAGCGCGTTCACCAGCGTGCCGCCGGGCGATCCCGGCGCGGGGTGCACCACCATGCCGGCAGGTTTGTTCACCACGATCAGGTCAGCATCCTCATAACGGATGTCGAGCGCGATTTGTTCCGGCGCGGTGGCGATTTCCTCGGCCTCGGCCACGGTGATCTCGATCACATCGCCCTCGGCCACCTTCGCGCGGGCGTCGGTCACGGGTGCGCCGTTCAGCGTCACGGCCCCCTCCTCGATCAGGCGCATGAGGCGCGAGCGGCTCAGATGCGCCTGCTCTGGCACATCGCGGGCCAGTGCCTTATCAAGGCGCGGGGCCGGGTCCGGCCCGATGTCGACCGTCACGATACGAATGGACATGGGTGTGGCCGAGCCTCCTGAAACGCCGATCGCCGAGGGGGATCTGCCGCCGCACCTGAAGCGGCTGCGGCTGCTGGTGACGATCCTGACCCTGACGATGATCGCAGGGGTCATAACGATCAGCGCCGTGCTTGTCATCCGCCTGAACGCCGATACCCGGCCTGTGCTGATCGCGCCCGGCGATTTCGCGCTGCCCGAGGGTGTGGGGCTGGTGGGCATCAGCGTGGTCCACGGGCGCACCGTGATCGTGGGCGACGATGGGGTGATCCGGGTCTTCGACAGCGAAAGCCGCGCGTTGCAGCAGGAAGTCGCCATCCCGGACTGACCGGCTCAGGCTGCGGCCTGCACCCCAACCGCCCCCACATAGAGGCCCAGCATCGTCACGCTTTCCCAGCCGATGCCGCCCGGCCCGACCTTTTGCCGCAACACCAGCCCGAGCAGCAACACCGCCGTCATCGTCAATCCGGTGCCAAGCCAGAACAGATCGCCCGATCCGACCGCGTGATAGATCGACCCGTCGCGATAGGCCGCGTCGGCGGCGACAAGGAACAGCGTGTCGAACATGTTGCCGCCGATGATGCCGCCCACGGCCAGCTGCAGCGCGCCGCGGCGCACCGCGGCCAGTGTCGTCACAAGTTCGGGCAACGAGGTCAGCACCGCCGTCATCAGCGCACCGATCAGAGATTGCGACAGGTCGAAGCGCTCGATCAGCTCCGAGGCGGTGCGCGACAGCCCCCAGCCCGCAACAGCCATGATCAGCATCAGACCAGCGAAAACCAGCAGCGTCAGCTTCAGCCGCCGCCCCGTGCTCTGCTCCTCGTCCGGTCTGTCGAGTTGCGTCTGCTCGGTCTCGACCGGGTTCCACATCGGCGTGTCGCGGACGCGACGCGAAACCGCGACGGCAACGACGTAGCTGATGGCCAGGATGAAGGAGGCCGGATGGATGCCGATGACCGCCACCTCCGGCCCGGTGGCCGCAAGGAACGGGATGGACAGCAGCACGACCAGCACACCCGCCTGGAACACGTTGGCAATCTCGGCGGCGGCATGTTCGAGATTGGCCTTGCGATAGACGATGTCGGCCAGGCCCAGAAAGGCCGTCTGCGCCGCGATGCCGCCGACCGCGTTCGAAAACGACAGCGACGCATAGCCATCGAGCGCCGCCGTCGTCGTGACGACCAGGCCGGAGATCGAGGTCGCCGCCCCCAGCAGCACACCGCCGACGATGGCTTCGCCGAGCCCCGTCTGATCGGCCAGCCGGTCGGCCAGCGGCGTGATCCGCAGACCGCTGAACAGGATGACGAGGGCTGCCAGCACGACGATGGCCAGCAGCACGGGCAGGGAGAGGTCCGCGAACATGGTGCGGCAACGCGGCGCAAGCCGGTGCGGTTCCTGCAGATGGGAATGGTACCAGCGCCCCGGCTCGAACGGGGGACCTCCTGATCCACAATCAGGCGCTCTAACCAACTGAGCTACGCCGGCACGTGGCGTGGGATAGCGTCGGGGTGCCGCGATTGCAAGGGGTCTGACGCGTCACAGATCGCGCGCCCACTCCTGCTCCACGAGGTCCACGCCGAAGCTGCGGACCGGGTACGACCGGGCGCACAGGAACCCGCTGCGGGCGTAGAGCGCGCAGGCGGCCCGATGGCTTTCATGGGTCCGCAGCATGATGCGGGCGTAGCCCGCACCGCGGGCGAAATCGAGGCAGGTGTCCAGCATCCGCCGCCCCAGCCCGATTCCCCGCGCCTCGGGCTCCAGCAGGAACAGGCGCAAGCGCGCGGTCGCGGCGTCAGGGCCGAGGCCGCAAAAGATCGACCCGAGCCGCCTTTCGCCTGCCCGCGCGACCCAGCCCCGTTCGCGCGCCGGGTCGTGACCGTCGAGGAAACTGGCCACGATGCGCGCGACCACAGTCTTGAAGCTCGCATCGAACCCGGCCTCCTGGGCGTACAGCTCTGCGTGGCGCCGGATCAGCCAGCCGGCATCGCCCGCCCCGACCCGGTCCAGCACCACCTCGCTTGCACAAAGCCCCACCAGCCGCTACCTCCGCTGTCAGCTTTGGAGACGGGACCGATGGGCATCAACAGCGAAAACGACGTGGCGGCGAATTTGCAGATCGGGCCGACGACGCTCGGCATGGTGCGGATCTATGTCGAGGGCGACGGCATCGACCTGCCGCTCGACTTCGACCCCGACGAGGCCGAGGACATCGCCGAGGAACTGCGCGCCGCCGCCGCCGCCGCGCGCGCCATGGGCAAGAAGAAGCGCTGAGCTACCACCCGAGGCCGGGGTCGCGCAGCGTCTGCAACCTGAGCGCGGCATGGCGGGCGAAGCGCTGCGTCACGGCCTTGCGCCGCGCGGGCGGCAGTTTCACCTCCTCCGGCATCCGCAGGATCTCCGCGTCATAGGCATCGGCGATGATGAGGCCCGTGCCCTCGGGCAAGAGATCGGTCGGAAACGCCTCGTCCACCGCCCAGAAATAGCGGTCGCCCCATTCGAGGTAGCCTTCCCACTTGCCGTCGGAGGTGAAATCGACGCGGCAGGATTTGCATTCGATCACCCAAAGCTCGCCCTTCGGCCCAAGCGCCATGACGTCGAGGCGCTTGCCGCGTTCGGGGGTGAATTCCTCCAGCGTGACGAAATCATGCGCGCGCAGGTGGCGGCACACCCCCCGCGCCAGAAGCTGGCCGGGGCGCGCGTCGGCATGGGAGGGCGCAAGATCGGACATGGGCCGGAGGATGGAACATTCAGGGAACGGATGCAAGCCCGCGCGGGGCTTGCCAGACTGCCCGCGCCTGCCTATCTGAGTCCCGTGACGGATCTGCTCTTCTTCGTGCCTGTGGCAAAATTCCGGTGGCCTTAAGCATTTTCGAGGGAGCTGGCTCTGATCGGACCCTGGTTCGGTTACCTGGTGCCCACCTGTACACACAGGTCCTCGGGAATTGAACGCCTCCACGGTTGCTGCGGTCCCCGTCACACAAAAACGCCGCCCTGCAAGGGGCGGCGTTTCTCGTTTGACGCGGGTCTGCGCTCAGCGGCGGTCGTCGCTGCGGATGCGGATCGGGATCAGCATCGGGGCGCGCACCGGCATCGGGTGGCGGCGGCCGCGATGATCGTCGTCGTCCCTGTCGCCCAGCGTCATGATCTTGTAGCCGATCTGAGCCGAGCCGAAGGTGATGGTGCACAGCACCACCAGAACGGCCAGCGCGATCGGCCCCTCGGCGGTGTGGGTCACCAGATGCCAGAGCCCCGCCACATCGAAGGCCAGCAGCATGCCGACGAAAGCCAGCGCAATGACGAAACCGTAAGCCGCGTGACGCAAGATGAAACGGATGTGGTCGGGCATGGAGACCTCCCTTGTGCCTATCGTCGCAAAGTGGCCGCGCAGGTGCGCCGTTGCAAGGGGCAGCGGCGATCCGGCACAGGCTTGGACAGGGGATTGCACAAGATTGCGGCAAAACTCCGTCGGGCGCGCCCGTGGCTCAGAAAGCTTCGGGCTTCGCCTCGCGCGCCATGTGGTCGAGCACGGCGTTGACGAAGCTCGGCTCCTTGCCCTCGGGAAAGAAGGCGCGCGCCACGTCGACGTATTCGCTGATCACCACCTTGGGCGGCGCCACGCCTTCGACCAGTTCGGCCCCCGCCGCGCGGAACAGCGCCCGCAGGGTCGGGTCGATGCGGTGGATCGGCCATTTCGCCACCAGCGCGCGGTCGGTCATCTGGTCGATCTTCGCCTGCCAGTTCACCGCATCCTCGAGCGTCTTGGCGAACAGGTCGGGGTCACCCTCGGCCATCTCCTCGCCCTCGTAGATCTCTCCGAACCGATGCGTCTCGAACTCGCGACGCACCGCGTCGCGGGTCTGGCCCGAGGCTTCCATCTGGAACAGCGCCTGCACGGAATAGAGCCGCGCGGCGGATTTCATCTGGCGGCGTTCCTCGCGGCTGGGCCCCTTGGGGCGCGGCGGGGTCGGGCTTGGGTCTTCGGTCATGCGGGCGTCACGCTTTCTGTGGGCTGTCGGTGTCGCCCGCGACCTCGATCACGTCCGGGCGCGGCTTGAAGCCGATGCCGCCCTTAGGCTGCCCGAACCGGCGCGTCAACGCGATGAGATGGAGCGCCGCCTGCGCCGCGCCGCCCGCGGTGTTCAGGCGGCTGGCATCCGCCCGTTCCTCGGCCTGCGCGCGGGTCTCGACAGTGATGATGCCGTTGCCGATGCACAGGCCCTGCAGGCCCAGCATGGTCAGCGCGCGGGCGCTTTCGTTGACCACCACGTCGTAATGCGAGGTCGCGCCACGGATCACGCAGCCCAACGCCACATAGCCGTCGAAGTTGCTCAGCCGGTGGGTGATGCCGATGGCGGTGGCGATCTCCAGCGAGCCGGGCACCTCGATCGTCTCGTGCGTCGCCCCCGCCGCCTCCAGCACGCCGCGCGCGGCGGCAAGCTGCGCCTCGGCGATGGCGGTGTAATAGGGCGCGATGACGATGGCGAGCTTCACCGGCTTGTCGAAGCGCGGCAGCGCCATGTCGTTGTCGGAATGTCCGGCCATCATCCAAGCTCCGATATCTTGCGCGTGCCCACGATCGACAGGCCGTAGGCCTCGAGCCCCACGATCTTGGGCTTCGGCGAATTGGTCAGCAAGATCATCTCGCCGATGCCCAGCGACGACAGGATCTGCGCGCCGAGCCCGTACTGGCGCAGCGTCTGCGGCGAGGCTTCGCCCTCCACCGCCAGCTTCATCGTCAGGTCGCGCAGCAGCACCAGCACGCCCCGCCCTTCGCCCGCGATCAGCCGCATCGCGTCCCCGAACTCCGCGGCGCGGCCCTTTGGCCCGGCCCCCACCACGTCGAGCAGCGGGTCCATCGCATGCATCCTGACCAGCACCGGCTCGGGCGTGGCGATGTCGCCCTTCACCAGCACGATATGCTCGGCCCCTTGGGTCTCGTCGGTGTAGATGCGCATCGTCCAGTCGCCGCCGAACTCGCTGGTGATCGCCTGTTCCTGCCGCACCTTCACCAGGTTGTCGTGCCGCCTGCGGTAGGAAATCAGGTCGCTGATCGTGCCGATCTTGAGGTTGTGGCGCTGCGCGAAGGCCACGAGATCGGGCAGGCGCGCCATCGACCCGTCCTCGTTCATGATCTCGCAGATCACGCCCGAGGGGTTGAGGCCGGCGAGGCGGCTGATATCCACCGCCGCCTCGGTATGGCCGGCGCGCACCAGCACGCCGCCGTCCTTGGCGCGCAGCGGAAAGACGTGGCCGGGCGTAGCGATGTCCGCCGCGCCCCGGCTTGCGTCGATGGCGACCTGCACCGTGCGCGCGCGATCCGCCGCCGAGATGCCGGTGGTCACACCCTCGCGCGCCTCGATCGACAGGGTGAACGCGGTTTCGTGGCGCGAGGAATTGTTCGTCGACATCAGCGGCAGGCCCAGCTCGTCGATGCGGTCGCTGGTCAGCGACAGGCAGATCAGCCCGCGCCCGTGGGTGGCCATGAAGTTGATCACGTCGGGCGTCGCCCATTGCGCGGGGATCACCAGGTCGCCCTCGTTCTCGCGATCCTCGTGGTCGACGAGGATGAACATGTGGCCGTTGCGCGCCTCCTCGAGGATTTCCTCGATGGAGGAGACCGCATCGGACCAGTCCTGTTCGACCGGGCCCGGCTCTTCATAGGTTTGCGTCATGGAAGCTCTCCGCGCGTCGTGTCACGGCGCAGATAGACCATCATCGGGAGGATGACTAGGCCGCGCCCCCTGCGGCGAAGAGCACCTCGCGGTCGATCACGCCGCCCAGCCCCGCCGCCGCCGTCCAGCCCCGCTCGACGCTGGTTGCCGCGACCAGCAGCACCGCGTCGGCCGGCAGGCGCCGCGCCGACAGGGCGGCGCGCAGGGCGTCGCGGGTCTCGCGCCAGGTGGCGGTGAAGCCCGGCGCGGCGCTCGCCCCCTCGAACAGGCCGGGATGGGCCGCCAGCACCGCCTCGGGCCGGGTCGGCGCATAGACGGCGGCCAGCCGCCCCGCCGCCCCCTCCAGCGCCGCAATCCGCACCGCGACGGGCTCCGGCAGCTCCGCCCGCCCCACCCGCAGTTCCAGCGCGTTGCCGGAGAACAGGAAGGCGACGATGTCCTGCCCCGAGGTGGCGCGGAACGTGGCATAGGTCTTGTAGGGCAGGCCCAGCCGCCTGGCGCGCGCGACGCGCAGGCGCACGATCTCCAGCGGCAGCGTCGGCAACAGGGCCTCGCGCGCCCTGGTCCAGGCATGCTTGCGAAAGCCGAAGCCCGGCTCCATCGACGGCCCGCCGTTATGCCCCATCGCGCTCATCGCCGCCCTGTCCTCCGGCGCGGCAGCCGCGCGCGCCCAGCCCGTCTTTGCTTTCCAAATACTCCCGCCGGAGGCGACCGGCGCCGCGCCGACAAGGGCCCGCAAGGCCCGCGGAGGCGTTCAGCCCCATTCCTGCAACCGCGCCACGTAGCGCGCCAGCGTGTCGATCTCGAGGTTCACAAGATCGCCCACCGCCGTGTTGCCCCAGGTCGTCACCGTCTTGGTGTGCGGGATCAGGTTCACCCCGAAGGTGACGCCATCGACCTCGTTCACCGTCAGCGAGGTGCCGTTCAGCGCCACCGACCCCTTCGGCGCGATGAACCGCGCCAGGGCCTCCGGCGCGCGAAAGGTGATGCGGGTGGATTCGCCCTCGTCGGCCATCGCCACCACCTCGGCCACGCCGTCGACATGGCCCGACACGATATGCCCGCCCAGCTCGTCGCCCAGCCGCAAGGCGCGCTCGAGGTTGAGCCTCTGGCCCTCGCTCCAGCGCGAGACGTTGGTCTTCGACACCGTCTCGGCCGAGATGTCGACCTCGAACCAGTCCTCGCCCAGCCCGGTCACCGTCAGGCACACCCCATCGCAGGCGATGGAGGCGCCGATCTCGATGCGGGTCGTGTCGTAGCCGGTGCCGATGCGCGCATGCAGGTCGCCCGCCTGCCTGAGCGCCCGCACCTCGCCCTGGTCGGTCACGATCCCGGTGAACATCGCCGCATCTCTCCTGTCGTGGTGCCTCGCGTCGCGGTGACAGAACCATGCGCCGCCCCCGGCTTCAAGAGGCGGCGCGGCCACAGAACCGTCCGGTTTGTGCCCCGGGCGTGCCGCCATCCCTTGCTTTGGTGGCGCGAAACCCACATGCCTCGGCACGTAGCGAGTACCCAGACCCCATGGCCCCCAGCCACGCGAACCGCGTCTTCCTGTTCCTGCAAGGCCCCCACGGGCCGTTCTTCGGCCAGCTTGGCCGGATGCTGGGCGCTGCGGGCGCGACCGCCTGGCGCGTCGGCTTCAACCAGGGCGACGCGGCGTTCTGGCCAGACCGCGCCACCTACATCCCCTTCACCGATCCGGCCGATGCCTGGCCGGCGCGGGTCAAGGCGCTGCTGGACGAGAAGGGCATCACCGACCTGGTGCTTTACGGCGACACCCGCCCGATCCACGCCGCCGCCATCGCCGCCGCGCGTGCCCGCGGCCTGACAGTGCATGTGTTCGAGGAAGGCTACCTGCGCCCCTACTGGGTCACCTATGAACGCGGCGGCGCCAACGGGCATTCGCGGATCATGGACCTCAGCGTCGACGACATGCGCCGCGCGCTCGAAGGGCTCGACCTCGACCTCCCCGACGCGCCCGCGCGGTGGGGCGACATGCGCCAGCATGTGTTCTACGGGGCGCTCTACCACTACCACGTCTTCCTCAGGAACCGCGCCTACACCCAGTTCCGCCCGCACCGCGCGCTCAGCGTCGGGCAGGAATTCCGGCTCTACCTGCGGCGGCTTGCGCTGATGCCGCTGCACTGGGTCGACCGGGTGCAGGCGACGACGCGGATCAAGACCGGCGGCTTTCCCTATCACCTCGCGCTGCTGCAGCTCGAACATGACGCCAGTTTCCGCGACCACGGCCCCTTCGGCTCGATGACGGAGTTTCTGGAGGTGCTGATCACCGGCTTCGCCAGCGGCGCGCCGGCGCATCACCACCTGGTGTTCAAGGCCCACCCGCTGGAGGACGGGCGCACGCCGCTGCGCCGCAACATCCGCCGCATCGCCACCGCCCAGGGCGTCGCCGACCGGGTGCACTACGTCCGCGGCGGCAAGCTGGCGCGGCTCCTGAACGACGCGCGCTCCGCCGTCACGGTGAATTCCACCGCGGCGCAGCAGGCGCTGTGGCGCGGCCTGCCGCTCAAGGCGTTCGGGCAGGCCGTCTACCTGAAGCCGGAGTTCGTGTCCGAGCAGCCGATGGAGGCCTTCTTCCACAATCCGACCCGCCCCGACAGCCGCGCCTATCGCGACTACCGGCATTTCCTGCTGGAAACCTCGCAGATCACCGGCAGCTTCTACTCCGCCCGCGGGCGGCGCCAGTTGCTGCGGCAGGTGGTCGACATGATGCTGTCGGCCGAAGATCCGTATGACGCGCTGCAGGCCGGTCGCCCGGCACCACGGCAACACCTGCGGCTGGTGACCTGAACAAAGGCTGGCGCGGCAAGCCGAAAATCGTTAGGGTGACAAAAAAAGAAGACTGAGGCAGTTCAGGCAATAAGGAGCCATCCCGTGACATCAATGGCGTTTCGCAGCGCGCGCGTGGCCGTGCTGTGCATCATTGTGACCGCGGTTAGCGCCTGCGGTATCCTGCCCCGTTCCGGCCCCACCCGAAACGAGATCTTTGCCGGTTCGGTCCAGCGTCAGGGCGACGCCTTCGTGGTCGAGGTGAACCAGCGCGTGACGGCGGCCACCGCCGTTGTGCCCGCGCTCGGCTTTCCGCATGCGCTGATTTCGGCCGGCGTGTCGGATGTCGATGTCATTCGGCCGGGCGATCGCGTGTCGTTCACGGTCTACGAGAATGTCACCGACGGGCTGCTGGCGGGCCAGAACGCCTCGGCCGCGGCGATCGAGGAGGTGGAGGTCGACGGCGCGGGCTTCATCTTCATTCCCTATGCCGGCCGCATCCGCGCTGCGGGCAACACGCCCGAGGCGCTGCGCGGCATCATCACCCGCAACCTCGACGAACAGACCCCCGATCCGCAGATCATCGTGCGCCGCACCGCCGGCGACGGATCGACCGTGACCGTCACCGGCGTCGTGGGCGCGCAGGGCGTCTACCCGATCCAGCGGCCCACCCGCACCCTGTCGGCGATGCTGGCGGCCGCCGGCGGCGTCACCATCTCGCCCGAGATCGCACAAGTGACGCTGGTGCGCGGCAACGAGCGCGGGACGATCTGGTTTCAGGACCTGTTCCGCGACCCCTCGGTCGACATCGCGCTGCGCAGCGGCGACCGCATCCTTGTCGAGGAAGACAGCCGCCGCTTCACCGCTATGGGGGCCACCGGCACCCAGACGGTCGTGCCCTTCGAGAGCCAGGTGATCTCGGCGATCGAGGCCATCGCCTCGGTCGGCGGCCTCAACCCCTCGCTGGCCGATCCGACCGGCGTGTTCGTGCTGCGCAACGAGCCCGAGGAGATCGCCCGCGCCGTCCTTGGCCGCGACGATCTGGTGGGGGCACAGCGGATGATCTACGTCCTCGACCTGACCGCGCCCACCGGCATGTTCGAGGCGCGCGATTTCGTCATCCGCGACCAGGACACGGTCTATGTGACCGAGGCGCCGATCACCCAGTGGAACAACGCCATCCGCGCGCTGACCGGCACGCTGGGCGCGGCCAACACCGTCGCCAACGCCGGGGGAGGCTGACCCGGTCATGGCCGGACCAGCGACCGGGCCCGGCCAGCGGCGGCGCGGCTATCATTACAACGCGGGGTTCCTGACCAACGCCCGCGTCCGGCGCATCTTGCAGCTGTCGGGCTACGACCTGAAGCTGGGCAAGCCGGGGCCGGAGGACGACGTCCTGGTCTGGGGTCATTCCCCCTATGCCCCGCGGGGCGAGACCGTGGCGCAGGCGACCGGCGCGCATCTGGTGCGGATCGAGGACGCGTTCCTGCGCTCGCTCCACCCCGGCCGCTCCGGCGCGCCGCCGCTGGGGCTGATCCTCGACCGGAAGGGGATGTATTTCGACGCGTCGCGCCCCTCGGACCTCGAGACGCTGCTGGCCACCCATCCGCTGGACGACACCGCGCTGCTCGACCGCGCGCGCGAGGCGCTGGCGCGGATCGCGGACGCGCATCTGACGAAATACGCCGCCACCGATCCGGCGCTGGACCCGCCCGCGCCGGGCTATGTCCTGCTGATCGACCAGACCCGCGGCGACGCCGCGATCCGGCTGGGCGCCGCCAACGCCGACAGTTTCGCGGAAATGCTGGCCCACGCGCAGGGCGACCACCCCGGCGCGCCCATCGTCATCAAGACCCACCCCGAGACTCAGGCGGGCCACCGCCCCGGCCATTTCGACCCCGCCGCGCTGCCGGTGGGCGTGACGCTGGAGGACCGGCCCATCGCCCCCCGCCGCCTGTTCGAAGGCGCGCGCGCGGTCTATTGCGTCACCTCGCTGCTGGGGTTCGAGGCGATCTTTGCGGGCCACCGCCCCGTGACCTTCGGCGTGCCGTTCTACGCCGGCTGGGGCCTGACCGACGACCGGCGCCCGGTGCCTGCCCGCCGCCAGCGCAGCCTGACCCGCGCGCAGATGGCCGCGGCCGCGCTGATCCTCTACCCGACCTGGTTCGACCCCTACCGCGACCGGCTGGGCACGCTGGAAGATGTGATCGGCACGCTCGAGGCGCAGGCGCGCGCTTGGCGCGAGGATCGGACGGGGCATGTGGCGGTCGGCATGCGGGCCTGGAAACGCAGGCACTTGGTGCAAAGTTTCGGTCGTTTGCGGTTCGAGGATGACCCCGCCAGGGCCGCCGCCGATGGGCGCCCGGTGATGGTCTGGGCCGGCCGCGAGACCCCGGCCTTGCGCGACGCCTGCACCGCAGCGAAGCGCCCGCTACGCAGGGTCGAGGACGGATTGCTGCGCTCGCGCGGGCTGGGGGCGGATCTGGTGCCGCCGCTCTCCCTGGTGCTCGACGACCTCGGCATCTACTACGATCCGACCCGCGAAAGCCGCCTTGATCGGCTGATCGCCGAGGCTGCCACGCTCGACAGCAAGCGACTCCACCGCGCCGAGCGTCTGGTGGCACGCGTGATCGCGCTGGGGCTGACGAAATACAACCTGGCCGGCGTTGCGCCCGACCTGGGCGCGCCAGAAGGGCGGGAGGTGATCCTGGTGCCCGGGCAGGTGGAGGATGACGCCTCGATCCGGCTGGGCGCGGGTGAGGTGCGCACCAACGCCGGCCTGCTGCGCGCGGCGCGCGCGCTGCACCCCGGGGGCTGGATCGTCTACAAGCCGCATCCCGACGTGCTGGCGGGCCTGCGCACGGGCGCGGTGCCGCCGGAGGGGCTGGCCGGTCTGGCCGATGTGGTGCTGGCCGATGCGGACACGGGCGCGCTGCTGCCCATGGTGGGCCGGGTGGTCACCATGACCTCGGCGCTGGGGTTCGAGGCGCTGCTGCGGGGCGTGCCGGTCACCACGCTTGGCGCGCCCTTCTATGCCGGCTGGGGGCTGACCCGCGATCTGGGGCCGGTGCCGCCGCACCGCACCGCGCGGCCCAGCCTCGCCGCGCTCGCCCATGCCAGCCTCATCGCCTACCCACGCTACCACGACCCGGTCACCGGCCTGCCCTGCCCGCCCGAAGTGGCGGTCGAGCGGCTGGCGACGGGCGAGGGGTCAAAGGGCAAGCCGGGCTTGCGGGCGCTGGCGAAACTGCAGGGCTGGTTTGCCGGTCAAAGCTGGATCTGGCGGCGGTAGGGGCTGCGGACCTGCAGGAAAACGTCTACCGCGACCAGATCGACAGCACGTCGCCCCCCACCGGATGCGTCGCGCGCAAGGTGAACCGCGGCGCTTCCGACAGGGTGGCGATGCCCATCGCGCCGACGGCGGGCGTGCCTTCGGCGCCCATCACCATCCCGGCCGAGATCACCGCCATCTCGTCCACCAGATCCGACGCCAACAGCCCCGCCGCCAGGGTGCCGCCGCCTTCGCAGAACACCCGCGTCAGACCCGCCTCGCCCAGCGCCCGCATCACCTGCGCCAGGTCAAGCTGGCCGCCCGGGCCCGCCGCGACCTCGATCCGGCGCGCGCCCGCCGCATCCCAGCCCGCGCGGGCAGCCTGCGGCGCATCGGGGCCGTGGCACAGCCACACCGGCACGTCGCGCGCGCTGCGCATCAGGGCGCTGCCCTCGGGCAGGTCCAGCCTGCGCGACAGCACCACCCGCACCGGCTGCTGGCGGATGCCGAGACCGCGCACCGTCAGGCTCGGGTCATCCGCCCGCGCCGTGCCGGCGCCCACCAGCACCGCATCGTGGCGCGCGCGCATCGCGTGCACCCGGCGCCGCGCCTCGGGCCCGGTGATCCATTGGCTTTCGCCGGTCGCGGTGGCGATGCGCCCGTCCGCGGAGATGGCAAGCTTCAGCGTCAGCATCGGGCGGCCTTGCGTCACGCGCGTCAGAAACCCGCGGTGGGCCGCCTCGGCCTCGACCGCGCACACCCCCGTGACCACCTCGACCCCCGCCCCGCGCAACCGCTGCAACCCGCCACCGGAAACGCGCGGGTCCGGGTCGGTGAGGGACACGACGACCCGCGCCACACCCGACGCGATCAGGGCCTCGGTGCAGGGCGGGGTCTTGCCGTGATGGTTGCAGGGCTCGAGGCTGACATAGGCAGTGGCGCCGCGGGCGGCGGCCCCGGCCTGCGCCAGCGCCATCGTCTCGGCATGGGGGCGGCCGCCATCCTGCGTCCAGCCGCGGCCCAGCACGCGCCCGTCTGCCACGATGACGCAACCCACCGCCGGGTTCGGCCAGACCCGCCCCAGCCCGCGCGCGCCCAGCGACAGGGCCAGACGCATCCAGCGGGCGTGCTCGCCCGAACTCATGGATCAGCTTTCGGTCTTGGGTTGCGGGGGGACCAGCTCGGCCAGGAAATCCTCGAAATCGTCGGTCGCCTGGAAGTTCTTGTAGACGGAGGCAAAGCGCACATAGGCGACCGTGTCGATCGCGGCCAGCCGCTCCATCACGATCTCGCCGATCTGTTTCGACCCGATGTCGGTCTCGCCCATGCTTTCGAGCCGGCGCACGATGCCGGATACCATCTGGTCGATCCGTTCGGGCTCGATCGGGCGTTTCTGCAGCGCGATGCGCACCGAGCGCTCCAGCTTGTCGCGGTCGAAATCCTCGCGCCGGCCGTTCGATTTCACCACCACGAGGTCGCGCAGCTGCACCCGTTCGTAGGTGGTGAACCGCCCGCCGCAGGCCGGGCAGAACCGCCGCCGCCGGATCGCGACGTGATCCTCGGCCGGGCGCGAGTCCTTCACCTGCGTATCGACGTTCCCGCAAAATGGGCAGCGCATCGGCCTTCCCCTTCTCGTCCCTCGGGCGGCCCGACCGACCTGCCTCTGCCTCATCCATGGGGTCTGCCGCCCCTGTTATCCACAGTCACTATAGGCGAGCCGGCAGGGGTTGGGTAGATGGCTTTTGACGACCACAGCATGTGGGTCTGCCGGGCCTCACCCCATCGGCTGGAACAGCGCCGCGATGCTGCGCCGGTGCGGGGCAAGCCGATGTTCCACAAGGTAGATCCCCTGCCAGGTGCCCAGCCGCATCCGCCCGCCCGCGACCGGGATCTGCAGGCTCACCGGCAGGAGCGCGGCCTTGATGTGGGCGGGCATGTCGTCGGCCCCCTCGGCGGTGTGGCGCAGCCAGGACATCGACGGTTCATCCGTCCCCGGCACCAGCCGGTCGAGCCACTCGATCAGGTCGGTCTGCACATCCGGGTCGGCGTTTTCCTGGATCAGCAGGCTCGCCGAAGTATGGCGCACCATCAGCGTCAGCACCCCGTCGCCCGCCCCCGAAAGCCAGCGCGCCACCGTGCCGGTGATCTCGGTCAGGCCCGGGCCCTGGGTGGCGATCACGAACTCCGTCTGCATGGCGCCTCCTCCAGCATCGCGTGCCCCGTCTCGGTCAGACCGTAGACGCCGGCCCCGTGCCGCGCGAACCAGCCGTAGTGGTTGTCGCGCATCAGTGTCGTGGCGCGGTCCACCCCGGTGGCGGATTTCACGTCGGCCCCGCGGCAGGGGCCCGCCGCCGCAAGATGGTGCGCGCAGGCGAGCGCGTCCTGCCGGTAGGCCGTGACGCGGGCGCCGCGCACACCCCCTAGGTTCGGGTCGCCGCGCCGTCGCGCGAATTCCGCCAGCAGCGCACGGCGGCGCGGCGCGGATTTGCGCGGCGCATAGGGGCCGGGGTCGCACTGCACCTCGACCAGTCCGTCGGGCAGCCGCACCGTCAACAACCCCAGGCCAAGCCGCCGCGCCAGCCGGGTGTTCTCCGCCAGCGCCTTCGCGAACCGCCGCCCCTGCCCGCGCGGCACGGCGACATAGACCAGATCGGTGATCGCGAGCCGCGCGATGCCTTGATGGAACAGCGCCAGCGAAAACGCCGTCTTCAGCTCCACGATCACCGGCGCGCCGTCGTCGCGGACACCCATGACATCGGCGGGGCCGATCTCGGCCTTCACGGTGTAGCCCGCGGCCTCCAGAAACGCCTTGACGGCCGGGTAGAGTTCGGTTTCCTGCATCGCGGCCTGTTCTGCCCTCGTCCCCGTGTCGGTCCGGGGTCGTGCCCATCTTGCCGCGCGAGGCCCGCCGCGACAAGCCGCGCGCGCCGATTGCCGGCTTGACACCGCCCGGCCCCCGCCGTATCCCCCGGCCAGATTTGCGGGCGTGGGCATGGCCACACGCCCTTTCCGTTTCTGAGCTGTCGAGGATCAACCCCATGTCGCGTGTCTGCGAACTGACCGGTAAAGGCCCGATGTCTGGCAACAATGTCAGCCACGCCAACAACAAGACCCGGCGCCGTTTCCTGCCGAACCTGACCGATGTCACCATCGGGTCGGACATTCTGGACCGCAGCTTCAAGCTGCGCATTTCCAACGCCGCGCTGCGCACCATCGACCACCGCGGTGGGCTGGATGCGTTCATGGCGAAGGCCAAGGATGTCGAGCTGTCCGACAAGGCGCTGAAGATCAAGCGCGAGATCGAAAAGGCGCAGGCCGCGCAGGTCTGAGCCACAGCCGAGCGACTGTCTTTCCGACGCCCCGCGGGACATCCCGGCCGGGGCGTCTGTCGTTTTGTCACGTTCCCTCACCCTCGACGATGGTCAGAATGACACGCATGCAGACCCTGCGCGCCCTGATCCTGTCGCTGATCGCCGTGACGGTCATTGCCACCGGCGTCGGTGTCGGCATGGCGCGCGGGGCGATGGCCGCCGACGGGCAGCTGTGCTCGGTCACCGGGCCGGCGCCCGTGGTCCTGGCCCATGATGGCCTGCCGCTCTTCGATGGCGACGGCACGCCCGTCACGCTGGAGCGTGGTGCCTGTCTCGACTGTCTGGCCAGCGCCGTCGACCTGCCGCCGACGGGCGGCACCGCGCCGGCGCCCGCCGCCGCGACGGGCGCCAGGTTGCTCCCCCACCCCGCCGACCGGATGCCGACACGGGCTGCGCCCGGCGGTCAGGCCCGCGCACCCCCCTGCGCCGCCTGATCCAGACGCCAGACCCTTCCAGACCATCCTGACGGAGACCGGACCCATGTCCCTGAAATCCATCCTTTTCGCGGGCCTTCTTGCCGCAGCCCCCGGCCTTGCCGCGGCGCATGTCGTCGTCGAAGACCCCTATGCCGTCGTCAGCAGCGCCATGGCGCAGTCGGGCGCGGCCTTCATGTCGATCCACAACCACAACGATTCCGACGAGGTGGTGATCGGCGCGTCCTCGGACGTGGCCGAGCGGGTTGAACTTCACACCCATATCCAGACCGACGAGGGCGTGATGCGCATGGTCGAGCTGGAGGAGGGCATTCCCATGGCCGCCGACGAAACGGTCGTGCTCCAGCGTGGCGGGATGCATGTGATGCTGCTGGGCCTGACCCGGCCGCTGGAACAGGGCGACAGCTTCACCCTGACGCTGACGTTCGAGACCTCGGAGCCCGTCACCATCGAGGTGCCCGTCGATCTGGAGCGACCGGTCGCGCAGGGCGGCGCGGCACCGCAGGACAACGGCGAGCACGACCACGACTGACGGCGTCGCGGGCCGGACCCATCGCATCCGGCCCGCGCTTCAGCCGCCCAGCACCTCGGCCACCCATGCCGGCACCGCGCTGGTCGCGGCGCCCGTGATGACGCGGTCGAAGCGCCCCGGCGCCATGGGCTCGAGGTTGATCTCGAGCGTCTCGGCACCGAAGGCCGAGGCTTCCTCGACGAACCCCGCCGCCGGATAGACCTCTCCGCTCGTGCCGATGGCGACGAACAGGTCGCAGGCGGCCAGCGCCCCGGCGATGCGCTCCATGTGATAGGGCATCTCGCCGAACCAGACGATGTCGGGCCGGGTCGCGGGCTGGCCGCAGGCCGGGCAGGCGTCGGCCGACGCCATCGCGCGTGGTGCGTTCCAGCGGTGGCCACAGGCGGCGCAGAGCGCGCGGGTGATCTGCCCGTGCATGTGGATGACCTCGCGCGCGCCACCGCGCTCGTGCAGGTCGTCGATGTTCTGGGTGACCAGCGTCACGCCGGCCTTCGCGCCCTGCAGCCGCGCCAGCGCCCGGTGCGCGGCGTTGGGCGCCGCATCGAGCGCAGTGGCACGCCGCGCGTTGTAGAACTCGTGCACCAGGCCTGGGTTGCGCGCGAACCCCTCGGGCGTCGCCACCTCGGACAGGTCGTAGCGCGTCCAGAGCCCGCCCTTGTCACGGAAGGTGCCGAGCCCGCTTTCGGCCGAAACGCCCGCCCCGGTCAGGATGACTATGCCCGCCATGTGTCAGGCGTCCGGACACGATGGTGGCGATGCCGCCGCGATCCAGCTATGCCTCATGCTGTCCCCTTGCCTGTGGTCCTGCCCATGCCCCATCCCATCCGCATCCTGTGCGTCTGTCTAGGCAATATCTGCCGCTCGCCCGCGGCGGAGGCGGCCTTGCGCGCCGAACTGGGCCCGCGCGCGGTGATCGACAGCGCGGGAACCGGCGACTGGCATGTGGGAAACCCGCCCTACGGCCCGATGCAGGAGGCGGCCGGCCGCCTCGGCCTCGACCTGGGCGATCAGCGCGCGCGCCAGGTGCGCCGGGGCGATTTCGCGCGCTTCGACCTGATCCTGGCGATGGATGGCGGCACCCTCGCCGATCTTGCCACGATGACCCCCGGCCGCGGCGCGCGGTTGGCGCGCTATCTGGAGCCGCTGGGCGGCGGCGATGTGCCGGACCCGTATTTCACCCGCGACTTCGACGGCGCCTGCGCCCTGATCGTGCAGGGCGCGCGGGCCTGGGCGGCGGAGCTTTAGCGGCACATGGCTTCGGCGGTCTCGCCGAAGTTGCGCCAGGCGCGCCACAGGGTTTCGTCGGTGCTGCGGCTGGACTGGCGCACATCCTGCGCCCGCTGCGGATCGCGGAAGAACCGCGCGCCGTCGCGCATCTGGCGGCCGGTCAGCGTCAGGTCGGCGGCGGCCCCGACGCAGGCGCACATCGCGGTGCTGGCCGCGGCCCGGCCCGATTGCAGGCAGGCGCGCTCGATCGGGTTGGCGGCGGCGGTCACCGGGTAGAGCACGCCCGCGGCGACCAGCGCCAGCGCGGGCAGGAACAGGAAACGCATCTTCATTTCGGGCCTCAATCTTGTGGAACTGCTCGGGGGGGCGGATCTTGTTGTCCGCCTCGCACCGGAGGATGCGCCGAATCGGCGCCTCTTGTCCATGCCGGGGGACACGATGCCCCCCGGCCTGTGACCCGCAGTTCAGAACGACCAGACGATGCTTCCGGTTGCGGCCATCGCGGCGGCCATCGCCGGCGGTTGCGCGACGGTGACGCCCTCGATGAGCACGCTTTCGTCGGCGCCGAGGCCCGGCAGGTAGATCGCGCAGACCTCGACCGTGGCGCCGTTGGCGATCAGTTGCGTCAGCAGCCCCTGCGGGCTTGCCCCCATCGGCGGCTGCGGCGCGGTCACGCCTTCGGGCGCATCGGCCAGCGCCATGTCGCCGCCGGGGCCGCACAGCAGCACGCGTACCGCATGCCCCTGCTCGGCCGCCTGACCGGTCAGCACCATCGCCATCAGCTGCGTCTGCGGGTTCTCGGCGGTCACGACCGTGACAAGCGGCGCGGCATCTTGCGCCAGCGCGGCCCCGGCGGGCAGGGCGAGGCAAAGGGCGGCGGCGAGGATCTTGAGGGGACGCATGGGAAGGCTCCTTGAGTGACGTAGGTAATGGTTGACGATGATACCCACCTAGCAGGGGCCGACGCCGCTGGCCCCGTGACGCGTGGCCGCGCCATGGCGGGGCGGCGGTTTGTTGTTTACTCCTTCTTCACGATACGGGACGCTAAGGTGAACCGACCAGGGAACAGGCCGGAGCGGGCATGAGCAACCATCTTTACTATGGCGACAACCTGGCCGTCCTGCGCGAGCAGATCGGCGATGCCTCGGTCGACCTGATCTATCTCGACCCGCCGTTCAATTCGAACGCCAGCTACAACCAGCTGTTCAAGGCGCCCGACGGCACCAGCAGCGCCGCCCAGATCGAGGCGTTCAACGACACCTGGTCATGGAACGACAGCGCCGAGGAGGCCTATGGCGACGTGATGCGCTCGGGCAATGGCGCGGCGGCGGAAATGCTGCGCGCCATGCGGTCGTTCCTGGGCGAGAACGACATGATGGCCTATCTGGCGATGATGGCGGTGCGGCTGCTGGAACTGCACCGGGTGCTGAGGCCGACCGGGTCGCTCTACCTGCACTGCGATCCGACGGCGAGCCATTATCTGAAGATCCTGCTGGATGCTGTGTTCGGGGCGACGAATTTTGGCAATGAGATTTCTTGGCGGCGTTCAAATCCAAAGAGCCTTGCATCACGCAACTTTGCGAATTGCCGCGATATCATTTTTAGGTACACCAAAACGTCTTCTGCATTGTTCATTCCGCAATTTGGGGAGCATGATCAAAACTACGTCGATAAAGCATATCGCCATAAGGACGAGGACGGTCGAGCATATAGGTTATTGCCGCTTTTAAACCCCAATGACAATCGACCTAGGGTCAGGACCCATAAATCCGCTTGAGGCTTCCCGGGCTGCGTGATTCAAGCTCCCAAGCAGAGGGGGCATGATGAGCGGGCATTTCTGGTTGAGCGACGCGCAGATGGAACGGT
>Ga0008835_100434_pt1 | contig 40826 bp, 40 predicted proteins | sample HotLakConsoUCCRE_FD_62215 | JGI IMG/M metagenome (GOLD analysis project Ga0008835, IMG submission 62215) | Hypersaline microbial mat communities from Hot Lake, Washington, USA - Hot Lake Consortium UCC-RE (Hybrid Assembly) ... | reverse complement strand
CCATCGCCGAGGTCTCGGTCAACGCGGTCCTCCTCCTCGGGATCGGCGGCCTCGTCGGCGTCCTGTCGGGTCTCTTCGGCGTCGGCGGCGGCTTTCTGATCACGCCGCTGCTGTTCTTCGTCGGCATCCCCCCCGCCGTCGCCGTGGCCACCTCCGCCAACCAGATCGTCGCGGCCTCCGTCTCGGCCGTGATCGCCCATTTCCGCCGCCGCAACGTCGACCTCCGCATGGGCTCGGTCCTGCTCGCCGGCGGCCTCATGGGCTCCACCCTCGGCGTCTGGCTCTTCGCCCGCCTGCGCGAGCTTGGCCAGATCGACCTCTTCGTGAACCTCTGCTATGTCCTCTTCCTCGGGACCGTCGGCGGTCTGATGTTCGCCGAATCCCTGCGCGCCCTGCGCCGCAGCCGCGACCCGAACCACCGCCCCGCGCCCCGCCGAAAGCACGGTCTCGCCCACCGCCTGCCCCTGAAGCTCCGCTTCCGCGTCTCCGGCCTCTACATCTCCGTCATCCCGCCGCTCCTGATCGGCGCCGCTGTCGGCGTCCTCGCCGCGGTGATGGGCGTGGGCGGCGGGTTCCTGATGGTGCCCGCGATGATCTACCTGCTGCACATGCCGACGAAGGTCGTGGTCGGCACCTCGCTCTTCCAGATCATCTTCCTCACCGCCTACACCACGCTGCTCCATGCCACGACGACCAAGACCGTGGACATGATGCTCGCCGTCATCCTGATCCTCGGCGGCGTCGTCGGCGCCCAGATCGGCACCCGCATGTCGGGCCGGATGCGCGCCGAACAGCTGCGCATCCTGCTGGCCCTTCTCGTCCTCGTGGTCTGCGCCACGCTCGCCCTCGGCCTCGTCCTGACACCGGCCGAACCCTTCGCCCTCGACGCGGCGGGGGTCGGATGATCCGCGCGGCCCTCTTCCTCGTCCTGCTGCTCGCTGCCCTGCCTGCCCGGGCCGAGGAGGTGGTGCTCGGCCTCTCGAGCGAGGACGTGTCGATCACCGCGACCTTCGTGGGCTCCGACATCCTGATCTTCGGCGCCGTGAAACGCGAGGCACCGATTCCCGACACCGAGGGCCTTGAGGTGGTCGTCACCATCGAGGGCCCCAGTGAGCCCCTCACGGTCCGCCGCAAGGACCGCGTCTTCGGCATCTGGATGAACGTCGAGGCAATGTCCGTCGATCTGGCTCCCAGCTTCTACGCCGTCGCCACGAGCGCGCCCCTGCGCGAGGTGCTGACCTGGACCGAAGACCTGCGGCAGGGGATCAGCGTCGACCACGCGATCCGCACCGTGGGCGAGACCGAGGGCATCTCCGACCCCGAAGGCTTCCGCGAGGCTCTCGTCCGCATCCGCAGCGCGGCCCGATCCTATCAACTGCTCGAAGGCGGGGTCGAGTTCTCCGAGGACACGCTTTTCTCCGCCTCGATCTCCTTGCCCGCGAACCTGACCGAAGGCCCCTATGCCGTCCGCGTCTTCCTGACCCGGAACGGACAGGCGGTGGACATCCATGAAAGCGTCATCACCGTCCGCAAGGTCGGGCTCGAGCGCCTGATCTACGAGACCGCCCAGGACCAGCCCCTGGTCTACGGCCTTCTGTCCCTGCTCATCGCGATTACCGCCGGCTGGGCTGCCTCCGCCGCCTTCCGCGCGCTGCAATAACGCGCTCAGTCCTCCTCCGCCGTCAGCGCGAGGGGCGCCGCAGTCACGGTCAGGTCCTCGGTCGTCAGGGGCAGGTTCGGCCGCGCCAGACGGTTGCGCACGACCCAGCGGAGCTCCCGCTCCGCCCGCGTCACGGCGACATAGGCGAGCCGCTTCCACAGGGGCTGCCCCGCCTCCACCCGACCCATCTGCGCTGCGGCATAAATGTCCGGCGCGAAGACCTGCACCGTGTCCCATTGCGACCCCTGCGCCTTGTGGATCGTCACCGCCGCGCCATGCAGAAAGGTCGCCCCCATGGTTGCGGCGAAGGGGATGAACGGCTCTTCCTCGCCCTCCTTCTCGATCTTCACGATCGAGGCCGCCGACAGCCGCGGCTCCAGCGCGCCCATCACATGCAGGCGGCTGAATCCGGGCCTTTTGCCGGGGCCGAGATAGACCACCTGCGCGCCCTTGATGAGCCCCCGCGCCTCGAGATCCAGCCGCTTCTTTCGGTGCTTGAGCGGCAGCTCGATCCCGTCGCAGATCAGCGGCTCGCCTTCCAGCAGTTCGTCCACCGGCGCACCGTAGGCCGCGCGGAAGGCGTGGATCAGCCGGATCCGCGTCTTGTTCCGCCAGACCAGCACCGGCGAGCGCGCCATGAGATCCGCCTCCACCCGTTCGGCCATGACGACGCGGGGGTCCTTCGCGGCGGCCTCCTCCACCAGCCGCTCGAAGCGGTGAAAATCGACCTCCGGATCGGCCAGTGCATGGGCAAGATCGAGGATCGGGTTATCCGCCTCCTGGCGGTGGATGCGATGCAGCACCAGCCGCCGCGCCTCGGGCAGCTCGTCGAAGACCATGCCACTGCCCGTCGATTGAACGGGGGGCAGCTGCGCCGGATCGCCGAAGAGAAGCAGCGTCGGAAAGAGCTCCTTCAGATCCTCGAACTGCTTTGCGTCCAGCATCGAGCTTTCGTCGACGAAGCCGATATCGAGCGGCTCCTCCCGCCGCTTCCAGCCGGTGATGAAATCCGAGCCCCTCAGACCCGCTGCCGCCAGCGCCGCGGGCACCGACCCGTGGGTCTGGAACGCCGCATAGGCCCGGTCCAGCGCCACGTCGCCCATGGCCTCGGTCTCGGGGCGGTCGCCCTGTCCCGCCAGCCATTCGGCGATCTTCTCGAACTCCGGATCGTAGACCGGGGTGTAGATGATCCGGTGAATCGTCGTCGCGGGCACGCCGCGGTTGCGCAGCACGCTCGCCGCCTTGTTCGTGGGCGCGAGGATGGCCAGCGTCCGCCGGTCCTTGCGCCGCCGACCTTCCCAGTCGCCCGAGACGACATCGACCCCCATCTCCCGCATCTGCCGGTAGAGCGCGGCCAAGAGCATCGTCTTCCCCGACCCGGCCTTGCCGATGACGGCCAGCACGCTCTCCTGCCCCTCGGCGGGCGGCATCAGCGTCTCGTTGTCGAGATCGATGCCCGAGGCGGTCAGCGCCGCGGCGATGGTATCCCAGGCCTGGGCCTGGTCGTCGGAGAACGTGAGCGCGGGTGCGGACATGGCCGGACCCTACAAGTGCCCGCGCGCAGCGACCAGTGGCGGCCGCCGCCGCGGGCAAGGGTCAGGCGACGCGTGTCTCCCGCCGATCCCTTCGGGCCGCCGCAGGCGAGCGTGCGAACCACTCCGCCGATTGCGCCTCGGTAATGCCCGCCCGGCCGAACACCTTGTCCTTGTCCGCCTCGGCATAGGCCCAAAGCCCCACCGCAATCCGGTCCCGCCCCGTGCCCTCGGCCCCCAGCACTTGGGGCGAGGCCCCGATCAGCCGGTAGATGCGCACCATCCGCGCGTCAAAGACGCCCACAAGATGGCTGAGGGCGAACCCCCGGAATATCTCGCCACAGGCCACCATGAGCGCCGCCGCCACCCGCGCCTCCGCGCCGGCTGCGAGGCAGAACCGCGTGCATTCCCAGATCCGCGGCGCACGCAGGGGCACACCGTCCATCAGATGGCGGAAATGGTCGTTCACCATGGTCGGCCCCATGGTGGGCAGGAACCGCATGGAGCCCCCATGGGTGCCCTCCGGCGTCTCCCAGATCACGTAGAGAGGGTTTTCCGCGTCATAGGCGTCACGCTCATGACCCCGGTCGTCCACCTCGACCTCCCAGCCCAGGCGATCGGCGAATTGCTGGGCCCGGTCGCGGAACATGGTCTCCTTCAGGCGCGGCAGATCCTCGAGATCGTCGGCATGGGCATATCGCAGCATGGGTCTCTCCGTCCGGGCGCTGAGGCTTCGGAGGGAAAGACTGAAGGGGCCGGGTTACCCGGACCTGTCGCCGCCGCACGACGGTTAAGCGAAGGTTGACGGAAGGAATGGTGAGAGGAAGGGGGACCCGGGGCCCACACTATGGCGGAGCGAATCGCCCGGACGGGCCAGAGACGAAGGGCCCAGCCCGCAACTTCGACGGTGACGGGCAGGCCGGGCTCAGGCCGGTGTGACATGCGAGAATGGAAAACAAGGCTGGCGCCGGACGAGCCGACCGCCGGGCACGCGCCCGATCAGGCGCTGCGCACGGTCCTCCGCTCGACGTCCTTCTCCACGATGCGGGGCCAGCCGCCCTTGGCCGACCTCGCCGCACCGCCGGTGACGATGAGCCCCTCGGCAACGGCGCGGGCAACTGCGTGCACCGTGTTCAGCGCCCCGAGCTTCAGCCGCGCGCCTTCGATATAGGCCCTCAGGGTATGCTCCGAGATGGCCAGCATGTCGGCCACCTGCCCCCGGCCATAGCCCATGGCCAGAAAGGTCAGCGCGTCCGTCTCCCTCGGGCTCAGCGCCCGGGTCGGCTCCGCCAGCCGCTGGCCCGCCAGATCGAGCGCCGCCTGGTTGATCATGAGCCCCGCGAGGATCAGATCCCGTTGATTGGCGCGGGTAAATTCCGCCCATTCGGCATCGTCGCGGTCGGCAGAGACGGTGAACAGTGCGAATTGCCCCACCGGGCCCCGGATCGGTACCGAAAAACCCTGGGTCCCCACACCATGGGCGATGCTGTCGGCGCGAAAGGTCCTTGCCGCCTTCGACGACCAGTCGAGCCGCTTCCAGTCGATCGGATGCGCGCGCTGGAAACAGCCGATCACCACCGGGTCGGTCCGCAGGTAGTCTTTCACGACATACCGGATGCACCACTCTCTGGAGTAGGTTCCGCAGCCGTATTGCTGTCCGTCGGCGCTGACCCAGTGATAGACGCAGTGATCGACCTTCCATAGATCGCGGAGCGCTTCGACGATGGACTGGAGATCCTCAAGCCGTCCAGCGGCCTGCAATCTCTCGAGTATGTGATCCAGCCCCTTTGACATCGCCTGCGTCCCCCTTTCGTGGGTCGGGTCCCGCGACGATCTCTGCGGCAGCGACGATCGAGGTCAACTCGATCTGGTCGGCCAGCCGGGGCAAGTCATTCGCCTCTGCAAAGGCCTTCAGGTCCGCAAGGACGTCGAGAATCCACTTGTTTCCCATGAAGACAATCTCCGGCAGAAGTTAACAGTTCGTTACCAACCTACAGTAGCAGCGAGGAGTTAACGAAACCACTCACGCAAAGGGCTCCCCCAGAAATGGGAGGGGGCCCGACGCGGCGGACCCCCTCGGCACGATCGCTGATGACTTGATCAGCGGCGGCTCTCCGCCACAGCGTCGTCATAAGTCCTGAGCCCGGTCCGCGGCACCTGCACGAGGACCGCCATGTTGCCGGGCTTATGCGCGTTGTTGAGCATCTTGGTATGGGCCTTCGGGATGTCCTCCCAGGGAAACACCTCCGACATGCAGGGATCGAGCCTGCGCTCCACCATAAGCCGGTTCGCCGCCGCCGCCTGCTTGAGATGGGCGAAATGGGACCCCTGAAGCCGCTTCTGGTGCGACCACATGTGCCGCACGTCGAAGGTGCAGTTGTAGCCGGTGGTGCCCGCGCAGATCACCACCATCCCGCCGCGCTTGCACACGAAGGTGGAGACCGGAAAGGTCGCCTCGCCCGGGTGCTCGAACACGATGTCGACGTTCACGCCCTTGCCGGTGATGTCCCAGATCGCCTTGCCGAACTTGCGGCACTCCGCGAACCAGGCGGCATAGGCCTCCGTCCCCACCTTGGGCACCTGGCCCCAGCAGGAGAACTCCTTGCGGTTGATCACGCCCTTGGCGCCGAGGGCCATGACGAACTCGCGCTTGTCCTCGTCCGAGATCACCCCGATCGCATTGGCCCCCGCGGCATTCGCGAGCTGGATCGCAAAGGACCCGAGACCCCCCGACGCGCCCCACACCAGCACGTTCTGCCCCGGCTTCAGCTCGTGCGGATGGTGCCCGAACAGCATCCGGTAGGCCGTGGCCAGCGTCAGCGTGTAGCAGGCGCTCTCTTCCCAGGTCAGGTGCCTGGGGCGCGGCATCAGCTGCTGCGCCTGCACGCGCGTGAACTGCGCAAAGGAGCCATCCGCGCTCTCGTAACCCCAGATCCGCTGGCTGGGAGAGAACATCGGATCGCCGCCGTTGCATTCCTCGTCGTCGCCGTCGTCCTGATTGCAGTGAATGACGACCTCGTCGCCCACCTTCCAGCTCTTCACCTTGTCGCCGACCTTCCAGACGATGCCGGAGGCATCGGACCCGATCACCGCATAGGGCGCGCCATGCCCGCGGAAGACCGACACGGGCTCGCCCAGACAGGCCCAGACTCCGTTGTAGTTCACGCCCGCGGCCATCACGAGCACAAGCACCTCGTGACTGTCGATCTCGGGCGTGTCCACTACCTCGACCTTCAGCGCATCCTCGGGCTGGCCATGGCGCTCCTGCCGCAGGACCCAGCCGTACATTTGCCGCGGCACGTGGCCGAGGGGCGGCATCTCGCCGATCTCGTAGAGGTCCTTCTTCTCCAAGGCGTCCGACGCGCCGGTCCGGTCAAGGGCCATTCCTGCCTCCATGCGACCACTCCTCATCTTTCGCTGCGCCGCAGAATCAGCGCGTGCTCCCCAAGGAGGTAGAATCGGGACCGCAACAAAGCAACCCCAAGCCATCCATTATTGTAACTTTATTGCTCAGCCAGTTCAGGTGCTGCGGCCATGTCGCCGCGCATCCGTTCCACGTCCGGCATCTCGCCGAAATGATGGGCGATCGCCGCCGCATAGAACCGCAGGATCGCCGGGCCATCGTGCAGCGGCGCCCCGTCCTCCGCCACCAGCCGCCGCTCTCTCAGCCGACCGAGGCCCCGCACGGTGATCTCCTCCGCCGTCCCAGGCGTCCGCGGCACGCCCGTGGCATCGAGCGCCGCCACGGCCTCCCTCACTGCCTCGCGCAGCCCATCGCCCCGCGCGCCAGCCAGGGCCGCCCTTGCCACCAGCGGCACGGCCAGCGCCGGCATCGTCGCGTCCACGCGCCGGAGCAGCTCCGTCGCCAGCGCATGCACGTCCTCCAGCAGGGCCGCATCCGGCACCAGCGGCATGCCGAAACTGACCCCCGCTTCGCCGAACCGCCGGAAACGCAGGGTCAGCCGCTGCCAAAGGTGCTTCAGCACCGCGCTTATGGCCTTGGTGATCGGCACGCCGAACCGCCTCTCCCCCGCCTGGGCGGCGCGGATCAGCACCCGGTCCTCGATCACCCGGTCATAGGCCAGCGCCACGGGAACGAAGACCACCTTCCCTGCAGCCTCACCATGGCTCAGATAGGTCAGCAGCCCCAGCTTCGGGTCGGCGGTGGCGCCGGTCAGGCTCAGCCCGCCTTCCGGAAAGATCGCCTGCGACACCCCCGCCTCGGTCGCCATCTGTACATAGCGTTCGAGCACCCTTCGATAGAGCGTCCCCCGGTGCCGGCGGCGGATGAAATAGGCGCCCATCGCGCGGAAGACTGCCGACAGCGGCCAGACCCGCGCCCATTCGCCCACGGCATAGGCCAGAGTCGTCTGCTCCGACACGAGATAGGTCACCAGCACGTAATCCATGTTCGACCGGTGGTTCATCACGAAGACCACTGTCGCGTCCTCGGGCAGGCCCTTCAGCAGCGAGGCGGGCTCCTGCATCCGGCGCACATCGTAGAGCGACTGCGCCAGCCACCGGGCGAGCCGCGTGCCGAAGCCGAAATAGGCGGTGGCGGAAAACGACGGCACGATCTCCCGCGCGTAGCGCCGCGCGGTCTCGAAGGCCACGTCCTCCCGCACGGAATTCCGCCGCGCATGGGCAAGGATCGCCCGGTTGACCTCCGTGTCGTAGACGAGCCGCTGGATCAGGTCATACCGCCCCGCGAGCTTGAACGGCTGGATCGGCCGCGCCAGCCTCTTGTTCAGCTCCGCCACGATCCGTTCCGCCCGGCGCCGCAGGAACCAGCGCACCGACGGGAACAGGAAATGCGACGCAAAGGTCACCGCCGCGAAGGTCACGATCAGGATGAACAGCCAGAGCGGCAGGGTCACGGGCGCGGTCATGGCGCGAGCCTCGCACGAGCACGCGCTTCAGGCCAGTGAGGCGCGTCGTCCCGCGGCCTCGCGTGGCGGCGTCGCTCCGGCGGGCCGGACGCCGACCCGGACCAGCTGATGATCCGGGGCCGCTCTACGCCGCAGCGCGGCACGTTGACAGGGCCAGAAAATGACAATACCCGAGGTCATGAAGCAATAATGTTGCGCCACAATCTCCTCGAGGCTCGCCATGACCGACACCACAGACCGCCCGACCCGCGACCGGCCCTGGCTCATCCGCACCTATGCCGGCCATTCCACGGCGGCCGCCTCCAACGCGCTCTACCGCGGCAACCTCGCCAAGGGGCAGACGGGCCTCTCGGTGGCCTTCGACCTGCCCACCCAGACCGGCTACGACAGCGACCACGAGCTGTCGAAAGGCGAGGTCGGCAAGGTGGGCGTGCCCGTCTGCCATCTCGGTGACATGCGGATGCTCTTCGACGGGATCCCTCTCGAACAGATGAACACCTCGATGACGATCAACGCGACGGCGCCCTGGCTTCTCGCGCTCTATATCGCGGTCGCCGAGGAGCAGGGCGCCGATGTCTCGAAACTGCAGGGCACCGTCCAGAACGACATCATCAAGGAATACCTCTCCCGCGGCACCTATATCTGCCCGCCGGAACCCAGCCTGCGGATGATCACCGACGTCGCGGCCCATACCCGAGAGCATCTGCCGAAATGGAACCCGATGAACGTGTGTTCCTACCATTTGCAGGAAGCCGGTGCGACCGCGGAAGAGGAACTGGCCTTCGCGCTGGCCACTGCCTGCGCCGTTCTCGACGACCTGAGGACCAAGGTCGATCCGGTGGATTTCCCGCAGATGGTCGGCCGCATTTCCTTCTTCGTGAATGCCGGCATCCGCTTCGTCACCGAAATGTGCAAGATGCGGGCCTTCGTCGACCTTTGGGACGAGCTCTGCGAGACCCGCTACGGGGTAGAGGACCCGACCTTTCGCCGCTTCCGCTACGGTGTTCAGGTCAATTCTCTTGGCCTGACCGAACAGCAACCCGAAAACAACGTCTATCGCATCCTGATCGAGGCGCTGGCCGTCACCCTGTCGAAAAACGCCCGCGCCCGCGCGCTGCAATTGCCGGCCTGGAACGAGGCCCTCGGCCTGCCGCGCCCCTGGGATCAGCAATGGTCGCTGCGCCTGCAACAGATCCTCGCCTACGAGACCGACCTGCTGGAATACGACGATCTCTTTGACGGCAATCCCGCCGTGGAACGCAAGGTCGCGCAATTGAAGACGGGAGCCCGCGCCGAACTTGCCACGATCGACGCCATGGGCGGCGCGGTGGGGGCCATCGCCTATATGAAGGCACGGCTGGTCGAATCGAACGCCGCCCGCATTGCGGCCATCGAGCGCGGCGAGACCGTCGTGGTCGGCGTGAACCGCTTCCAGTCCGGCGAGCCCTCCCCCCTCACCTCCGGCCCCGAGGCGATCATGACCGCCGACCCCGAGGCCGAAGCTGACCAGATCGGCCGCCTCGCAGCCTGGCGTGCGAGCCGTGACGGAGAGGCCGTGCGCACAGCCCTCGTCGCCCTGCGCGACGCCGCCCGCTCCGGGGCGAACATCATGCCCGCCTCGATCGCCTGCGCGAAGGCGGGTGTCACGACGGGCGAATGGGCCGACATCGCGCGCGATGTCTTCGGCCAGTACCGCGGCCCCACGGGCGTGTCGTCGAACCCCTCTAACCGCACCGAGGGACTCGAGGAGCTGCGCGGCCGCGTCGATGCCGTCTCCGACGCGCTGGGGCGCAGGCTCAAGTTTCTGATGGGTAAGCCGGGCCTCGACGGCCATTCCAACGGCGCCGAACAGATCGCCGCCCGCGCCCGCGACTGCGGCATGGACATCGCCTATGGGGGCATCCGGATGACCCCCGCCGAGATCGTCGAGGCCGCCGGCGCGGAACAGGCCCATGTCATCGGCCTCTCCATTCTCTCCGGCAGCCACATGCCCCTGATGGAGGACCTGATGACCCGCCTGCGCGCCGCGGGGCTGGGTCATGTGCCGGTCGTTGTGGGCGGAATCATTCCCGAGGCAGATGCCCTGGGGCTGAAAGCGATGGGCGTCGCACGGGTCTATTCTCCGAAGGATTTCGAACTCAATCGCATCATGTCCGACATCGTCACCCTTGCCGATCCCGGCTCCTTCGCTGCGGAATAGGACCCGCCCAGGCCGACGGGGCGCGAATTCCGCGCAACGTCCGTCCCCGCGATAGGCACTGTCCCGCCGAATGCACTTGCATTCGACGAGATAATTCTCATGAGTTAGAGTCGTAAGCGGTATATCGGTTTCCGCCAAACAACTGGATATGAGAAAAGACATGAGCATTGACCTGTCGACCATGGACCGCAAGGACCTCGAGAAACTGCGGAAAGACATCGACAAGCAGATCGAACGCCTGAACAAGTCCGACCAGAAGGCCGCCCTCGAAGCCGCTGAACGCGCGGCGCGGGAACACGGCTTCTCCCTCGCGGAACTGACGGGCGGCGCCACGGTGAAAACCGGCCGCGTGAAATCGGTAAATCCACCGCGCTACCGCAATCCCGAAAACCCGAGCCAGACCTGGACGGGGAAGGGCCGCCGGCCCGACTGGATCAAGACCGCTCAGGAAAAGGGCGAGGATCTCTCGAAATTCGAGATCGCCTGATGTCGACCCATATCGGGGCCTCTCCCGGGCAGATCGCCGAAACGGTGCTGTTGCCCGGAGACCCCTACCGCGCCCGCTGGGCGGCGGAGACGTTTCTCGAGGATGCGCACTGCGTCAACGAGGTACGCGGGATGCTGGGCTTCACCGGAACGTGGAACGGACATCGCGTCACGATCCACGGCTCGGGAATGGGAATGCCCTCGCTTTCGATCTACGCCAACGAGCTGATCCGGGACTTCGGCGCGAAGACGCTGATCCGGGTCGGCTCCTGCGGCGCGATGCAGGATCACGTCGCCCTGCGGGACGTGATCCTCGCGATGACCTGCTCCAGCATCTCGACCCCGTCCCGAGGCCTCTTCCGCGAGATGGCCTTCGCCCCCTGCGCCGACTGGGCCCTGCTGTCGGCCGCCCACGCCGCGGCGGCGGAGCTGGGCGTCACAGCTCATGTGGGCGGCATCTACTCGTCGGACGTGTTCTACGACGAACGCCCGGACCTCGACGTGGAGCTGACCCGCCACGGCGTCCTCGCCGTCGAGATGGAGGCGGCGGAACTCTACACGGTGGCCGCCCGTCACGGCGCCCGCGCCCTCGCGGTGCTGACGGTCAGCGACCACCTCCGCACGGGCGAGGCGCTTCCGGCCTCGGACCGCGAGAGGAGCTTTGCCGACATGATCGCGATCGCCCTCCGCGCCGCTTTTCCCTGAACGGTGTCGGCTCGGCTCCGCCGGGCAGATCCGCCCGGGCGCGTTCCGCCTTCCATCTGGTAAGGACGTATTTCAGGCCAGATGATGAGGGGCCGCGGTCATGATCCCGCACCGTGGCTCCGATCATAGGCATTGGCAGCGAGCGGGCTCCAGCCTTCTGGCGGGGGTCCTGTGAAGACCTCCAGATCGAGCGGATGGCAGCAGGCGGCGTCGCTCGAATGCGCGGCGCCGCAATCGCCGCCCGGACAGGCGGAGAGCACCGCCAGAAGGTCGATCTCGGCGAAAAGGAGCAGATGGTCCCCTGCCCGCACCGGGCTCGCCTTCATGAAATACTGGCCGGTGTCGCGGGTGAAGCCCGTGCACATGAAGACATTCAGCACGTCGTGGACATGAGGCTCGGCCTCGGCGACAGGCACGCCCAGGTGCGCGGCAAGAGCGCGGGTCAGGTTCGAATGACAGCAGTGATGATAGTCGGTCCCGGACAGGAGCCGCGCGGTATAGGGATCGCAGCGCGTGCCGATCACGTCATGGACCGCGCCTCCGTACTCGTCGATCCCGTACCAGTCGAGCATGTCCTCGACGATCGTCGCCATCGGTCTCAGCCAGGGAAAGCAGGACCAGAGCCGGTCCCCTGTCGTGACATGGGAGCCGTGAAGCGCTCGGGTCTTCCCGGAATAGAAGCGCTCGGAAACATCACGGGCCGAGAACAGGTTCAGATCTCCCACCTGCGGCCCCCCGGGGCAGACGATCCGCAGAAAGCCCCCGGCAGGCACCTCGACGACGCGCGCCTCCCGGGGCGGTACCCGCGCCGCGCCCGTCTTTCGCGCCATCTTCCAGGCCGCGCGGCAGGCCTCCAGCGGCGGCTCCGGCAGGGTCGCGGTCGAGTAGCAGATCACGGGCGCGACGGCGCGCCGCGCCGCAGCATCAGGCGGCTCCTTGTGCTGCGTCACGCGGTCCGACTCCCGATTTGATCCATGTCATGTTTCCCAAAGGTCGTTGCGGGAATGATCGTCTCACGATGCCAGAGAGAACCGAAATGTCCATTCTGTCGAAGATGATGCGGCACCTCCGCGCGGGACCTTCCTCCCCGCCGCGCGGACCCCTCTCCCCAGCCGAGCTGGCCTGCATCGCCCACCTGCCTCTCTCCCGGGCGGGACGGGATCTTTCCATGGCCAGTCTCTTCGACAGGCCCGCCCGCCTCGCGCCAAGCGAGGCGGGCGGACCGGTTCTTCGGGATCCCGGCGAGACAATCTGAACCGCAGGCGGCAATCCGACCCGCCTCACCGGACAGGCGCCCGGCACGGAACCCTGCGGTCGCCGCGCGCCCGCGATGTCGACGCTCAGACCGTCCGCTCGACCATCATCTTCTTGATGTGCTGGATCGCCGCCGCCGGGTTCAGGCCCTTGGGGCAGGTCTTCGCGCAGTTCATGATCGTGTGGCAGCGGTAAAGCTTGAACGGATCCTCGAGCTGGTCGAGCCGCTCTCCCGTGGCCTCGTCCCGGCTGTCGATGATCCACCGGTAGGCATGGAGCAGCGCCGCGGGGCCAAGGTAGCGGTCGCCGTTCCACCAGTAGGACGGGCAGGCCGTCGAACAGCACGCGCACATCACGCATTCATAAAGACCGTCGAGTTTCTTGCGGTCGTCGATGGACTGGCGCCACTCCTTGGCCGGGTTGTTCGTCTTCGTCTCCAGCCACGGCATGATCGAGGCATGCTGCGCGTAGAAATGCGTGAGGTCCGGGATCAGGTCTCGGACCACCGGCATGTGCGGCAGCGGATAGATCTTCACGTCGCCCTTCACCTCGTCGATGCCGTAGATGCAGGCGAGCGTGTTGATCCCGTCGATGTTCATGGCGCAAGAGCCGCAGATCCCCTCCCGGCAGGACCGGCGGAAGGTCAGCGTGGGGTCGATCTCGTTCTTGATCTTGATCAGGGCGTCCAGAATCATCGGCCCGCAGGTATCGAGATCGACGAAATAGGTGTCGATCTTCGGGGTCTCGCCCGATTCCTCGCTCCAGCGGTAGACCTTGAAGGTCTTCAGCCGCTTGGCTCCCTCGGGCTTCGGCCAGGTCTTGCCGGTGGTGATCCGGCTGTTCTTCGGAAGGGTGAATTCGACCATGTCAGTCTTCCTTTCCTCTCACGCCGTGCCGGCGATGCAGGCCGCCACGGCAGGACGTCGGATGATGTCGTCGATCAGGGCCGCCACGTCAGGCGCGGGCCCCTCGATGGAGGTGGCATCGGCCGCGATCACGGCCAGTTCGCCCGGTGTCGCTGCGGAGACGACGCAATCTGCGGTGCGCTGGCCGTAGGCCGGCTCGAGCACCAGCCGCGCAGGGGATCCCACGGTGCGTTCGGCCACCACGTCGGTGGTCCGCGCGATCTGCTCGCAGCCCGCAAGGACAACGAGTGCTGCAATGAAAGCGGTAATCCGGATCATCGATCCAACTCCGGTCTGACGGCGGGCGTGCCGCCCACAAGCTCCATGACGCAGGTCCGGTAGACCTCCTCGGGGTCGCGCCCGCGCAGGAAATCCCCGCTCAGCCCGACCGACACCCCGGTCTCGACCCCGGTCCGGGAATTCGCCCCGACCCGCACCGCGCCCGTAGGCCCAGCCGCCGCCCTTGCCCTCTCGGCGCAGATCTCCGCCGCCCGTTCGGGAGACACAGGCGGAGGCGGTCCGCAGGAGGCCGCCAGCGCGCAGAGCGCCAGACCGGGAAGGGCGCGCGCCGTCATCGTCAGTAGACCCGCGCCTTGGGGGCGATCTTCTTCAGGTCTATCCCGCCCTCGTTGTGGCCCGTGAGGGGATGCAGATGCACCGGACGATAATCGAGCGAGGTCTTCGTCCCGTCGACCCAGGCGAGGCTGTGCTTGCGCCAGTTTTCGTCGTCCCGGTCGGGATGGTCCTCATGGGCATGGGCGCCGCGGCTTTCCTTGCGCGCCTCGGCGGAGACGACCGTGGCCAGCGCGTTTGGCATCAGGTTGGTCAGCTCCAGCGTTTCCATCAGGTCGGAGTTCCAGATCATCGTCCGGTCGGTGACCTTGATCCCGTCCATCTTGCGGGCAACGGCCTCCATCTTCTCCACGCCCTCGGCCAGCGTCTTGTCGGTGCGGAAGACGGCGGCGTCGGACTGCATCGTCTTCTGCATCTCCAGCCGCAACTCTGCTGTGGACGTGTCGCCATCGGCATGGCGCAGCGCGTCGAAGCGGTCGAGCGCCTTGTCGATGGCGGCCTTCTTGGGGCTCGGCACGGCGCTCGAGGGATCGACCACCTTGCCCGCCCGGATCGCCGCCGCGCGGCCGAACACCACGAGGTCGATCAGCGAGTTCGAGCCCAGCCGGTTCGCGCCATGGACGCTCGCGCAGCCCGCCTCGCCCACGGCCATCAGGCCCGGCGCGATGCGGTCGGGATCGCTCTCCGTAGGGTTAAGCACCTCGCCCCAGTAGTTCGTCGGGATGCCGCCCATGTTGTAATGCACCGTCGGCAGCACCGGGATCGGGTCCTTCGTCACGTCGACACCGGCGAAGATACGGGCCGATTCGCTGATGCCCGGCAGCCGCTCGTGCAGGGTCTCGGGCGGCAGGTGGTTGAGGTGCAGGTGGATGTGGTCCTTTTCAGGCCCCACGCCCCGGCCCTCGCGGATCTCCATGGTCATGCAGCGGCTGACCACGTCGCGCGACGCAAGATCCTTGTAGGTGGGCGCATAGCGCTCCATGAACCGCTCGCCCTCGGAATTGGTGAGGTAGCCGCCCTCGCCCCGCGCGCCCTCGGTGATCAGGCAGCCCGCGCCATAGATGCCGGTGGGGTGGAACTGCACGAATTCCATGTCCTGAAGCGGCAGGCCCGCGCGCGCCACCATGCCGCCGCCGTCGCCGGTGCAGGTATGGGCGGAAGTCGCACTGAAATAGGCGCGGCCATAGCCGCCCGTGGCCAGCACCACCATCTTCGCGGCGAAGACATGCAGCGTCCCGTCGTCGAGCTTCCACGCCAGCACGCCTTCGCACTGCCCGTCATCGCCCATCAGCAGGTCGATGGCGAAATACTCGATGTAGAACTCGGCCTGCTGCTTCAGGCTCTGGCCATAGAGCGTGTGGAGGATCGCGTGGCCGGTCCGGTCCGCGGCGGCGCAGGTGCGCTGCACCGGCGGACCCTCGCCGTATTCCGTCGTATGGCCGCCAAAGGGGCGCTGGTAGATCTTGCCCTCTTCCGTCCGCGAGAACGGCACGCCGTAATGTTCCAGCTCATAGACCGCCTTCGGCGCCTCGCGGGCGAGGTATTCCATGGCGTCCGTGTCGCCCAGCCAGTCAGACCCTTTGACGGTGTCGTACATGTGCCACTGCCAGCTGTCCGGCCCCATGTTGCCAAGGCTGGCGGCGATGCCGCCCTGGGCCGCCACCGTATGCGAGCGGGTCGGGAAGACCTTCGTCACGCAGGCGGTGCGCAGGCCCTGTTCGGCCATCCCGAGCGTCGCGCGCAGGCCGGCGCCGCCGGCGCCCACCACGACGACGTCGAATTCATGGGTCTGATATTCATAAGCGGCCATGTCGTTCCTCTCAGAGCGCGATGCGGGCGATGGCGAGAACGCTCGCCGCCAGTGCGGCATAGCTCACGCAGATCATCGCCAGGATCAGGGCAGTCCGGGTAAAGCCGTGAGTATAGTCCTCGATCAGCACCTGCACACCGTGGCGAAAGTGATACCAGCCCACGGCGAGAAACAGCACCGCGACCAGCGAGGGCCATGGCCGGGCATAATAGGCGACCGCCTCCTCGTAGGGCAGGCCCAGCGCGCGGCCGAAGGTGAAGACGAACAGCACCGTCAGCGGCAGCAGCGCCACGGAGGTGACGGTCATCAGCCAGTGATGCTCGGTCCCCGATTTGGCGGACCCCATCCCCATGGCGCGCTTGCGGTCAGTAATATAGGGCATGGCGGGTTCCTCAGACGATGACGACGGTCAGCAGGGTCAGCACGACCGACCCCGCGATCATGCCGATGCCGAACTTCTCGGACCGCGCGACATCCAGCATGTGACCTTGGTCCCAGATCAGGTGCCGCACGCCGGCGAGCGTGTGGTACCACAGCGCCAGCACCGACAGCAGCATCACCAGATCGCCGAACCACGAGGTCACGAAGCCGTTCGCCACCCCATAGGCCTCGGGCCCGGTGGCCAGCGCCGCGAACCACCAGACGATCATCAGGCCCGCGACGATGAGCGCGTTGCCGGTGATGCGGGTGAAGATCGAGGTGATCGAGGTCAGCTGCGGCCGGTATACTGTCAGATGCGGGCTGAGAGGCCGGTTGCCCCTGTTCACGTCGGCCATCGGATGCCTCCTGCGATTGTGTGCACGGCCATTGTATGCCGTGGCATTCAATGCGTTCTTACCGAGTTTATGGCACTTGTCACGGTCCGAGCAGCCCCCAGGCTGCGTGTTCTTGCCGCAAGGCGGCGAAAAAACCATGTCTGTGATCACACCCAGATTGGTTGTGATCACAGACATCGCAATCACGCGGCGTGACGCCCGCGCGCGAGATAATAGAGACCCAGCGCCAGCAGCAGCATCTGGAATTCGCTCCCGCCCATCGGATGGCTTTCGGAGGGAATGTTGCTCCACTGTCCCCAGTGCACGAGCCCGATCGCGCCGACCATGATCACCGCGATCACGACGCCCGAGGCCCGGGTCACCAGATCGCCGAGCCGGGTCTTCACGATCCCGCCGAAGATCAGGCCCAGTCCCGCTGCCGTCTCGCCGATGGCGACGAGCGCCCAGATCGCCACGGGCAGTCCCACGAAGCCTGCGGTCTCCACGAGGCCGGGGAACTTGGTCACCCCATGATAGATGAACACCGCCGCCACCGCGAGGCGCGGCAGCCAATGGGCTGCGGCAAGGTCGAACCCGCCGGTGCGGTCGTTGGAAGAAAAGGTCGTCGCTGTCATCTGCTTGTCCCGTTCTGAACAGGCTCCCTCGCGGAGCCGGATGCAGCAGAGGTACTCTGATCGTCAGTGCGCGAAATCCGTCAAATTTGCCAAGTCTCTGCGCGTTTTCGCACCGTCCAGCGCGGGGCTAGACCGGCATCAGCGCCCAGTAATCGAGATCGAGCAGCACATGGGGCAGGTATTTTCCATCCTCCCCCGTCCGCGCCGGCGCGGGCTCTGCGCCGTCCTTCACCGCCACGAGCCGAAGCCGCAGCGCCCCCACGCCGGGTGCGGCGGTTTCCGCCTTGTCCAGCACTTCCGACCAGCAGCGCACCGTGTCGCCCGCGAAACAGGGGTTCCCATGGGCGCCGCCGTTCAGACCCACGATCATCTGCGCATTCGCCAGCCCGTTGAAACTCAACGCCCGCGCAAGGCTGATGACATGGCCGCCATAGATCAGCCGCTTGCCGTCCTCGCGAAGAGTGGCGTCGAAATGTACCTTCGCGGTGTTCTGCCACAGCCGCGTCGCCAGCATGTGCTCGGCCTCCTCGACGGTCACTCCGTCGACATGGTCGATCACCTCGCCCACCGCGTAGTCGCCCCAGCGATGCCGCTCCCCGGCGAGGGCGAAATCGTAGCCCGTGAAATCGAGCCCCTTGGGAATCACCAGATCCTCCGCCGCCACGACGGCGGCCAGCTCGGGCACCACCGCCTCCGGCGCAGGCCCTTCCGCCCGCCGGCGCACCATGACCCAGCGCACATAGCTCATCAGCGTTTCGCCATGCTGGTTCCGACCCGTGGTGCGGACCCAGACGATCCCGCTCTTGCCGTTCGAATTCTGCTTCAGCCCGATCACCTCGGAGCTCGCCGTCACCGTATCCCCGGGCCAGAGCGGCGTGATCCAGCGCCCCTCCGCATAGCCGAGATTCGCCACCGCGTTCAGAGAGACATCGGGGACCGTCTTGCCGAACACCGTATGGAACGTAACCAGATCGTCGAGCGGGCTGAACGGCAGACCACAGAGTTGCGCGAAGGCATCCGATGAATGGAGCGCATGCCGCGCGGGATAAAGCGCGTGATAGAGCGCCCTCTCCCCCATCTTCACCGTGCGCGGCACGGCATGGCGGATCACCTCGCCGACCGAGTAATCCTCGAAGAACCGGCCTGCGTTCGTCTTCGTCATTGCTCGGAGAGCCTCATGTCGGGGGAATAGTCCGCCTCCACCTCCTTCGTGACCGCCTGCCCGCAGCGCATCACGCCATTGGCGGAATCGAAGCCATATTGCGGCGATCCGTGGAGCCGCCATCCCGCCGCCAGCGCGGCGGACACCTTGTGGCAGAAGGCGGAGGTGTCGTCCTCGGTCAGGAACCGGTACAGCGTCGTCATGGCGTCACCCGAATGGCCAGGGGCCGACCCAGCCGTGGATCAGCGCAACGATGGTGAAGATCACGGCCGCGATCACCCCGATCCGCACTTCGGATTTCACTCCGCCCCACTCGGGCCGCTCCCACGCAGGCGACATCCGGTTGATCACAACGATCTCCGTCAGCGCCCAGGACAGCAGCCCGCCGAAGAGGATGAAGGACGCCAGATCGCCGTTCACCACCAGATGCGCCACGCAGAAAACCGAGAAGCCGATGAGCTGCGGGTGCCGGATCATCGTCCCCAACCGGTTCCTCGGGCGTCCCGGCGGAGTGGCACCGCTCGCGTAGATGTAGAAGGCCACGACCATCAGCAGATTGTTGATCCCAACGAGCGGCGCAGACCGTCCCCACCAGACCGGGCCGTAATAGGTGCGGTAGCCCCACCACATCAGTACCAGCGAGATCACGATGGCCAGCGCCACCGCCCCCTTGCCCGCATCGCCCATGCGCTCCCTCGGGCCGGGCGCCGCGCGCTTGAAGAAATGCGCCGCCCACCACAAGGCGACGCCAAGAATCAGCCAGACCATGCGTCCCTCCCCTCAGCCCCCCGCGGAGACCGTCGCATCCCCCGCGGCATTCAGCTCGCGAATCGCGACCGCCCGGGCAAGCGTCGCCCGCGCCGTCTCCACATGCAGGTTCTCCACGATCTTGCCGTCCACCACGGCCACACCCTGCCCCGCCGCCTCGGCCTCTTCATAGGCGGCGATCTGGCGCTCCGCGAGAGCGATCTCCTCCTCCGAGGGGGCAAAGATCTCGTTGGCGATGGCGACCTGCGCCGGGTGGATCAGCGACTTGCCGTCAAAGCCGAGGTCCCGGCCCTGCCGGCATTCCGCGCGCAGGCCTGATTCGTCCTTGAAGGCGTTGTAGACCCCGTCGATGGCCACGATCCCCGCCGCCCGCGCGCCCAGAAGGCACATCTGCAAGGCGCTCATCAGCTCCATCCGGCCCGCGCCCACGCGCGCGTTCAGGTCCTTCGCGAGATCGTTCGTCCCCACGACGAAGCCCTGAACGGCAGGATGCGCCGCGATGGCCCGCGCCTCGAAGACGCAGCCCGGCGTCTCCATCATCGTCCAGACCGGCAGGTGCGGCATCATCCGCGCCAGCGCCTGCACGTCTGCGGGGCCGTTCACCTTGGGCAGGAGCACCGCGTCGCAGGACATCTCCGCGACCGCCGCCGCATCCGCAGCCCCCCACTCCGTCGACAGCGCATTGATCCGGACGATCCGCACCCGGTCGCCATAGCCACCCGCCTCGAGCTCCCGGCCAAGTGTCTCCCGCGCGCTTTCCTTCTCGGAGGGCGTCACCGCGTCCTCGAGATCGAAAAGGATCGCGTCCACCGGCAGCGTCCGCGCCTTGTCGAGGGCGCGGGGCCGGGACCCTGGTATATAGAGGGCGGATCGGAAGGGCCGTGCGTGCATGTCTCTGTCTCTTGTCCGTCTGTCGCCGGAACCATGCCCACAGGGCAGGCGCTTCCGCAACAGGCCAGACGCCGCAGCGCAGCATCTTGCCGCGCAACACCGGCCGGGGGCGCCCGGTTAACCCGGTCTTTGCGCCTCTTTTCCAGACTGATGCTTCGACGCAGGGCCGATCCGCCGCGTCCCCATGCGGGCCAGTCCCGCCAAACCGAAAGGTGACGCCATGACGCAATTCATCGCACGGTCCCTCGTCTTCGCCGCGGCCCTGCCCCTCGCCGCCCTCGCGCCCGCCACTCCGGCCCGCGCGCAACAGGGCGCGGTCTGCGCCGACCACGCCGTGATCATCGCCCGCCTCGCCGAACGCTGGGGAGAAAGCCGCCAGTCCATCGGCCTCGCCGCCGACAACACCGTGGTGGAGCTCTTCGCATCCGAAAGCGGGAGCTGGACCCTCACCGTGACCCGGCCCGGCGGCCCGACCTGTCTCGTCGCCTCGGGCGAGCACTACCAGCACGTCGCCGAGGCCCTGCCCAACACGGACGAGCCGGCCTGAACCGGGCGCCCCCCACCTGACACCCGCCCGCGCATGACCTTGGGGCATCCGGAAGTCCACGCGAGACAGGCGCTTTTCGGGCATCCGGTGATAGTCCGGGCGCCGATGAGCGCCCCGGCGGCAGGATCAGCGCCAGAATCGCCGCCGCCGCATCTCGCGACCGGACCGAACCCTGTCTTCGAGACTGCCGCAAAAAAGCACCGCCGGAAAGGCGAAGACAAAAACGAAATGAAACCAGGTCATCCGCCGCCGGATGTCGGGCTTTCAAGCCCTTGCCCTCGTTGATAGCGATAACACGCGTCCCGGCCCGCGCCCGGACCTTCGCGCCCCCGCTTGCGCGCCGCGGATCAAGGCCTTAGGCCCGGGCGCGAGAAAGACAACCCGAGGGACGTGAACAACCATGGCCAGACCCAAGATCGCCCTGATCGGCGCCGGACAGATCGGCGGCACGCTCGCGCATCTCGCCGCCATCAAGGAACTGGGCGACATCGTCCTCTTCGACATCGCCGAGGGCGTGCCCCAGGGCAAGGCGCTCGACCTCGCCGAGAGCGGCCCCGTCGAAGGCTTCGACGTGGCGCTGAAAGGCACCCAGGATTACGCCGACATCGCCGGCGCCGACGTCTGCATCGTGACCGCCGGCGTGCCGCGCAAGCCCGGCATGAGCCGCGACGACCTGCTGGGCATCAACCTCAAGGTCATGAAATCCGTGGGCGAGGGCATCAAGGCCAACTGCCCCGACGCCTTTGTCATCTGCATCACCAACCCGCTCGATGCGATGGTCTGGGCGCTCCAGGTCTTCTCCGGTCTGCCGCGCGAAAAGGTCTGCGGCATGGCGGGCGTTCTCGACAGCGCGCGCTTCCGGCATTTCCTCGCCGAGGAGTTCAAGGTCTCCATGCGCGACGTCACCGCCTTCGTTCTGGGCGGGCACGGCGACACCATGGTGCCGCTGACCCGCTATTCCACCGTCGCGGGCATCCCGCTGCCCGACCTTGTGGAGATGGGCTGGACGTCGCAGGACAAGCTCGACGCCATCGTCCAGCGCACCCGCGACGGCGGTGCCGAGATCGTGGGCCTGCTGAAGACCGGCTCCGCCTTCTACGCCCCCGCCACCTCCGCGATCGAGATGGCCGAGGCCTATCTCAAGGACCAGAAGCGCCTTCTGCCTTGCGCGGCCTATGTGGACGGCGCCTTCGGCCTGAAGGGGCTTTATGTCGGCGTGCCCACGATCATCGGCGCGGGCGGCGTGGAGAAGGTCATCGATATCAAGCTCCACAAGGACGAGCAGGCGATGTTCGACAAGTCCGTGGACGCGGTGAAGGGCCTCGTGGAGGCCTGCAAGGGCATCGACGAAAGCCTCGCCTGACCCGGCCCGGGGCGCCCCCCGCGGGCGCCCCCACCCGACACGTCTGGCCCAGGCCCGACCCCCGCGCCCCGCTGCACACCCGCGCCGGGCCACCCTGCTTTTCCCCAAGACACCCTGACCCGCGGCAGCCCTGCAACACAGGTGATTCGCAACGCTGGACGCCCGGTATGCGTTGGTATACCCACTTTGTGATCACTGATTTTCAGCATGTGATCACAAATGTCGGTTTTTCCCGGACCCTTTCGCCTTTACGCTTTCATGCCTCGCTAGGGCCGTGTTTGAAGGCGTCAATCGCGAACAGGTGTCGAGGGACCAGCCATGAACATCCACGAGTATCAGGCGAAGGCGCTCCTGCGCTCCTACGGCGCCCCGGTCAGCGACGGCCGCGCCGTCTTCCGCGCCGAAGAAGCCAAGACCGCTGCCGGCGAACTCGACGGCCCGCTCTGGGTGGTGAAGGCCCAGATCCATGCGGGCGGCCGCGGCAAGGGCTCCTTCAAGGAGGCCGACGCGGGCGAGAAGGGCGGCGTGCGCCTTGCCAAATCCGTGGAGGAGGCCGAGGCCGAGGCCAAGCGGATGCTGGGCCGGACCCTCGTGACCCACCAGACCGGCCCGGCCGGCAAGCAGGTCAACCGCATCTACATCGAGGACGGATCGGACATCGAGCGCGAGCTTTACCTCGCCCTCCTCGTGGATCGCCAGACCAGCCGCATCTCCTTTGTCTGCTCCACCGAGGGCGGCATGGACATCGAGGAGGTCGCCGCCCACACCCCCGAGAAGATCCTCAGCTTCTCCGTCGATCCCGCCACCGGCTACCAGCCCTTCCACGGCCGCCGCATCGCCTTTTCGCTGGGCCTGACCGGCAAGCAGGTCAAGGAATGCGTGGCGCTCATGGGCATCCTCTACAAGGCCTTCGTCGAGAAGGACATGGAGATGCTGGAGATCAATCCCCTGATCGTCAGCGACACGGGCTCGCTCAAGGTGCTCGACGCCAAGATCGGCTTTGACGGGAACGCGCTCTACCGGCAGCAGGACATCCTCGCCCTGCGCGACGAGACCGAGGAGGATTCGAAGGAACTCGAAGCCTCCAAGTATGACCTCAACTACATCGCGCTGGATGGCGAGATCGGCTGCATGGTCAACGGCGCGGGCCTCGCCATGGCGACCATGGACATCATCAAGCTCTACGGCTCCGAGCCCGCCAACTTCCTCGACGTGGGCGGCGGCGCGACCAAGGAAAAGGTGACCGAGGCCTTCAAGATCATCACCTCCGACCCGCAGGTGAAGGGCATTCTGGTCAACATCTTCGGCGGCATCATGCGCTGCGACGTCATCGCCGAGGGCGTCATCGCCGCGGTGAAGGAAGTGGGTCTGCAGGTGCCGCTGGTGGTCCGCCTAGAGGGCACCAACGTCGAGAAGGGCAAGGAGATCCTCAACGCCTCCGGCCTCAACGTCATCGCCGCCGACAGCCTGTCCGACGGCGCGGAAAAGATCGTGGCGGCCGTCAAGGGCTGATCGTAGGCCGGGCGTCAGCCCGGCACCAAGGATAATGCCGGGCCATGGCCCGGCCTGCGGAGACGAACCAAATGGCCGTACTCATCGACGAAAACACCAAGGTGATCTGCCAGGGCCTCACCGGCTCCCAGGGCACCTTCCACTCCGAGCAGGCCATCGCCTACGGCACGAAGATGGTCGGCGGCGTCACCCCCGGCAAGGGCGGCCAGACCCATCTCGACCTGCCGGTCTTCGACTCCGTCCACGAGGCAAGGCACGCCACCGATGCCAATGCCACGGTGATCTACGTCCCCCCGCCCTTCGCCGCCGACAGCATCCTCGAGGCAATCGACGCGGAAATGGAGCTGATCGTCTGCATCACCGAAGGCATCCCGGTGCTCGACATGATGAAGGTCAAGCGCGCGCTGGTGGATTCGAAGAGTATCCTGATCGGCCCGAACTGCCCCGGTGTCATCACGCCCGACGCCTGCAAAATCGGCATCATGCCCGGCCACATCCACCGCCGAGGCTCCGTCGGCGTGGTCTCCCGCTCCGGCACGCTGACCTACGAGGCGGTCAAGCAGACCACCGACGTGGGGCTGGGACAGTCCACCTGCGTCGGCATCGGCGGCGACCCGATCAAGGGGACGGAACATATCGACGTGCTCGAGTGGTTCCTTGCTGACGACGAGACTCACTCGATCATCATGATCGGCGAGATCGGCGGCAGCGCCGAGGAGGAAGCCGCCCAGTTTCTCGCCGACGAGAAGAAGCGCGGCCGCTGGAAACCCACCGCGGGCTTCATCGCCGGCCGCACGGCGCCTCCGGGCCGCCGCATGGGCCATGCAGGCGCCATCGTGGCGGGCGGCAAAGGCGGCGCGGACGACAAGATCGAGGCGATGAAATCCGCAGGGATCGTCGTCGCGGACAGCCCCGCCACCCTCGGCGAGGCGGTGCTCAAGGCCATCGGATAAGCTGCGCGGTCAGGAGGAGACCCCCACATGGACGATACGCAACGGAACGCCGGCGCGGAGGCCCACTCCCCGCTCTGCACCCGGACCTTTCTCGCGCTGATCGCCATGCTCGGCGCGATCCTCGCCATGGCGCTCATGGCCGGCGGGCCGATCTGATGCGCGGGGCCGCCGCGGCCCCGGCCCCGATGCCCCGCGCGGCTGCGACACCGCGCAGGGGTGCGGCCCGGCATGCCCTGTCCCATGTTGACGTGACCCGGCGCATCCGGTCCCCTCTGCCGACGGAACACGCGTCGGCCACGGGCCGCACGCAGGCAGACCCAGAGGAGCTGACGCCATGACCTTCACAGAAGCCGTCAAGACGGTCGCAACCGAGAAATACCTCGATTTTTCCGGCCGGGCCTCGCGCCCGGAATTCTGGTGGTGGATGCTCGCCTACCTGATCGGGGCGATCCTCGTTTCGTTCGTGCCGGTCCTGCCCCTCATCTACGCCCTCGCGCTCTTCGTGCCGACACTGGCCGTGGGCTGGCGCCGGATGCAGGACATCGGCAAGCCCGGCTGGTACTTTCTCATCCCCTCCGTCTACAGCCTCTTCGCCCGGTTCACGACGCCGGACATGGACATGGCCATGGACCCCACCACCGGCATGCCCCAGCAGATGCCCGGCATGGGCGCGATGGCCTGGACCACCCTCGTGGGGCTCGTGGGCCTCGTGATCGCCATCGTCTTCCTGATCTTCCTCGTGCGCAAATCCCAGCCCGAGACCAACGCCTACGGACCGCCGCCCCGCCCGTGACGCCGGTCCCATCCCCGAAGGTATCGCCATGACCGAACATTCGCCCAACGACGTCTTCCACGCCTCCTCCTTCCTGCAGGGCCACAACGCCGATTACATCGAGCAGCTCTACGCCCGCTACGCCGACAACCCCGGCGCCGTGGACGACAGCTGGCGCGCCTTCTTCGCCAGCCTTGGCGATGCCCCGGCCGATGCCCGCGCAGAGGCCGCGGGCCCGTCCTGGGCCCGCGCCGACTGGCCGCCGCAGCCCAGCGACGACCTGACCGCCGCCCTCGACGGCCAGTGGCCCGCCGACCCCAAGGAGGCGAAGGGCGCAAAGGACAAGATCGTCGCCAAGGCCGAGGAGCAGGGTGCCAGGATCACCGAGGCCCAGGTGCGCGGCGCCGTGCTCGATTCCGTGCGCGCGCTCATGATCATCCGCGCCTACCGGATCCGGGGCCACCTCGTGGCGGAGCTCGACCCCCTGGGCATGCGCGAGGAGACGCCCCATCCCGAGCTCGATCCCCGATCCTACGGCTTCACCGAGGCCGACATGGACCGGCCGATCTTCCTCGACAAGGTTCTGGGCCTCGAGCACGCGACGATGCGCGAGATCCTCGAGATCGTCAAACGCACCTACTGCGGCACCTTCGCGCTGCAGTACATGCACATCTCCGACCCCGAGCAGGCCGCCTGGCTCAAGGAGCGGATCGAGGGCTACGGCAAGGAGATCAAGTTCACCCAGAACGGGCGCAAGGCGATCCTGAACAAGCTGGTGGAGGCCGAGGGCTTCGAGAAGTTCCTCCATGTGAAATACATGGGGACCAAGCGCTTCGGCCTCGACGGCGGCGAGACGCTGATCCCCGCAATGGAACAGGTGATAAAGCGCGGCGGGGCGCTCGGCATCAAGGAAATCGTGATCGGCATGCCCCACCGCGGGCGGCTCTCGGTGCTCGCCAACGTGATGGGAAAACCCTACCGCGCGATCTTCAACGAATTCCAGGGCGGCAGCTTCAAGCCCGAGGACGTGGACGGATCGGGTGACGTGAAATACCACCTCGGCGCCTCTTCGGACCGGGAGTTCGACGGCAATTCCGTGCACCTGTCGCTGACCGCGAACCCGTCGCACCTCGAGGCTGTGAACCCCGTGGTGCTGGGCAAGGCGCGGGCCAAGCAGGACCAGATGAACGACGCCGATCGCACCGCCGTGCTCCCGCTGCTGCTCCACGGTGACGCGGCCTTCGCGGGCCAGGGCGTCGTTGCGGAATGTTTCCAGATGGGCGGCATCCGGGGCCACCGGACGGGCGGCACCATGCATATCGTAGTGAACAACCAGATCGGCTTCACCACCGCGCCGCATTTCTCGCGCTCCTCGCCCTATCCCACGGACATCGCGCTGATGGTCGAGGCGCCGATCTTCCACGTCAACGGCGACGATCCCGAGGCCGTCGTCCATGCCGCCCGGGTCGCCACGGAGTTCCGGCAGAAGTTCGCCAAGGACGTGGTGCTCGACATCATCTGCTACCGGCGGTTCGGCCATAACGAGGGCGACGAGCCCATGTTCACCAACCCCGTGATGTACAAGCGCATCAAGGGCCACAAGACGACGCTGACCCTCTACACCGACCGGCTGGTCAAGGACGGCCTGATCCCCGAGGGCGAGATCGAGGACATGAAGGCCGCCTTCCAGGCCCACCTCAACGAGGAGTTCGAGGCCGGCAAGACCTACCGCCCGAACAAGGCCGACTGGCTCGACGGTCGCTGGTCCCACATGGACCGGATGAAGCAGGGCAAGTACCAGCGCGGCAAGACCTGGATCAAGCGCGAGACCTTCGACCAGATCGGCGCGGCGCTGTCCTCCGCGCCCGAGGGCTTCTCCATGCACCGCACGGTGGAGCGCCTGATCGAGACCAAGCGCCAGATGTTCGACTCGGGCCAGGGCTTCGACTGGGCCACCGCCGAGTCTCTGGCCTTCGGCTCCCTGCTGACGGAGGGGTATCCCGTCCGCCTCGCCGGCCAGGACAGCGCCCGCGGCACTTTCTCCCAGCGCCACTCCGCGCTGATCAATCAGGAGACGGAGGAGCGCCACTACCCGCTCAACCACATCCGCGACGGGCAGGCGCGCTATGAGGTCATCGACTCGATGCTCTCGGAATACGCGGTGCTCGGGTTCGAATACGGCTATTCGCTGGCCGAGCCCAACGCGCTCACACTCTGGGAGGCGCAGTTCGGCGATTTCGCCAACGGCGCGCAGATCATGTTCGACCAGTTCATCTCCTCGGGAGAGTCGAAATGGCTGCGCATGTCGGGCCTCGTGATGCTGCTGCCCCACGGCTTCGAGGGGCAGGGCCCGGAGCACTCCTCCGCGCGGCTCGAACGGTTCCTGCAGATGTGCGGGCAGGACAACTGGATCGTGGCCAACTGCACCACGCCGGCGAACTATTTCCACATCCTGCGCCGCCAGCTCCACCGCAGCTTCCGCAAGCCGCTGGTGCTGATGACCCCGAAATCGCTGCTGCGCCACAAGCTCGCCGTCTCGAAGGCCGAGGAGTTCCTCGAGGGTTCGTCCTTCCACCGCGTGCTCTGGGACGACGCGCAATACGGCAATTCCGAAACGAGACTGAAGCCCGACGCGGAGATCCGCCGCGTGGTGATGTGCTCGGGCAAGGTCTATTACGACCTTCTGGAAAAGCGCGACGCGGAGGGGGTCGACGACGTCTACCTTCTCAGGATCGAACAGTTCTACCCCTTCCCCGCCCAGTCGGCGGTACGGGAGCTGGAGCGGTTCAAGTCCGCCGAGATGATCTGGTGCCAGGAAGAGCCCAAGAACCAGGGCGCCTGGACCTTCATCGAACCGAACCTCGAATGGGTGCTCACGCGCATCGGCGCCACCCACACCCGTCCCCGCTATATCGGCCGCCCCGCATCGGCCTCGCCCGCCACCGGCCTCGCGTCCCAGCACAAGGCACAACAAGAAGCGCTCGTCACCGATGCGCTGACGATCGAAGGATGATCCCCAATGTCCGTTGAAGTCCGCGTCCCCACCCTGGGCGAAAGCGTCACCGAGGCGACCGTCGCCACCTGGTTCAAGAAGCCCGGTGACGATGTCGCGGTGGACGAGATGCTCTGCGAGCTCGAGACCGACAAGGTGACGGTGGAGGTCCCCTCCCCCGCCGCCGGCAAGCTCGCGGAGATCGTGGCCGGCGAAGGCGACACCGTCGGTGTCGACGCGCTACTGGCCTCCATCGTCGAGGCCGGCAACGCCGGTTCCTCCACCGAGGTCAAGCCCCGCTCCGGCACGCCCGCGCCCTACGACGCGCCGGAACCCGAAGCCGCGAAGGCCGGAGCGGATGCCTCGGGCGAGGAGATCAACGTCATGGTCCCCACCCTCGGGGAAAGCGTGACCGAGGCCACTGTCTCCACCTGGTTCAAGAAGCCGGGCGAAAGCTTCGAGGCCGACGAGATGCTCTGCGAACTCGAGACCGACAAGGTCTCCGTCGAAGTCCCCGCCCCCGCCGCGGGCACGCTCAAGACCGTGCTCGCGGGGGAAGGCGCCACCGTGGAGGCCGGCGGCAAGCTCGCAATCATGACCACCGGCGCCGGCGGCGCCTCCGCCAGGGCTCACGAGGTCGCCGGCGGCGACGGCGACCGCGACCGCCCCGAGGCCCCGCCCGAACCCGCGTCCCAGCCCGCCCGCGCGGATGTCGAGAACGCCCCCTCCGCCACCAAGATGATGGCCGACAAGGGCCTCGACGCGGACAAGGTGCAGGGCACCGGCCGCGACGGGCGCATCATGAAGGAGGACGTGCTCAAGGCCCTGACCCAGCCCGCCCCGCAACAGGCCGAGGCGCCGAAGGCCCCGCCGCGGGCGCCCTCCACGCCCCAGGACGCCGACCGCGAGGAGCGGGTCAAGATGACCCGCCTGCGCCAGACCATCGCCCGCCGCCTGAAGGAAAGCCAGAACACCGCCGCGATGCTGACCACCTACAACGAGGTGGACATGGGCGGCATCATGGACCTGCGCGAAGAGTACAAGGACCTGTTCCTGAAGAAGCACGGCGTGAAGCTCGGCTTCATGTCCTTCTTCGTGAAGGCCTGCTGCCATGCGCTCAACGAGGTGCCCGACGTCAACGCAGAGATCGACGGCACCGACGTGGTCTACAAGAACTACGTCCACATGGGCATCGCCGTGGGCACCCCCTCCGGCCTCGTGGTGCCGGTCGTGCGCGACGCCCACATGAAGGGTTTCGCGCAGATCGAGAAGGAGATCGCGGAGCTCGGCGTCAAGGGCCGCGACGGCAAGCTGACCATGGCCGACATGCAGGGCGGCAGCTTCACCATCTCGAACGGCGGCGTCTACGGCTCGCTGATGTCCTCGCCGATCCTGAACCCGCCGCAGTCGGGCATCCTGGGCATGCACAAGATCCAGGACCGGCCCATGGTGGTGAAGGGCCAGATCGTCGCCCGCCCGATGATGTATCTGGCGCTCAGCTACGATCACCGCATCGTCGACGGCAAAGGCGCCGTGACCTTCCTCGTCCGCGTCAAGGAGGCGCTCGAGGACCCGCGCCGCCTCCTGATGGACCTCTGAGCAAAGGGGGCGGGGGGCGACCCCCGCCTTGCCGCCCATGCCCCCATCCCGCATCATCCCCGCAGGGTGGGTTTCCAACCCGCCTTCCCCCACGGTCCCCGTATCCGGCGCCCGCCATATCCCGCCAGGCGACCGCGCCAAGGGCCCGTGCTCGTGACCGGCCCCTGGCTCATGTCATCGATGAAGGACGAGGGCGCCCATGTCCTCGAATGGCTGGCCTACCACCGCTGCATCGGCTTTCCCCGCGCGGTGATCTGCACCAACGACTGCTCGGATGGGACCGATATCCTGCTCGACCGCCTCGCCGAGGCGGGCCTCCTCGCGCACCTGCGCAACGAAGTGCCCCCTGACACCCCGCCCCAGCACACCGCCGCCCGCCTCGCCATGGCGTATCTGGCCGAGGCCAACGCCGACTGGGTCCTCCACATCGACGCTGACGAATTCCTCAACGTCCGCCTCGGCGCAGGTCACCTCGAAGACCTCCTCGCTCTCGCGGACCATGCCGACTGCATCGCGCTCGCCTGGCGCAACTTCGGCGACTCGGGCCACGGCACATGGCCCGGCGCCACCCTGCCCCACTTCACCCGCCGCGAGGCGCAGCCCGCCCCGGACGAGACCTATGTCAAATGCCTCTTCCGCCGCCCGGCCTTCGCCGCCGCCTGGGCACACATGCCGACCCGGCCCACAGGTCAGCCCCGCCTCGTCAACGCCGCCGGAGAGCCGATTGCCGCCGACAACCTCTTCTCCGACCGCCCCCGCGTCCGCTTCTTCCCCGTCGCACGCGCCGACCGCGCGGAAACGCACGCCGGGATAAACCACTACGGCGTCAAATCCCCCGACCTCTTCGCGCTGAAACGCGCCCGCGGCCGGGGCGAGAACACCACCGGCCACCAGAAGTACCGTCCGGGCTCCGAGTGGCACCGCCGCGCGAACCGCAACGAGGTCGAGGACCGCGCCATCCTGCGCCACTGGCCCGCCACGGAAGCGGAGCTCGCCCGCCTGCGCACCCTGCCCGGCGTGGCGGCGGCGGAATCCCTTTGCCTTGAATGGCTCGACGCGACGCGCGAAAAGGCGGGCCATGACACCTGAACTCACCGTCCTCGCCCTCGCCGCCCTGCTCCATGGCGCCCAACTCATGCTCTTCGCCGTGCCAGCCAACCGCGAGCTCGGCACCGGCAAGACCCTCAGCCCGCGCGATCCGGACCGGCTTGCAAAACCGCTGCTGGAGCAGGTCTCCACCCGCACCGGTCGCCTCGCCCGCGCCTATGGCAACCACAACGAGGCGCTGCTCCTCTTCGTCGTCGCCGTGATCCTCGTCAGCCTCGCCGAAGCGGGAACCGGCTTCACCGCCGCCATGGCCTGGACCTACCTCGCCTCCCGCATCCTCTATGTTCCGGCCTATGCCTTCGGCTGGGTGCCCTGGCGCTCGGTCTTCTTCGGGCTGGGCTGGCTCGCCAGCTTCGCCATGATCCTCGCAACGCTCATCTGACCCCGACTGTAAACCAGACCTGACACTTTTTCGGTGCACGCGCTGTGCACGCCCGAGTGCACAGGTTGCATGACCCGCAAAGACCCCAAGGAGACCCAAAATGGCCCAATACGACGTCATCGTGATCGGCTCCGGCCCCGGCGGCTATGTCTGCGCCATCCGCTGTGCCCAGCTGGGCCTGAAGACCGCCTGCGTCGAGGGCCGCGCAACCCTCGGAGGCACCTGCCTCAACGTGGGCTGCATCCCCTCGAAGGCGCTGCTGCATGCCACCCACATGCTCCACGAGGCGGAAGCGAATTTCGCCGAGATGGGCCTGAAGGGCAAAAGCCCCTCGGTCGACTGGACGCAGATGCTGGCCTACAAGGACAAGACCATCGGCCAGAACACCGGCGGCATCGAATTCCTGTTCAAGAAGAACAAGATCGACTGGCTCAAGGGCTGGGGCTCGGTGCCGGAGAAAGGCCGCGTCAAGGTCGGTGACGAGGTGCACGAGGCGAAGCACATCGTCATCGCCTCGGGCTCCGAACCCGCCTCCCTGCCCGGCGTCGAGGTCGATGAGGAGATGGTGGTGACCTCGACCGGCGCCCTCGCGCTGAAGAAGATCCCGAAGAAGATGGTCGTCATCGGCGGCGGCGTGATCGGCCTCGAGTTGGGCTCCGTCTACTCCCGCCTCGGCGCCGAGGTCACCGTGGTGGAGTTCCTCGACACGATCACCCCCACTATGGACGCCGAAGTCAGCAAGCAGTTTCAGAAAATCCTTTCGAAACAAGGCCTCAGCTTCACCCTGGGCGCCGCCGTGCAGGGCGTAGAGAAGACGAAGAGCAAGGCCAGGGTCACCTACAAGCTGCGCAAGGACGACAGCGAACACGTCATAGAGGCCGACACCGTCCTCGTCTCCACCGGCCGCAAGCCCTTTACCGACGGCATGGGCCTTGCCGATCTCGGCGTGGAAATGTCCGAGCGCGGCCAGATCCGGACCGACGCCCGCTACCGCACCACTGTCGAGGACATCTACGCCATCGGCGACTGCATCGCGGGCCCCATGCTGGCGCACAAGGCCGAGGACGAGGGCATGGCCGTCGCCGAAGGCATCGCCGGCCAGCACCCCCATGTGAACTACGACGTGATCCCCAGCGTGATCTACACCCACCCCGAGGTGGCTTCCGTGGGCAAGACCGAGGAGGAGCTGAAGGAGGCGGGCCGGACCTACAAGACCGGCAAGTTCTCCTTCATGGGCAACGGCCGCGCCAAGGCCAATTTCGCCGCCGACGGCTTCGTCAAGATCCTCGCCGACGCCGAGACCGACCGCATTCTCGGCGCCCATATCATCGGGCCGATGGCGGGCGATCTCATCCACGAGCTCTGCGTCGGCATGGAATTCGGCGCCGCCGCCGAGGACATCGCCCGCACCTGCCACGCGCATCCCACCTATTCCGAGGCCGTGCGCGAGGCGGCACTGGCCTGCGGCGACGGGCCGATCCACTCCTGAGGGCGTCCGATTATTCGCGAATAATCGGAGGGGGCTCTGCCCCCTCCGGCGAAAGCCACAGGCTTTCGCCGTTCACCCCCGGGATATTTCCGGCCAGAAAAATCGGGGCGCCGGGTCCCGGGGTCGGCGGGGGGGCGTCTTCGAAGAAGAGAGCCCCCCGCCGGCCTTGCACGCAGGCCTGGGCGGTGCTTGATGGCCGAGACAATCCGGAGAGATGCCCCATGTCCCGAGACATCCTGATCGCCCCTTCGATCCTCGCCGCCGATTTCGCGGATTTCGGGCGCGAGATCCGTGCCGTGGAGGCCGAAGGCGCCGACTGGATCCATATCGATGTCATGGACGGGCATTTCGTGCCGAACCTCACCTTCGGACCGCCGATGGTGACCGCTCTGCGGCGGCATGTGACCACCTTCATGGACGTGCACCTGATGATCGCCCCCGTCGATCCGATGATCGACGCCTTCGCCGAAGCAGGCGCCGATCTTCTGACCGCCCATCTCGAGGCCGGGCCGCATCCCCACCGGACGCTGCAGGCGATCCGTGCGGCGGGGATGCAGGCGGGGCTCGCGCTCAATCCCGGAACCCCGGTCGAGGCGGCGGCGCCGCTGCTCGATCTTTGCGACCTCGTCTGCGTGATGACGGTCAACCCGGGCTTCGGCGGCCAGTCCTTCATCGACGGCCAGCTCGGCCAGATCGCGCGGCTCAGGGAGATGATCGGCGACCGCCCCATCCGTATCGAGGTGGACGGCGGCATCGACACCCGCACCGCGCCGGGCGCCGTGAAGGCGGGCGCCGATGTGCTGGTCGCGGGCTCGGCGGTGTTTCGCGGCGGCACCGCCGATGATCCTGCGGCCTACGGCGCCAACATCCGCGACCTGCGCAACGCTGCAACACTCTGAACGAACTCTGATCCACATCAAGGCGTATCGCCCGATCCGTCGTAATGTCGCACCATGCGACTGACCGTCCGCACCAATCTGGCCATGCGCGCGCTGATGACCTGTGCCATCAACGCCCCGGAAACCGTGCGCCGCGCCGACATCGCCCGCCTCTGCAACGGCTCCGAGGCGCATTTCGGTCTGGTGGTGAACAAGCTCGCCCAGGCCGGGTTCATCGAGACCCTGCGCGGACGCGGCGGCGGCATCCGCCTCGCCCGCCCTCCGGAGGAGATTACCGTGGGCCAGGTCTTCCGCGTCTTCGAGGCGAGCGTGCCTTTCGCGGAATGCTTCTCCGGCGGAGAGAATCTCTGCCCGATCAAGGGCGCCTGCCGTCTGCGCGGGACGCTCGGACGGGCCCTCGAGGCCTTCTACAAGGAACTCGACCATGTGACCCTGGCTGAGCTGACCTGCGGAAACGACCCTCTCGCGGCCCTGCTTCTGGCGACCACGGAACCGGCCTGACCGGAGTGGCCCCTCCGCAAAACCCTGAAATCTCTATGTATTCTTGGTAGCGTGGGGCGGACTTGAACCGCCGACCCCAGCATTATGAGTGCTGTGCTCTAACCAGCTGAGCTACCACGCCACGCCCGGCGGGAGGTAGCCAAGCCCCCCGGTCCTGTCAATTGCAAAAGGCCGCACTTTCCTTCGGCCGGGCCCTCGGGCATGAGCGGGCGCATGATCGACACGCTCTCCTCCATCGTGGGCCCGGCCCATGTTTCCTCCGGACCTGATACCGCCGCCTGGGCACGGGACTGGACGGGCAAGTACGACGGCGCACCCGCCGCGGTGGTCCGTCCCGCCTCGACCGAAGAGGTGGCCGGGGTCCTGCGCGCCGCCGCCGGACATGGCTGGGCCATCGTCCCGGTCTCCGGCCACACCGGCCTCAATGGCGGGGCCCATGCACCGGGCGCGCTGTTGCTCTCTCTCGACCGGATGCGGGCGATTCGCGGCATCGACACCGCTGCGCGCACCGCCGAGGTGGAGGCCGGCGTGGTCCTTGCCGACCTTCACGCGGCGGCCGAGGCGCAGGAACTGATCTTTCCGATGACCTTCGGCGCGAAGGGCTCGGCCCGCATCGGCGGCATGATCGCCACCAACGCCGGGGGCTCGAATGTCCTGCGCTACGGCTCCATGCGTCACCTCGTGCTGGGGCTGGAGGCGGTGATGGCCGACGGGCGAGTGATGCGGCTCATGAGCGGGCTGCACAAGGACAACACCGGGCTCGACTTGCGCCAGCTTCTGATCGGCTCCGAGGGCACGCTCGGGATCGTCACTGGGGCCGTGCTGAAGCTCGCGCCGAAGCCGCGCGCCTTTGCCACGGCCATGGTCGCCGCGGCCTCGCTGCCCGCCGCGCTCGATCTGCTGAACCGCTTGAAGGACGCCTCGGGTGGCGCCGTGGAGGCGTTCGAATACATGCCCGACAGTTTCATCGCCCGGCACATGGCCCATATCAGGGGCGCGCGCGAACCCTTCGCAGAGCGGCACGAGGTGAACCTCCTCGTCGAACTGGGCGCCACCGCCGAGCGCGACGCGACCCCCGGTCCCGACGGGCGCATCCCCCTTGCCGCGCTGCTGGAGGAGGAGCTGGGTGCGGCCTTCGAGGCCGGACTGGTGCGCGACGCCACCGTCGCCCAATCCGAGGCCCAGCGCCGCGAGATGTGGGCGCGGCGCGAGGCGGCGGCCGAGGTCACCTTCACCGGGGAGGCGGTCGTCGATACCGACATCGCGGTACCGCTCTCGGCTGTTCCCGCCTTCTTCGACCGGGTCCGGCCCGCCGTTGCGGCGCTCGATCCCGGGGCCACGGACCTTGCCGTGGCGCATCTGGGCGACGGCAACGTGCATTACACCGTCTATCCAAGCCGCGAGGATGCGGCCCTCATGGCCGCGATCCGCGAGGCTGTCGACGACACCGCCGTGGGGCTGGGGGGCAGCTTTTCCGCCGAGCACGGGATCGGCCTGTCGAAGCTGGACGCCCTCCGGCGGCTGAAGGACCCGGTGGCGCAGGATGCCATGCGTGCCATCAAGCGCGCGCTCGATCCGCAGAACATCCTCAATCCGGGCAAGACGATCCCCTGACCGCAGCGCCGGTGGCATCGGCTGGAGGCCTCCGGCGGGGATATTTCGGGCCCAAAGAGCCGGGGGTCAGAGCGAGAAGAACCCCGCGCCCGCGCGGCCCCGAAGCGTCTGGCCGAGGCTGCGGCCCAGCGCCGCGCCGTCCTCGACCGGGGCCTCGCCCGACTCGGCGAGGCTCTCGGACCCGTCGGGCCGCAGGATCTCTCCGCGCAGGCGCAGCGTGCCGCCGTCCAGCTCCGCCAGACCGCCGATTGGCGTCTCGCAGGAGCCATCGAGCGCGGCGAGGAACGCCCGCTCCGCCGCGAGGCGCTGGCCCGTGGGGCCGTCGTGGATCGCGGCGAGCATCTCGGCGGCGCGGGAATCATCGACCCGCCGTTCGATCCCGATGGCGCCCTGGGCGATGGCGGGCAGCATGTCCTCGGGCGCGATGGGCGCTTTTGCGACCTCCGCCATGCCGAGCCGCCGCAGCCCCGCCATGGCGAGGAAGGTCGCCTCCGCCACGCCGTCCTCCAGCTTCTTCATCCGGGTCTGCACGTTGCCCCGGAACTCCACCACCTGAAGGTCGGGCCGCTTGTTGAGAAGCTGCGCGCGCCGCCGCAGCGAGGAGGTGCCCACCACCGTGCCCGCGGGCAGGCCCGCCAGCCCGCCATGGGAGAGCGACACGAAGGCGTCGCGCACATCCTCCCGCGGCAGGTAGCAATCGAGCGTCAGCCCCTCGGGCTGTTCCGTGGGCATGTCCTTCATCGAATGGACCGCGATGTCGATCTCGCCCTCGAGCATCGCCGCCTCGATCTCCCTCGTGAAGAGGCCCTTGCCGCCGATCTCCTTCAGGGGGCGGTCGATGATCCGGTCGCCGGTGGTCTTGATCACCACGATGGTAAAGGCCTCGAACGGCAGATCGAAGGCGCGGGCGAGCCTCTCGCGCGTCTCGTTCGCCTGTGCGAGGGCGAGCGGAGACCCACGGGTTCCGATCTTCAGGGGCTGGGCGGGGGAGGGCAGGTCGCGCGTCATGGAACACCTGTTAGACCTGTCAATCTGGCCTGACAATCCTTGACAGAACCCGGCCCCGATGGGACCACGCGGGGAATGCCGCCCGCCCCGACGAAAGGCCCCGGAATGACAAAGGCCCCGGAATGACCAAGACCCTGCTGCGCGCCCTCGCCGGTGAGACCCTGCCCACCCCGCCCGTCTGGATGATGCGGCAGGCGGGCCGCTACCTGCCGGAATACCGCGCGACGCGGGCGCAGGCGGGGGATTTCCTGTCGCTGTGCTACAATCCCGACCTGGCCGCGGAGGTGACGCTGCAGCCGATCCGCCGCTACGGGTTCGATGCGGCGATCCTGTTCGCCGACATCCTGCTCTTGCCGCAGGCGATGGGGCTCGACCTGTGGTTCGTGACGGGCGAGGGCCCGCGCCTCTCGACCGCCACCACCGCGGCGGAGGTTGCGGCGCTGAAGGGCCCCGACGACATCCACGACGTGCTGAGCCCGGTCTACGAGACCGTCTCGATCCTGTCGCGCGAACTGCCCCCGGAGACGGCGCTCATCGGCTTCGCCGGCGCGCCCTGGACGGTGGCCACCTACATGATCGCCGGCCGGGGCACGCCGGATCAGGGGCCGGCGCATCAGCTCATCGCCGAGGACCGCGCCACCTTCGAGGACCTGCTGGAGCGGCTGACCGAGGGAACCATCTCCTATCTCTCGCGGCAGGTGGAGGCGGGGGCCGAGTGCATCAAGATCTTCGACAGCTGGGCCGGGTCCCTGAAGGGCGACGATTTCGACCGCTATGCCGTGGAGCCCGCCCGCCGCATCACCGAGGCGCTGAAGGCCCGCCATCCGGGCCTGCCGGTCATCGCCTTTCCGCGCGGCGCGGGCACCCGGTACGAGGGGCTCCACGCCCGTATCGGCGCCGAGTGCATCGCCCTTGACGACGGGGTGACCGCGGACTGGGCCGCGTCCCATGTCCAGACCGGCGGCTGCGTGCAGGGCAACCTCGCCTCGTCGCACATGGTGACGGGCGGCGCGGCGCTGGTGCGCGAGACGCGCGCCATCGTCGACGCCCTCTCGAAGGGACCGCACATCTTCAACCTCGGCCACGGGATCACGCCGGATGCGGACCCCGAGAACGTGCAGCTGATGATCGACGCGGTGCGGGGCAAGGTCACCGCCTGACGCCAGCCTCCTGACGGCGCGCGCGGAACCGCGTGGCGGCTCGGCGGTTCGGTCTGCATGACCGCCGACGCAGACGCGCCCCCCGCCGCCATAGCCGACCTGCCCCGCCCCGAGACCCGGGCGGGCAAGCCGCGTCATGTGGGGCTGGAACTCGAATATGCCAACCTCGGCGAGGACCGCTCCGCCGAGATCGCGCGCGGGCTCCTCGGCGGCACCATCCGGCGCGAGGGTCCGAATGCCGTGATGCTGACAGACAGCGCTCTCGGCGACCTCAAGCTCTATCTCGACACGGCCTTCCGAAACGAGACCGGGCCGCTCGCGCGGGCGGGCCTCGACCTCGCCCGCGCCGTGGTCCCGGTGGAGATCGTGACGCCGCCCCTGCTGCCCGAGGAGATCGCCACCTTCGACCGGCTGGTGACCGCGCTGGCGGAGGCCGGGGCCGAAGGCTCGCGCGAGGGGCTCTTCTTCGGCTTCGGCCTGCACCTGAACCCGGAGATCGCGGGGGATACCATCGCGGATATCCTGCCCGTCGTCACCGCCTACGGGCTGATGGAGGACTGGCTGCGCCTCGGCGAGGACGAGATCGACGTCAGCCGCCGCGTCCTGCCCTTCTCCGCACCCTATCCACGCGCCTTCCTCGACGCCCTGGCGGAGCGGCCGGACTGGAACATGGCGGCCCTCACAGACGCCTATCTGGAGCATAACCCGACCCGGAACCGGGGCCTCGACCTGCTGCCGATTTTCGCCTGGCTCGACGAGGCGCGCGTCTCGGAGGCCCTGGGCGGCCTCGGCGCCGTCTCCGCGCGCCCCGCCTTTCACTACCGCCTGCCCGACAGCCGCGTGGGGGAGGCGGGCTGGTCCGTCGCCCGGGAATGGGCGCGCTGGGTCACGGTGGAACGCCTCGCCGCGCGCGCGGACCTCCTCGACCGGCTGTCGGCGGACTGGCAGGACTACCGGCGCAGGCTCCTCAGCATCCCCCTCGACTGGCGCCGCCACGTGGGCGAGGTGCTCGAGGCGGAGCAGCTGCTGTCGTGACCCGCCCCCGTATAGCCGTCACCACCTCCCACCGCTCCGGCTGGCGCATCTTTCCGCTCGTCGCCGCGAATATCCGCCTCGCGGGGGGAACCGCGCTTCGCTGGGGCACGGGCCGACCCTCGGATCTCGACTTCGTGGACGCGGTGATCATCGGCGGCGGCGACGACATCTCCCCCGATCTCTACGGCGGGCTTACGACCACCGCGCGCCTCGATCCCGTCCGCGACCGGCTGGAACGGCGGCTGGTGGAGGGGGCAATGGCGCGCAACATGCCGGTGCTGGGCATCTGCCGGGGCAGCCAGATGATCAACGTGGCCCTCGGCGGCACCCTCGATCAGGACGCCTACGCCACCTTCACCCGGTCCGACCGGCTCTATACCGTCCTGCCCCGAAAACGCGTGACGATCTGCGAAGACACCCGCCTGATGATTATCGCCGGTCGCGCGCCGATGAGCGTCAACGCACTCCATTCGCAGGCGGTGGAGACCCTGGGCGAGGGCCTGCGCGTCGCCGCCCGCGACGGCGGCGGCATGATCCAGGCCATCGAGCGCGTCCGCGATCCCTTCGCCCTCGGCGTGCAATGGCACCCCGAGCACCTGTGGTACGCCCGCCGCCAGCGCGCGATCTTCCGCGCCCTCGTCGCCGCCGCCCGCGCCCGTGCCGAGGGGCGGGGGCAGGTGGCCGAGGTGGCGGCAGAGGCCGGCCAGACCTCCGATCCGTCGGGAAAGGTCTTCTGAGCAGGGTTTCGGCGCCTTCGGCGCTGACCCACGGGGAGCTTCGCCCCCCGCACCCCCCAGGAGTATTTTCGGCCAGATGAATGAGGCGAGGTCGGTGCGTCCCCGGTCCCGTTCGTCCTCAGACCCACTTTGCCATCGGCGGCAGGCTCATGAGCACGGCGTTCGCGTCATGCCCCGTGGCCAGCCCGAACTTCGTGCCCCGGTCGTAGACGAGGTTGTATTCGGCATAAAGCCCCCGGTGCACCAGTTGCACGTCCTTGTCCGCCTCCGTCCAGGGTGTGTCGCGCCGCCGTTCGACCAGCGGGACATAGGCCAGCAGGAAGGCCCGGCCTATGTCCTGCGTCAGGGCGAAATCCGCCGCCCAGTCGCCGGTGTTGCGGTCGTCCATGAATATGCCGCCCACGCCTCGCGCGCGACCCCGGTGCGGCACGTAGAAATACGCGTCCGCCCAGGCCTTCAGTTCGGCGTAGAGCCCCGCGCCATGGGGGGCGAGATGGGCCTTCTGCACGTCGTGGAAATGGGCGGTATCCTCGGCATACTCGATGCAGGGGTTGAGGTCCGACCCGCCGCCGAACCACCACGCTCCCGGCGTCCAGAACATCCGCGTGTTCATGTGGACGGCAGGCGCATGGGGGTTCTGCATATGGGCGACGAGGCTGATTCCGCTCGCCCAGAACCGCGGATCACTGTCCATGCCGGGCACGCCGCGCGCCGCCATCGCCTTCTGCGCGGGCTCGCCGAGCCGGCCGTAGACGGTGGAGACGTTGACGCCGACCTTCTCGAAGACGCGCCCGCCGCGCATAACGCTCATCAGCCCGCCGCCCGCGTCCGACCCGTCGTCGCTGGCGCGGCTGGTCTCGGTGACCTCGAACCGTCCCGGCGCGGCCCCCGCATGGGGGCCTGTCGTCTGGCTGTCCTCCAGCGCCTCGAA
>Ga0008835_100431_pt1 | contig 41087 bp, 40 predicted proteins | sample HotLakConsoUCCRE_FD_62215 | JGI IMG/M metagenome (GOLD analysis project Ga0008835, IMG submission 62215) | Hypersaline microbial mat communities from Hot Lake, Washington, USA - Hot Lake Consortium UCC-RE (Hybrid Assembly) ... | reverse complement strand
TCCTCGTCGAGATCGACGAAAAATGGGCCTCCGACACAAAGGCCTACATCAAGTGGGAATGCCAGGATGCATGATCCGCTCTCAGCAGAATTTCCAGACAAAAGGTTGCTCAATCTTCCGCCTGAATCGCCTCGGTAACATCCTCATGCGTGGCGACATAGCCGCCGGTCTGCAAGGGGTTGTATGTTACCTGAACGAAGCGCCCATCCTGGAGCTCGGTATCAAAACGCGTAGCCATACCCCCGAGCGCACTTGAAAGATGCTGATCGACATAAGTTAATGAATCAACCGGCGCATTTCCAACGCCTTTCCGATAGGCCAGGATATCCAGAACGCGGGTACCGGGTAGCGTCAGGTGCTCAGGCAGCGCGTACATTCTCGAATACGCAGCGTTGCAGAGAATGAGGCGGCCGTCTTGATCGAACAGACAGAGCCCATGCGGCATGTTGCTGAGCGCTGCATCGAAGCGCATGTTCTGTGTCTGGAGTTCCTCTTCGCGCTTCCTCAGCGCAAGATCCTGCTGCTTGCGGATGGTGATGTCGTTGTAGGTGCGAACCGCGCCACCGCACGGGAGCGGGACCGTGTGGATCTCCAGCACCGTACCGTCGGGCCGCACTCTCTCGTAAGAGGCTTCGCCGTCGTTCGTGACGCCGGGCTTCGCGATGAAATCCCGGTAGTTTTCGTCCGCGCGGAATTCGCCAATCTGAACCTGGTAGCGCTTGATCTCCTCGAAAGTTGGCTTGCCCGCCATCAGGTCATCGGGGAGATCGAGAAGCTCCTTCACCCGGCGGTTGTGGACCAGTACCCGCCCGGCAGCATCGAACATCATCAGGCCCTGGTCCATGTGCGCGAGCGTGTTTTCGAGCAACGCGGTCTGATCCAGAAGGACGCTTTCCTGCTCGGCCAGAAGCGCGTGCTGACGCTTGAGCTCGTCGTTCACCCGCATATACGCGTGATTGGTCACGTGCAGCGCCTCGACCGTCTTTTCGAGCTCAAGACGCGTCTCACGTTCTTCGGTGATGTCCGAGCCGGTTCCCCGGTAGCCGAGAAAAACCTGTGATTGCGCGTCGAAAACAGGCTGTCCGGAGATCCTGAACCAGCGTGTACGACCGTCCTCATGCTTGTAGGGGTAAATGAAGTCACGAAACGGGCGACGCGCGAGAAGATCGGCGATATGGCTCTGCCAGAAGGACGGATCCGATGAATTCGCAGCTATGTCGAGCCTGCTCTTGCCGATTTCCGCTCCAGTATCCACCCCGACGACCTCTGCCAGACGTGCGGAGAAGTAGGTGAAGCGCAAATCGCCGTCCATCTCCCAGAACCAGTCGGAGGCGATCTCGGCGAAATCTTCAAGGAGGCGCTTGGACATACACGTCCCCATCTCAGAATGTAATTTTAGATTGTGATCTCAAATACATTAAGGATTGCTGAATACCAGCTGAAGCACCATCCGCTGACACGATTGTCGATGGTCGAAAAACACATGCCTTTTGAGCAACGAGCAGAAGCGCTTTTCAGTGATCGAGCAGGCGGAGCCTTAAGGGGTGGCTGGCAAGGCCTTTTGCATCATGTGCCAATCGACAGAACCACCAGACCTCGCTGGCAGCGCCGAGGAGGCCCGCAGCTTTCCGCAAAATACCGCAAGGAGTCACCTGTTGGCTGCTTCCCCCTGCCCTGGAAGAGCAGTCGATTCGCGCAGGTACGCACGCAGCTTCAGGGCCTGCTCGCTTGGGATCTGGGTGATCACGTCACCTGTCTTCTCGTCAAGCGCCTTGAAGACGACATTGCGTGTGGCCTCGTCAATATCCATACGCCTGTCGATCGCACGCTTCATCACAGCCTCCAGGGCCGCGCGTTGCTGGGATCCATTGCTGAGATCGAAATTGACACCGGCCCCCTCATCGATCTGCTGAACGGAAGAATCCTTGCCGAGATCCGTCTGGACCGCACCCGATGACATCGGCGGATCGGAGCGCTGAACCGCAACCTGCGACGATGGCGGCGCGGTCTTGTTGACACCGGTGAACTCCATTGCAGCCTCCTGGGTGCGCATGGCCTTCTGGCACGCAAGCAGGACATTACGCTGCGGACGTGAATCAAAGGTATAAATCAATGGTTAAAATTGAACGTTTACAAATAAACGCCCGCTCATGAGACCGTATTCAGATCGCTTTCGCCAGATCTTGAAGCCTTGCCCGTCAGCGACGACCATCACATGTATCAAGACCACGCTGGAAGGCCATACCCTTACGGAATCGGTAGCGAATATTCATGATCTTCATGCTGCCATCAGCAAGAAAATTTCGTTGAATTGTAATTAATTCCGGAGGCGAGCGATCGAAATCGAGACAATAGCTACCCACCACCTCGAAGCCGGGCCGCCAGCGCCCGTTCTGGCTCAGCGTCACATAGGTGCTGCATCCCAGTGGCGGGCAGACGGCACCCGGGCGCAAGCCACTGCACACGAAGCGATTTTCATCGACGATGATGTCAGGCATGCCATCATCGTCAAAATCGGCAAAATCCACGGCATCCATGACGTCTCCAGGTGTCCCGCCCATAAGCGAGCAGCGCCGGGAGAGATCGAAGAGATGGTCTCTTATGCGCTCGGGCAGATCGTTGAAGGCAAGCGGGGTCGTGGCGAACGCCGGCGGAGTGCCCAGAGCCACCGCGAGCGAGAGAACCAAACCTGCCAGCAGCATTCGTATCATCATGATAATACGATCTGCTTTGCAGGTTAAACTTTGGTTATGAGGCCGATTGCGCCTGCCGCTCGGCATGGGGCTCATCCGGACTGTGGCTACAACATTTCCGCTTCGTCGATCAGTGCGATCACGTTCTCGACATGCCGGCGCATCGCCGCACGGGCATCGCCGCGATGCCCCTTCTCCACCGCCGTCAGAATGACGCCATGCTCCTCTTGCCAGACACTCTGGCGCTCGGGCGACTGCAACAGCGCCTGTAACTTTTCCCAATCAGGCCGCGCCCATGCTCCCTGCCAGATCCCCAGCATGAGGCTGTGCGCGAAAGGATTACGCGCGAGCCTGGCAATGCCGAGATGAAAATCCCGATAATGCCGTGCCGCCACATCGACATCGAGGGAACCCGACAGCCTCGCCTCGTGAAGACTGCGCAGGACTGCCATATCATCGGCACTGGCAAGCATCGCCGCCGCAGCACAGATTTCCGGCTCGAACATCAGCCGTGCATTGAGGATATGGGCAACACTCGGCGGCTCGACCCCACGGCTGAAATGCGGCTGCAGGGCCTGGGCGCCATTGGCAACGTATACGCCGGATCCGACCCGGATGTGCACGAGATCAAGAATCTCCAGCGCAAGCAGGGCCTCGCGCATACAGGAACGCGACACACCGAACTGTGTCGCGAGATCCCGCTCTGTGGGAAGCCGCTCCCCGGGGTTGAACTCCCCGGACAGGATCATCTCCCGCAAGGTCTCCGCGATCTGCCGGTAACGCCTCGGCCTCGCCCCGCCGAAGCCTGCGATCGTTCTGTCTGGTTGCATCGTCGTTCACATCATTATCTGCTGATATGTCGAAATACGCCGCTCGCATCAAATAGATCAATCAGATTTCGAATGATCAGAAAATTTTATCAAATTTTGTATGAATCGATATTCTGAAACTTCCGGATTGCGATCGATTTCGGAACAATTCAACTTAAAGACTGCCTATTTCGCAGGAAATGATACAAGCCATGCAGGCGATCCATGTTCCCGGTCAAGCTGCCGTATCACGTGTTGCGACCGCCGGTACGCTGCCAGGCGTCGCGATAGCCTTGGGCGGTTGAATTTTTCACGGCATCGGCGCATGAAGGCGACGCTGGTGTCGCAGCGTTCGACGCCGTTGCGGATTTCAAGAATGAAAGAGCGATATGTCGGTTGAAAACGGGAATGCGCCGCGCGGGGATCGTCCGCGCGTGGCGGTCATCGGCTGCGGTGCCTGGGGCCGCAACATCGTGCGCTGCTTCGCCCAGCTCGGCGCGCTGGAAGCCGTGGTCGACAACAACGCCGAGACGATCGAATCCCTCGTGGCCCTGTTCGGCTGTCGCGCCCTGTCGGCGCAGGAAGCTATCGACGATCCGGCGATCGACGCCCTCGTCATCGCCACGCCGCCTTCCGGCCACAAGGATCTGGCGCTGGCGGCGATCGCCTGCGGCAAGCATGTCTTCATCGAGAAGCCCGTGACGCTTGATTACCACGAAGCCGTCACCATCATCGAGGCGGCGCGCGCGGCAGAGCGGACGATGATGACCGGGCATATCCTGCAGTTCCATCCGGCCTATCGCAAGCTCAGGCAGCTGGTTCATGACGGCATTCTCGGGCGGGTCCAGCGCATCAATGCGAACCGCCTCAACCTCGGCGCAGTGCGGCGCGAGGAGGATGCGCTGTGGTGCCTTGCACCGCATGACGTCTCCATGACGCTCGGCCTCATCGGCGCGGCGCCCACGCATATCGACGCCCATGGCGAGGGGCATCTGCGCGACGAGATCGCCGATGCGGTGACACTTCGGCTCGCCTTTGCATCAGGCGAGACAGCACTGATCCATGTCTCCTGGCTGCACCCCTACAAGGAGCACCGCCTCAGCGTGATCGGCTCCGCCGGCATGGCTGTGTTCGACGACACGCTGCCCTGGGATCGCAAGCTGCAACTCTACCCGCACCAGGTCTCCCTCGACGGAGCCAGTCCGCAGGTGGTGCGCGCCGAGCCTGTCGCCGCAGAAATCGAGCAGAACGAGCCGCTTCTGGCCGAATGCGCCCATTTTCTCGATTGCATCCGTGACGGCTCCGAGCCGATCACCGGCCCAACCGAAGCGCTTGCCGTGATGGAGGTACTGGAGCGGGCCAAGCAATCAATGCTGAGCCGGGAGCCGACGGCGGCGGCGGGCTTTGAGGAAATCGCAGCAGAGAGCTGAACCATTCTTCACGGCGACGGTTGACGGGACACGAATCATATCCCCGCCGGCTCGCCGCCTGCCCTTGTGACAGATCACGACTTTCCTGGCGGCTCCGGCAAACAAGGAGGCGCCAGATGAGGATCAACCACACGATCGCAGCCCTGCCCCTGCTGCTTGCCCTGCCAGGCATGGCCGCAGCGCAACCGACCGGATCCACGGCACCAGAAGTCGGCGTTTCCGGTCTCAACCTGATGCGACCCGCTTTCGCTGATGCCATGCGCTCTGCACGCACACAGGTCAGCGTTCATATCGGCTTGCCGACCGAGAATATCGTCGGGATGGGGCGCGATTCGCAGATTACGCGCCTCGAAGACGACCAGGGCCATTCGCTCCTCGCCGAACACGGTCCGACGGAAGAGGATCAGACCGAGCCGTTCCGTGCACCGCCGGGCCTGACCTGGCGTTACCCTTCCCCGCCTGGAGCCGCAGACGGCTTCCTGCGCCGTGATGATTTCACGGTCGGCGGACGCGAGGGCTGGCTCGCCTTCACCGTGGATGCGCCGGATCTGCCCTCCGATGGCGCACGGACGCTGACGCTCGAAGGTGAGATCGAGGTCCTCGTCGCTGCAGATGAGGAGGCGCGCCACCAGATCGATGGAGTCGATCTGTCGCAGGGCTCAGCCGAGTTCGAGATCGGGGACGAGACGGTTTCATGCATGCGGGATCGCAGCCTGACGCGGGGCGATCTGGACATCAGCGAATTCTATTGCTGGTCGAGAAGTCTGCAGCCGCGCGAGATAGCCGTCGTCGGACAGGATGATGCGCCACCACCACCACAGGATCGCGCAAATCTCGTCGTCATCGGTGATACGAGTAACCTGTCGCTGGAATTCAGCTTTCCCGTCACCGAGACGATCCGTGTCCCTGTGGCCCTGACCTTCGACATGAATTTGTAACGGCGGACCGGGCGGGAGCCGGCTCCCGGCAGGGGCTGGCTCGCCTCTGGCTAGTGTCCGCCCTGAGACAGGCGCACGTCCCGCGGCGCGCCGAGGATCTCGCCGAGGCTTTCGGCGATATGACGCGCTTCCTCGTCACGCAGACGCAGCAGGAAGGGCGGCAATTGACCGGCTTGCAAGCCGATCACGGCATGCCCTTCCTCGTCGAGCCCGATATCGATGGAGGGTGAGGTCACATCGACGACCTCGCCCTCGATCATATCCTCGCCATCTTCGGATAGCTGGCGCATCAGCTCTTCGGTGAGTTCCTCGTCATCAGAATCATCCTCACCCGCCTCAAGTGCTTCGAGCGCTTCGTCATCCAGCGCATCGAGAAGCTGGTGCAGAGCTGACGCGAGTGTGCGTGCCGCTCCGGCATCCATCAATACCGCAGTTGCCTGATCGTCCTTCTGGAAGGACAGTTGTATCTTGTCGCCCTCAACGGACAGTGAAATTCCGGCCATACCTGTCTTTCGCATGAAACAGTTTATATGGGAACACCGCAGTGTTTTTTGAACCCTGCCTACGAACAGCACCAACGCTGCACGTCATGCGCGCCCTTTCGGGCCATGGGCAGGTTTATCGCGTCTCGCAGCGCGGCGAAAGCGGGCTTTGGTCCCGGGCGAGGCATAATTCGGACACGGCCACGCTCGCCGGCAAGCCTCCTTGGGCCACAATGGCGTCCAATGATTGATTTCCCGATGCATCACAGGTTTCGGCGCCACCTGCGTTCCACTCCTCGTCGTTCAGGCCGAGGCCGGCATGACCGTCGCACTTTCGATCCAATGGGCCTCGCTTCTGCGCACCAGCCGGGGCAGTCCTGCGGGTTGGAAGGGGCGCGTCTATCCGGCAGAGTGAGGCCATGAGCCGATCCGCCACCATCGCCCCGACCAACCCCCATCGCGCAAAGACCCATCGCGATGAGAATTTTCCCGTCGCCTCGCATCTCATCGCCAGGCCCCTGCGGCGGGCGGTGCTGGCTTTCTACCGTTATGTCCGCGCGGCGGACGACATCGCCGATGACAGCGCACTTTCGAGCACGGAAAAGCTTGCCCGGCTCGACACCTTCGAACGCGCACTGGTCACCGGCGATGACAACGAGCCACTCGCTCTGGCGCTCCACGACGCCGATGCACGATTCGGTTGCGGCATCGAGGAAGCGCGCGTGTTGCTCGATGCCTTCCGCCAGGATGCGGTGAAGGCGCGCTACGCGGACTGGGCCGAATTGCGTGATTATTGCCGCCGCTCGGCCGATCCGGTCGGGCGCTTTCTGCTGCGCCTGCACGGCGAGCACCGCCAGCCCGAGGGCGCGCGGGCGCAGGCGGCGGCGGATGCCCTGTGCACCGCCTTGCAGATTCTCAACCATTTGCAGGATCTGGAAAAGGACCGCGTCGTCCTCGATCGCATCTACCTGCCCACCCCCTGGCTCGACCTTGCCGGCGGTGAGGTCACCTTCTTCGATCCCGCCAATGCCGGAAGGCGCCGCGCCGTGATCGATGCCGCGCTCGATCGCATCGACAGGCTCATCGACGAAGCCCGCTTTCTCCCCGGCCTGGTGCGCAGCCGCAGGCTCGCGGCGGAGAGCGCGGTGACGCTCGCGCTCGCGGCGCGGCTCGCGGCCAGACTGCGCCGGGGCGATCCCGTCGTGACGCGGGTAGCTCTCGGCAAACCGGATTTTCTCGTCGCCACCACCACTGCCCTCGCCCGCCTGCCATGGCGCGACCGCGATCCCGCTCCCGCCATCACCCGGCGGATCGTCGCCGCCTCGGGTTCCTCCTTCCGCATCGGCATGGCCGCCCTGCCCGGCGCGCGCCGCCGCGCGATCCATGCCGTCTACGCCTTCTGCCGCGTCATCGACGATATCGCCGATGGCTGCGCGCCAATGGCGGAGAAGCGGGCCTTCCTCAAGGCATGGCGCCGGGAGATCGATGGGCTTCCCGATGCGCCTGCCACCGCCATCGGGCGCGAGCTCGCATGCGCCATGCGCGCGTATGATCTGCCCCGCGAGGAGTTTCACGCCCTGCTGGACGGGATGGAGGGGGATGCGCGCCCCCGCGTGCGAATCGCCGACGATACCGCTTTCGACCTCTATTGCCGCCGCGTTGCAGGCGCTGTCGGGGTGCTTTCGATCCACATTTTCGGCGCCCCGCAGGCGCGCGATTTCGCGCTGACGCTCGGGCATACGCTGCAGATCGTCAACGTGCTGCGCGATGTCGCCGACGACGCCGCGATGGAGCGCGTCTACGTGCCGCTCTCGCGCCTCGCGGCCCATGGCCTGAGCGATGCGCCCGCGCGCGAACTCCTCCGTGATCCGCGTTTCGGGCAGGTCTGCGCCGAACTCGCCGGGGAGGCCGAGGCCGGTTTCACGCAGGTGGATGCCATGCTGGAGACGCTGGATCGGGCACGGCTGAAACCGGCGCTCCTGATGATGGAGGGCTATCGCGCGCTGTTTGCACGCATGCGTGCGCGCGGTTTCGCCCAGGGCGGCGAGCGCCTGCGGCTGGGCTGGCGCGACAAGCTCGCACTCGCGGGCAAAGCCCTGCGCCGGGCGTCATCATGAGAAGCACGCGCGGATGACCAGCCTCATCCATATCGTCGGCGCCGGCATGGCCGGGCTCTCGGCTGCGGTTGCGGCGCGCGAGGCAGGATATACGGTGCGTCTCTACGAATCCGCGCCACAGCCCGGCGGGCGCTGCCGCACGGTGACCGGCGCGGACGGGTTCACCCATGATAACGGCGCGCATGTGCTGCTCTCGGCCAACCGCGCCGCGCGCGGTCTGATCACGCATATCGGCGCGCAAGACCGCTGGATCGAGCCGGAACCGCGCGGTCTTCCCGTCTATGATGCACATGCGCGGCGGCTTTCGCGCATCGGCCTCTCGCCCTGGTCATGGCTCGCGCGCGACAAGCGCCCGCCTGGCCTCGCCCTTGCCGATCTGCCACGCCTCGCACGCCTCGCCGCACCGCTTGCCGATCGCCCGATCGGGCCATTGTTCACGGGAAGCGCGCTGCATGATCAGTTGATCGAACCGCTCACCGTGGCGGTGCTCAACACCCCGGTATCGCGTGCCTCCTCGGCCCGGCTCGGACGTACCCTGCGACACGTGATGCGCCCTGGCGGTGCGCGGCTGCTCGTCGCCCGCAACGGGCTCGGCCCAGATCTCGTCGATCCGGCCATCGCCTGGCTGGCGCGCCGCGATGTCGAACTGTGCACGGGGATGCGGCTGCGTGCGGTGGAAACGCAGGACGACCGGGCCGCCGCCCTCGTCTTTGCCGGTGAGACGATCCGGCTGAGCGAAGACGACCGCGTGATCCTCACCCTGCCCTCCGTCGAGATCGCCCGGCTGTTTCCGCTAATCGAGACGCCACAGAGCTTCGAGCCGATCATCAACGCGCATTTCGCCCTCGATCCGCCGCTTCCGCCAGAGGCTGCACCGCGCTTCATCGGCCTCTTCGGCACACTCGCGCAATGGGTTCTGGTGCGTGCCGACCATCTCTCGGTGACGATCTCTGCGGCAGAAGATCACATCGCGGACAATCCGGAGCGCCTGCTCGCGCATATCGAGACGGAGATCACGCCTGCGCTGGCAGCGGCGGGGGTGTCGTGCAGGATCGGGGAGCGGCGTCGGCTCGTGAAGGAAAAGCGCGCGACCATGACGCAGGATGCCGGCGGCCCGGTGTATCGCCCGCGCGCGCCCCTGCGCGGGCTTGCCTTCGCCGGCGACTGGATCGGCCCTCTTCCAGCGACCATCGAGGCGGCGGTGTTGTCGGGGCGGAATGCGCTTTCGCAATTTCGCAGATGATCGCATCCCCGGGCCTCAATCGGCGCTCGGCAGCCGACGCATGGTGAACTCGATGCGCCCGTCTTCCAGCACCCTCCAGCTCTCGACCGTGGTCATATAGGCGGCCTTGGGGTAGCGCGCGAACCAGGCGCGGGCCGTCTCGCGCGCCTGGTCGCGTGGCAGGCGAAAGGTTTCGCGGCTGAAGATATCGTCTTCGGAGCGCGAGTGATCGTCTGCCTCGAGACCCAAACGGGCCATGCGCGTCGCGACACGCCGCGCAATATCGCCGGGCCGGTTGCCGCCGTAAGACCGGGCCATCGCTCCATCCTCGCTCCGGTTGCATTATGGCGCAGCGCGCCCGATCTGGCGAATCGGATCAGTCGAGCTCTCCTTCCGCAAGGGCCAGAAGCCGTTCGCGTTCCGCCTCGCCTTCCGGGCAACCGGCGGCGATCCAGGCTTCGCGTGCGCCTGCGAGCGCCGCGCCCACGGCGGGGCCGCGCGGTATTCCCCGCGCCACGAAATCACGCCCGGCGACCGGGAGGACGGGAACCGGGATATCACCCGAGCGAAATGCCGCAAGCGCTGTCCGCGCATCATCGGCGAGGCAAGGACGTGGCTCGCCGTCGAGCGCGGCAACGGCGTCGCTGACAGGCTGGAATCCGAACTCGGCCACGAGGCGGCGGATCTCCACGGCATCGAGACGTTCCGCGCGTCCGCGCAGAGCGGGGAAAGCCCTGGCATAGCCCTGCAGGCGTGCGGCCTGCGCATTCGACAGGCGCAGCCGTTCCACCAGCCGATCGGCATCCTGCAAGCTCGCCACATCGAAGGCAGCGAGCCTGAGAACCGGGTCGGGCGGCGCCTGGGCCACGACCCGCGCCAGGCGCCCAAGATCGGCGATCCCCCCGGTGATCCGCTCGAGAAGTCCGTTATGCGCGATCAGTGCTGCGGTTTTCAGCACACCCGGCGCCGCCAGCAGGCGCAGGAATTCGGTCCGGATACGCTCGCGCGAGAGGCGCTCCAGCCCGGCGCGCTCGTGGATCGCCGCATGCAGCCCGTCCGCGTCGATCGGGCCCTGTGCATATTCGGCGAAAAAGCGGAAGAATCGCAGGATACGCAGATAATCCTCACGGATACGCCCGCGGGCCGAGCCGATGAAGCGTACTCGCCCGGCGGCGATATCCGCGAGCCCGCCGGTATAATCGCGGATCTCGCCATCGGCACGCACCGAGAGTGCGTTGATGGTAAAGTCACGCCGCAAGGCATCCGCCGCGAAATCTCGCCCGAAGCGCACCACCGCATGACGCCCGTCCGTCTCGACATCCTCGCGCAGGGTGGTCACCTCGAAGGGCTCGCCACCGACGATGACAGTGAGCGTCCCGTGCTCGATCCCTGTGGGGACGACCTTGAATCCTTCCTCTCGCGCGCGCCGCGCCGTCTCCTCCGGCAGGGCCGTCGTGGCCAGATCGACATCCTTGACCCTGCGCCCGAAAAGCGCGTTGCGCACCGCGCCGCCGACGACCCGGGTTTCCTCGCCATTCCCGTCCAGTGCGGTCAGCAGGCGGCGCAAACGGGGCTCGGCAAGAACCGCGTCGAGATGGCTGCGATCGAGTCCTGCGGAACTGCTCATGCCGGTCTGCTCAGTCGAAGCGGCCGGGCGCGACCTGTCCGTCCCGGACCAGTGGCGGTGTATAGGTGCCTGTGCTGCGCTCGGCGGTGAAGCCGGTATAGAGAAGTGACGCCACGACGAGACCGCCTCCCACGAGGACGAGGATCGGGATCGACTTCTCCCATGCGGCGAAGGTCAGCGGATTGCGCTGGCGCAGGAGCAGATAGACGAAGAAGACCGCGAACGGGGTCAGAAAGAAGGCGAATTCCGTCAGCAGGGCACGTGTCATGGAAGATAGAGCCTCTCGTATAAATGCCGCAGCATACCCGCCGTAACGCCCCAGATGTAATGCTTCTCATAGGGCATCGCATAGTACTGGCGCAAACGACCTTGCCAGCGGCGCACCTGCACTTCGTGGTTTTCGGGGTTCATCAGGAATGCGACCGGGACTTCGAATATCTCGGCGACCTCGAAAGGGTTGACGGAAAGCCGGAAGCCCTCGCGCACCAGCCCCACCACGGGTGTCACAAGATACCCGCTGGTGGAGCGATAAGGGTCCGAATAGCCGAGAAGTTCCACGAAACGGGCATCAAGGCCGATCTCCTCCTGCGCCTCACGCAGTGCCGTCGCCCGGAGGCTCGGATCACCGGGATCGACCTTGCCGCCGGGAAAGGAAATCTGGCCCGAATGGGCGCGCAGGGCACTGCCGCGATGGGTCAGCATGATCGTCAACCGGTCATGGCGCATGATCACCGGAACGAGGACCGCCGCCCGCTTGTAGCTGCGCCCGTTCGGGGTCCCGCTCCATTCGGGGTTGAGATCGTGGTCACCACGCGGCGCGTCGAAGCCGATCGGGGACTGGTACAGACGGGCACCCGTGCGCGCGATGAAGTCCTCGCGCTCGCAAACCACCTGCATCAGCCGGCTCCGGAGCGGTGTCCGCCATCACGGGCGATCACGTGGAAGACGCCACCCGCATGCAGCCCGTAGACCTGCGCGCCGTCATCCTCATGCTCCTCCCCCATCTCGATCAGGTCGAACATCAGCGCACGGGTCACGAGCGCCCAGAGATCGCCGCGCACGCGCAGATAGGGCTTCACCCCGCCATCCGGCTCGACATCGAAGCGCAAGGGGTTGTCCGGGCCGACGGAGACGACATCATCGACATTGGTCCGGAAGGTGATCTTGCGATCACGCCCTTCCCCTTCCACCGCCATTTCGACAGCCAGAAACGGCGCATCCTCGACCTCGATGCCGACGCGTTCAACCGGCGTGACCAGGACATGGCGATCCGGATCCTTGCGCAGGATCGAGGCAAAAAGCTTCACCAGCGGCTTACGGCCAATGGGCGTGCCGCGATAGAACCAGGTCCCGTCCGCAGCGATGCGCATGTCGATTTCGCCACAATAATCCGGGTTCCAGCGCTCGACCGGCGGTTTGCCTTTCTGCGTCCCGGCTGCGGCGAGAAGGCGGGCGAAGGGATCGGCGGCTTGCGTTGCGGGATCGGGCGACGCTTGGGTGGTCACGATGAACTCCTCCGCCTTGGCGATCATGAATGGCGCGTCTCGCCTGGCATAGGGCGCAGGCGCACACAGCGTAATGTAGGGTCGTTTTCCACGAGATCCCAGCCGCAGCCACCTAGTCAGCGCCCATCAGCGCCTCGACATGGGCGGCGACGGATTTCGAGAGCCCCACGAGATCATAGCCGCCTTCGAGGATCGACACGATTCGCCCGCCGCAGCGTTTCTCGGCGAGTTGCATCAGAACCCGCGTCGCATGGGCAAAATCCGCTTCGGTCAGGTTGACGCTGCCCAGCGGATCGCGCCAATGCGCATCGAACCCGGCGGAAATGATGATCAGATCCGGGTCGAAGGCATCAATTCGCGGCAGGATCAGACTGTCGAGGGCCTCGCGGAATGCATCCCCGCCATCACCCGGGGAGAGCGGGGCATTCACGATATTGCCGTGCTCGCCACGATCACTTGCCGCGCCAGTACCCGGATAGAGCGGCATTTCGTGCGTCGAAGCATAGAGCACATCCGGATCATTCCAGAAGATGTCCTGCGTCCCGTTGCCATGATGCACATCCCAATCGACGATCGCGACGCGCCCGGCCCCATGATGGTGACGGGCCCAGCGAGCCGCCACAGCGGCATGGTTGAAGAAGCAGAAACCCATCGCAACGCGGTGTTCAGCGTGATGGCCAGGCGGGCGCATGGCGCTGAAGGCGTTACGGACCTTGCCGGTCATCACCTCGTCTACCGCCTGCACCGCGCCCCCGGCCCCGCGCAACGCCGCTTCCATGGTCCCGGGGGAGAGGATCGTGTCCGAATCAATCTGCACCAGCCCGCTTTCCGGCGCGGCCTCGAGCAGGGCATCCACATAGCCGCGATGATGCGCGAGTGCGACTGTCTCGATATCCGCAACCGGTGCCTGTTCGCGAGCGAGCAGCGAGAATTTCTCGTCCTCCAGAATCGAGGCGACCACCCGGATACGGTCGGCGCGCTCGGGATGCCCGGAGGGCGTGTCGTGGTCGAGTGCGGCGGGATGGGTGAGAAGCAATGTCGTCATGGTGCTTTCTTTTTCTGACGCACCATGCTGACAAGGGATTGCCCGTCTGTCCATCCTCGGATGACGCCGCATGTCGCGTTGATCAATCCGGCGGGGTCCCGTTCGAGGAAAGGACCGCTCCCGCAAGATAGAGCGAACCGCAGATCAACACCCGCGGCGGCCCCTCCCACGGCATGTCGCAAAGACCGGCAATGGCGCTTTCCACCCCATTTGCCGTCGAGGCGACGAGCCCGGCGCGCGCAGCGATCGAAGCAACCTCCATGGGCGGACGCGCTGCGACCTGGCCGGGTACGGGGACGGCGATCAATTCCTTGGCGAGGCCGGCGAAATTGCGCAGGAAGCCTTCGCCGTCCTTCGTCCCGAGCATGCCGACAATCAGCACCAGCGGGACATCGGAGCGCTCGGCGAGATCAGCCATGGCAGCGGCGAGCACACGCCCGCCATCCGGGTTATGCCCTCCGTCAAGCCAGATTTCACTGCCTTCCGGTGCGAGACCGGGCAGGACACCCTTCGTCAGACGTTGCAGCCGCCCGGGCCATTCCGCCCGGCGGATACCGTCTTCGAACACCACGGCGCCAAGACGGGTGAAACCGGCAGCGCGCAGGGCCGCGATGGCGGTGCCCGCATTGGCGATCTGGTGCGCGCCGGCAAGGCGCGGCAACGGCAGATCGAACAGCGCATCCGCATCCTGATAGATCATGCGCCCGTTTTCTTCATGGGTCGTGAAATCCTGCCCGCCAACGAGGCAACGATCCGAACCGCGCCGCTCTGCCTGCTCACACAACACCGCTTCGGCTGACGGGTAATCCTGGCGCGCGATCACCGCCGGAGCGCCCTTCTTGAAGATACCTGCCTTTTCGAAGGCGATCTTCTCCAGCGTGTCGCCGAGATATTCCGCATGATCGAGCCCGATCGGCGTCACCACCGTACAGGCCGGATCGGCCACCACGTTGGTCGCATCATATCGCCCGCCCAGCCCCACTTCGAGCAGCAGCACATCCGCAGGCGTTTCCGCGAAGAGGTGGATCGCCGCCGCCGTGGTGATCTCGAACACAGTGATCGGCTCGCCGGCATTGGCCTCGTCACAGGCGCGCAGGGCCTCGACGAGGCGCTCCTCTCCGACGAAGCGTCCTCCTCCCGGTTGCCCGAGGCGAATCCGTTCATGGAAGCGCACGAGATGGGGCGAGGTATAGACATGCGTCACCAGCCCTGCCGCTTCGAGAATGGCGCGCATGAAGGCGATGGTCGATCCCTTGCCATTGGTCCCGGCCACATGAATCACCGGCGGCAAACGCCGCTCGGGATGCCCGAGCGCCGCCAGAAGGCGCTCGATGCGCCCGAGCGAGAGATCGATGGATTTGGGATGCAGGGCGAGAAATCGCGCGATCAGCGCGTCGGAGGATTCCATCTCGGCTCGCTCCAGTCGGGGGATGGACGGGCTTTGCGGTGGTACGGCGTATCGTCGCGCCGTGGGCGATCAGGCTTTCTTCGCACCCTCGGGCGACGCTTCGGCATCAGCGCCGACACCCGCCGGCTCGGCAGCCGCTGCGGTTTCCGGCTTGGCCGCCTTTGCAGCATCGCCTCGCCGAGCCGGCGGGGCATCCGAGTCGGCAGAATGCTCGCGCACCGGGTCCGGGCTGTCGTCTGCGACGACCGCGCGTGCGGACTGCCTGGTGAAGATTCGCGCAAGATTGGCAATCGTCGCCTTCAGTTCCGTGCGCGGCACGACCATGTCGACCATGCCGTGCTCCTTGAGATACTCTGCACGCTGGAAGCCCTCGGGGAGCTTCTCGCGAATCGTCTGCTCGATCACGCGCGGACCGGCGAAACCGATCAGGGCACCGGGCTCGGCGATATGGACGTCGCCAAGCATGGCATAGGACGCGGTAACGCCGCCGGTGGTGGGGTTCGTGAGAACGACGATATAGGGAAGCCGCGCCTCCTTCAGGCGGCGCAGCGCGACGGTGGTCCGCGGCATCTGCATCAGCGACAGGATGCCCTCCTGCATGCGCGCACCGCCCGAAGCGACGAACAACACCAGCGGAATGCCCCGCTCACGCGCCGTTTCGGCCGCCGTGATGATCGCCTCGCCGGCGGCCATGCCGAGCGAGCCGCCCATGAAGGCGAAATCCTGCACCGCGACCGTCATGAGCGTGCCATCAACTTCGCCGACCGCGACCTTGACCGCATCTTCCATCCCGGTCTTCGCACGGGCATCCTTCAGACGATCAATGTAGCGTTTCTCGTCGCGAAATTTCAGGGGATCGGCGGTGACGCCCTTCAGGGCAATAGTCTCGTAGCGGCCGTCGAAGGTGATCCTGAGCCGGTCGGCGGCATTGATCCGCATGTGGTGGTTCGATCCGGGAATGACCCAGAGATTGGCCTCAACCTCCTTGTGGAAGACCATCTGCCCGGTATCGGGGCATTTCACCCACAGGTTCTCGGGCGCTTCGCGCTTGAACAGCGTCTTGATGCGGGGACGAACGACGTCGGAAATCCAGTTCATGAGGTAAAGGTCCCGGATGATCGGCTCTGGCGGCTCTCCGCTCGGAGCCGTCTGCATAAATCATCCGGGCGCAGTTGCCAAATCCCATCGGCAAAAAGTCGCGATTCGGACGTATATTGCGGGCGCATGGCACCTGACGCGAAAACGGGAGGGGTCGCCCCCTCCCGATACATCACGCAGATGATGACGGCCCCCTCACTCAGCCGCGTGCTGGGCGTGCAGCCCTTCACCACGCGCCATCAGCTTGTTCAGCGCCGAGAGATAGGCCTTGGCCGAGGCGACGAGCGTGTCCGGATCAGCGCCGCGCCCGGTCACGGAGCGACCGTTGGCATGCAGCCGCACCGAGACTTCCGCCTGCGCGTCCGTGCCTTCCGTCACCGCATGGACCTGATAGAGCTCGAGAATCGCCTCGTGCGGTACGAGCGTGTTGATGGCGTTGAACACGGCATCGACCGGCCCGTTGCCATCCGCCTCATCGGCGCGGATATCACCGCCGATATCGAGCTTGAGCAGCGCCCGCTGCGGCCCGCGCGTACCGGCGATCACGGTCAGCGAGACCACGCGGATCCGCTCATGCGCCTCAGCCAGCTTCTCGTCGACCAGCGCCTCGAGATCCTCGTCGTAGATCGTCTTCTTGCGGTCGGCGAGCGCCTTGAAGCGCACGAACACGTCCTGGAACTGGTTGTCAGAGAGCTCGTAACCCATCTCCTCCAGCTTGTTCTTCAGGGCGGCGCGCCCCGAATGCTTGCCGAGCACCAGCGAGGTCTTGGAAACGCCCACCGATTCCGGCGTCATGATCTCGTAGGTCTGGGTATGCTTGAGCATCCCGTCCTGGTGGATGCCGCTCTCATGCGCAAACGCATTCCGCCCGACAATGGCCTTGTTGTACTGCACCGGGAAGGAGGTGGCGTTAGCCACCGTCTTCGAGGCCCGGGTCAGCATTTCCGTGACGATACCGGTCTCATAGGGGAAGGCGTCGTTGCGGGTCCTGATCGCCATCACGACTTCTTCGAGCGCCGCGTTGCCGGCGCGTTCACCGATGCCGTTGATGGTGCATTCGACCTGGCGCGCGCCACCGGCGACGCCGGCCAGCGAATTCGCCACCGCCATGCCGAGATCGTTGTGGCAATGCACCGAGAAGACCGCCTTGTCGGAATTCGGCACGTTCTCGCGCACCTTGACGAACAGGTCACGATATTCTTCCGGCGTGGTGTAGCCCACCGTGTCGGGAATGTTGATCGTGGTCGCACCCGCCTTGATCGCGGCCTCGACGCAGCGGCAGAGGAAGTCGAATTCCGTGCGGGTCCCGTCTTCCGCCGACCATTCCACATCATCGACATGGTTGCGCGCGCGCGTCACCGACGAGATCACATGCTCCAGAACGGCATCAGGCTCGAGCTGCAGCTTGAACTTCATATGAACGGGCGAGGTGGAGAGAAAGGTATGGATACGCGGGCGCGCAGCATGGCGCACAGCTTCCGCTGCGCGGTCGATATCCTTGTGCGCAGCGCGCGAGAGACCGGCCACGGTGGCGTTCTTCACAAGCGATGCGATCTTCGAGACCGCCTCGAAATCACCGATCGAGGCGATCGGGAAACCAGCTTCGATGATATCGACACCCATGGTGTCGAGCAATTCGGCAACTTCGAGCTTTTCTTCCAGCGTCATCGTCGCGCCGGGGCATTGCTCACCGTCGCGCAGGGTGGTGTCGAAGATCAACACGCGGTCTTTGGCGGTATTCTCGTCGGCCATGTCATCGTTCCTTGGGTGTCGCGCCCGTCATTGATCAGATTCTTGGGGCGTTCATATACTCTCGGCACGTGAGGCGTCTCGCGACAGCACTCATCGCGCGGCTCGATCTCGTCCCCTGAAGGCCAAGGCGCGTGCCCTGACGGCCCTCAGGGGCTGATAAGCAGAAGGAGGCCGAGAAGAAGCGCATGGAGAAGCGCCGCCGCCGAGGCGTCGCTCGTAATGTCACCGCGCTGTGAGCCGGCCATGGCCAAGGCTCTTCTCCCGTGCTGTAGCGAACTCGACATGTCGCCGCTATTTTCACTCTCTTGTGTAAACGGAACGTGAAGCGATCTCAAGGCGCAATTTTCGTACGAAAGCCGGATTGCGGATGCTGACAAGCACATCCGAATGGGCTTAGTCTCTTCACGTTGTCGACTCGACATTGTCGCCTTGCTCGCCGGCAGATGCGGACGAATGATCGATGGAGTATCCATGAGTGCGGAAGTCAGAGCGTGGCACGGCCCGGCCGTCGCCAATGTCGTCACCCACCCCGGTTGTCGCGCATTGATGGCGAAGTGGTTGCAGATTCGCTCGGAACGCGAGCCGGTTCTGGCAGATTTCTGGAACACGGCTGATCCCTCGCTGCTGGATTCGTCCCTGCTCTTCATCAAGGGGGAGAACAACTACACCTATCTCCATCACGGGCGCTACCTGTGCAGCCTCGTGGGCTTCTCGATGCAGGGCATGTCACTCCAGAACCTCCGCACCCGCGTGCGGGCTGAGCTGTTCAACGTCTATGATCGCGCCACGAGCGAATTCGACATCGCCTATTTCCAGTCATTTTCGGATTTTTCACAGGATGTCGTCCTGTGGGGCCGCCTGTGTCTGCCGCTGCGCATGCATGCCGACGACGACCGCATATTACTGCTCGTTTTCTGTCATCTCATCGAGGACAAGGCCTCGCTGTTTCGCACCCTGTTCAACCATTCGCGCTACGGCATTATTGTCGCCGCGCCGATCTACGGGGCCAAGCGCCAACTCGACAATGCCTGGATCATCAGCCAGAACGAACGTGCCGCGCCGATCACGGGCGTGGCCGAGCATGCATCGGATGATCTGATGATCCGCTCGGGTCCGGTTTTTTCCGATGATGCCTTGTGGAATCACTTTGCCCGCAATATCGGCAATGGGCTCGTCTCCGCCGATGTCACCGTGACCACAACCGGTAGCCGCTATCATGCTTTTGGAGAAATGATCGACGATTATCTCGTCTTTCATTTTGCCGAACAGACGCCTTCCGGTCAGAGTTTCGAGATCGGGTGACTGCACCGTTGCGGCGCAAGACGATCGGCGGCGCAAGATAATGGACAGGGCGAGAAAACGAAGCTGGGGGACACCATGACACGCGCATTCGCGCCAACCGCAGATCTGCTCAGACGCCTCGCCGTGACCGGCATCGCTGCGGGGCTCTTGACTGCCTGCGCCCCTTCGCGCGACTCGGCACCACGTATCGACCTCCAGCCGGCCCAGATTGCAGAACGCAGTGAGTCTGACGGCGAATCGGAGGAAGTTGTTCTCGATATCCCGGACAATCGCTGCGGACTCGCCATCCGCAGCTTCTCCGACCTGCTCACCCGTGATCTCGAAGCGGGGATGGTGGCCCAGCGCGTGCACGATGCGGCCATGGCCGATCTCGCGGTCGCCAACAATGCCTGCCGCGCCGGCGCCCAGGACCAGGCCCTCTCCGCCCTTCGCGCCACCCGCCTGCGCCACGGCTATCCTGCCGGCTGATCGCCTTCGACGTCCTGGCCCTGCGCGCGCCAGTCGAGATAGGCCCGCATGAAACCGGGCAGGCGCGGATCTGCTGCCCCCTTTTCGGGAAGCCATGCCGAAACGGCGGTGAATTCCGGCTCGGTCTGGGCTGCGAGCGCAAGGCGCACCCGCGAGAGCACATCCGCAGAATCCGCAGGCAAGCTGATCGGACGCATCAGCGCGATCTGCCCGGGCTTGCGCAGCATGTGCCAATCTCCCGCCACCGCGTCACCACCCGGTTCGAGACCGATCTCCTCCGCGAGTTCACGCAGGACCGAGCCGGCGAGATTGACCGCACCTTCGGGGGTCACATCACTCCGGTCGGGCGTTCCGGAGGGAAAGTAGATCTGCCCCGGATTAGCCGTATGGGCGCCCATCTCACCGAGAAGAAAGTGCCCGTCACGACAGCGCAATGCGGCCATGGCGAAGACGTTCACCACCGTATCGTCGGGAAAACCCGCCTCCTTGAAGGCGAAGAAGGCCGAGAACCGCACGGGGAAGAAGCGCAATTCCAGAACCGGGCCGTTCCGGCGCGGGGCCTTTGCAAGCAACACCTCGCCGTCGAACATTCGCGGACGCGTACGCCGCGCATCAGCCCAAAGCCGCGCAATCGCTCCGGCGTGCTCACGTGCCCACGGCCAGGGATGCTCCACGAGGAGGGCCCGAACCTCGTCGAGCACCGTGATCGCGCAAGCTTCGCTCACAGATTCAACTCACCCCGCGCGACGACCACGGCGGCACCGCCGATCTCCGCCGAGACCAGCGCCCCGCTCTCGATCTGTATCTGCAGCCCGATCAGGCTGGGCCGTCCCATCGCGAATCCCTGCTCGATGAAGACGTCGTGGGTTCCCTCGCCCAAGGGCTCGTATTCCATCAGGGCCCCGGCGAAGGCTGCGGCAGCCGCGCCCGTAGCGGGATCTTCAGGGATGCCCATGGTCGGGGCGAACATGCGGGTATGGAAGGAGTGGTCCGGATGAACCGTGCGGCAGCTATAGATATAGACGTCCCCCCTGCCCTCGCCGGCAAACACTTCGGCGAAACGCGGTGTCGGCCAGGCCTTCTCCACCGCCTCGCGCGACGCCAGCGGGATCAGGTCGAAGGGCACGCCGGCGGAATGCCGGCTGGGCGCGTGGCGGTCGAAGCCGATATCGGACGGCTCGAGCCCCAGCGCATCGGCGATCAACTCCGCCGAGGGCCCGTCACCGAGATATTGCGGCAGGCGCGGCAGCTTGAACCGGGCAAAGCCAAGATCCGGGCCGCGCTTTTCCGCGACGCAGGGCACGATGCCTATGCGCTCCTCGAGGCCGAAGGCGTGAGCCGGCGCAACAGTCGCAGACGCAGTGCCATCCTCGTCCAGAGCCAGCAAGACCGCAGACCCCACTGTCGGATGGCCGGCGAAGGGCAACTCGCGCCCCGGTGTGAAGATGCGCAGGCGCGCCCGGTGACGCGGTGATTCGGGTGGCAGCACGAAGACGGTCTCGGAGAGATTGAATTCGCGCGCGATCGCCTGCATGCGATCCCCGTCGAGCCCCTCAGCATCCAGCACCACGGCAAGTGGATTGCCGGAAAGCGGTGTATCGGTAAAAACGTCGAGGATGGCGTAGGGGCGGGACATGGCGCTCTCCGGTCCGATTGGCTGGTTCGATTGCGAGCATAGGGGCCGTCGCGCCATGCGTCATCCGCGAGAACGCGGAATCTCCAGGCTGACGACGAGCGGGCAATGATCGCTGGCCTGGGGCCGCAACCAGCCGATACGCGGATAACGATCCGCACATGTGGAGAGTCGGGCGATCGAGCGATCCGGATGCGCAGGATCGAGCGGCACGGCATAGGCGAGCCCGCGCCGGATGATGGCCGGTTCGGGATCCGGATTGGCCCGGGCGAGTGCCGGAGACAGCAGGATGTAGTCGAGTTGAACATGTGCCTCCCGCGCCGGCCCCGCCTCGCTCTCGCGGTCGCGGTGATACAGGGTCCAACGCTCGCCCTCCGGCAATCCCGCCGTGGCATCGACAGCGAAATCCTCGAAGAGCGGATCGATCCCGGAAGGGATCGTGGAGAAGATCGTGCCGCCGGGGCCGATGCTGAAGCGATGATCGTTGAAATCGCCCAGAACCACCCAGTTCGTCTCACGCCAGTCATCACCAAAACGCCGTTTCACGATCGCCTTGATGGCCCGCGCCTCAGCCTGCCGCAGGATACGCGTATCATCGCGCCCGTCACGGGCATAGCCCATCGATTTCAGATGACAGATGAACAGGGTCAGGTCCCGGTCACCAAGATTGATGGCAATCTCCAGGCAATCGCGGTTGAACACCCGGTCGTCCCCGGCGATGCCGAAGCGCGACAGCGCCTCGTCGAAGACACCGAGTTCCGCGAAAGTCGCCTCGTGATGCGAACGCGCCATGATCGCCTCCTCGTCGGCGACCAGCCCCTTGCGTGCGGCGAAGGCACAGTCAATGCCGCGCGGGTCATTGCCGTGCAGCAGCCGCAAATGGCCGTAGCGTATATCCGTCACGGCATGGACGTAATGCTTCAGGAAGGGGGCGAGCACGCCGAGATTGTCGACCTCCTGCAACGCCAGGATATCGGCCTGCGTCTCGGCGATGGCCAGTGCGGTGGCCTGGCGGTCGTCGTCTTCCAGATTGATGGCGACGGAAGCCTGCGCCTGTTCGCGCATGGCGGGATCGGCGAAGTCGAACAAAGAGAGGGCAGGAGCGGTCTGCGGACGCTGGCGCGGGCCGTAGACATTGCGCGAAACCAGATTCTCGACATTGAAGGTGGCGATACGCAGGCGCATGGCTCAGCCCCCGCGCTTGCGGCAATACAGCTCCATGCGATGATGCACGACTTCGTAGCCGTGCTCTGCGGCGATCTCGGCCTGCAGCCGCTCGATACGGTCGGAGCAGAATTCGATCACGTCGCCGCTATCGATGTCGATGATGTGATCGTGATGCGGCGTATCCGCCGTCTCGAAACGCGCCGGCGCGCCCTCGAAGGCGTGGCGTTGCACGACGCTCTGGTCCTGCAACAGGCTCAGCGTGCGATAGACCGTCGACAGCGAGACCGAATCGTCGATCTCGCGCGCCCGGCGATGCAATTCCGTGGCGTCGGGATGGTCTTCTGCGGCGGCGAGAACCTGCAACAGGGCCGCGCGCTGCCGGGTGATCCGCACACCCTTGCTGCGCAGAGCCTGCTCCAGCTCCGCAACCTTGCCGATAGCGGTTTTGGCCGGCACGTTCATGACGCCAGCCTAGCCATTTGTGTTGCAACTGCAAGAGCCAGTTGGGAATGGGCCCTGCATGCGCAGCCCTGCTGACAAAGCCTGCATCCCCTGCTAAGCACCACGCGCAGGCCGGACGCGCCTTCTTCGTCCCGCCCTGTGGCCGAGGTGCTTTTCACGATGTCCGATCCACTCGTCATCATTCCCGCGCGCATGGCCGCGACGCGCCTGCCCGGCAAACCGCTCGCGGATATCGCGGGCGCGCCGATGATCGTACATGTCTGGCGCCGTGCCGTCGAAGCCGGGATCGGGCCCGTCGCCGTCGCTACCGATGCGCCAGAAATCGCCGCAGCAATCGAGGAGGCGGGCGGACGTGCCGTGCTTACGCGCGCCGACCATCCCTCCGGCTCCGACCGTATCCACGAGGCGATGGAGACGCTCGATCCGCAGGGTGCGCATGATGTGATCGTCAATGTCCAGGGCGATTTCCCCACCATCGATCCGCGCGCCATCGCCGCATCCGTCCTGCCGCTGGCGGATTCCGCCGTGATGATCGCCACCCTCGCCTGCCCGATCACCGAAGATCGCGAGGCGCTCGACCCCAATGTGGTGAAGGTGGTCGGGTCGCAATGCGCCACCGGGCGCTTGAGAGCGCTTTATTTCACCCGCGCCACCGCCCCCTGGGGCAAGGGGCCGCTCTATCATCATATCGGGCTCTACGCCTATCGGCGCGCGGCCCTGACGCGCTTCGTCAGCCTCGAACCCTCGCCACTCGAAACCCGCGAAAAGCTGGAACAGCTGCGCGCGCTGGAAGACGGCATGCGTATCGACGTGACCATCGTCGATGATGCGCCCTTCGGCGTCGATACCCCGGAATCCCTCGAACGCGCGCGCCGCATCCTGGCTCGCCCCAATCCAGGACCATCATCATGAGCAACGTCATCGCCTTCCAGGGTGAGGCCGGCGCCAATTCTCACATTGCCTGCCTCGAGGTCCACCCGGACTGGACACCCCTGCCCTGCCCGACCTTCGAGGATGCCTTCGCTGCGGTGAAGGAGGGGCAGGCGCGGCTTGCGATGATTCCGATCGAGAATTCCGTCGCCGGGCGTGTCGCGGATATCCATCATCTGCTGCCCGAATCCGGGCTGCACATCACCGGCGAATATTTCCTGCCGGTGCATCACCAGTTGATGGCCGTTAAGGGCGCGACGCTCGGCACCGTCAAGACGGTCCAGAGCCACGTACAGGCGCTGGGCCAGTGCCGGCGCACCCTGCGCAAGCTCGGCCTCACGCCGATCATCGGGGCCGACACGGCGGGTTCCGCGCGCATGATCGCCGAGGCCGGCGACCCGGCTCGTGCCGCGATCGCGCCGCGCCTCGCCGCCGACGTGTACGGGCTCGAAATTCTGGCCGCCGATATCGAGGACGAATCGCACAACACCACGCGCTTCATCATCCTCGCCGTGGAGCCTGTCGAGATCGCGGCGGGCACGACCGACTGTGTGACGAGTTTCATCTTCCGGGTGCGCAACATTCCCGCTGCGCTCTACAAGGCCATGGGCGGGTTTGCCACCAACGGCGTCAACATGACCAAACTCGAAAGCTACATGATCGAGGGTCATTTCACCGCCACGCAATTCTATGCGGAGGTAGACGGTCACAAAGACGAACCGCATGTACGCCGCGCGCTTGAGGAGCTCGCCTTCTTTTCGCGCGAATTGAACGTGCTCGGCGTCTATCCGGCCCATCCCTTCCGGCGCAACCTGCGCGACAGCCTTCCCGGCGAATGAGGCCTCACGCGCCGGATGCGATGATCCGGCCGGCCTCGCCCATCAACCGCATCACCTCGTCATCCTCGACCTGGGGAAAATCATCGTAGAAGAACCCGACCGCCTGGAAAAGGCGCGGGGTCAGCGGGCAGATCACGTCATCGACCTCGGCGCGCAGGGCCGTGATCGCCCCGGGCGGTGCGACGGGCACGGCGACGGTGATGTCGTGGGGACCGGCGCGGCGCAGGGCGGCGATGGCGGCCCGCAGGGTCGTTCCCGTGGCGATGCCGTCATCCACGACAATCAGCGAGCGCCCGGCGAGATCGTGCCGCTTGCGACCCTGGCAATAGCGGGCGCGTTGCCGGGCAATCTCGGAATGGGCCTCGGCCCGTCGGGCCTCGAGCCAGTCTGCCGGTATCCGCATGTGAAGCGCCATCTCCGCGTTGAGCGTGACCTCCTCGGGCTCACCCTCGACCACGGCGGCAAGGGCGAATTCCGGCTGCTCGGGCGCGCCGATCTTGCGCACGAAAAGCAGGTCGAGCGGGGCATGCAGGACCTGCGCCACGGGAAGCGCCACCGGTACACCGCCGCGCGGAAGGGCGAGGACGAGGGGATCGACATAACGGTGCCGCGCGATGATCCCCGCCAGAACATGCCCCGCCTCCGCGCGATCATGGAAGCGCTCCGCCGTGAATGCCTGCATGACGATCCTCCCCGGTCGGTCTTGATGCAGCTCTGGTGTATTGTGCGCGCAGGGCCGGCGCTTTCCCTTGACCGAACGCAATGCGGCTACGCGCCGAAGGCTTTAATTTCGCAGGAAACACCTCTGTGCAATTAGGCACTGGAGAGCCCCTTCCGGAGTAGCGGAGCGGATGATCGGTGCACTCGATCGCAAGGTCCTGCGTGACCTGTGGCGGCTCAGGGCGTTGCCGCTCGCCATCGCGCTGGTCATGGCGGCGGGTGCGGCGACGCTGATCCGCGCAACGGGAGCCGCACACCCGCTCGAAGAAACCCGCACAGCCTACTACGAACGCAACAATTTCGCTGTTGTCTTCGCCCAGCTGCGCCGGGCGGACCCGGAGACGGGTAGCGCCCGGTTGCGGCAGCTCCGGCTCGGGCCGCGCGACGATGCCTTCGCGATTGTCGAGGATGAACTCGCCGGGGGAAAACAGATCATCCTCTACGACAGGGTCGAGGATACCAGCGCCGTGACGGCGCGGGAGAGCTGAGACCGGACCTGTCGAAAAACGCGGGCCGATGCTGATTTCTCCGCCAGATGATGCTACAGCGCCGCACAGTCAATTCGTCGGCAAAGTATCGGACGGGACACGGGTGACCAAGAGTACTCTCGACAAGGACCTCGGCAAGGTCGTCAAGCTGGAGACGGTGACCTATTCGGTCACGCGCTCGATGGCGATGCCTGGGCTGTTGCTGGTCTTCTTCATCGGCGCGATCACGCTGGCGAGCCTGTTCGTGGTCGAGGGGCCGCTGAGCTGGTTCGTGATCGTTGGCGCCGTGATCGCGGCCTATATGGCGCTCAATGTCGGCGCCAACGACGTGGCCAACAATATGGGCCCGGCGGTGGGCAGCCGCGCCCTGACGCTCGGCGGCGCCCTCGTCATCGCGGCCTTCTGCGAGGCGGCTGGCGCGATCCTTGCTGGAGGCGACGTGGTGAACACCGTCTCGCGGAATCTCCTGCGCCCGGACGACGCGATGCCGGCCCTGCAATTCATCCTGGTGATGATATCGGCCTTTCTGGCCGCCGCCATGTGGATCCACCTCGCGACCTATCTCAGCGCCCCGGTCTCGACGACCCATTCCGTGGTCGGCGGCGTGGTGGGAGCCGGAATCGCGGCGGCGGGGTTCTGGGTGGTCCACTGGCCGATGATCGGCACGATCGTGGCGAGCTGGGTGATCTCGCCGGGTCTCGGCGGGTTGATCGCCGCGGCGCTGCTCGGCTTCGTGAAATGGTCGATCCTGTTCCGCGAGGATCGCGTCACGGCAGCAAAGCGCTGGGTTCCGGTGATGGTCGGGCTTATGACCGGCGTCTTCGCCATGTATCTGGCCAACAAGGGTTTCTCGCGCATCTGGAACCCCTCAGCGCTGACCGTTCTGGCGCTCGGCCTGCTTTTCTTCCTGATCGGCTGGGGTATGTCACGACCATGGGTCGCTGACCGCGCGCGGTATATCGAGAACCGCCGCAAGCATATCGCCAACCTGTTTACCGTGCCGCTGATCTTCGCCGCTGCGCTGCTCTCCTTCGCCCATGGCGCCAACGATGTCGCCAATGCCGTCGGGCCGCTCGCGGCCATCGTCGCCGCAGCCGAAACGGGATCGTCGGAGGTTGGGCGCGTTGCCCTGCCGCTCTGGGTTCTGATGATCGGGGCCGTTGGTATCGCCGTGGGCCTCGCCCTTTTCGGGCCACGACTGATCAGGATGGTCGGCGAGAAGATCACCAGGATGGACGCGATCCGTGCCTATTGCGTCGCGCTCGCCGCCGCGATCACGGTGTTGATCGCCTCCGCGCTCGGCCTTCCGGTTTCCTCGACGCATATCGCCGTGGGCGCAATCTTCGGCGTCGGCCTCCTGCGCGAGACCCTGATGAACAAGGGCGTGCCGAACCCGGCAGTTCAGCCGGTCTCGCTCTTTCTGAGGGTCGATAAACTCCACAAGACGCCGGAGGATGCCATCGCTAAGGCGCAGAAACGCAAACGCCGGCGTCTCGTGCGGCGTCGGCATGCCCTGGGCATCGCCACCGCGTGGATCGTTACGGTACCGGCTGCGGCGACCCTGGCGGGTCTGCTCTATCTCTTGATGAGCGTTTTTGCGGACTTCTGATCCAGATCGCTCGCCTTCTCGGCGAGAGCGTTGCCTTTGGCGCCGGCCATGGCGCTGTCCTTGCGGACTTGCCCCGCGCCGTGCTTGCGCAAATGATCATGAAGATCCTTCGTGATCTCCGACAGGCGCGGCTCCGATAGCAGGCGGCGCGCCTCGGCGAGCAAGGCCCAGTGACGATGGCGCTGCCCGGCTTCCTTCCAGGGATCAAGCTGTTGCGTGACTTCCAGCGGATAGACCGTAACCCGCAGTGGCGTTCGGGTGACACCCTTGATTTTCACAGTGTCGTAGGTACCGATCGGCTCCTGCCAGATCCGGCCTTCAACGCCGGCTTCCTCGAGGGCCTCGCAGGCTGCGCTTTCCTGTGGCGTCATGCCGTCGATGACCGACCCCTTGGGATAGATCCAGCGCCCGGTGCGCCGTGACGTCACCAGCAGGAAGACGACGTGACCATCGACGATCTGGTATGGCAGGGCACCAACCTGCGCAAATGGCTCGCCGGAGGCGGGGGCCGTGGCGCGGCGAATCAGGGCTGACAGCACGGCGCACTCCTTTCAGTCCATGAAAGGAGTTAGCAGGAGCGCGCCGTCCAGACAATCTTGCGCCGATAAATGCCGGCTCAGGCGCGGGTCGTGCGGCGCTTACGGCGTTGTTGGCCGAGCCCCATTTCCTTGGCCAGTTCCGAACGTGCCTTGGCATAGTTCGGCGCCACCATCGGATAATCGGCACCGAGGCCCCACTTGTCGCGATACTCTTCCGGGGTCATGTCGTACTGCGTGCGCAGATGACGCTTGAGCGACTTGAACTTCTTCCCGTCTTCGAGGCAGATGATGTAATCGGGCGTGACCGAACGCTTGATCGGCACGGCGGGCTTCTGAGGCTCGACCGGAGCCTCCTCGGGCTTCTCGGCGATATTCACGAGTGCGCCGTGAATTTCCGAGATCAAGCCAGGCAATTCAGCGCTGGGGACCGGGTTGTTGCTGACATAGGCGGAGACAATATCGGCTGTGAGGTCGATGTAATCGGTGCGCGTTGCTTCGCTCATTGTGATTGCGATTCCTTGAGGTTTTTCGTTGTGACTTCAGCCCTCTCGGATCGGTTACCGTCCAAACTGTTCTTAGGTCTTCTACCGAACCAACCGCATCGTAGCACGATAGTTCGGCCTGCACTTCTTTCGGATAAACAATGGTGCAAAATATTGCAAGACGCAATCCAGAATAAATATCTTTCGCGCGCTTGCGCAAGCCATCCAGGCGTGATCGAATCGCGTAAAAGAAATGTCGGGCGGCACGATCCGAAAGAGAGGCAAAGTCATGAGCAACAGTGAAAATGGCAGCGGCGGTGCCACAACCCTGGAGAAAATCGTCAAGAGTGATGAGGAATGGCGCGAACAGCTGACACCCGAACAATACGAAATTACCCGCAAACACGGCACCGAGCCGGCCTATTCCGGCCCCTCCTGGGACGAGAAGCGCGCGGGACTCTACCGCTGCATCTGCTGCGGCAACCCGCTTTTTCGATCCGAGACGAAGTTTGATTCGGGAACCGGCTGGCCGAGTTTCTATGCGCCCGTGGCGCCGGAGGCCGTCGGCGAACGTGTAGATCGCTCCTGGTTCATGCGCCGCACCGAAATCCACTGCGCGCGCTGCGAGGCGCATCTCGGCCACGTCTTCAACGACGGCCCGCGCCCCACGGGCCTGCGCTACTGCATGAACGGCCACGCCCTCGATTTCATCCCGGACGAAGAATGACCATCAGACTGGCAAAAGCCACGCCTCCCGTCGCGGAGCGGCGGGAGATTGTGACCCATGTGCACGGCGTCGCGCTCCGCGACGCTTACGCCTGGCTGCGTGCCGAGAACTGGCGCGAAGTGCTTGACGACCCAGCCACTCTGCCGGCCCCGATCCGCACGCATCTCGAAGCGGAGAACGCCCATACCGACAGCGTGACGGCGCCGCTGGTCGCCCTGCGCGAGACCCTGCGTGCGGAGATGCGCGGGCGGATCAAGGAGGATGATTCCTCCGTCCCGGCGCCTCACGGCTCCTTCGCCTATTACCGGCGCTTTCGCGAGGGGGGTGAGCACCCGCTCTTCTGCCGCACACCGCGCGATGGCGGCGAGGAGACGCTGCTGCTCGACGGTGACGCGCTCGCCGAGGGTCACGCCTATTTCGCCTTCGGCGGCGTCGATCACAGCCCCGACCACCGGCTCATCGCCTGGTCGAGCGATACCGAGGGTTCGGAGAGTTACACGATCCGCATCCGCGATGCGCAGACCGGGATCGATCACGACGACACCGTTACGGATGCTTCCGGCGATCTCGTCTGGGCGCGCGACGGCAGGAGCGTCTTTTACGTGGAGCGCGACGCCAATCACCGCCCCGTCCGCGTCAAACATCACGTGCTCGGCACGCCGGAGAGCGCCGACAGCCTCGTCTACGAGGAGCCGGAACCCGGCTGGTTCGTCTCGCTCGACGAAACCCGCTCCGGGCGATTTGCGGTGATCGGCATCGCCGATCACGAGACGAGCGAGGCGCGGCTGATCGACCTGGAGGCGCCCGATGCGCCCCCGCGCCTGGTCGCGGCCCGCGAGACGGGCATGCTCTACACCGTGGAGCATCACCGTGAGGGGGAGCGCCTCGTCATCACGACGAATGCCGGCGGCGCCGAGGATTTTTGCATCGTCACTGCGCCGCTCGCCACGCCGGAGCGCGCGCATTGGCGCGATCTCGTTCCGCACCGCAAGGGCGTGATGATCACTTCCGCCCTCCCCTTCGCCCGCCATCTCGCCCGGCTTGAGCGCGAGGATGCCAATCCGCGCATCGTCATCCGGGAATGGGAGAGCGGCAAAGAACACATCATCGCCTTCGACGAGGAAGCCTTTTCCCTCTCGGTGCAGCCGGGCTTCGAATACGACACCGAGATTCTGCGCTTCGGCTATTCCTCGCTGACGACACCGGCGCAGGTCTGGGATTACGACATGGCGTCGCGCGAGCGCACCCTGCGCAAGATGCAGGATGTGCCGAGCGGCCATGACCCCGACGACTACATCACGCGGCGTATCCTTGCGCAGGCCCCCGATGGCGCGCAGGTCCCGATTTCGTTGATCCATCGCCGCGATGCACGCGATACCGGCCCCGCGCCCTGTCTGCTCTATGGATATGGCGCCTACGGCATTGCCATGCCGGCGAGCTTTCGCACCAGTATCCTCTCACTGGTCGATCGCGGCTTCGTCTACGCCATCGCCCATATACGCGGCGGCACGGAGAAAGGCTGGCACTGGTACGAGAACGGCAAGCGCGAACACAAGCCCAATACCTTCACGGATTTCCTCGCCTGCGCGCAAACCCTCACCGATGAGGGCTTCACCCGGCGCGGCGCGATCGTCGCCCATGGCGGCAGCGCCGGCGGCATGCTGATGGGGGCGGTCGCCAATATGGATCCCGGCATGTTCGCCGGCATTCTCGCAGATGTGCCCTTCGTCGATGTGCTCAACACCATGCTCGATGCCGAGTTGCCGCTGACGCCGCCGGAATGGCCGGAATGGGGCAATCCGATCGAGAGCCGGGAAGCCTTCGATCTGATCCGCAGCTATTCGCCCTATGACGCGATCACGGCGCAGCCCTATCCCCCGATCCTCGCCCTGGCCGGCCTCTCGGATCCGCGTGTAACCTATTGGGAGCCGGCGAAATGGGTGGCGCGGCTGCGCGCGACGATGACCGGCGGCGGGCCGATCCTGTTGCGCACCAACATGGATGCCGGCCATGGCGGCGTCTCCGGGCGCTTCCGGCAGCTGGAGGAAACAGCCCTCGTCTACGCCTTCGCTCTCGCCTGTGCCGGACGTGCGTCATGAAATGACGTCCATCGGGGAACCTCGACGCGACCTCGGCAGTTGAGCTGCCGGGGCGTCGCCGTTTGGAGGATCATGATGGCGGACAAGAAAACCACATCGAAGCGCGGCTTTGCATCGATGAGCCCGGAAAAACAGCGCGAAATCGCCAGCAAGGGTGGTCAGAGCGTGCCGGCCGGCAAGCGCTCCTTCGCTCAGAATCGCGAGCTCGCCTCCCAGGCCGGTCGCAAGGGCGGACAGACATCGCATACGCCACGGCGTCCGGACGCTCCCTGAATGGCCCTACAGATCATCGGCGATTTCCTGCCAGGCGAAGGCGTCGAGCGTGCGGCGATAGCTTTCGCTGGCATAAGCCTCGAGGCCCTGCACATCCGTGACCATCAGGAGACCGCGGGAATAGGTGACGATGCCGTCCCGCTTGAGTTTCGACCAGACGGCCCCCACGGTCACACGGCGCAGGCCGAGGGCCTCGGCGAGTGAATCCTGGGTCAGCATGAAGTGTGAGCCATGCATGCGCCGGTTGGCGAGCAGGAGCCAGTTCACCACCTGCGCCTCGGCCTGATCGAGGCGTGAACTGACGACGCTCTCCATCATCTGCACGACAAGGGACTGGGCATAGCGCATCATGATCGTGCGGAAACAGGCGAAGCGCTCCCCGGCCTCGTGCATGACCGTCATCGGGACGTAGCTCGCCTCACCACCGACGCGCACCACAGAGTTGCTCAGGGCGAAACCGCCACCGAGAATGACGGCGAGGCCGAGAAAGCCCTCGTTTCCGATGGCGGCTTTTTCGGCCCGCGTTCCGTTCTCGCGATGCCCCATGAGGGAGATCACGCCGCTTCGCGGGAACACGGCATGGGTGAAGGGTGCTCTGTCAGGGTAGATCAACTCCCCCGGTGAAACAGGACGTGTCAGGGCATGCCCGTCCAGAAAATCACGCGCTTCAGGCGAGAGCTTCCGCAAGATCCGATTTGTCATCACCATCACCTCGGTGAGATGCGCAGCCCCCCGGCACAATCCCGAAAAGCCGGTCAGAAACCCGTCATCCTCTGATTCTGTCCCCAAATCTTGCATTCACGCAAATTTGTTTCGCAAATTACGCAAGAAAAGAATAGGTGTGATTTTTATCGAACATCGATATGCATAAAACCAATCAAAAACGTTCATTAGTCGACATGTTCAGAAAATGTCACCAAAAAACAATCAAAAATCAATAATTAAATATCCAATGACCTTATAATTGTTTTCAAAGATTATGATTTATCGATTTTCAGTTATCATGAGCAATTTGTCGGTCGAACTAAATTTAATAATTGATCAATCATTTATATGTTCTTTAAATGACATAGGATGGAGCGAAACTGCTCATACAGGACATGCCGACGGGACCGCGAGTGCAAGAGTTCGCCGCCAGCTTGTCGATAAATCGGGGGACAAATCATGAGCTTTTTCAATCTCGCACGCCGTGAGCGGGCAACCGTCGGCAGCGAAACGTACCTTTCCATAGAGGAAGCTACGCTGACATTCGATACGTTGGCCGATAATCTGCCGGTCAACATTCTCGCCCTCGATCCGCTGACCGGCATCATCACGCATGCCAACCGCACCAGCATCGAAACACTGAAACGTATCCGCGCACATCTGCCGAAAGATTTTGATGCGGACAAGATCATCGGCAGCTCCTTCGACGTCTTCCACGCACGCCCGGAGCACCAGCGCGCCATCGTCGCCGACCCGAAGAACCTGCCCTGGCGCGCCAAGATCAAGCTCGGCCCGGAGCGGATGGATCTCAACATCACCCCCGTCTTCGACGCACAGGGCCGCTATGTCGCCGCCGCCCTGACCTGGGCGGTGATCACCGAACTGTCAAACTCCGTTGACGACTTCGATCAGGTCATGGAGCAGGCGCTCGAAGGCGTGCGCAGAGCCAACGGCGCGATGCGGGCGGGTGCAGAAGGTGTCATCGCCTCGACCCGTGAAGCGACCGAGACGGCAACCTCCGCCTCGTCCGGTGCCGAGCAGACCAGTGCCAATGTCCAGGCCGTCGCCGCCGCAGCCGAGGAACTCGACAGCTCCATCAGCGAGATCTCGCGCCAGGTAGACCAGTCACGCGGGATCACGAAGAATGCCGTGCAGGAGGCCCGGGAAACCTCACAGAGTGTGCAGGCCCTCGCGGATGCTTCCCAGAAGATCGGCCAGATCGTCTCGCTGATCCAGAATATCGCCGGCCAGACCAACCTGCTCGCCCTCAACGCCACGATCGAGGCTGCCCGCGCCGGAGAAGCCGGCAAGGGCTTCGCCGTCGTCGCCCAGGAAGTGAAGAACCTCGCATCACAGACCGCCAAAGCGACCGAGGAGATCTCCGAGCAGATCGCCGCCATTCAGGAATCGACGCAATCCACCGTCTCCGCCATCGGACGCATCTCCACCACCATCGACACGATCGACGAGACCTCGGTGGCGATCTCGGCTGCGGTCGAGGAGCAGGCGGCGACGACGAGCGAGATCTCGCGCTCGGTCACCGAAGCAGCCACCGGCAGCGCTTCCGTGAGCCAGGCGATGGGTGACGTCGCGCAGGCAGCGCGGCGTTCGGTCGAGTCCGGAGACAGCATGATGACGAGTGCCTCGACGGTCGATGAGGAATGCGAGCGCGTCGCCCGGGCGGTCGCAGAATTCATCGAACAGGTGCGTAAGATCTGACTTCAACCGCCAGGGTCCGGAACAGATCAGACGAGGCGATACGCATGCGGAATATCTCGGTCATTCACTCAGGAGCCGGAGAGGAGGATATCCGGTCGATGGAGGAAATCGATCTCGATTGCACCTGGGAAGAGAAGACGCGCCGGATGGCACGGGCCGTCAGTGATCTGGAGCGCATCGAGACCGAGTTGCTCGCCTATCAGACGGCCCTCGACCAGCATGCGATCGTGGGGATCACCGATCGACGCGGCGTGATCACCGCGGTCAACGAACCCTTCTGCCGGATCAGCGGCTACACGCGTGAGGAACTGGTCGGCAAGACCCATGCCGTCCTCAATTCGGGTGTTCATCCGAAAGATTATTTCGTCACCATGTGGCGCACCATCGCGTCAGGCGGGACATGGCGCGGTGAGATCTGTAATCGCGCGAAATGCGGCAAGCTCTACTGGGTGGACAGCACCATCGCGCCGATCAAGGGCGACGATGGGCAGATCAAGGGCTATCTGGCTATCCGCATCGACGTGACCGAGCGCAAGATTGCCGAAGCCGAGCGTGCGGCGGAGATCGAGGCCCGCACCCGGGCAGAGACGCTGTTGCGCGACGTGATCGAGGCCATTCCCGACGGCATCGCCGCCTTCGACGCCGATGACCGGCTGATCCTGTGGAATGAGGGCTTTCTGCAAACCTATCCCAAGATGGCCGATGGCATTCGCCTCGGCATGAGCTTTGCGGAAATGCTGCATATGGGGGTCGCCCGCGGCCAGTTTCCGCAGGCCGGCAACAGTCCGGGCCGACAGAAAGCCTGGATCGACGCATGCATGCGCATCCACGCAGAAAGCGGTCACACCTTTCTGCGCGATACCGGCGACGAGCGCTGGGTGCAGGTGCGCGAAAGCCGCTCGCCCTCGGGCCATCTCGTCGGTATCCGCACCGACATTACCGCGCTGAAACGCGCCGAGACGCTCATCCGCAGACAGGCCGAGCGCGACCCGCTCACCGGGCTCGGCAACCGCAAGGCATTGGCAAAACGGCTGGCTGCCGCGATGCGCGCGCGTCGCAAGGATGGCAATTGCGGTGCATTGTTCTTCCTCGATCTCGATAATCTCAAGCAGATCAACGACACGCTCGGCCATGATGCCGGGGATCATCTGATCACGACCCTGGCAGAACGGTTATCCGCCTATGCCCGCGAGGGCGAAACCGTGGCGCGTATCGGCGGCGACGAATTCGCCATCGTGGTCCCCCGTCTGGCGGATATGGCGGAAGCGCAGGCTTATGGCGAGGATCTGCTCGCCACGCTCGATGCGCCCGTGCGTATCCAGGGCCGCAGCGTCGCGCCCCGTTGCAGCATCGGTCTGGCCCTGCTTTCCGAGGATGCGCGTACCGCCAAGGAGGTGTTCAAGCACGCCGATATCGCACTCTATCAGGCCAAGGCGCGCGGGCGCGGTACGCTCTGCCTGTTTGATCCCGCGATGAAGGCCGAGCTGGAGGAACGCCGCGCCATCGCCGACGACCTCGCCGTGGCGCTGCTCGCCGACGAAATCGACATCGCCCTCCAGCCCAAGACATCCTTCAAGGATGGTCGCCATACCGGCTTCGAGGCGCTCGTGCGCTGGCAGCGCGCGGGCAACCCGGTCGCGCCGCCGCTGATGATCGCGGTGGCGGAGGAGAACGGGCTGATCGTGGCCCTGGGCTATCGCGTCTTCGATCTGGCGCTTGCCACCATCCGCAGCCTCCTGGATGCCGGCCTCGCACCCGGCAGCGTTGCAGTAAACGTGGCCGCGATGCAACTGCGTCAGGACGATTTCGTCACGCGCGTGCTGGGCCTTCTCGACAAGCACGCCCTGCCGCCGGCTGCGCTCGAAATCGAGGTCACCGAGCATGTCCTGCTCGATGGCGGCGATGACTGTATCGCCCATACGCTCGCCGCCCTCCGCGCCCACGGCATCCGCGTCTCCCTCGACGATTTCGGAACCGGCTACGCCTCGCTGACCCATCTCAAGCGTTTTCCGGTGGATTGCCTCAAGGTAGACCAGTCCTTCGTCCGCGACATCGCACGCGAGCCTGATAACGCGATCCTGACGCGCACCATCATCACGCTGGCGCATTCGCTCGGCATGGAAGCCGTCGCGGAGGGGGTCGAGAGCGTCGCGCAGTACCAGTTTCTGGAGGAACAGGGCTGCGATTACGCGCAGGGCTATCTCATCGCCCGCCCCATCGCGCGGCGGGACGTGGCCACTTACCTGCGCGGCTTCACCGCCCCTGCCCCGCTCAGGACAGGCTCGCCAGCAGTCCGGCCATGACGCGGCCGCGGCTCGCGAGCGTCTCGATCCGGATATGCTCCTGAAGCGTGTGCATCATCGCGCCTTCGACGCCGAGACCGTCGAGCGTGGGGATGCCCATCGCGCCGGTGAAATTGCCGTCAGAGCCCCCGCCGGAGCTCTCATGATAGAACGGCATGCCGACCTGTTTGTGGAAATCCTCGGCCATGGCGCAGAGTTCGAGCCCGCGCTGATCGACCTCCCAGACCGGGCGCGTCACGCCGCGCCGGACGTCGAAGACGACATCGCCCGATGAGGCGAGGGAGAGCATCTTCTGCACGCCCGCATCGAGATCCTTCTGACGTTTGGCCATGGTCAGCACCTCGGCATCGGCGCGCGAGGAGACGCAATTCACCCATTGCCCGGCATGGATCACGCCGACGGAGAAGGTGCAGGCCTCCGTGGTCATCTCCTCGATCTGGATGATCCGCCGCGCCATCTCGCGAATCGCCGAGCGCCCGTCGGAAAGCCGGGCACCGGCATGGCTGGGACGTCCGATCGTGGCGATATTGAATCGCGCGATCGCGTAGCGACCGGAGGTGACGCCGCCCTTGTCGCGACCAGGCTCGGGCACGAGCACCACTTTTGCCCGCGAAGCCTCCGCCTCTATGAGATCGCGCACGGAAGGCGTGCCGATTTCCTCGTCGGGGGTGAACATGATCGTCACCGGCAGCTTCGTCTCGATACCGGCGCGGGCGAGCTGGCGGATGGCTTCGAGGGTGAGATAGTTCCCGCCCTTCATGTCGCAGATGCCGGGCCCGTAGCAGATATCCCCGTCGCGCCGGAAGGGCAGTTTCTCCAGCGTGCCGACGGGATGCACCGTGTCGAGATGGCCGAGGATCAGGATACCGGGCTCGCCGGCATCGGGATGCGGAAAGCGCGCACGAACGCTGTCGCCGAGCCCCATCCGGCCCGGAATCCGCTCGATGGTGGCGCCCATGCAGGCGAGTTCGCAGGAAGCGAGATCCATCATGCGGTTGACGGCGGCAGCATCCCAGGTCGGGCTCTCGCATTCGATCCATGGGCGAAGCCCTTCGAGCATCGCATCTGCGTCGAAGGGCAGTGCTTTGATATCCATGATTTCTCTCCCGGGAATTCGTTATGTTTGTTTCTGTTTGAGCGCGGCGAGTGTCTCCGAGACCGGGCGGAAATTGCCGAAATCCCAGTCGCGCCCCGGCGCCGCCTCGATCAGCGCGCGCGTGTAATCGGTCTTGGGGTCACCCAGCACCGTCGCCGCCGGCCCGTATTCCACCACGTTGCCGTGCTGCATCACCATGACATCGTCGCAGATCTGGGCAGCGACGCGCAGATCGTGGGTGATGAAGAGCAACCCGATGCCGAGCCGCTTCTGAATGTCGTCGAGCAGTTCCAGCACCTGCGCCTGGACCGAGACGTCGAGCGCCGAGACGGCCTCGTCGGCGACGAGCAGATCCGGATCCATGGCGATGGCGCGGGCAATGGCGATGCGCTGGCGCTGGCCGCCGGAGAACTGGTGAGGATAGCGATCGAGCGCCGATCCGGGCAGGCCGACCAGCTCCATCAGCTCGCGCGCGCGCTCCATGGCCTGCTTGCGCGGCACACCGAAATTGGTCGGCCCCTCGATGATCGATTCCCCCACCTCGATGCGCGGATTGAGCGAGCGAAACGGATCCTGGAAGACGATCTGCACCTTCTTGCGATGCGGCTTGAGCGTGCGCTGCGAGATATCCGCGACTTCCGTGCCGGAGATCCGGATCGAGCCCTCCGTCGGATCGATCAGCCGCACGATGCAGCGCGCCACGGTGGATTTTCCGGAGCCCGATTCGCCGACGATCCCGAGCGTCTGCCCCTGGCGCAGCGTGAGATTGACATCCTTCGCCGCAACCACCGAGCGGCCCTTGCGAAACAGGCCGCTCGATTCGTAGGTCTTGCCCAGACCCGTCGTCTGCAGGACGATCGGCCTGTCATTGAGCTTGCGGGCCGGGCGCGGGATCAGACTCGGGACCGCCTGCAGCAGAGCACGGCTGTAAGCCGTCTTCGGATCGCGCAAAAGCGCATCGACTGGCCGCGTCTCCTCGATTTCCCCCAGCCGCAGCACGGTTACATCGTCGGCGATCTCGGCAACGACGCCCATATCGTGCGTGATGAACAGAACCGCCGTCCCCTGCTCCTCACGCAATTCGCGGATCAGCGCCAGGATCTGCTTCTGGGTGGTGACGTCGAGCGCCGTGGTCGGCTCGTCGGCGATGAGCAATTGCGGGCGCAGGATCAGCGCCATGGCGATCATGATGCGCTGGCGCTGGCCACCCGAGAGCTGGTGTGGATAGCTGTAATACAGGCTCTCCACATTCGGCAGATGCACATGCTCCATCATCTCCAGCACGCGCTTGCGCCGGGCCCTGCCATCGAGCCTGGTATGGGCGTCGAGCACTTCCGCGATCTGGTCGCCGACGCGGTGGACAGGGCTGAGCGCCGTCATCGGTTCCTGGAAGATCATCGACATGGCCGTGGCCCGCAGGGCCCGCATGCGCTTCGACGAGGCTTTGAGGACGTTCTCGCCCTTGAGCAGGATCTCCCCGCGCGTCGGCGCCAGAGCCTTGGGCAAGAGCCCCATCACGGAGAGCGCAGTCAGCGACTTGCCGGAACCGGATTCGCCCACGAGGCACATGGTCTCGCCGGGTTTGATGGTGAGGGAGAGTCCCTTGACCACCTCGTAGCCCGGGTCACCACCCAGTCCGATGCCGAGATTACGGATGTCGAGTAGCGTATCGCTCACCGGTCGATCCCCCGCTTGGCCATGCGCGGATCGAGCGCATCGCGCACCGCGTCACCCACGAGATTGATGGAGAGAATGGTGACGGACAGCACCAGCCCCGGCCAGAAGATGATGCCGGGATTGATCTGGAAGTAGATCCGCCCTTCAGCCATGATGTTGCCCCAGGTGGGCGTTTCCGGGCTGATACCGGCGCCGAGGAAGGACAGGATCGCCTCGATCAGGATGGCGGACGCGCAGATATACGTCCCCTGCACGATCAGGGGCGCGACGGTATTGGGCAACAGGTGCCGCGTCAGGATCCGCCAGGTCGAGGAGCCGGCCGCCATAGCCGCCTCGACATAGGGCTCCTCGCGGGCCGAGAGCACGACCGAGCGCACCAGGCGCACGACGCGCGGCACTTCCGGAATGGTGATCGCGATCAGCACCGTCCACAGGCTGGCACCCGAGAGCGCCACGATGGCGATGGCGAGCAGGATGTTGGGGATCGCCATCAGCCCGTCCACGACACGCATCAGGATGGCATCGAGGCTGCGGAAGAAGCCGGCAATGAGGCCCACGGCGAGACCGAGCAGCACCGCCGCAACGGCAGCGCCGATGCCGACGATCAGGGAGATCCGCGCGCCATAGACGACGCGCGAAAAGAGATCGCGCCCGAAGGCGTCGGTTCCCAGCCAGTTCAATTCGCTCGGCGGCTTCAGCCGCGTCGCCGGCGAAAGCCGCGTGGGATCATAAGGCGTCACCCATGGCGCGAAGATCGCCGCAAGCACGATCAGCAACAGCATCAGCGATGCGAACGCCACGATCGGGCTGGAAAAGACGACCTGGCGAAGCTGCGCCATGCGCGATGGCGAACCACTGTTGGGTGCGACTTGCGTGCTCATTGGTAGCGGATCCGCGGATCGAGGAAGACATAGGCGATGTCGATCAGGAGATTGACAACGACATAGACGAGCGAAGCGAGCAGGATCACGGCCTGGATCACCGGATAGTCACGCGCCAGAACCGCATCAACAGTGAGACGCCCGACACCGGGCAGGTTGAATACGCTCTCGGTGACCACCACGCCGGAGATGATCAGCGCGAAGCCGATACCGATGACGGTGACGATCGGCACGGCGCAATTGCGAAGCGCATGACGCATCAGAACGCGGGTTTCGGTGAGCCCCTTGGCATGGGCCGTGCGCACGTAATCCTCGTTCAGGATTTCCAGCATGGAGGTGCGGGTGATTCGCGCGATCAGTGCGATATAGAGCAGCGTCAGCGAAAGCGTCGGCAACAAGATGCGCTGCGCGAACGGGCCTACCCCCTCGGTGATTGAGCGGAAGCCCTGAACCGGCAACCAGCCAAGCTGCATCGAGAAGATCTGGATCATGACATAGCCGATGACGAAGATCGGCACCGAAAACCCGACCACCGAAATCGCCATCACCAGCCGGTCGATGATCGTACCCTGCTTCCAGGCGGCGATCACGCCCAGCGGCACGGCGATGATGATCGACAAGGTGATCGTCGTCAGCGCCAGGCTGATGGTCGGCTCCAGCCGCCCGGCGATCATCGTGATCACCGGTTGACCCGAGATGATCGAGACGCCGAAATCGCCCCGCAGAAGATCACTGATCCAGTTGAAGAACTGGATGTGGATCGGATCGGTCAGACCGAGCCGTTCGCGGATTGCCGCCAGCTGGGCCGGCGTGGCCGTGTCGCCGGCGATGATCGCAGCCGG
>Ga0008835_100430_pt1 | contig 41111 bp, 39 predicted proteins | sample HotLakConsoUCCRE_FD_62215 | JGI IMG/M metagenome (GOLD analysis project Ga0008835, IMG submission 62215) | Hypersaline microbial mat communities from Hot Lake, Washington, USA - Hot Lake Consortium UCC-RE (Hybrid Assembly) ... | reverse complement strand
GATGCCGTCTATGCGGCGGGCGGGCGAGGTCCGGAATATATCCGCACAGACAAGCGGGTGCAGGACATGGTCCGCCATTTCCATGAGACCGGCAAGCCGATCTTCACGATCTGCCATGGCGTCCAGATCCTCATGGCGGTGCCTGGCGTTCTCAAGGGCAGGAAAGTTGCCGGTCTGGGTGCATGCGAGCCGGAAGTGACCGCTGTCGGCGGCACCTATATCGATGTGAAGCCGACCGAGGCCTATGTCGACGGCAACATGGTGTCAGCCAAGGGCTGGACCGGGCTTGCCGCCTTCATGCGCGAGTGCCTCAAGGTGCTCGGCACCAAGATCACGCACAGCTGATCCTATCATGTTGTTGCCGGCACGAGGCTTTTCGAAACCCCGTGCCGAAGCCGCTCCGGTCTGATCTGCCCGTGGCCGGGCAGGATGCTGCGCAGTGCAGGCCCTTTCCTTCGCCGGGCGCAGATACTTCGCTCCGTTGCGGTTCGGCGTGGAACGTTATGACCCGGTCTCCGTTAAGCCAGGCTCAGCCAGAGGGGACTGTCATGACGTCTGAATTGCGGACCAACGGCAGTGCCGACCTGGTCGAAAAGAAAAAGCTCCACGAAAATACGTCCTATTGGGCGAAGACGCCGCGCATTTCGGTGCGTCATTTCGGAAGGCTGCCGTCGCAGACCTGCGACATCCTGATTGTCGGCAGCGGGATCAGCGGCGCCTTGATGGCCGAGCATCTTTGCGATGGAGAGCGAGATGTCATGATGGTCGACCGGCGGCCGCCGGTGCGCGGCAGCAGTCTCGACAGCACGGCGATGATCCAGCACGAGATCGACGTTCCGCTTCACGTGCTCAAGCGCAAGATCGGTGAGGAAAAAGCCATTCGAGCCTGGCAACGGTCCCGGGATGCGGTTCGTTCGCTGGTCGATCTGGCGGGCAGGCTGGATCTCGACTGCTCCATGGAGCTAAAGCGCACACTCTATCTTGCGGGAGATGAACTGGGTCCGCGCGCGCTCAGGGCCGAAGCCCGGTTGCGGGAAGTGGCCGGGATAGACGCGAGACTCCTCGACTGCGCCGCGACCGGAACGGAGTTCGGCATCGACCGTGCCGCCTCGATCGTCTCACAGGATTCCGCCTCGGCCAATCCGGCGCAACTGACCGCCGGCCTGATCCGGACTGCCCAGGGGCGAGGGCTCAAGGTGGTGAGCCCGATCGAGATCATCGATGTCCTGCCGGCGGGAGGGCGTGTGGCCTGTTCGACCGCTGACGGCCAGCTGATCATCGCCCGGCATGTGGTTTTCTGCTCCGGCTACGAATTTCTAAGGCGGCTGGAGAGTAAGAAACACTCGATCATCTCGACCTGGGCGATTGCAGCAAAACCGCGCTCTGCAGTCCCTTCATGGCTGCCCGGTTTCCTGGTCTGGGAGGCAAGCGACCCTTATCTCTATCTGCGCATGGCAGGCGACGGCAGCATCATTGCGGGCGGCGAGGACGAGGCGAGCCCCCAGGCGTTTGACGATCCGGCAAGGCTGAAGGCCAAGATCGACAGGATTGTCAGCAAGGTCGAAGCGCTTCTAGGTGTCGCCCTGTATCCGCCGCACAGCCGCTGGGCCGCACCGTTCGGAAATACGACCACCGGGCTGCCGTTCATCGGTCCGGTTCCGGGGCTGCAGAGTGTCTACGCCGTCATGGGTTTCGGCGGAAACGGCATCACTTTCTCTAAGATCGCTGCTGAAGTCGTCAAGGCGGCGATCAGCGGGAAAAAGGACCGCGATGCGCATCTGTTCAGCTTTCCGGCATGATCCCCGGGCCTGACGCGGCACTACAAGTCCTTTTCCAGGCACCGGATAGTCGGTCGTCCGCTGGCGCCCGAGTGTGGCCTGAGCCTGCGCTCAGGTTCTGGATTGACAAATACTTCAGATGAAATAAATTTCACTATATGAAAAAAATGCAAGACTTGTTGACAGGCTTGCTGAGGATGGATTAGATCGCTGTTATGCGATTTAAATCGCATGCTGAAATATCTTGCAGGAAAGCCGTTCTTTATGGCGGCCGGGAGAGAGGCAAGATGTAACGTGGAGGAACATCATGAAAATCGTTCAATGGGCTGCGGCAGTGACTGCGGCCACGGTGGCAAGCGCATTCTTATTTCCAAGCGCGGCGTCAGCTCAAAGCAAGTTCCAGTGTGAACCGGGTGAGACCTACATCATGAATGTCATGGTGTCGGCGCATCCCTACTGGGTGCCGGTCTACCAGGGATTCAAGCAGGCGGCCGAAGCCATGGGCTGCGAAACCGTGTTCTCGGGCACGCCCGATTACGACATCACGAAACAGATCGCCTCGTTCGAGCAGGATCTGGTCAAGCAGCCTGCAGGCATCCTGCTGCATCCGATGCAATCGGATCCGTTCATCGAGCCGATTGACCGCGCCATCGACGGCGGCGTCGAGGTCGTGACCTTCGCGGCGGATTCGCCCAATTCGAAGCGCACGGCCTACATCACCTCGGACAATCTGGCTGAAGCCAAGTTCGCGGCGGAAGAGATCGTCAAGCAGATTGGCGACAGTGCCGAATATGCGGTGCTGGAAAACCCAGGCCAGAGCAACCACGACCTTCGCGTCACGGCCTTGCTTTCCTACATGGAAGAGAACTATCCGAACATGAAGCTGGTCGGCCGGCAAGCCTCCAACCAGGACAGCAGCGCTGCCTACAGGGCGACTGCCTCCATGCTGCAGGCCAACCCCAACCTCGGCGCCCTGTGGATTCCGGAAGCAGGCTCTGCGGAAGGCGCAGTTGCGGCAGTGCTCGAGGCCAAGGCAGATGTGCTGATCATGCATGCGGATGTGACTCCCACGACGCTCGAGCACATCAAGGCCGGCAACATCCACATGGCGCTCAACCCCAATCAGGGCATGCAGGGCTTCATGGGATTTGTCTCGCTGTTCATGGCTGCCCACTCGGACATGTTCGATCCGTTCAACGACTACAAGGTCTCCGGCTTCAACCCGGTTCAGATCCCCTATGTCGACAACGGGTTCTCGGTGATCACCAAGGACAACGCCGACTCCTTTGATCTGAACACCTACATGGAAGGCCGCGATCCCAGCTGATCGGTGCGTCCGTCCAAGACACCAAAATCGGTTGCTCGCGCCTTCAATGGCGTGGCGCGGGCAACCGAAGCCAGCGGCAGAAATCTCCTCAGGGACAGCAAGACAGTGACGGTTATGAGCAACGACCTGATCCTCGAGATTAGCAATCTACGCAAGGCGTTCGGCCCCATCCAGGCGCTGCGGGACGTGCGGTTCGATCTGCGCAAGGGGGAGATCCATGCCATTGCAGGCGAAAATGGCGCCGGCAAATCGACGTTGATGAACATCATCGACGGGATCCTGCGACCCGACAGTGGAGAGATCCGCTTTGACGGCAAGCCGGTCGAGATCGCCTCTCCGGCAATCGCGCAGAGACTGGGCATTGGTTTCGTGCATCAGGAAATTGCCCTGTGCCCGGATATCAGCGTGGCTGAAAACATCTTCATGGCCACCACCAATGTCAGCCGTGCGCCGCTGATGAATTATGCGAGACTGGCGCAGAAGGCAGGCGACGTTCTGGCTCGTCTGGGCCACATAGATCCCACCGCACTGGTGCAGAGCCTGTCGATTTCCCAGCAACAGCTGGTCGAGATCGCAAAGGCGCTTACCCTGGATTGCCGGGTGCTGATCCTCGATGAACCGACGGCGGCGCTGACCGAAAAAGAAGCGCAGATCCTGTTCGACATCATGCGCAAGCTGGTGAAACAGGGCATATCCATCATCTATATCTCACACCGCATGGTCGAGATCTTCGACCATTGCGATCGGGTCTCGGTGTTTCGCGACGGGCAATATATCGCGACCCACAATGTCGCCGAAACCACGCCGACCGAAATCGTCCATGCCATGGTCGGTCGCGTCATCGACAAGCTCTATCCGGAAAAACAGGGCGAGGACGAGAAGACCGATAGAGTGATCCTCTCGGTCCGTAACCTGACCGAGCAACGCCGGTTCACGGGTATCTCCTTCGACCTCAAGCAAGGCGAAATCCTTGGCATTGGTGGGCTGATCGGGGCCGGGCGCAGCGAAATCGTCAAGGGCATCTGCAAGCTTGAAGGGCAGGTGACGGGCGAAATCGTGCTCAATGGCCGAATCCTGGCCACGTCGGATTACCAGCAGAGCATTCAGGAAGGGCTTGTCTACCTGTCGGAAGACCGCAAGGGAGATGGCCTGTTTCTGGAGATGTCGATTGCCGAGAACATCTCGGCCTTGTCGCTTCGCCAGGTTTCGTCGTCGATCGGCATACTCAATGACGGTCTGGAGACCGGGCTGGCCGAAAGGCTGGGCGCCATGCTGAACCTCAAATGCGGCCATGTCGGCGAGCCGGTGTCCAATCTTTCGGGCGGCAATCAGCAGAAGGTGGCGATCGCCAAGCTGCTGTCGGTCAATCCGAAGGTCATTTTCCTGGACGAGCCGACGCGCGGCGTTGATGTGGGCGCAAAATCGGAGATCCACCGCATCCTGCGCGACCTCGTCCGCAAGGGCGTGGGCATCGTGATGATTTCATCGGAACTGCCGGAACTCATCGGGGTTTGCGACCGCGTGCTGGTGGTGCGCGAAGGGCGGATCAGCGGTGAACTGGCTGGACAAGACATGACGGAGGAAAACATCATGTATCTGGCCTCGGTATTGGACAGGCAGTTGGAGGCCGTAGAATGACGCAGGAACCCAAGGCCGCCGTGTTTGACGAGCCCGACCGGCAGAGCCAATCGACAAACCGGGCTCTCAGCCGGGTGAAGAAGCTGTTCCGGATGCGGGAAACCGGGCTGGTTCTGATCATCCTGGCGCTTTTCATCGCCATGTCGTTCGCCTCGCCCTATTTCCTGACCTGGGTGAACATGCGGGCGATGGCGATGGCCTTTGCAGTTGAAGGCATCGTCGTGGTCGGCATGACGATCCTTCTGATTTCGGGCGGCATCGATCTCTCGGTCGGGTCGGTGACGGCGCTCGCCATGGTGATTGCCGGTCTGTTGTTTCTTTCCGGTGTCGATCCCTGGACGGCCTCCGCCCTGGCAATTCTCGCCTGTGCCGCGATCGGCGCGATCATGGGGTTCTTCGTCACCGTTGTCGGCCTGCACCATTTCATCGTCTCGCTTGCCGTCATGGTGATCGCACGCGGCGCCTGTCTGCTCGGGACGGGGGGGCGACCGCTCGGGCTTTACACGCTTCCGCCCGAGTTCAAGTTCATCGGGCAGGGCTCCATCGGCGTCATCCCGGTTGTCATCATCATCTTTCTGGTGGTCGTTGCCGCCTCCGACTTCATGCTCAGGCGGACCACGGTGTTCCGGAAAGTGTTCTACACCGGCAGCAACGAGAAGGCGGCGGCCTATTCCGGTATCCGCACCAGGCATGTGGTGTTCTTCACGACGACGCTGTGCTCGGCGCTGTGCGGTGTCGCCGGCATCATCTACATGGCCCGCTTCGGATCAGCGCAGCCCACCTTCGGCATCGGCATGGAGCTGAACGTCATTGCGGCGGCCGTGATCGGCGGCGCCAGTCTGTCTGGCGGAACCGGGACTATCCTTGGCGCCATACTGGGTGTCATCCTGCTGTCCGTTGTCTCGAGTTCGCTCGCGTTGCTCGATGTCTCCGTCTATTGGCAGGACATCATCCGCGGCTCGATTCTACTCTCTGCAGTGACGATCGATCATTATCTGAACAAACGGCGCCGGTGAGTATCGAACCGACGGAAACTGGAAAATGGACATGGTAGAAAACAAGGCAGAGTTTGAGGCTATCCGGCAGATGTACACGGTGCTGAGCCTTCATTACCTCGAGGAAATGAAGCAGTCCGACATCGCCGTGCGGCTCAATCTCTCGACATCGAAGGTCAATCGCCTGATCGCCCAGGGCAAGCGAATGGGCATGGTGAAGATTGTCATCGAGAGCCCGTACCAGCCGCTTGTGGATCTGGAAAACGGGCTGATTGCCAGCACCGATCTTGCCCATGCGGTGGTGACGCCCGCCGTTCCGGGCAATCCGCACACAAACCTGCAGCAGGTCGGGCGCGCGGCGGCCAACCAACTGCTCGAGACAATTCGCGACGGGGACGTGATCGCCATTACCGGCGGCAAGGCGGTCAGCGCGATGGTGCAGAACCTCAATCCCGACCGGACCTTCGATGTGAAGGTCGTTCCGCTCACCGGCGGCGTGCAGGGCAAGTATTACACCGACGTCAATCATCTCGCCACGCAACTGGCCGAGCGCCTCGGCGGCACAGCCATGCTGGTTCATGCGCCGCTGTTTGCGGAAAGCCGCGAACAGCGCGACATGCTGATGGAAATGGGGTCGATCCGGGAAGTTTTCGATCTCGCCCGCAACGCGGCTGTCGCCGTGGTCGGGATCGGGTCGATCCGCACGGCTGGGTCGAGCTATTTCGATCTGCATCCGGACCCGGATTCCCGTCGTCAATTGCTGCTCGATGGCGGGGTGACGGGGGAGTTCCTGGCCCATCTGATCCTGCAGGATGGATCGGTCGCGGACTACCCGCTCAATTCCCGCCTTGTCGCGCTGAACCCTGGCGAGCTGACACAGTGCCCGCTCACCATTGGCGTGGCGTCGGGCGAGGAGAAGGTTGAACCGATCTGCGCAGCACTTGCGGGTCGCCTGTTCAATTCGCTCATCATTGATGAGCAGACCGCAACCGCGGTCCTGGAGACACTTCGAGAGGAAAGACATGTCGCATGAAATGATAACCCGCCCGATCGGCAAGTCCGGTATCGAAGCTTCCGTGGTGGGGCTTGGCACCTGGGCCATCGGCGGCTGGATGTGGGGCGGTGCCGAGGAAAAGCAGTCTATTGCCGCCATCCAGGAATCGATCGACGCGGGCATTTCGCTGATTGATACCGCGCCGGCTTACGGACAGGGACTGTCCGAGACCATTGTCGGCAAGGCCATTGAAGGGCGGCGGGACAAGGTGGTCCTGGCGACCAAATGCGGGCTTGTCTGGCACACGCAGAAAGGCAACCATTTCTTCGATTATGACGGCAAGCCGGTGCATCGCTACCTCGGCAAGGAGTCGATTGTGTACGAAGTCGAGCAAAGCCTCGCGCGCCTGAAGACCGATTACATCGACCTCTACATCACCCATTGGCAGGATCCCACAACGCCCGTCAGCGAAACGATGGAAGCGCTGGAACAGTTGAAGGTGCAAGGCAAGATCCGCTCCATCGGCGCCAGCAATGTCTCGGCCGATGACCTCGAAGCCTATATCGGCGCGGGGCAGCTCGACGCGATCCAGGAAGAATACAGCATGGTCAAGCGCGATATCGAAGGCACCCTGCTGCCGATCTGCGCCGAACACGGCGTCTCGATGTTGAGCTATTCGTCGCTGGCCCTGGGATTGCTCTCGGGCAAGATCGGGCCTGACCGGACATTTTCCGGAGATGATCAACGCAAGGACAATCCCCGGTTCTCGATGGCAAATCGGCAAAAGATAGCGGGCCTGATGCATGAAATCGCGCCGATTGCGGAGCGCCATCAGGCAACCAGTGCGCAGATCGTCATTGCCTGGACGGTGCAGCAGCCCGGCATCACCTTTTCCTTGTGTGGCGCGCGGAACCCCGAGCAGGCACGCGAGAACGCGAAAGCCGGGGCCATCCGACTGTCGCCGGAGGAACTCAACCTGATAAGCGAGGCGGCGAGAACGCAGCTGACTGATCTCGACGGCTAATGATTGAACATGAACGGAAACAGTTGCGGACATCGCCTCAAGTGGCGGTGAACGGAGAAGCCATGCCAGAACAACGAAGCGGCAGACTTGATCAAATCCGTCATAACGGGGCTTTTGACGTCGTCGTCGTTGGCGGCGGCATCAACGGCATCGGTGTGTTCCGGGAACTTGCCCTGCAGGGACTGCGCGTCCTGCTGATTGAACGCAATGATTTCTGTTCGGGATGCAGCGCTGCGCCTTCGCGCATGATTCACGGCGGGCTTCGCTATCTCGAAAATGGTGAGTTCGACCTTGTCCGCGAATCCCTGTCGGAACGTGACGCGCTGCTTGAGAACGCGCCGCATTTTGTCCGGCCGCTTCCGACCACAATTCCGATTACCTCCATGTTCTCCGGTCTGTTTAATGGAGCCGCAGCCTTTCTGGGCCTGAGCAGCAAGCCGGCGAACCGGGGCGCAGTGCCAATCAAGATCGGCCTGCTTCTTTATGACTGGGTGACCCGGAAGCGGCGGGTGTTGCCCCGGCACAGTTTTCACGGGGCACGGGAGACATTCCGGCGCTGGCCGGACCTGACCCGCCGGTTGCGGTTTTCGGCCGTCTATCACGACGCATGGATCAGCCATCCCGAACGACTTGGCCTCGAGCTTGTCACCGATGTGGAGCGCCTTGCGCCCGATAGCGTGGCGCTGAACTATGCCGAGGTCAAGATGCAAGGGGCCGCGCTTTCGGTCACCGACACGGAGACCGGCGAGCGGTTCTCGGTGTCAGCCCGCACAATCGTCAATGCCACCGGCGCCTGGCTGAATGAGGCCATAGGGGATCTTTCGGCAGACAATCAGCCGATGGAAACCCTGATATCGGGCACCAAGGGCTCGCATATCATTCTGGACAATCAGCAACTCCATGACGCCCTGGGCGGACACATGGTCTATTTCGAGAACACCGATGGGCGCGTGTGCATCGTGTTTCCCTATCTTGGCAAGGTACTGGCAGGCTCGACCGACATAAGGGTTGATCAGGTGAAAAGGGTCCGATGCGAGCCGGAGGAGCAGAGCTACATCCTGCAGTCCCTGCGGCTGACCCTTCCGGAAATTGCCGTTTCCGACAGTGATGTCGTTTTCAGCTACAGCGGGATCCGCCCGCTGCCCAAGAGCGATCACAGCTTCACCGGCCGGATTTCTCGCGGGCATTTTGTGCATCGGCTGGAGGGGCCTGTCCCGCAGTTCTGCATGGTTGGTGGCAAGTGGACGACCTTTCGCGCCTTTGCCGAGCAAACCGCCGATGCGGTGATGGCGGAACTGGGGCATGCGCGCAGGGCAGCGACCTTGCATCTGGCCATTGGTGGCGGGGCGGGTTTTCCCAAGGATCCAGCACAACTGATCCATGGTCTCGCGGACCGTTTCGCCATCAGCGCGGACCGCGCGGCGCATTGCGTGGATCTCTACGGGGCGAGGGCGGCGGACGTGCTGGCCTTCTGCGCGAGCTGCAATCATGACGATCCGCTCGCCTCCTCGAGCGTCATGACCACCGGCGAAATTCTCTTTCTGATCCGGCACGAACATGTTTGCCGGCTCAGCGACCTGATCCTGCGGCGGACGCCGCTCGCCATCACCGGCGAGATTTCAAGCGATCTCATCAGGGTGATTGCGCAGATCGCCGCAACTGAACTTGGTTGGGATGCGACGAAAATGCAGCAGCAGATGGATGCATTCATCACCGAACTTGACGATTTTTATGGTGTCTCGCGGGAGATGCTGGAACAGCGAAGCCTCGAAAGGAAGACCAAATGCGTTTGAGCCAAAAAGCCCGGATGAACCGGATGTTCACCCATGGAGGCTGTCTGGATGTCGCCCTGGATCACGGTGTCTGCAACGAACCCAGCTTCCTGAAGGGCCTCGAAAACATGGAAAGCGTCGTTACCACGCTTATCGACGCCAAACCGGACGCGATCCAGATGGCCTACGGGCAGGCGGACCTGCTGCAGAGCCGGCCGGAAAAGGACAAGCCGGCCCTGGTCATGCGCATCGACATGGGCAATCCCTACAATGACCAGCGCCACCGCGTGATGTGGTCGGAGCTGCAGAACCATGACGAGCCGATCATTGGTGCGCTCGAAATGGATGCGGCTTGCGTGGTGGTCAACCTGTTCATGCTGCCAGATGAGCCCGACCTGTTTCATCAATGCGTCAAGAACATCAGCCGGGTGCGCGCGGCGTGCCACACCTACGGCATGCCGCTGATGATCGAGCCGCTGGTGATGCTGCCCAATGATGTGCGCGGCGGTTACCAGGTTGACGGCGATGCTCAGAAGATCATCACGCTGGTGCGGCTGGCGAGCGAAATGGGCGCGGACATCATCAAGGCCGACCCGACGGCGGATCCCGAGGATTTCCACCGGGTTGTCGAGACCGCGCGTGTGCCGGTTCTGGTGCGCGGCGGCGGCAAGGAGGATCTCAAAACGGTGCTGCAGAAATCCGCCGCGCTGATGGCGCAGGGTGCCAAGGGGATGGTCTATGGCCGCAATATCTATCAGCATGACAACCCGAAAGCCGTGGTCAACGCCCTGATGGCCATGATCCATCACGGCGCTTCGGGTGATGAAGCATGGGATATCTACAATCGTGGCTGAGCCAATGCGCTATCTCCTGGGCCTCGACGCCGGCAACACGGTGATCAAGGCGGTGCTGTTTGACCTAGATGGCAAGCAGATTGCCATGCACGCGCTTGATGGCCAGACCGCGATCCCTGAGCCCGGCTTTGTCGAGCGTGATCTCAACGAATTGTGGCGCAATGCGCATCAGGCCATTCTCGCCTGTATCGACAAGGCAGGCATTGATGCCCGTGACATTGCCGGCGTGGGCTGCGCCGGACACGGCAACGGGCTGTACCTGCTCGACAAGGACCGCGAGCCGCTGCTGGGAATCCAGTCTCTCGACAGCCGTGCAGCACGGCTTGCCGATGAACTGGCGGCGGGAGAAAATGGTGATCTGCTGCAAAAGCTGTGCCTGCAGAAGCCTTGGCCGTCGCAGACGCCGACCTTGCTGGCCTGGGTCAAGCGGGAAGCCCCGGAGCTCTACGCCAGAGCCGCAGCCATCATTCTATGTAAGGACTACATTACATACAAGCTGACCGGCCGGTTGGTCTCCGATGTCTCCGACATGAGCGGATGCGGATTGCTGCGCATGCCGGACTGCGCCTACGACCGGGAACTCCTTCGGCTCTACGGATTGGAAGATGCCTTCACCATGTTGCCCGATCTGCTGGAGCCGAGCGATGTCGTGGGCCATGTTACCGCGGAGGCGAGCGATTTGACCGGGCTCTGCGAGGGCACGCCTGTCGTTGCCGGTTTCTTTGATGTGGTGGCCTGCGCGCTTGGATCCGGCGTGGTCGCCAATGGGCAGGCATCGGTCATTGTCGGCACCTGGAGCATCAATCAGGTGGTATCGGCAGAGCCGGTGGCGACGTCAGACGTGTTCATGGTGTCGGGTTTCGGCAAGGGGCGCTATCTCAACATCGAGTCGAGTGCGACATCGGCCGCCAATCTCGAATGGTATGTACGGGAGTTCATCGAGCGACGGGGGCATCATGAGGATCCGTTCGGTTACTGCAACCAGCTTGTCGCCGAAACCGAACCGGCACCCGACGATCCGATGTACCATCCGTTTCTCTATGGAGCGCGGCTCGGATCTGAGATGCGGGCAGGCTTTTACGGGATATCCGGCTGGCACACGGAGGGGCACATGCTGCGCGCTCTTTACGAAGGCGTCATGTTCGAACACCGGCGGCACATCGAGGTGCTGACGGCCGCGGGGTTGCGGTTCGACGACGTGATACTCTCGGGCGGCGGCGCACGCAGCCAGGTCTGGCCGCAAATATTCGCCGACGGGCTGGGCAAGCCGGTCACCATCGCCGCCTCCCAGGAAACCGGCGCGCTCGGCGCTGCAATCGCGGCGGGCTGTGGCGCGGGAGTGCTCACATCCTATGAAGCCGGCGTTGAAAAGATGACCCGCGCGAAAAAATCGTTCACACCCAATGGCGATTTGCGAAAGCATTATGACCGGCGCTATGAGTTGTTCATCGAACTTGGCGCGGATCTGAGACGTTTCTGGAGCAAATTGCGTGATGCCTGACACAGCCGCTGCCGGTGGCAGCTATGACTACATCATTGTAGGAGCGGGCACAGCGGGATGCGTGCTGGCCAACCGCCTGTCGGCGAACCCGAACAACCGGGTGCTGCTGCTGGAGGCCGGCAAGAGTGACAATTACCACTGGATCCATGTTCCGATCGGCTATCTCTACTGCATCGGCAATCCGCGCACCGACTGGATGATGAAGACCGTTCCGGAGGCAGGTCTCAACGGGCGTCAACTGGTCTATCCGCGCGGCAAGGTGCTTGGCGGCTGCACCTCGGTCAACGGCATGATCTACATGCGCGGACAGGCCGCGGATTACGATCAATGGGCGCAAATGGGCAATGCCGGCTGGGGATGGGACGATGTGCTGCCCTACTTCAGGAAGAGCGAGGATCACCATGCAGGCAGCAATTCGAAACACGGATCGGGGGGCGAGTGGAAGGTGTCCCAGCAGCGGGTGGTCTGGGACATTCTCAAGGCGGTGCAGGAGGGTGCGAAGGAATTCGGCATCGAGCCAACCGATGATTTCAATTCGGGCACGAATGAAGGGTCGGGCTTCTTTGAGGTCAACCAGGATCGCGGTGTCCGGTGGAATGCCGCCAAGGCGTTCTTGAAGCCGGCGCGAGGTCGAAAGAACCTTCAGGTGCTGACGGAGGCGCATACACACGGGATCGTTTTCGAAGGACGCCGGGCCACGGGTGTCCGCTATGAACACAGGGGTATGCACACTCTCGCGAAAGCCGGCTCAGAGGTGATCCTTGCCGCTGGCGCGATCAATTCGCCGAAACTGCTTGAACTGTCCGGCGTCGGAGATGCCAACCACCTGTCAGCGCACGATATTCCGGTTGTTCACGACTTGAAGGGAGTCGGCGAGAACCTTCAGGATCACCTTCAACTGCGAACCGTCTTTCGGGTGAAGAACACGAGGACGCTGAACGAGCAGGCCAACAGCCTGATCGGGAAAGTCCAGATCGGTCTGCACTATGCGCTGTCGCGCAGCGGGCCGATGTCGATGGCGCCAAGCCAGTTCGGGATGTTCACGAAAAGCGATCCCTCGCTGGCGACGCCCGATCTCGAGTATCATGTCCAGCCCTTGTCGACCGACAAGCTTGGCGATCCGCTGCATGATTTTCCGGCAATCACCGTGTCCGTCTGCAATCTCAGACCGCAAAGCGTCGGGTCCTGCCATGTCGGTTCGGCGGATGCGGAACGGCAGCCCGACATCCGGCTCAATTATCTAACCGCCGAAGCCGACAAGCAGGTGGCCGTCACATCGATCCGTCAGGCGCGTCAGATCATGACCGCGGGCGCGCTTGAGCCCTATTCTCCGACGGAGATCCTTCCCGGCACCATGCATGAGACGGATCTCGACCTGCTGCGCGAAGCTGGCAACATCGCCACCACGATCTTTCACCCGGTAGGAACCTGCAAGATGGGATCTGACGACCGGGCGGTGGTCGACGCCCGGTTGCGCGTGCACGGCATAGACAATCTTCGTGTCGTCGACGCATCCATCATGCCGAAAATTGTCTCCGGCAACACCGCTTCACCGGTCATCATGATCGCCGAGAAAGCGGCAGAGATGATCCTCGAGGAGAGCCGCTGACCACGCGATATATTGTAAGGCTATGCTTACTTTGTAAAGCCGAGTGGCACGGAGAAGGACCAGCTTGAGCGGCCGGCGCCCGACGATATCGGCGGGAACGGCGCGGCACGGCGGACGGCTTCGGCCGCGGCCCCGTCAAGCAACGGCGAGCCGGAGCTTCGCGAAATCCGGACGTTGCTGACACCGCCATTGCTGGCGACAACGAAGGCGACCACGACATCTCCGCGTATCCCCTGCCGCTTCGCTTCGCGCGGATAGCGCAAGGCCCGGCGAAGCTTCGAGGCGATCTTTCCGGGGTAGTTCGAGACAGCCGCATTGCCGGCCGCGGTGTTGCGTTTGGCCGTGGCCGATCCGCTTGAGGACTTGCTGGTTGTGGCGCGCTGCTTGCCGCCGTCACCTGCCTGGGAAGGCTTCGATGCTGCACGCTCTGTCTTTCGATTCGTGCTGGACTTTTTCGGCTTGCTCGGCGCGGGCTTGGCCGTTGCTGTTCGCGGCGGCTCGGGGCGCGCCATGGGTAAGGGAATGTTCTCGGGGAGGGCGATCTGCGGTTCCGCTTCCGCTGCAGGCTCGATTTCGCTTGTCGGGGAGAGGGACGCCAGCTCTTGCGACTGAGCAGGCATGGTCTCGATCACCGGAACGGCGTTTGTTTTCGCAGAAGACTGACTTTGCACCGGCTCGGAAGGTGCGGGGGCAAGAGTTGGCGGGATCTCCACGGCAACCGCCTGGTCAGGCGGAACCGGAGCTGAATCGTCAGCAACGTCCGTGCTTACCGGAATGTTCTCCGATGTGGTGGGCTGGATGGCTGCTTCCGTGACCTGGTCGGTTGTGTTCGTTGCCACCGGTTCGACAGACGCCGTCTCGCTGGGGTCGACAGCTTCCGTATCGTTTGGCTGTGTCTCGACGGGCGTGAGCACCTCACCGGGCTCTCCCGCCATCAAGCTGTCTTCGAATGCGTTTCCGATGACCAGCTGACTCTTAGCTGCGCCGCCCGCGATCTCGATTGTTGCCTCCGGTGGAATGAAGATAGCGGCGCCAGCCACATGAGCGGCCAGCGAGAGCGAAACTGCTGTCAGGGTCTGGATACGGGAAAGTCTCATTCAGGCTGCCGCTCCGCAATGAAGACGATGGGGTCGACGCCGGCCGAGCGAAGTTCATCGATCGTTTCGAGAAGGTCGATTGCCGGAAGGGACCGGTCTGCGGCGATCCGCAGCGGGCGCAGCTCCGCGCCCTCCTGCTGCAATTCCTGCCAGCGTCGAACGTGTTCGGTGATGGTCAAGGCTTCTCCGCGCCAGGTTAACGTTCCGTCGGCGCGGACAAACAGCATATCCGGCGGGGAGGCCGGATCGGTCGCCGCGAGAGTGATGAAATCGACCTCGCGATCGGGCGCTGGCGCCAGCGTGCCGGCGACCAGGAAAAAGATCAGCATCAGGAAAACCACGTTGATCAAGGGCACCGTGTTTTCGGGCTTCCGTGACGTCCGCGTTGGTGCAATCCGCATTATCTTTGCTGCCTTGCGACCGTGGCCGGCATCCCGGCTCTGCGGATTTCCGCCATCACGGCGACAAAATCCTGCGAGTTGGCGTTCGCGCCGACCATCACCAGAAGATGCCCGGCACCGGCTTGCTTCAGTTCTGCAAGACCGTCGCCGATCGACGACAACGGCCGGGTTGCGCCGTTGAGCTTGAGTTCACCTTCGCCAACAGACAGGATCACATCGGGCTGCGATGCCGGACTGGTCGCGCTGCCCCCGCCCGAGAAGCTGATCTCGGAATAGCGGGAGAAGGTCGATGACAGCATGAAAAACAGCAGCAGGAGAAAGATCACGTCGATCAACGGCGTGAGCGAGAGCCTTGAATGCCGCCGGACCGGAAGATTAATGCGCAAGCTGGGCCTCCGCCGCGATGTCCCTTCGCGGCAGCGCTGCCGCGGCTGACGCTACGCCGGCCAGTATGTCAGTCGTGAGGGTCTCAATGGCGATACGTTCGTTTTCCACCCGTGTCTCGAACCATGTCAGGATTACCGATACCGGCATGGCTACGGCCAATCCCACGGCTGTTGTCAACAATGCCACCCAGATGCCCCCGGCAAGGATGGAAGGGTCGACGGCGTTGCCGGCGGATTGCAGATCCTTGAAAGCCGTGATCATGCCAAGCACAGTTCCGAAAAGCCCCATCAGCGGGGAAAGCTGCGCGACGGCGTCAAGAAAGCGGAACCCGGATTGGAGTTCGTGCAGTCGGGCTGTGGCCAGGCGTGCGATCCGCTCTTCCATGGCGTGTTTGTCGAGACGGTTGGCCATCACCAGGCTTATCGCCTGCGCGACCGTCTCGGCTGCCGGGTTCCGGCCTTGCGCCGCCAGGTCATGGGCCTCGCGGACCCGGCCGGCGGCGTACAGGGAAACGGCCTGTTCGGATCGCCTGCGGGAGCCCACGCCCGCGCGTGAAAACTGATAGAGTTTCAACAGGATGACGGCGAGACTCATGATCGAGACCGCCAGGAGAATGGATACAACCGGACCGCCGAGCTCGAGAAACCCGCCGATTGTTGAAATGATGGTGCTGGTTGACGGCATCTGGGGTGCCCTTCTGGTTTCAGCGGCCGAATTCGATCTCGGCCCGATTTGAAGTGGAGAAATTTGTCTGGCACCGGGTGATGTCGATCCCTTCGCCAGAGCAACGCGACACGCCGTTGACGAGAATGCGTGTCAGCCCGCTGCAGTCGGTTTGCGGCAGATCGAAGCGCCGAACCATGGTCTTGCCAGCGGGCAGCATTCCGAAATCAAAAACAGTCATAAGGCTGATGAGGCCGGCCTTGTCGAACATCACGAGTTCGAAGCCGGTTTCGTCCAGACCGGCTTCAAAGCCGTTCTTGGCGATCAGGGTGGCGCGGCAGGCGGCGCCGTTCTGTTCGAGGCGGTTGAGTTCGAGATGGAGGCTGGCAGGCGCCGGCTCTTTTTCCTGTGCGTGGACGTTGAGTCCAATCGTCGAAACACACAGTGCGATACTGCACGTCAGATTTACGCGACGCTTCGCCAAACCCATGACGCTACTCCTGTTCAATGCGGTGAGTGCTGGCTGGCTCGGGGCTGGCTTGCATGCTGACGGGAGGGAAAAATATGAATTTTCCGCTCAACTATTGTGTTCGATATAAAACATGATAATTCTTGTCAAGAAATAACGCACGACCATCAACCCTCGCCCAGCCAGCACGCCGCCAGCCCAGCGAGACGAGGGATTATCCCAGCATGAACACTACAAAGAGCCAGCACGATCACGATCGGACAGGATCACTCCAGCCCTCGTCCGTGCGCGCAATCGAAACATCCTTTGCTCCAAACATGCCCGTCTTCGACAGCGCCCAGCTATTCGGCGCGGCGAACGAGATCGGCATCATGCATCAGGGGTCTCTGTACCGCCTGAAGATTACCCGACAGGGCAAACTGATTCTCAACAAATAAGAGGCTTCGGCAATGACTAATGCACTCGAACCTGCTGCGATACGCGCAGCGCAGGCCGAAAACCCGAAAATGCGTGCGCGCGATCTGTCGGCGTCCCTCGGCATCGCAGAAGCCCACTATGTGGCTGCCTGGTGCGGCGACGGCACGACACGCCTGAAGCCTGATTTCAACCTGATCTTTCCCGCTCTGGAAGCACTCGGCGAGGTCATGGCGCTGACCCGAAACGATAGCGCGGTGCATGAGAAAACCGGCGTCTACGACAAGTTTCACCCGGGCAAACACGCTGCCATGATGCTGGGTGACGCCATCGACATGCGTATGTTTGCCAAGCACTGGGTCCATGCGTTCGCTGTGGAAACGCGCGACGGAGATTCAGTCCGCCGCAGCCTGCAGTTCTTTGACGCTCACGGCGAGGCGATCCACAAGGTCCATTCCCGCGCCGCCACAAATCTAGACGCATGGCGCGATCTCGTAGCCGCCTTTGCTCATGAAGACCAGTCGGCCTCGATGGAGCTTGAAGCCAGGGCAGTTCCCGCGAAACGATCCGGTGCGATGGCGACTTTCGACGAATTGCGCGAACGCTGGAGCCGGATGACGGATACGCACCAGTTCGTGTCAATCCTGAAAAAGCTCGACCTGGAGCGCATTGATGCGGTGCGCGGTGTCGGTGAAGATTTCGCCTGGCAGATAGACGTGTCCTCTGTCGCGGCGATGCTCAGGCTTTCGGCCAACGAGAAGCTTCCGATCATGTGCTTTGTCGGCAACCCCGGCTGCATTCAGATCCATTCCGGGCCGGTTGAGACGATCAAGGAAATGGGGCCGTGGCTCAACGTGCTGGACCCGGGGTTCAACCTGCATCTGCGCCAGGATCACGTCAAGGAAGTCTGGGCGGTCCGCAAGCCGACCGACAAGGGCCATGTCACGTCGCTGGAGGCCTATGATGCCGCGGGCGATCTCATCGTCCAGTTTTTCGGAAAGCGCGTTGAAGGTCAGGACGAGCGCGAAGGGTGGCGGATGATCATGGAGCAGCTGCCTCGCGTTCACAAGGAGAGGGCGATCTCGGCATGACCACACCCACGAGAGTGACCCGGCGCCGCCTCATCCGGAGCGCCATGGCCGTCATGACCATCGCCTTCAGCGGCTGGAGTGCCGCGCCTGTGCTGGCGGAGGAGCCGAGCCGCATTGTCGTCATCGGAGGCTCCCTCACCGAGATCGTCTATGCGCTCGGTGAGGAAGACCGGCTTATCGCCCGGGACAGCACCAGCCTGTTTCCCGATGCTGCACGAGAATTGCCGGATGTCGGCTATATCCGGCAGCTTTCGCCGGAGGGTGTCCTGTCGGTCAATCCCGACATGATCCTTGCGCTGGAAGGCTTCGGTCCGCCGGAGGCCGCCAGCGTCATCAGCCAGGCTGGCATTCCCGTCATCGTCATACCGGATGGCTATGACAGCAATTCGATCATCGAGAAGATCCGCGCCACGGGCGAAGCGCTTGGTCGCGAGCAAGCCGGAGAAGCGCTTGCCGAAAAAGTCGGCGCCGATCTGATGGCGGCTGAAACAGCCGCGGCGGAGATCGCAGACAAGCGCAAGGTCCTGTTTCTCCTCTCGGTCGAAGGGGGGAGATTGCTGGCGGCCGGCAGCGAAACCCACGCAGCCGGCATTGTCGCGCTGGCGGGTGGCGTCAACGCGATGACCGGGTTCAGCGGCTACAAGGAGGTCTCAAATGAGGCGGTGATCGAGGCGGCGCCTGACGTGATCCTGAGAATGCGGAGCGGCCGGGACCCATCGAGCGACGCGGAGGTGCTGGCGCATCCGGCGATCGCCGCGACCCCGGCAGGAAAGGCCGGCCGGGTGGTCGGGATGGATGGTCTTTTCATTCTCGGTTACGGTCCGCGGACCGCCCAGGCCGCACGCGAGCTGGGCGAATTCCTCTACAGCGATGTCGCGGCGCCGGGCAACTGAGGATGCTGCAGCGTCTATCGCGAAGCCAGACGGCACCGGCGTATCACATGCCGCTTGAAGGCGATCGATCGATACGCGCGCGTTTCGCGCTTGCCGGATTGGCCGTACTGCTGGTCCTGACCATGGGATTTGCATTGCAGGTCGGCGCATCCGATGTGCCGACCCTGCGTGTCCTCACGACCTGGGCAGGCCTTGACGATGGCCAGGGACTCAAGCCCGTCGACATGATCGTGATAACGAGCATCCGCCTGCCGCGGGTGATCATGGGAGCGATGATCGGTGCTGCCCTGGCTGTTTCGGGCGCGGTCATGCAAGGCCTCTTCCGCAATCCTCTCGCAGATCCAGGCATCGTCGGCGTGTCCGCCGGCGCGAGCCTGGGAGCTGTCGCGATCATCGTTCTCGGCGGCACGGTGCTTGCGCCCTATTCGCAATTCGCAGGGGTCAACGCCTTGCCGTTCGCCGCCTTTCTCGGCGGACTCGCCTCGACCTACATTCTTTACAGCATCGCCACCCGGCAGCGTCGCACGTCGGTGGCAACCATGCTGCTTGCAGGCATTGCGCTCGGCGCCTTTGCCCTTGCCCTGACCGGCCTGCTCATCTTCGTGGCGGACGACTTGCAACTTCGCCAGATTTCATTCTGGAGCCTGGGCTCGCTCGCCGGCGCCACCTGGGAGAAGGTGGTTTCCATAATGCCGATCATCCTGCCGGCGCTCTTCGTCAGCGCCTATCTGGCGCGCGGGCTCAACGCGCTGGCATTCGGGGAAGCGGCAGCGGTTCACATGGGTGTCTCGGTTCAATTTGTGAAGAATGTCGCGATCTTTGCGATCGCGGCAGCAACCGGCGCTTCCGTTGCGGTTTCCGGCGGCATCGGATTTGTTGGCATCATCGTCCCTCACGCCCTCAGGCTTCTGATCGGTCCGGACCATCGCTACCTGCTTCCCGCCGCAGGCTTTCTCGGCGCGATCTTCCTGCTTCTCGCCGATTGTATCAGCAGGACCATCGTGCCGCCGGCGGAACTGCCGATCGGAATTGTCACTGCGGCGATCGGCGCGCCCTTCTTCCTTTGGATCCTGTTGCGCCGACGCGGGATCGTCGACCTGTGAGGCCCGCTTTGACGGTTGAAGCCGAAAACCTGACCGTGCGATATGGTCACCACACGATCCTCCACGACATCGCCTTCAAGGCGCGTGCCGGGCGCATCAGCGTGATTGCCGGACCCAATGGTTCCGGCAAGACAACGCTTCTGAAGGCGCTGTGCGGCGACTTGCCCCATAGCGGCACGATCCGCCTGAACGGTCATGACATCGCCAAGCTGAAGCCGCATCAAATGGCCGCCCGACGCGGCGTCCTGGCCCAGGAGACCACGCTGAGTTTTCCATTCACGGTCGCTGAAGTCGTTCGCATCGGCGTTTCGGCCAAATCAGATCCGCCCGTCAGCCGCGCCTGGAGCGACATGCGCGTGACGCAAGCCCTGGCGGCTGTTGATCTCCCCGGATTCGCCGGACGGTTCTACCAGGAACTCTCAGGTGGCGAGCGGCAGCGGGTCCAATTGGCGCGGGTCCTTTGCCAGATATGGGAACCGATTGACGAGAGCGGCCCATGCTGGCTGTTTCTCGATGAGCCGGTGTCGAGCCTCGACATCCGACACCAGATAGGGGTGATGGAACTGGCGGCGGATTATGCAAGGCGGGGCGGTGGTGTCATCGCTGTGATGCACGACCTCAACCTGACGGCGATGTTTGCCGATCAGGTCACGCTCTTGTCTTCGGGCAGGGTGGTGACTTCGGGTCCGCCCGAAACCGTCATGAGCGACGCGGCGCTGTCGGAGACATTCGGGTGCCGCCTGCGCGTAGGCGTCCAACCGTCCAACGGCCTCTTCGTCCTGCCTCACTCGGTCATGGATCACGCTGCACCGACCTGATGCGCGGTGGCGCCGCCAATCGAACAGTGCGCAAGTTATGACAGGTTTGCTGCTGGCCCTCGGCGACCTATTGTGATCAATCTATTCCCACAGATTGTCTCGTAAGCCCCAGCATAGGCCAGGTCATGATACGCCATATCGTACATTTGCGGTTTGCCGAAAACGTCAGCGAGGCGGACAAGGTTTCGATCTATGATCAACTCGCCGCCTTGTCCGGCCACATCGACGGCATCCTTGATTTCCAGCACCGCAAAAATGTCAGTGTTGAAGTTCCGCTGGTGCGCGGCTTCAACGACATGTTCTGGTTTGACTTCGCCGATGAAACCGTTCGAAATGCCTATCTCGAAGACAGTGTTCATCAGGCCATCGGAGCAAAGATCGTGGCCCGGCTTGAGGGCGGTGCGGATGGCGTATTTGTGTGTGATATTGAAGTGTGATTGATATTCGAAAGCGAGAGTTTCTGACCGGCCTGTTCGAGGCTGCCGTGTTGCGCGCCGATCCCAGGCGCGCCCTTAAGGATGCGCTTCCACCAAGACCCAAGGGAAAGACCGTTGTTGTCGGCGCAGGCAAGGGGGCTGCGCAATTGGCTGCGGCCTTTGAGGAGCTTTGGGACGGGCCACTGACCGGCACGGTGGTGACCCGATACGGCTATGCCACGCCGTGCAATTCCATCACCGTTCTCGAAGCCAGCCATCCCGTGCCTGACAGTGCCGGGCTGGCCGCCTCGCAGGCATTGTTCGATACGGTTTCGGGGTTGACGGAAGACGATCTGGTGGTGGCGCTCATCTGTGGCGGCGGCTCCGCGCTGTTGCCTGCTCCGCCTGAGGGTTTATCCCTTGAGGATGAGCAGAAACTCAACGAGGTGCTGCTGGCGTCAGGCGCGCCGATCGGGGTGATGAACGCGATCCGTAAACATGCGAGCCGGATCAAGGGTGGCCGACTTGCCGCCGCCGCCTGGCCTGCAAGGGTGGTGTCGCTGGTGGTTTCCGACGTGCCCGGCGACCAGGCCTGCCAGGTTGCCTCCGGGCCGACGGTTCCCGATGAGGTCACGCTGGCAGAGGTTCAGGCGATGGTGGCCGCGCGCGGCATCAAGCTGCCGGAGAAGATCCGTGCGCATCTGGAACGGGGCAATGATCTGCCGCCGCGTCCGGACGACCCTGTTTTTGCGCGCAACGAAACACGCATCATTGCTTCGGCCTGCCTGTCGCTTGAGGCAGCGGCGGAAGTGGCAAGAGGCAGGGGCGTTGCAGCCATTATCCTGTCGGATGCCATTGAGGGTGAGGCGCGCGATGTGGGACTGGTGCACGCCGCCATCGCCAGGGAAGTGGCGAACCGTGACCGTCCCTTCGCCAAGCCGGTGGTGATCCTGTCCGGCGGTGAAACGACCGTCACCCTGCGCGGCAAGGGCAGGGGCGGGCGGAACACGGAGTTCCTCTTGTCCTTTGCCGCCGCCATTGACGGTATCGAGGGGATTGCTGCGCTCGCCGCCGACACCGATGGCATTGACGGCTCGGAAGAAAATGCCGGCGCCTTCGCCGGTCCCGGCACCGCAAGCCAGCTCCGGTCCAAGGGCATTGATCCGCTCGCAAGTCTTGCAGCCAATGATGCCTGGTCCGCGTTTGACGCGATCGATGATCTGTTTGTCACCGGCCCGACCGGAACCAATGTCAATGATTTCCGTGCGATCCTTGTTGGTGATCTGCCGGATCAGATGTAGATTTGCGACTTCAGGTGCTGAAGTGCGCAGCAGCACGGGTTCCCGCTCCAAGACCGTGGCTGCTGGCCGAAGCCCGAAATTGTCCAGCTGAAAGCAAGCGCCACTATCTGGATAGCCAGCCGCCATCGGCGGGCAGGATCGTTCCGTGAATGAAGCGGGCGAGGTCGCTGCACAGAAAGGCTATCGGCTCGGCGATCTCTTCGGGGCTTCCCCAGCGTTCAACCGGAATACGCTGCATCAATGCCCGGGTGCGGTCCGGATCGGATTGCAGTGCCGCCGTGTTGTCGGTGGCGATATAGCCAGGCGCGATGCCGTTGACATTGATGCCCCTGGCGGCCCATTCATTGGCAAACGCCCGCACCATCTGCGCGATCGCGCCCTTGCTGGCGGCATAGCCCGGCACATTGATGCCGCCCTGAAAGCTCAGCACCGAAGCGACAAAGACGATCTTGCCGGAACCGCGGACAAGCATGGACCGTCCCAGCGCCTGGGTGAGTATGAATGGGGCGTCGCAATTGACGGCCTGAACATGGTCCCAATCCGCAAGCGGGTGTTCTGCCGCCGGGGAACGGCGGATCGTGCCTGCATTGTTGACCAGGATGGAGATGTCCCCGCGCTGTTCCATCTCGCCTGCGAAGGCGAGCGTTGCGTCACGGTCGGAGAAATCGCACTGGCGGGCCGTGAAACGCCGTCCGGCGGAGCGGACCGCAGTCTCCGCCGCGCTGCCCTGCGCTTCGAGCGACGCACTGACGCCGATGATGTCCGCGCCCGCCTCCGCCAGCGTCCTGCAGACTGCCAGGCCTATGCCGCGCTTGCAGCCGGTGACGAGTGCGGTTTGTCCGGAGAGGTCGAGTGCGAGGCTCATCGGATCAGATCACCATCCGGCGCGGATCGGCAAGGAGCTTCGTATAGCGCGCCAGGAAACGCGCGGCGTCCGCGCCATTGATCACCCGGTGATCGTAAGACAAATCGAGCGGCGTCATCGGCACGGGCGTCCATCTTTCATCCTCCCAGACAGGCACGGTCTCGGTGCGCGTGATTCCCAGTATCGCCAGTTCGGGCGGATTGACAATCGGCGAGAATGCCGTTCCGCCGATGCCGCCCAGGTTCGAGATCGACATCGAGGCGCCGCCCATTTCGTCCGGGCGGATCTTGCGCGCCTGGGCCCGTATCGCCAGATCGGCGATGCTGGCCGCGATCTGCCACAACCCCTTCTTGTCCGCGTCGCGAATGACCGGAACCAAAAGGCCATGCGGCGTGTCCACGGCAATGCCGATATGGACATAATGCTTGAGGACAAGGGTTCCTCCGTCCGGAGAAAGCGAGGCATTGAAGCGGGGAAATTCCTGCAGGCAGATTGCCAGCGCCTTGACGTGAAAGGCGAGAGCCGTGAGCCGCACACCGCGTCGCGCGGCTTCCGCCTTCTGAGACCCGCGAAAGGCCTCCAGCCTGCGCATGTCCGCCCGGTCGTGATGGGTGACTTGCGGGATCATGGCATTGGCAGCCGAAAGATTCGCACTTGCGACGCGGGCCATTCGGGACAAAGGCTCCGTGCTGACCGGTCCGAATGCCGCGTGATCCACGTCCCAGTATTCCCCGACGGCGGGCGTGAGGGATGCTGTAGGTGCTGACTGGTTCATGTGACTGTCTACATCTTCCTTGGCGAGTGTGAGCCGGCCGGATTTGCGTGCGACATCGGACAGGTCGATCTTCTTGCGCCCGGCATAGGCAACGACCGACGGGCTGGCGATGTAGGTCTCGCTGCTCATCTCACCACTCTGCCGAGATGTATTGGGTTTCCATGAATTCCAGCATGCCCTCGTGTCCGCCTTCGCGGCCCAGCCCGGACTGCTTGACGCCGCCGAAGGGAGCGGCCGGATCGGAGACAAGGCCACGATTGAGACCGACCATGCCGTATTCCAGCCGCTCGCAGACCCGCATGGCGCGCTTCATGTCCTCGGAGAACACATAGGCCACCAGCCCGTATTCGGTGTTGTTGGCGCGGCGGATGACGTCTTCCTCATCAGTGAAGGTCTGCAGTGCAGCGACGGGTCCGAATATCTCGTCGTCAACGCAATCGGCGGTTTCCGGCACATTGGACAGAACCGTGGGCGGGTAGAAGAAGCCGACGCCATTTGGTCGGGTGCCGCCAAGCTCCACCCTGGCGCCCTTGGCCACGGCATCATCGACAAAGGCAGTCACCTTGTCTCGCGTTGCCGCATTCACCAGCGGACCGACATCGATGCCTTTTTCAAGGCCGTTGCCGAGCTTGAGCGTTGCCATGGCCCGTGTGAATTCTTTGGTGAAGGCAGGCGCAATTTTCTCATGAATATAGAAGCGGTTGGCAGCCGTGCAGGCTTCACCAAGGTTGCGCATCTTGGCAAGCATGGCGCCCTTGACCGCCTTGTCTATATCGGCATCCTCGAACACGATCAGCGGCGCGTTCCCGCCCAGTTCCATCGCCGGTTTGAGAACCTGGTCGGCGGCAGAGTGCAAAAGCTTGCGTCCGACTTCGGTCGATCCTGTGAACGAGATCACCCGAACGCGCGGATCGTGCAGCATGTGATCGACAAGCCGGCCGGAGTTCTTCGACGGGAGAACGTTGACGAGCCCCCTGGGCACGCCGGCTTCCTCGAGCAACGGCATCAGCGCCAGCATGGTCAGCGGCGTCTCGGATGCGGGCTTGATGATGACCGGACATCCCGCCGCAAGTGCCGGCGCGATCTTGCGGGTGCCCATGGCGGCCGGATAATTCCAAGGGGTCACCAGGACGGCGATCCCGGCCGGCTTGTGCTGTACGATGATCCGCGCACCGGAGGAGGGCGCCATGGTGATCATTCCGTCGGCGCGCACCGCCTCTTCCGCAAACCAGCGAAAGAATTCTGCGGCATAGGTCGCCTCGCCAATTGCATCGGCATGGGCCTTGCCGTTTTCAAGCGTGATCAGCCTTGCGAAATCCTCCAGCCTTGCGGTCATGAGTTCCCAGGCCTTGCGCAGGATTTCCGAGCGCTCGCGCGGCTTGCGCGCCGCCCAGTCGGAGAAAGCTGCCTGAGCCGCGTCGAGAGCGGCGTCCGCATCCTCGATCTCCGCGGAGGCGACAGACGCCAGTACCTCCTCGGTGGCAGGGTTGATGATATCGATGCGCGCGGCTGCGGCGCCCTCGCGCCATTCTCCATTAATGTAGAGTTGAGTGTGGTCCATGGGGATCTCCCGGTCAGAGGATATGGCGGAGCGGCTCCTGCAGGCGCTCGGCGAAATCGGTGAGAAAAGAAATCGCTTGGGTCTCCGTGAGCTGCGATGCCGCGAAGTCGAGCGATAGAATGTAGGTGGTGTCGTCGCGGCCGACCGTCAGGACCGGGCATGCGCCGGCTGTCAGTCTGACCGAAGTCAAAAGGCTGCCTGTCAGATCGCGCAGCATAAGATCGGCGCTTGCATCCGGTTCGACGGCCTGAGGTTGCGACACGCGCGTCAGGTCCGGATCGGCATAATGGTCGGTATCGGCGCCCGGCTGGTGGACCCCGAGAACCAGTGGATCAGATCCTGGTTGCCCGGCACTGCGGAGCGCGGCTGCCGCGAAACGCAACCAGAGCGAGGCCGGATCCAGGGTAATCTTGCCATCCTCGGCAAACCAGCGGATGAAGTCATCACAGCCACTGGTGGATACGCGTGCGGAGATGTGCAGCACAGGTGCGGCAGAACCAGGTGCTTCGCCAGTCTGTGGGACTGCCGGAAGCGCGCGCAGGGTTTCGAGATCGGCAACATGAAACGGCTGGGCAACGCCGTGTTCGACCAGCCGTTTGAGGTCAAGCCCCTGCTCCTGCGCGAGGCGCTTTGCCTTGGGAGAAGCAAGAATGCGGTCCCCGGCGGCAGGCATATCCGGTCCCGAGGGCGCGCTCCGGGGTCTGGAAGCTGGGCGCGGAGCCGCAGACATTGCTGGCTGGGGCGGGGCGCCCGACCCAGTGGCAGGTGGTGGGGGAGCCGGATTTCGGTTTGGACCGGGTCCCGAGGCGAGGCTGCGCGAGACCGGGTTCTCAGGAGCCGCATCGGAGATGATCGCGATCACGTTGCCCACCGGCACGGCCTGCTGAGCCTGCGCCAGGATTGCGGCGACAAAGCCGTCATGACCTGCCTCGACCTCCATCACCGATTTGTCGGTTTCCACTTCCAGCAGGACATCGCCGGATGCGACCCTGTCGCCGGGCGACTTGCGCCAGGCAACGATCAGGCCGGTATCCTGCGCCATGCCCAGCGCCGGCATGATGATGGATCGTCCTTCGGGCAGGCCATTGCCCGCGGGAGCCACATCTTGCAATTCATCCACCGGAGCCGGGGATGGGGCTGGAACCTCGTCGGCGGTTTCCGAGATCGTGGCGACCGGCTGGCCCACGGGAACGTCATCGCCGGCGCTGGCGGTAATGCCCGTGAGAAAGCCGTCGGCCTGAGCCTCGACTTCCATGGTCGCCTTGTCGGTCTCGACTTCCATGATGGCTTCCCCGGCCTTGACCGGATCGCCCGACTGCTTGAGCCAGGCGACGATCTTGCCGGTGTCCTGCGCCATTCCCAGGGCGGGCATGATGACGTCATGCGGCATGGAACAGGTCCCCGCGGAGTGTCTGCCTGGCCCGTTCGGCCACGCTTTCGGCCGTCGGCACGGTGATGTCCTCCAGAACAGGCGAGAAGGGAACAGGCACATCCATGGCGCCCATGCGCTGGACGGGCGCATCGAGATGGTAGAACGCCTTGTCCGAGATGCGACTGGCGATCTCGCCGGTGATTCCATAGCCCTGGTGGCCTTCGTCGATGACAATGGCGCGTGAGGTCTTGCGGACTGATCTGAGAATAGTGTCCTCGTCGAGCGGGACGATGGTGCGCGGGTCGATGATTTCGGCGGAAATTCCTTCGCGTGCCAGGAGTTCGGCCGCTGCAAGCGCCACCTGCACCATCGACGAGGTGGCGACCATGGTGATGTCGTTGCCTTCGCGCAGAATGGCCGCTTCGCCAAACGGGATGAGGTATTCCTCCTCCGGCACCGGCGCCTTGTCGTTGTACATCAGCTTGTCTTCGAAGATGACGACCGGATTGTTGTCCCGGATCGCAGTCTTCATCAGCCCCTTGGCCTCATAGGCCGATGAGGGCATGGCGACCTTTAGGCCGGGAATGTGGGCGACAAGGGCATGCAGGGATTGCGAATGCTGGGCGGCCGATCTTCGCGTCGCTCCCAGATTGGTGCGCAGCACCAGCGGAACGCTTAGCTTGCCCCCCGACATGTAGTGCGTCTTGGCTGCCTGATTGCAGAGCTGATCCATCACCAGATAAAGGAAATCTCCGAACATCAGGTCGACGATCGGCCGGCTGCCGGTCATGGCCGCGCCCACGGCGATGCCCATGAAGCCGGGTTCGGCGATCGGCGTGTCGATGACGCGGTCGGTGCCGAATTCCTCGACCAGACCGGACAGAACCTTGAACGGCGTGCCCGCCTCGGCGACATCCTCGCCGATGACGAAAACTGTCGGATCGCGCCGCATCTCTTCGGCGATGGCCTCGTTGACGGCCTTTGAGAGCGGTATCTCGCGCATGATCGTCTCCTCTTAGGCGGCGTTGGACGCGAACACGTGCATGTCCACTTCGTTGATGGAGGGGTAGGGTGCCTTCTCGGCGTAGGCGACGGCTTCTTCCGCCTCGGCCTTGATTTCGTCGTTGATGCCCACCAGTTCGTCTGTCGTGACGATCTTCTGGTCTTCCAGCCATTTGCCGAAATTCGTGATCGGGTCGCGATTGGTCTTCCAATCGGCCTCTTCGTCCTTGCGGCGGTAGTAGTCGCGATTGATGTCGCCGACGTGGTGGCCGTGGTACCGGTAGGTCATCAGTTCGATGAAGAACGGGCCTTCGCCCTTGCGGGCGCGGGCGACCAGATCCGTAGCCAGTTTGTTGACGGCAAGCACATCCTGTCCGTCGACGGTGTGGCTTTCGATGCCGAAAGCCTCGGCGCGGGCGGTGATCGATCCGGCTGCGATCTCGTCGGTGCGGGTGTATTCGCTGTAGCCGTTGTTCTCGCAGGCGTAGATCACCGGAAGGTTCCAAAGTGCTGCCATGTTCATGACTTCGTAGAGAAGCCCCTGCGCGGTGGCGCCATCGCCAAAGAAGCAGACCGTGACGTCGGATTTGCCCAGGCGTTTGGCGGAAAGCGCCGCGCCCGTTGCGATCCCCATGGAGCCGCCAACAATGGCATTGGCGCCGAGATTGCCGTTGGCCTGGTCGGCGATGTGCATGGAGCCGCCCTTGCCGCGGCAATAGCCTTCTTCCTTGCCGAGAAGCTCGCAGAACATCTGCTTGAATGCCGCACCCTTGGCCACGCAATGGCCGTGGCCACGATGGGTCGAGGTGATCTTGTCGTCGGATGTGAGAGCTTCACAGATGCCCACCGCGACCGCTTCCTGGCCCGAATACATGTGCGTGAGGCCGGGCATTTTTGCCGACAGATAAAGCTGGTTGGCATTGTCCTCGAAAGCGCGGATCCGCACCATCTGCCGGTACATTCTGAGGTAGTCTTCCCGGTTGGAGTTGTCTTTTCTGGCAGGACTCATCGGCTGGCTCCGTTGATGCGAGGGATGCCCGGCTCGGTGAGAGGGCCGGGTCATCGAGGTCAGTAGCGGTTGGCAATCGGCAGTTCCTGCGCCGGGAACAGACTGATCACTTCACAACCCTTGTCGGTGACGACGACCTCCTCCTCTATCCGGGCGGCCGAATAGCCGTCGCTGGCCGGGCAGTAGGTTTCGAGCGCGAAGACCATGCCGGTCTGGATTTCCATCGGATTTTCGAGGCTGACGGCACGGCTGATGATCGGCCGCTCGTGCAGGGCGAGGCCAAGACCGTGGCCGAACTGCAACCCGAAGGCGCTGAGTTCGTCGGGAAAGCCGAATTCCTCGGCCTTGGGCCAGAGCTTGGCCACCTGGTCGGTGGTCACGCCCGGTTTGATGGCCTGGATCGAGGCGTCGATCCATTCGCGTGCCTTGACATAGGCGTCGCGCTGCGAGGGCGTCGACATGCCAATGTTGAACGTGCGGTAGTAGCAGGTCCGGTAACCCTGATAGCTCTGCAGGATGTCGAAGAACGCCTGGTCGCCGGGCCGGAACAGCCGGTCGGTGAAATTGTGCGGGTGCGGATTGCAACGTTCGCCGGAAATGGCGTTGATTGCCTCGACATCGTCCGAGCCCATTTCGTAGAGCAGCTTGTTGGACATGGCGACGATGTCGTTCTCGCGGATGCCGGGTTTCAGTTCCTCGTAGATCATGTGATAGACCCCATCGACCATGGAGGCGGCCTGGGTCAGCAGCTGGATCTCGTCCCAGTTCTTGATCTCGCGGGCGCTGAGCATGATCTGCTGGCCGTCGACGACATTGATGCCCGCTTCCTTCAGCGCGAAGAACATTGCGGTTTCGGCGTAGTCGACGCCCACCGGCATGTCGATCATGCCGGCATCGCGGATCAGGCCGGCGATCTCCTCGGCATAGCGTTTCATCAGCCCGAAGGACGGAGGGATGGTGCCGCGCATGCCGACAACGCCGGCGCGGCAATGTTCGTCGACCAGCCAGTCGGCATATTTCTTGTGGTGAACGGCGGCGGAACCGAAATCCCAGACATAGGGCGCGTCGTCGCCCGTGAGCAGGCAGAACCGGCACATCTTGTCGCGTTCCCATTCGCCGATCTTCGTCGCCGACACATAGCGGATGTTGTTGACATCAAAGAGCAGCAGCGAGCCGCAATCGGATTTCTTCAGGGCTTCGACAGTGCGGCCCAGGCGGTAGCGGCGCAGCCTGTCGTGATCGATCCTGCGTTCGAAATCGACGCTGGTGTGGCCCCAGGCAGGCAGGCGGCCCTCCCATCTCCAGTGAGGCTCCGTATCTCGTGGGGTCAACAGGTTCGGCATAAGCGCGCGAGACATGGCGTTTCTCCTTGGGTGCGATCCTGCGCACCTGATGTTGGTTTGTCTGACGGATTGGTCGGCGGTTGCTTACTGAATGCACCAGCCGCCATCGATGTGGATCATCTGGCCGGTCATGTAGTCGCTGTCGTCGCTTGCGAGGAAGGAGGCGGTGCCGGTGATGTCCGCGGGATAGGACACGCGCTTGATCACCAATTCGTTGTTGGCGATGTCCTCATAGGCCTGGCCGGCACGTTGCTTGAAGCCGATTTCGACCAGGTCCTTGTCGAGCTGTTCCCACAGCGGGGTGACCACGACGCCAGGGGCGTAGCCATTGACGGTGATGTTGTGTTCGCCAAGCGCCACGGCGCCGCAATGGGTCAATGCCAGGCAGCCATATTTCGAGGTGCAATAGACGGTGACGTCAACCAGCGGCTTGCGCGAGGCGATCGACCCGACATTGATGATCTTGTAGGGATGATCCTCCATAGGGCCCTGGGCGATCATCTGCCTGGCCGTCTCCTGCATGCCGAGCCACATCGCCTTGGTGTTGACGTTCATGATCAGGTCCCAGTTGTCCTCATCGATATCCATGAAGAAGCGGGGCTTGTTCAGTCCTGCGTTGAACAGGCCGACATTGATCGAACCGAAGGCTTCTACCGTCGCGGCGACCGCGGCTGCGTTGTCGGCGCGTTTGGTGACGTCCATCTGGACGGCAATCGCCTTGCCATTGCCTGCCGCATTGATCTGGTCGGCGACCTTGTTTGCCTCGTCAAGGTCAAGGTCGCCCAGGCAGACACTGGCTCCCTGTTCGGCAAAGCAGACGGCGTTGGCGGCTCCCATTCCGCGGGCAGCGCCCGTGATGAGTATGTTTTTCCCTTTCAAGCGATTGGGGTCCATGGTTTCCTCCTCGGTGAGCTAGTCGCTGTTTTCCTTGATGATCTGGTCGGCACGGGCTTGCGCCTTGCGCAGAGCCTGCTTTGGACTGAGAAGTCCGCGCAGCATGTCGTGCAGCTCTTCACCGCAGATGCTGATGATGTCGCTGATTTCAGGGACCGGCGGGCGTGGCCAGAATTGCAGTTCGTCGCGCCAGGACATGCCGTCGACCGCCTCGAAGATCGATGAGGAGCGGCGCACTTCGGGATCTGCACTGACAGAATAACGCGGATTGGTCCGGCTGCCGTTCTGGATGTAGAGCTTCTGCGCCTCCGGCGAGGTGAACATGATCAGCGCATCCGCGGCGGCTGCGAGCCGCTCGGGCGCGATGTTGGCGGGTATTGCCATGGCGTAGCCGCCAACCGGCGCGATCGGCGATCCGCCCGGCCCGAAGGGGTGCGGCACGTATCCTGTCTGTCCGCGCGCGGGCGAGCCCGGGTCGAGTTCGAAATAGGGGGCGAGCAGGGTGTAGCCATAGGCCATGGCGATCTGGCCGGCCGCATAGGGGCGGACCCGCTCATACCAGGACATCGAAAGAATATAGGGCGGCGAGTAGTCGAGCAACGCCATGAGATATTCGGCTGCAGCAAGTCCCGCATCGGTATCGATCAGCGCCCGATAGGGCCGGGACCCCAGATGATCGGTATCAAACCCTCCGGCCACCCTTGGCAGGTCGAGAACCGGCTGCCCGAAATCCGCCAGCGTCATAAGGAAGGTGTGACCGAGCGCGGTGCCGCGTGCGGCGTTCCAGGCAATGCCATAGCGGCCCTGGGCTGGATCATGAAGCTGCCTGGCGACGTCAAGAAGTTCTCCGGTTGTGGTTGGCGGCTTGAGACCGGCTTGGGCAAAAAGATCTTTCCGGTAGAACAGGAGTTCCGGCGTGGTTTGAGCCGGAACGCCATAGGCGCGGCCACCCCAATGCGCGGCTTTCCAGCCTGCGGTGTGAAAGTCAGCCGGATCAAGACGATTGAGATCGAGCGCTTCATCCAAAGGCATCAGGATGCCCTTCTCCACAAACTCACCGATCCATGGCAGATCGACCGCGATGATGTCGTACCGGCTCGACTTGCGTTCGGCGTTGCGCAGGACCTCCTCGTGCAGGCGATCGATGGAAAAGGCGCGCTGATGGATCTGGGCGCCGAGCGCCTGCTCGAATTGCCGCTTCAGAGCGTCCATCACCATGAAAGTGGGGTCGCCATGCACCAGCACCCGCACGCCGCCGGGCAGCTTCAGCGGTTCCGGCAGAACTTGAAGTGGAGGTATCGAGCGGGCAGCCATGTAGGAACTGCCGTAATAGTAGTCACTGGCGTCGGACCGCTTCTCGCTGAGTTCGAAATTCTTCTGGGCCAGGCGCTTCAGCCGGCCGGTGAGTTGCATCCAGGATTCCAGTAGCTTGTCGCTGGGGTGGATCGAGAAGGTCTTGCCCGTCAGGGTGCGAGGCCGCTGTTCGACGAGGCCGGCCGCGATCATTTCCTTGACCCGCCGCGCCGCGGTTGCATAGGGAACGCCGGCGGCGCCGATCAAGGATGTCGGTGTGACGGTCTTGGCTTCGAGGTGACTGCGGATAAGGTGCAGCGACATCCTGAAATACGGGTTCGGCGCATAGACGTCGACAACGTCTTCCAGCTCGTCATCGAAATCCTTCAAAAACGAAATCGCCTGTAGGATCTCGGTTTTTGCCTGCGGTGATGACGCCAATGTTTGCGCGCTTGAACCTCCCATGTGATAAACTTCTGCCTCCTTCCCTTTGCGACGAACGGACTTGCCGCCCTTAGGTCGTGCTCTTTTCGAACTTGACATGATCGCCTCCTCGTAAAATGTCCAAATTGAGAGACTGTCGACAGCCTCAAGAAATCCAATATGAACATAAAAATACCCAAAATGGATATATTCCGAATTCTTTCATCCGCCTCGCTTCGTCATTGTTGGGAAGATCACTTGCCAAGTCAGGTGACCGCCCCGGTTTGGAGTGGCCGGGCTGATGAGGAGCAAATACGAGGGCTATTGTGCCCGGGAGGAGAGACCATGAAGATTCGCAGTATTCTGGCCGTCACAACAGCGATTGCCGCCGTATCCTTTGCCGGGACGGCTTTGGCGGCCGATAGAATGACCATTGGCATCACGCAGAACAATGTTGGTGTCGACAGCTATCAGACCACCTATGAGAAGGCCTTCATCGAGGCGGCGGAAGCCAATGAGAATGTTGAGGCCGTGGTGCTCGATGCCGGCGGCGATGTCTCCCGCCAGATAGCGCAGATGGAGGACCTGATTCAGCAGCAAGTGGATGCGATCATCATCTGGCCCACCAATGGCAAGGCCGTGATCCCTGCCGTGCGGAAGGCACAGCAGGCCGGCATTCCCGTCATTGTCACCAATTCGAACATCGCCGAGGAAGGGCACGAATTCGTCAAGTCCTTTTCGGGGCCGGACAATATCACGCAGGGGTCACGCTCAGCAGAGATCATGTGTGACAAGTTCAAGGAAATGGGCATCGAAACGGAAGCCCGTGTCGTCCAGATCTCCGGTCAGCCAGGCTATACCACCGCCATCGAGCGGGCCAAGGGCTTTGAAGACCGGCTGCCCGAAGTGTGCCCGGATGTGAGCCTGGTCGAAAGCCAGCCCGGTGACTGGAACCGCGAGAAGTCGCAGAAGGTAATGGAAGCCTTTCTCGTCAAATATGACGATATTGATGGCGTCTATTCGGGCGACGACAACATGGGCGTCGGCGCATTGAACGCGGCAAAGGCGGCCGGACGCGAAGGCATCGTCTTTGTCGGAGCCACCAATTTCGCAGTCGGCTATGAGGCCATGGAGCGCGGCGAATACTGGGGCTCGATTTACCAGTCGCCGGTCGATGACGCCAAGGCGGCGCTGAAGACCGCAATTGATGTCCTCAATGGCGAGGATCTTCCGTTCCTCAACTATTTCGATACGCCGAAGATCACTCAGGACAACATGAGCGACTTCACCAAGCCGGTCTTCTGAGGTCCTGCCCTTGGGCACAGGGCAGGTCGCCCTGTGCCTGATCTTCATGCATATTCGGGAGGGGAAGCATGGCTGGTGTTTCCAACGGGCGCCTGAGCGGCCGGTCATGTATCGTGACTGGCGCAGCTCAGGGAATTGGTCGCGCAATTGGCGAAGCGCTGCTGGACGAGGGCGCCGATGTCTGCTTTGCGGACATCAACGGCAAGATGGCGGAGAGTGTGAGCGACGCCAACCATGAGCGTGCGGCCCGGCGCGGCGGCAAAGTAACGTGGGCCGAGGTTGATGTGAGCGAGCGTGTGCAGGTGCGCGCGATGATTGCCAAGGCGGTGGATGTCTTTGGAAAGCTCGATGTCAAATTCAACAATGCCGGCATAAACAAGCCCATGAACTTTCTAGATGTGACCGAAGAAAACTGGCGGTCGATCATGGAGGTGAACGGCCTGGGTGTCTTGATAGGCATGCAGGAAGCCGCCAAGCAGATGATGTCTCAGGGCGGAGGCGGCAAGATCATCAACACGGCGTCGATCGCCAGTCGCCAGGGATTTGATAACGTTGCGCCCTACTGCGCGTCGAAATGGGCCGTGGTTTCGCTGACGCAGTCCGGGGCCCGCGATCTGGCCAAGCACAACATCACTGTAACGGGTTTTGGCCCTGGAGTGGTGGCCACGGAAATGTGGCGCCAGCTCGACCGGGACCTGATGGAAATCGGCGCTTCCGAGCGTGAAGGGCAGGCGATCGAGGAGTTTTCTGCCGACATCCTGCGCGGACGCGTAGCCACGCCGGCCGATATCACCGGCACGACGACGTTTCTGGCGTCGAAGGATAGCGATTACATGACGGGACAGATCGTCATGATTGACGGAGGCATGACGCTGGTCTGAAATCCGGATCGGGCGTTGGGAGGAACTAAAGGATGGCGGACGAACGGCTGAACGCAATCGGCAAGCTCCTGGCGCGCCAGGGGATTCTCATTGCATTCGTGATCTTCATGATCGGCTTTGCACTTCTCAACGACCGTTTTCTTGCGGTCGACAACGTGCTCGGCGTGATCCGGTCCTCGGCGATCCTGGGGGTTATGGCGCTCGGTGTGACCTTTGTCGTCATCAGCGGGAACCTGGATCTTTCGGTTGGCTCGATGATGTCGTTCTCGACCATCGTTGTGCTGGATCTGCATGACAAGATCGGACCCGAACTGGCCATTCCGGCCATGTTCGCCATGACCATGGCGCTTGGCGGGTTCATTGGCGTGCTCGTGGGCTATTTCAAACTCAATTCCTTGATCGTCACGCTTGGCATGTTGTCGGCGATCCATGGACTTACCTTGACCTATTCCGGCGGCAAAAACATGGATATCGCCGACAAGGAAGGCACCTGGTTCAGTGTCATCGGCCAAGGCTCCATTGCCGGCGTGCCGGTCCCGATCGTCATATTTCTCGGTTTGGCGTGCCTGCTTGCCATCCTGCTCGCCAAAACACCGTTCGGCCGGAAGGTCTATGCCGTGGGGGGCAATGGCGTGGCTGCGACATTCTCCGGCATTCGCCGTCCGCGGGTGGTGCTGATGACCTATCTCATTTCGTCGTTTTGCGTGGCGATGGCTGGTTTGCTTCAAGCCAGCAGGTCAATGGGCAGCCAGAACACGGTTGGGCAAGGGCTGGAACTGGAAGTTCTTGCCGCGATCATCCTGGGCGGAGCGTCCCTGCTGGGTGGTTCGGGAACCGTCTTTAAGACCCTGATCGGGGTTCTTATCCTCGGGTTCATCCAGAACGGGCTGCTCCTCGTCGGGCTGGAATTCTATGTCCAGTATGTCGTGACCTGGCTGATCATCATCCTTGCCGTCTGGCTCGACATTGCAGCCAAGCGTGGCCGCCTTTTGTCACCGATCGCGTGAGGGGGCTGATATGACCATGTCCAACCGCACCAAGCTGATCAAACGTGGCGCCATCTGGGGCTTCATTGTACTCGAGCTCGTCTTCTTCTCGGTGGCGGGGCAGTTCATGTCGCTGTCCCAGACCCAGTTCATGGATCTCGACAACATGCTGCTGCTTCTCAAGCAGTCGGCTCCCATCGGCATCATCGCGCTGGGCATGACCGTGATCATGATCAACGGCAATATTGACCTGTCGGTCGGCGCCATCTTTGCCCTCTGCGCCATCGTGATGCTGGATTCCCAGACCTGGCCGATCTTTGCCGGCCTGGGTGAACTGGGCGTAATTCCCTTCGCGTGGGGGATGGCCTTGCTCACAGGCATGGCGCTCGGCGCGATCAATGGGCTGATCGTCTGGAAAACCGGTGTCGACGCCTTCATCGTCACCCTGGGGGCGATGCTGGGATATCGCGGACTTGTCTTCATGTACAATGGAGAGCAGCCGACCTTCCTGCTCAACTGGACGCTGGTCGACATGACGGAATCCGGTTTTCTCGGCCTCGAGTTTCCGGCCATCGTCTTCATCGTGCTGACCATCCTCATCTGGCTGCTGATGACCAAGACTGTGCATGGACGCAACGCCTATGCAGTCGGCGACAACAGGGAGGCCGCAGTCAATGCCGGAATCCGGGTTGGGCCGCACATGCTCTGGAACTTCATCCTGATCGGCTTTCTGACCGCCCTTTCGAGCGTTGTCTTCTATTCGGCCAGCGGTTCGGTGAATCCGAATGATGGCGAGCTCTATGAGCTGTGGGCGATCACTGCGGTTGTTCTTGGCGGCACCAAGCTCACCGGCGGCAGCGGTTCGGTCATCAACACATTCGGCGGCGTGATCGCCATTCAATTGCTGCGCAAGGGGCTTGGGCACATTGGCGCCGACACAGAGACAGTCAATCTGGTCATCGGCCTGATCCTGATTGCGGTGCTGTTTCTTGATCGTCAGCTCAATATCAAGGGCAAGGGAGAGCTCAGAACATGAGGACGCAATCACCAGCCCTCCGGCTCGAGGACATCGTCAAGACCTTTCCCGGCGTTCGGGCGCTGGATGGGGTGAGTTTCGAAGTGCTGCCTGGAGAGGTCCATGCCCTGCTGGGTGAGAACGGCGCCGGCAAGTCGACGCTGATGAAGGTTCTCGCCGGCATGCATCAGCCAGATGAGGGGCGGATCTATATCGGCGGCCGGGAGGTCACCATGAAAACACCGCTTGAGGCAAAGGCCGAGGGTGTGGTGCTGATTCACCAGGAACTCAGCCTGGCAGAAGAGATGTCGGCTGCCGAAAACATCTATCTGGGGGAGTTGCCGCGCAAGAGGTTCGGACTCGTCGACAGGCAGACCTTGCTGGCCAAGGCAGGCGCCATTCTGGAGCGGCTGAAGTGTGGGTTCGGTCCCGAGGTCATTGTGGGCGACCTGTCGATCGCCAACAAGCAGATGGTCGAAATCGCCCGGGCCTTGACGGTGGATGCCAAGACCGTGGTCTTTGATGAACCCACAGCTTCGCTCACCGACTCGGAGAAAGTGGTCCTGTTTGACATCATTCGCGACCTGAAGGGTCGCGGCGTCGGGATTGTCTACATTTCACACCGCATGGAGGAAATATTCACGATCTCGGACCGGATCAGCGTGCTGCGCGACGGCAGCCATCGCGGCACGTTGATAACCGCCGACACCAATGAGGACGAGGTGACACAGCTGATGATCGGCCGCAGCCTCGACCTCACGAGGAACCACGAGCCGGCAAATCTCGGAGCCATCGCTCTTGAGGTCAAGGCGCTGTGCTGCGGTTCACTTTTCCACGATGTCAGTTTCAAGGTCCATTCAGGCGAGGTGGTCGGCTTCTATGGCCTGGTCGGGGCGGGGCGGACCGAAATCGCCGAAACCCTGTTCGGGCTTCGCACGCCAAGCAGTGGCGCGATGTATCTCGAGGGCAAGGAAGTGACGATATCGTCCCCGGTGTCGGCGATCGAGAACGGCATCTCGCTGGTTCCGGAAAACCGCAAAGAACAGGGGCTGGTGCTGGGAATGAACTGCCGCGACAACATCACCTTGCCGCAGGTGAGTGACCTGACGGCGGGCCCCTTCGTCTCCGACGGCGCGGAAATTGCGATTTTCGATCACTATAGGGACAAGCTTGAGATCAAGACGCCCAATTGGCGTCAGCTCGTCGGCAATCTCTCTGGCGGCAACCAGCAGAAGATCGTCATCGGCAAGTGGCTGTCGATGCATCCGAAGGTGCTGATTGTCGATGAACCGACGCGCGGCATTGACGTGGGCTCGAAGTCCGAGATCCACAAGCTGATCCGGGACCTGGCCAGGCAAGGCTATGCAGTGATCGTGATTTCGTCGGAGATGCCGGAAGTGATGCATGTTTCCGACCGGATCATCGCGATGTACCAGGGCCGGATCATGCGCGAGTTCACATCGGAAGAAGTTACCGAAGACAATCTTGTACAGGCGATATCCGGGATCGTTGCAAACGGCGACAGGGCTGCGTGACATGAAGCTGGGCTTTGCCGGTCTGGGGCGGATGGGCAGCCGCATGGCGGCAAACTGCGTGCGTGCCGGATATGAAGTAATGGTCTGGAACCGCAGCCCCGGACCCGTCGAGACATTTGTGCAAGCGCATGGCGCCAAGGTTGCCCCCGGCCCGGGAAACCTCGCTGCGGCAAACGACTTGGTTGTCACGGTGCTCGCCAATGACGAGGCCGCCAGGGCAGTCTATCTCGGACCGGAGGGTTTGATCGAGGTCCCGGGCGCCAATTTGCTGGTCGAGATGGGCACCATGAGCCCGGATCTGGTCCGGGAGCTTGCCGGAGCCGCCGCCCGCGCCGGCAAGAGCTTTGTCGATGCACCGGTTTCAGGTTCGACCCAGGCTGCCCAGGATGCGCAGTTGCTGATCATGGCGGGGTGCGAAGGCGGAGCTTATCCGCCTCTTGCCGAGGTGTTCGACGCCATGGGCCGCAAGACGATCTGGCTCGGCTCCGCCGGGGCCGGCGCGGTAATGAAGCTGGCGGTCAACATGCTCATTCACGGATTGAACCAGACTGTGTGCGAGGCGCTGACCCTGGTCGGCCGGGCGGGAATTTCCGAGCGCGATGCGTTCGATGTGTTTGAAAACTCGGCGGCAGCAGCTCCGATGCTGAGCTACCGGCGCGCGCTCTATCTCGATGAAGCGGGGCAGGACGTGTCGTTCACGATCGATCTTGCGCACAAGGATGTGAAACTGGCGCTGGCGCTGGCGGATGATCTGGGCGTCGGTCTGCCCCAGACACAGACCACGCTGGGTGTGCTTGAGCACGCCCGGTCCGCCGGCTTCGGTCCGCGCGACATGGCTTCCATTCTTGCATACATGAAAGGACACAAACGATGAAGGCGGCACTGTTTGTCGGCGGCTGGGAAGGGCACGCGCCGACCAGTTTTGGCGATTGGTGCGAGGCATTGCTGAAGCAGCAGGGCTTCGAGGTCGAAATCCATGACACGCTTGCGCCGCTGGCGAACCCTGCTGGCATGGCCGATGTCGATCTCATCGTCCCGATCTGGTCCAGCGCGCGATCCTCCCACCAGGACGAGTTCGGCAACATCACCCGCGAGGAGGAACTTGGCTTGCTCAAGTTGGTCGCCGATGGATGCGGGATTGCGGGGTGGCATGGCCACATGGGCGACGCCTTCCGTGACCATCCGAGCTATCACTTCCTGATTGGCGGACAGTTTGTCGCCCACCCGCCGGGCTGGCCGGACAATCCCGTTCCGTCGGATGACTTTGTCGATTACGATGTCACGATCACCCGGCCCGACGATCCGATCGTCCGCGGCATCAAGAGCTTCAGGCTGCATTCCGAGCAATATTACATGCTGGTCGATCCCTCCAACGAGGTGCTGGCGACAACCACGTTTTCCGGCGAGCACCTGTGGTGGATCGAGGGGACCGTCATCCCGGTTGTCTGGAAGCGCCGCTGGGACAAGGGGAGGATCTTCTACTGCTCCATCGGCCACACGCTTGACGATCTCAAGGTTCCGCAGGTGACGGAGATCATCCGTCGCGGCATGATCTGGGCGGCAAGGAGAGCTCAAGAACGGGGTGCGTCAGCCCCGGGCTCGTAGAAGTCGCAGATCTTCTGCCGGCCTGCGAGCCACCGTCCTGCTTGTCGACGCCAAGTATCAAAGGTGGCGTCGTGTCCGAGATGGCGCGCCGCATGCGGCGCCCTGTTCGGATCGACAAGCGCTTCACGGCCGATGGCGACCAGATCCGCCCGGCCCTCAGCCAGGATGGCCTCGGCCTGCTGGGTATGCGTGATCAGCCCCACGGCCAAGGCCTGCCTCTCCGCTTCCCTGCGAACCCGCTCGGCATAGACCACTTGAAATCCCGCCGGCGCTGGCGGCCGCAGTTCCGGCGATGCAACTCGACGAGCCATCCATCACGTCGCGCCGACGGGTTTGATTTGGCCCGCCAGGACAACGGACTCATCGAAGGTGTTGCCGGCGGTAATCGATCACGACATGACGCGGCTGCACTCCGGTTCCTTATCATAAGGAGCTCGCAACCGATCATTCCACGGGGGCGCCGAGATCCAGGCAAGGGGGCGGTGCTGCCGCAGGAGCCACCGGCGCCGAACATCGGGTTGAATTCATGGCCAGATTCCGCTGAAATCCTGCTGTTTCGCGGCTTCTTTCCCGATTGGACAAAAAAATGTCAGTTATGTGAAAAAGGCTGTTGACTCATTGGGAGGGTGGGACCTATAACCCGCTCACACAACGAGGGCGGCGCGCCGCTGGCGCCAAGAAGTTCGCCCTTGTGTTATCCAA
>Ga0008835_100425_pt1 | contig 41413 bp, 46 predicted proteins | sample HotLakConsoUCCRE_FD_62215 | JGI IMG/M metagenome (GOLD analysis project Ga0008835, IMG submission 62215) | Hypersaline microbial mat communities from Hot Lake, Washington, USA - Hot Lake Consortium UCC-RE (Hybrid Assembly) ... | reverse complement strand
TTAGAAAATGTCAATCAGGGCTTTTTAGGGGTTAGAAAATGTCAATCAGGGCTTTTTGGGAAAATGTGCAAGTTGGCGCTTGAGCCAATGCCAGCTCACAAGGGCTCGTTGAATTATCGGTATTTATTGTCCGCTAAAAAGGAGAAATTATCTGTTTATGAAAGTATCTTTGTGGGAGGATAGCTCAATGGTAGAGCACTGGTCTCCAAAGCCAGCGGTTATGGGTTCGAATCCCGTTTCTCTCGAAAATCTATATACTTGTAAAAGGAAGTATTTTTAGTCTAAGCATAAAGAGAAAAAAAATGGCTTTGAAAAAGAGTGAAATGGTGCATAGCCTGAAGAATTTTACTGTCAATTTTGGACCTCAACACCCTGCAGCTCATGGGGTATTGCGATTGGTTCTCGAGTTGGATGGTGAAGCTGTGCTTCGAGCAGATCCACATATTGGGCTTTTGCATAGAGGTACAGAAAAATTGATTGAGTATAAGACATATCTACAAGCTCTTCCATATTTTGATAGGTTGGATTATGTTTCTATGATGTCTCAAGAACATAGTTATGTGTTGGCTGTGGAAAAATTGCTTGGATGCGAGGTACCGGAAAGGGCACAGTATATTCGAGTAATTTTCCTAGAGATTACTCGTCTTCTAAATCATCTATTGGCTGTAAGTTGTCATGCCCTGGATGTAGGAGCAATGACTGCATATTTTTGGGGCTTTGAGGAGCGAGAGAAATTGATGGAATTTTACGAGAGAGTTTCTGGAGCTCGTATGCATGCAGCATATTTCCGTCCAGGTGGTGTGGCTCAGGATCTACCTTTGGGACTTTTGGATGATATTTATGCGTTTTGTGAACAATTCCGTACTCGTTTGGACGAAATCGAAGAACTTCTTACAGGAAATCGTATTTGGAAACAGCGTCTAGTGGATATTGGTGTTGTAACTCTGCCAGAAGCTTTGCAATGGGGTTTCAGTGGTGTAATGCTTCGTGGAAGTGGGCTTCCTTGGGATTTGAGAAAAAATCAACCTTATGAGGTATATGAAAAACTATCTTTTGAGGTAGCTGTAGGAACTAATGGTGATTGTTATGATCGTTATTTGATTCGTATGGAGGAAATGCGACAATCTTTGAAAATCATTGTAGAAGCTATGAATAAGATGCCGGAAGGGGCTATTAAGGTAGTAGATAATAAGATTAGTCTTCCTCCTCGACGAGAAATGAAAAATTCGATGGAAGCTTTGATCCACCACTTTAAGCTTTGTACTGAAGGGTTTACTGTTCCAGCTGGAGAAACTTATGTAGCTACAGAGGCGCCGAAAGGTGAGTTTGGGGTTTATTTGGTTTCTGATGGTACAAATCAACCTTATCGTGTGAAAATTAAAAGTCCAGGATTGGCTCATTTGGCTTCTTTGGATTCGATGGCTAAAGGACATTTGATTGCAGATGTGGTAACAATTATTGGAACACAAGATATTGTCTTCGGTGAAGTAGACCGTTGATAAGAAAAAACTCCCTTTTGTGGGAGTTTTGCGGGTATGGTGTAGTGGTAACACTCCAGCCTTCCAAGCTGGCTTCGAGGGTTCGACTCCCTCTACCCGTTTCGTCTAAAAAAAAAAGCATCGGACGAATTCCTAGGTATAAAATATGAAAGGGACGCGAAAGAGTGCGAAAAGCAGTCGCTCGAACCATTGGAACTAAGGCTTCGATGAAAAGCGGGTGCTCTCCCAAGAGAAAACTCCTCGAAAAACAACCCCGTGAAGTGAAACATCTCAGTAGCGGGAGGAAAAGAAATCAACCGAGAGGCTGTGACTAGTGGCGAACGAAAGCGGCTTTGGCCAAGTAGATAATCAGCCTTTCCGGGCTCTCCGTAAAATTGCCATAGAAGGTATCCAAGTCCTTTAATCGGCGGAGACCAGAAGGGTTGAGCTACTGATGAGTAGAGAGGGAGACGAGAAATCCTTCTTGAATATGGGGGGACCATCCTCCAAGCCTACATATATTTTATAACCGATAGTGAAAAGTACCGTGAGGGAAAGGAAAAAACGACATTGAAATCCGAATGCTGACAAACAGTTGGAGCCTACGGGTGACAGCGTACCTTTTGTATAATGGGCCAGCAACTTCAATAAGATTGGCTATGCTTAAGCCTGTATAGGTGTAGGCGGAGGGAAACCGTATTTGAAAAACTATGGTCAATTTGTTGAGACCCGAAACCAGCTGAGCTAGCCATGGCCAGGTTGAAGCTTGTCTAAAAAACAATGTGGAGGACCGAACCCGTGTCTGTGGAAAAAGACTGGGATGAGCTGTGGTTAGGAGTGAAAGGCTAATCAAAGTTGGTGATAGCTGGTTTTCCGCGAAATCTATTTGGGTAGAGCGTACGTACTTTCAGTGGGGTAGAGCACTCTTCAAGGGAGGGGGATTCATCTTCTACCGACTTTAAAGAAACTCCGAATACGCTGAAGGCTCTCCTATGGGAGAGGAGTATAGGCAGACTATGGGCGCTAAGGTCCATAGTCAAGAGGGAAACAGCCCAGATTGGAAGCTAAGGTCCTTAAATTTCTTCTAAGTGCAAAAAGAAGTCCCGAGATGAAGACAATGATCTGGTAGGCTTGGAAGCAGCCACCCATGAAGAGAGCGTAATAGCTCATAGAACTAGTCTCTGGGCGCTGAAGATGTACGGGTCTAAAGAAGAATACCGAAGCTCCAACTTTTCTCATAAGAGAAAAGGGTAGCGGAACGCTCTGTAATCCTAAGAAGAGAAGTTGTAAGATTTCTTGGAGGAATCAGAGGTGAAAATGCTGGCATGAGTAACGATAAAGTTTGTTTTAAAATCAAACTCGCCGTAAGCCCAAGGAAGTTCCCTAACAAGTCCAATGTTCGACAGGAAGGGGTAAGGCGGTCCCTAAGTGAATGGCGAAAGCCCTTAGCGATGGGTAGAAGGTAAAATTCCTTCTCTATGGATCCAGGACGGTTAGTTTCGACTGACCCAAGAAAAGTGGATTCAACAGAAACCGTAACCGAAACCGACACAGGTGGGCGGGCATAAATGTGCTCAGGCGCGTGGGAGAACTGTCTTTAAGGAACTCGGCAAAATTACCCCGTAACTTCGGGAGAAGGGGGGCCTTCGGGCCGCAGAGAATTGGGAAAAGCAACTGCTTAATAAAAGCACAAGTCTCTGCAAACTCGTAAGAGGATGTATAGGGGCTGACACCTGCCCGGTGCTGTAAGGTGAACTGATGAGAGGTTTACGCCTCCAAAAAAAGCCCCAGTAAACGGCGGCGGTAACTCTGACCGTTCAAGAGCTACAAGGGCGGTCATAAAATTAAGCTATATGCTGGAAGGTTTGTTTTTCCGATTAGATTATAGATGGGAAAAAGTTCTTTTCTTACAGAGTATGTGAAAATATGAAAGATAAAATTAATCAGCAGGAAAGGCTAGTAAAGAAATCCAAACCTTCTATTACGAAAGAAGAGAAGTATTTTTTGGGAGGGCTTTTTGAGGGGGATGGGTCTTTTTATGTAATTTTGAAGAGAAAAGAATCTTCCAAATTTAAGCTTTATATCGATCCCGGAATTGCTATCTACCAACATCAACAAGGTTATATTCTTTTGGAAAGGGCTTCTCTACTATTTAATTGTGGTAAAATTGAGCAAAAACCGGATTCGGATAATGTTTATCAATTTGTGATTGCTAATCGGAGATCTTTGATGGAGAAGGTGATTCCTTTTTATAAAAAGTATGTTTATCCTTTTAGTGCAAAAAAAGAATCCTTTAATGTTTTTCTAGAAATTGTAGAAGGTTTGGAAAGAAAGGATCATCACAATCTGGAAGGTATGAAAGAGCTTGTCCGTAAGGTTTATCTTATGGATACTTTCACTAAAGGTAAAAGTAAAAGAAGAGCTCGATCTTTGGAAGAATGTATGAGTTTGCTAGAATCCTCAGAGACTAAACGCTTAACGCTTTCGAGTAGAGATGCTAAAATCTAAAAAAGGCGATGATATAGTCCGACACCCATGGTAACATGGGAATATTCTTTGATATAGAATATTTAACAGCCTAAGGTAGCAAAACCCATTGCCATCTAATTAGTGGCGCGCATGAATGGTGTAATGACTTTTCCACTGTCTCGAAGACAGACCCAGTGAAATTGAATTCTCCGTGAAGATGCGGAGTACTCGCAGCTAGACGGGAAGACCCTAGCACCTTTACTACACCTTTAGATTGTACGACTTTTTTCCTTGTGCAGGATAAATGGGAGCCGTGAGAAAGGTTCGCCTTTCTTGAGTCAGAAAGCGCCAGCTTTTGTTGATAGGCGTCGGTGAGATACCATTCTTGGAATCAAGTTTTGCTTACCCAAAAGGGGACAGTCTATGGCTGGTAGTTTTCTTGGGGCGAGAGCCTTCTAAAGAGTAACGAAGGCGTACAAAGGCGGATACGGTGCTGTAAATTACGGCATTAGAAGTGTAATGGCAAAAATCCGCTTGACTGCAAGGATGGCAGTCCGAGCAGGGGTCGGTTCAACCGGCCGGTCATAGTGATCCGGTGATCCTTTATGGAAAGGTCATCGCTCATCGGATAAAAGGTACGCTAGGGATAACAGGCTGATACCTCTTTAGAGTCCCTATCGATGGAGGTGTTTGGCACCTCGATGTCGACTGTGCACATCCTGGGGGTGAAGAAGCTCCCAAGGGTTCGACTGTTCGTCGATTAAAGTGCAACCTGAGTTGGGTTTAGAACGTAGAACACTGCGTTGTGTATTTGTAAAAGTACATGAAGTATTCACTTATATCGGTGAAGCCTTCTTCTGGAGCTTTGAACCCAAGCTTTTTAACAGAATGGTAATACCGAGGGAAGATTTTAATGGTAGTGAGAAAATTTTGCGGAGAAAAAACTCTTTTTAAAAAATTGTCAGCAGAAGAAAAAGCTTATCTAGCCGGTTTTCTGGATGGAGATGGTTCGATTATTCTTCAAATTGTAAAGGATCCTCAAAGTCTTTATGGTTTTCGTCCCCGAATTTCGGTTTCATTCTTTCAGAAAAAATGCCGTCATTGGTTTATAATTTGGTTGAAGAAACATTTGGGAAATTTGGGCTATCTTCGAAATCGTAAGGATGGGATTAGTGAATATACGATTTCAGGAGCAAGACCTGTAGCTGAGCTTTTGATTCTTCTTCTTCCTTATTTGCGGATGAAAAAGAATCTTGCAAAATTGGCTCTTTCAATTATTGAAAGGAATCAACAAGTACAAAACTGGGACGACTTTCTCGAGGTATGTAAATTGATAGACAAAGCCGTTCAACACACTGATTCTAAAAAACGTGTAATCACGTCTAAACTAGTTGAAGAATCCTTGAAATCACCTGTAGAGACTTTGTTAGAGGATTTCTTCTAAAAATTTTTAGGAGAAATAAGAAACAGGGTAACTTTAAAAACCTAAAAGTTACAATACGTGAACCCCTTTTTAAGGATTTGAACTTCAAAAGGGTGAAGATATAGTCCATACCTTTACGAAAGTAAGGGAGTCATATGCGTGAGACAGTTTGGTCCCTATCTACTGTGAGCGAAGAAAAATTGAAGGAAGATGGCCCTAGTACGAGAGGACCGGGTTGTTTGAATCCCTGGTCTATCTGTTGTTCGAAAACATGGAGAGCAGCGCAGATTAGCTATATTCGAACGGGAGAATCGCTGAAAGCATCTAAGTGAGAAACCCATCCTGAGATAAATTTTTCTAAAAATGTAGAAGACTACTACATGATAGGTTTTGAGTGGGAGCTCAAAAATACTAAATTTTAAGATAAGAGGCTTCTTCGGAAGCCTTCAGTTGTAAAAGTTTTTCACTTTGTGAGGAAATAGGCTGAATAGGCTAAGCAGCTAAATTTGCTATCGAATCATCGGATAAAAAGTTTGAACTTTTTTCCATCAAAGAGCTATGAGTTTGATCCTGGCTCAGAACGAACGCTAGTGGCCAGCTTAACACATGCAAGTCTTACGAACTTTTTGAGTTCGTGGCGAACGGGTGAGTAATATCTAGGAACCTGCCCAAAGGTGAGGGATAAAGATCTAAGTAAGCTTCGGTTTATATGATCGAATAGCTCATACAGAAAGCCTTCGGGTGCCTTTGGATGGGCCTGGAGAAGATTAGGTAGTTGGTAAGGTAAAGGCTTACCAAGCCGATGATCTTTAGCGGGTTTGGAAGAATGATCCGCCACACTGGAACTGAGACACGGTCCAGACTCCATTTGGAGGCAGCAGTGAGGAATATTGGACAATCGACGAAAGTCGGATCCAGCGAGGTCACATGGGTGATCCCAAAGGAAGGCGTAAGTGCTGTAAAACCCTTACTCCTGGGAAGAGAATGACGGTACCAGGAGGGATAGTCCAGACTAAAGTTGTGCCAGCAGTCGCGGTAAGACAACTTGGACAGGCGTTGTTCGGAATGATTAGGCTTAAAGGGTCCGTAGGTGGTGAAACAGGTGAAGAGTTCAAGACCATCCGATAGGGAGGGAAAGGCTTTTCAAACCGTTTGACTAGAGTTTAAAAGGGGAAAGTGGAATTACCGGTGTACGGGTGATATCGGAGGATCCCGGTAGGAACTCCAGAGGCGAAGGCGGCTTTCTGGTTTAAACTGACACTGAGGGACGAAAGCTTAGGGAGAGAACGGGATTAGAGACCCCGGTATTCTAGGCTGTAAACGATGTGTGTTATCTTTCTGTAGTACTTTTAGGAGTCTGGGGGAAGAAAAGCGAAAGCGTTAAACACACCGCCTGGGGAGTACGGTCGCAAGGCTGAAACTCAAAGGAATTGACGGGAATTCAAACAAGCGGTGGAGGATGTGAGTTAATTCGATTCTACGCGAAAAACCTTACCAGCTCTAGACTAACAAAAATGGTAACTCTCCGAGAGGAGTACGTGGCCTGGTTGTTTGCAGGTGTTGCATGGTTGCCGTCAGCTCATGCTGTGAGGTCTTTGGTTAAGTCCTTTAATGAGCGCAACCCTTATCCGATGTTGCTAGCTTTCTTTGGAAAGAGGACTCTTCGGAAACTGCCCGGGATAACTGGGAGGAAGGTGGGGATGACGTCAAATCTTCATGGCCCTTATGAGCTGGGCTGTACACGTCCTACAATGGCAAGGACAACGAGAAGCAATGGAGGGATCCGGAGCAAATCTTCAAACCTTGTCGTCTTCGGATTGAAGACTGCAACTCGTCTTCATGAAGGTGGAATCGCTAGTAATCGCGGATCAGCATGCCGCGGTGAATATGTTCCTGAATTTTGTACATACTGCCCATCACGTTGGGAAAGTTCTTTAGACTCGAAGACTTGTTCTAACCTTCATAACCGAAAGGGAAGTGGATGAACATTTTGAGAGATTAGAGGATAATCGCAATGAAGTTGTAACAAGGTAGCCGTAGGGGAACCTGCGGCTGAAAGAAAACCTACAAGGGTAAAAAAATAACAAAGAAAAAACTCTTTGACATTTTCCTTTTTAAAAGAAGTAAGTATCACTGCATCCCATACCGAACTGCTTTGTTAAGCTTGCTGTCTGCTGGAGATACTGGTAGAAACTGGGAAATACAGTAGTTTGTGAGAAATTGTCAAAGGGAATTTTCAGGAAAGGTGGCCGAGAGGTCGAAGGCGGTTGTTTGCTAGGCAACTGTATCTAAAAAAGATACCGAGGGTTCGAATCCCTTCCTTTCCGAATTCTTTAGATTATCAGTCATTAGGCTCGACCCTTCTTTGTACGACAGTTCGTATGAGGCAAATCTTTTAGACAGTAAGATTTCGAGGCCCTTGGGGTGTGGCCAAATGGTAAGGCGGTAGCTTTTGGTGCTAATGATTGTAGGTTCGAGTCCTTCCATCCCAGTTGGCGGATGTGGTGCAGTCGGTTAGCACACTTGTCTGTGGATCAAGAGGTCACGGGTTCGATCCCCGTCATTCGCCTTCCTTGAAAAAGAAGATTTCCCTAAAAAATCTCTTTTTATTTTATCTGAGAATTTTCGAAGCTAAAAATCTTTGGGGATTTTTTTTAGAGGGAAATAGTTATTAATATAAAAGATGGAATTTGGCAGCCATTTGAATTTGCTTACAAGTGTGGTCTTTCTTCCTTTTTTGGGCGGAGCCCTTCTGCTTTTTTTGCCAGTTCATCTTTTGGAACGAAAAAAAGGGGAAATGTTGATCCGCTGGTTTGCTTTGGCAGTATCTCTTCTCACTTTCTTCCTTTCCATTTTCCTTTGGTTGGGTTTTGATTCGAGCTCAGGAAAGTTTCAATATGTTGAGCGCTTCCAATGGATTCCTGGCTCAAACTTTTCTGTAAGTTTTGGGATTGATGGGATTTCACTTTTCTTTGTTCTTTTGACAACCCTTTTGATCCCCCTTTGTCTTTTGGCCTCTTGGGAGGTACCTGGGGCTGGTAGAAGAATTCGGGAATATTTTGCTTCCTTTTTGATTATGGAAGGTATGATTCTGGTGGTCTTCACTGTTTTGGACTTGATTGTTTTCTATATCTTCTTCGAATCTGTGTTGATCCCGATGTTTTTGATTATTGGGATCTGGGGGTCTCGTGAGCGGCGAGTACGTGCTGCATATTTCTTCTTCCTCTATACTCTTTTGGGTTCTGTGCTTATGCTTTTGGCATTGCTTCTAATTTATTTCCAAATGGGAACAACAGATTATGAAGTTCTTTTGTCAAATCCTCTGGAAGAAAAGAAACAGTATTTGCTTTGGTTGGCGTTTTTTGCTTCCTTTGCTGTAAAAGTTCCCATGATTCCAGTCCATATTTGGCTACCAGAAGCACACGTGGAAGCTCCCACAGCAGGTTCTGTAATTTTGGCGGGAATTCTTTTGAAATTGGGAACCTATGGACTGATTAGGTTTTCACTTCCCCTCTTTCCTGTTGCAAGTATTTATTTTACTCCTCTTGTTTATGCTATGGCAATTGTAGCTGTGATTTATACATCTCTCACAGCTATTCGACAGTCGGATATGAAACGGATTATTGCTTACGCTTCTGTAGCTCACATGAATTTGACTTTGGTCGGTCTTTTCAGTCTGACAGCTGCTGGCGTGGAAGGTTCCATTTTGCAGATGCTTTCCCACGGTCTTGTTTCAGGAGCCCTTTTCCTTTGTGTAGGTGTTCTATATGATCGTCACCATAGTAGGATGGTAAAGTATTATAGTGGTATGGCTCATACTATGCCTCTTTATGTAACTATTTTCCTTTTCTTTACTATGGCTAACATTGCCTTGCCTGGAACTTCTAGTTTCGTAGGTGAGTTCATGATTCTTCTAGGAACATTCCAAACAAATACTTTTGCTGCCTTTTTCTCAGCTACTGGAATGGTACTGGGGGGTGCTTATTCTCTTTGGCTTTTTAATCGAGTAGCTTATGGTAACTTGAAAAGCCAATACATCGGTTTTTCTAAGGATTTGTCTCGACGGGAATTTATGACTTTCCTTCCTTTGGTAGTACTTACTTTGATTATGGGAATTTACCCAGAAATCTTCTTGGATCCTCTTCATGTTTCTTGTGCAAATCTAAGTGAGCATCTAAAGGTTCTCGGAGAGGTATAAAAATAAACCTTAAAAATCTAAAGAAGAAAAAGATAAAGATTTTTGAAGAATGACAAAACTTTTTGTAAACGATATCCCTGTAGAAGTTCATCCAGGTACAACCCTACTACAGGCTTGTGAAAAGGTGGGGGTAGAAATCCCACGTTTTTGTTATCATGAGCGGCTTTTGATTGCAGGGAACTGTCGTATGTGTCTTGTAGAAGTAGCAGGTTCACCAAAACCTGTGGTCTCCTGTGCAATGCCTGCAGGTGCAAATATGAAGGTTTATACAGATTCACCTTTGGTTAAAAAAGCTAGAGAATCTGTATTGGAATTCCTTCTGATTAATCATCCTTTGGATTGTCCTATTTGTGATCAAGGGGGGGAATGTGATCTTCAAGACCAAGCAATGATTTTCGGTTCAGACCGGTCACGCTTTTATGAATGGAAGCGTTCTGTGGAGGACAAAAATTTGGGTCCTTTGGTTAAAACAATTATGACTCGTTGTATTCATTGTACACGCTGTGTTCGCTTTAGTTCAGAAGTAGCAGGTGTTGGTAGTTTGGGAACAACCGGTCGAGGGCGTGAAACTGAAATTGGTACCTACGTGGAAAAAGCGCTCAAAACAAGTCTTTCAGGGAATGTGATTGATCTTTGTCCTGTAGGCTTTTTGGTAAAAAAATAAAGCATGTTCTACACCCTTTCGCTAATTTTGAAAATCCTAGGAATCATTCTTCCTCTATTGTTGGCAGTAGCTTTCTTTACAGTAGCTGAACGGAAAATGATGTCTTCCATTCAGAGAAGACGGGGTCCTAATGTGGTGGGACTTTATGGCCTTTTGCAAGCTTTTGCAGACGGTTTGAAGTTGCTTCTGAAAGAAACTATTCTTCCCACAAGTTCTAATGTTGGTATCTTCCTTTTGGCTCCTATTGTCACTTTTAGTTTGAGTTTGATGGCCTGGGCAGTTATTCCTCTTGGAGAGGGTATGGTTTTTGCAGATCTAAATATTGGGCTTCTTTATTTGTTTGCAATTTCTTCTCTGGGAGTTTATGGTATTATTATGGCAGGTTGGTCAAGTAACTCAAAATATGCTTTTTTGGGAGCACTGCGATCTGCGGCTCAAATGGTATCTTATGAAGTTTCCATGGGCTTTACTCTTGTTGCTGTACTTCTCTGTGTAGGTTCTTTGAATCTAACTGAAATTGTTCGAAGTCAGGAGTCGGTTTGGTATTGTATTCCGCTCTTCCCGATGTTTTTGGTTTTCTTTGTATCAGCTTTGGCAGAAACCAATCGCCATCCGTTTGATTTGCCGGAAGCGGAAGCAGAGCTAGTTTCTGGTTATAATGTGGAGTATTCCGCGATGGGCTTTGCTCTCTTCTTCCTCGGAGAGTATAGTAATATGATTTTGATGAGCGGATTCACAGTACTACTGTTTTTGGGGGGTTGGCTAGCTCCATTTTCTTTGCATTTTTTGGATGGAGTTTTGGTATTTGCAGTGAAGACTTTTTTCTTTATGGCTCTCTTTATTTGGGCTCGTGCAGCTTATCCTCGCTACCGTTATGATCAACTTATGCGTCTTGGTTGGAAAGTTTTCTTGCCGATTTCTATGGGTTGGTTGCTGTTGACAGCAGGCCTTTTGATGGGTTTCAACTGGCTTCCTTAAGAGGTTTGGGATTTTTAAAGGAAAAAAGTATTAATAAGCAATGAGTCTTCAACTGACAAGTTTTCTAACAGTTTCCATGGCCCTATTTCTTCTAGGATTGGGAGGAATTATGCTTAATCGTCGAAATATTATTATTATTTTGATGTCCATTGAGCTAATGCTATTGGCTGTGAATCTAAATTTTATTATCTATTCAGTTTTTCTGGATGATCTTTTGGGTCAAATTTTTGCTCTTTTTGTTCTTACTGTAGCTGCTGCAGAATCTGCGATTGGTTTGGCTATTCTTGTAGTTTATTTCCGAGTACGTGGTTCGATCGCTATGGGAACGATTAATTTGATGCAAGGTTAAGAAGCCTTTACGGGCTTTTTCCGGAAAGGCGTATAGCTCAGGGGTTAGAGCGCATGGCCGATAACCATGAGGTCGGTGGTTCAATTCCACCTACGCCTAAAGCTTTGATTATTGTCGTTAAAAAACACTTCTGAGTGGGATTCTCTAGCTTCTCTAAGACAACGTCTTTTGCTTAACAGCTAGAGATTAAAGGGTAGTTAACTCAGTTGGTAGAGTGTTCCGTTTACACCGGAAATGCCAGCGGTTCGAATCCGTTACTACCTAGAATAAAATAAGATTCAAAAATGAAAGAAGAGTCTCGACAACAAGAAAAGACTTTCAGTGGGGAAAACCTTTCCCTGGCTTCCTCTTATCCAGCTTGGCTGGAAAAAGTATTGGCATCTATGGCTTTGAGGATTGTGGAAGGAGACCGGGGAGATCTCACTGTGATCACTGGACGCTCTCATCTTTTGAATCTCTTGCGTTTCCTTCGGGATCACACAAATACTCAATATAAAGTACTTGTGGATATCACTGCTGTGGATTATCCTCAAAGGGAAAAACGCTTTGAAGTGGTTTATTTGTTGTTGAGTGTTCGCTATAGTAGCCGTATTACTGTTAAGCTCTCGGTCGATCCTTTCGAAGGACTTCCAACAGCAACAGATCTCTTCAAATCTGCAAACTGGTTTGAGCGAGAAGTTTGGGATATGTTTGGAGTTTTCTTCCATCAACATCCAGATCTACGTCGACTTCTAACGGATTATGGTTTTGAAGGACATCCTCTTCGGAAGGATTTTCCTTTGACTGGCTATACTGAAGTTCGTTACGATGAGGAAAAAAAACGCGTAGTTTGTGAACCTTTGGAAACAGCACAGGAATTCCGAGCTTTTGATTTCCAAAGTCCATGGGATCAAAAAGTAGATCCAAAACTTCTAGCTCCAAAACTTACAAAATAAAAATAGAAATTTTCAATGACTTCAGATCGATGGACAAAGCAGCCACTTTTGGCTGTTGTAAACAATCACATTGTGGATTACCCAACACCTGTAAATCTTAGTTACTTGTGGGGATTCGGTTCTCTAGCGGGTCTTTGTTTGGTAATTCAAATTGTTACTGGAATCTTTTTGGCAATGCATTACACACCCCATGTGGATCTAGCTTTTGCCAGTGTTGAGCATATTATGCGAGATGTGAATAACGGATGGCTTCTTCGTTACCTACATGCTAATGGAGCAAGTATGTTCTTTATTGTAGTGTTTTTGCACGTTTTCCGTGGTCTTTACTACGGTTCTTATGCTTATCCTCGAGGACATCTTTGGGGTTCAGGAGTTCTTATCCTTCTCCTTATGATGGCAACCGGTTTTATTGGTTATGTTCTACCTTGGGGACAGATGTCTTTCTGGGGAGCAACTGTTATTACTAACTTGATCTCTGCGATTCCTTATGTAGGAGGACCTGTCGTAGAATGGGTTTGGGGTGGTTATTCTGTAGATAATCCAACATTGAACCGTTTCTTTAGTCTACATTATCTACTTCCATTCGTAATTGCTGCCCTAGCGCTTGTGCATTTGGCACTTCTGCATTTGGATGGCTCAAATAATCCTCTTGGTGTGGATACTAGTGGAGATAAGATGCCTTTCTATCCTTACTTCTATGTAAAGGATCTATTTGGTTTCTTGCTTTTGATGGTAATGTTTATGGTATTTGTCTTCTTTTATCCAAATACTTTGGGTCATCCTGACAACTATATCCCAGCAAATCCGATGGTAACCCCTCCACATATTGTACCTGAATGGTATTTCCTACCTTTTTATGCTATTCTGCGTTCAATCCCCCATAAATTGGGAGGTGTGCTTGCTATGGGAGGAGCTATCGTTGGTCTTGCCCTTCTTCCTTATATTAACACATCGGAAGTTCGTTCATCAGCATTCCGACCAATTTACCGAAAATTCTTCTGGCTTTTTGTGGTAGATTGTTTGATTCTTGGATGGGTAGGTCAAAATGTTGTTGAGTATCCTTATGTGGAAATTGGACAAGCCGCTACTGCCTATTACTTCTTCTTCCTATTTGTATTGATTCCTCTACTTGGATGGGTGGAATCTCGACTAATGCGAATGGCTGTATTATAAAAAAAAACTACCTTTTCTGTATTTTCTGTTTTTCCAAACTAAGGGAAAACTTAACAGAAGGGGACTGGCGATATAGTTCAATAGGTAGAACATAAGAATCATAATCTTAGTGCTGTTGGTTCAAGTCCAACTATCGCCTTGGTTCTTGATTAACCTGTAGTAGAGGTTATTCCCTTTTTTGGGAAAAACGGGGTGTGACGCAGTGGTTAGCGTGTCTGCTTTGGGAGCAGGAAGCCGCGTGTTCGAGTCACGCCTCCCCGAAAAAACCATCCGCCATTTTCCTCCGTAAAAAGGCTAAGGAGAAAGTCCTAGCTTGTATCCCAGCTTTCCTTAGGAGATCAAAAAAAGTCTTCGATCTTTCCAATAGATAAGTTAGGGAAAAAGAGCGGAGAAATACATCAAAGCTTTAGAGCTTGACCTACGCTATACTTTAGTAATTCATGGAATATTTTCTCTTTTATCTCTTTTCAACGATTGGCCTTTTGGCGGCAGCAATGGTGATTGCTTCTAGAAATCCAGTACATAGTGTTCTATTTTTGGTTCTGGTCTTTTGTAATGCTACAGGACTTCTTTTGTTGTTGGAAGTGGAATTTATGGCAATGATTTTCCTTGTGGTTTACGTAGGGGCCATTGCTGTACTATTTCTCTTTGTAGTAATGATGCTTGCTCCAAAAGTTCCCGAAGAAAGCTTTTTTGGAAGCAAAGGAAGTTTCTCAACTTTTCTGCCTATGGGGCTTTTGATGGCTTCTGTTTTTGTTACAGAAATTTATTTGGTAGTTTTGGGGGATCGTATTCCTCTTGAAAATTCAAGTATTCTTGGAAAACCTTCCTATACCTCATGGATCCAAATTTATGATGGAGTAGGTTCTTCAACTTCCAATTTGGAAACTTTGGGTCAAGTACTCTATACCTATTACTTCTATTACTTCCTTGTGGCAGGTTTCCTTCTTCTTCTGGCAATGGTAGGGGCAATTGTATTGACTCTCCAAAGTCGTGAACTTTCAGGTAGTTCTCAGGGTATCATTGCTAAACGGCAGCAAGTGTTTGAACAACTATCTCGAACATCTGGAGAAGCAGTTTTTAAAGTGGATCGTTTGAAATCTTAAGCTCTTAATATCATGAAAAACCCTATTCTTCAAAGGGCTCCAAAAAAGATCCGTAAGATGCCGAAAGGTCTATGGAAAATGGTTTCTGTAGATCCTTCAGAAAAAAAACAGCAAACTACAAAAGTACGCTTGGTACAAGATACCCGTAGTAGCCGCTATTGGCGAATGGGGAGAGCTAAGCCTTATATTCGAAAATTGGCAGATCTTCTACCTTCAAAGGAAAAAACGAAATCTGTCGAAGATCGAACAACCTCCACTCTTTTGCAAGAACGGTTTATTAACCACCTAATGCGCCATGGTAAAAAGAATACCGCCCGTAAAATTTATGGGAATTTGGCAAAATATTGCTGGCAAAAGGATCAAGTGGATGTGAAAGATCTTCTAGTAGAAGCCATTGAGAAAGCTTCCCCCCTTGTTATCCTAAAAAGCAAACGCCAAGGGGCTCGGCGAATCCGAGTTCCTTTTCCTCTACGGAAAGAACAGCAAGAATCCATTGGAATCCGTTGGATTCTAGAAGAAGCTCGAAAGGGAAAAGAAAAGAAAGCTTTTCTCTGGAAGCTTTATACTCTTCTTACTGATACTGCTCAAAAGAAAGGGCCTATTATTTCCCGAAGAAACCAATTGATGGAAGAGGCCAAAGCTAATCGGGGGAATGAGCGTCAACGATGGTCTTAAAAGACTTCAAAAATGCCTACACTAAAGCAATTGGAACGTAAAGAGCGCAAGCCAAAAAAGAGAAAAACTGGGAGTCCAGCTCTTGACTCTTCCCCTCAACGTCGGGGGGTTTGTGTGAAAGTTTTTACAATGAATCCTCGGAAGCCGAACTCTGCTCTCCGAAAAGTCTGCCGTGTGCGTTTGAGTAATGGACGACTTGTAACAGCTTTTATTCCTGGAGAAGGCCATAACTTGCAAGAGCACTCGATGGTACTTGTGCGGGGAGGCCGTACTAAAGATTTGCCAGGTGTTCGCTATAAATTGATTCGCGGTACAATGGATCTTCGCGGTTTGCCTGCTAGAAGGAAATCTCGTTCAAAATACGGGAGCCGTAAAAATTAAAAGCCTTTTAGTTTCTGACCTTCAGTCATACCCTTTGCCATAAGTAAGGGCTTCTGTAAGGTTAGGAATTACTGGCTTTTGGGGGAGTAACTCAGTTGGTTAGAGTGTTAGCCTGTCGCGCTAGAAGCCGCGGGTTCAAGTCCCGTCTCTCCCGTAAAATTGAAATCTTCCCCAATGAGTCTTCACTATAGTGAGTATTTTCCTATTTTCCTTTTCCTTTTGGTGGGTCTTGTTCTCTCACTAGTAATTTTGGCAGCTTCTTATTTGCTAGCTACTCAGCGGGGTGACAGTGAAAAGCTCTCTGCTTATGAGTGTGGCTTTGATCCCTTCGAAGATGCCCGGAATCAATTTGATGTACGCTTTTATCTAGTAGCAATCCTTTTCATTATCTTTGATCTTGAGGCTAGTTTCCTGTTTCCATGGGCGGTCTCTTTGAGTAAATTGGGGGGGATGGGCTTCTGGACAATGGCTGATTTCCTTTTTGAATTGACTGTAGGCTTTGTCTACGCTTGGAAAATTGGAGCATTGGAATGGGAATAATGCTGAAACCTACGCGATTTGTTAGATAGTTTTTATCTACTATTAGTTAGAAACCTGAAATTTTTGATCTTTCTCCTCCGCCAATTTGGCGGAGGGAATGACTAGAACAATGCTTTTTGGTCGGGGAGCATGATTGGTTATGCAGAAGATTGCAAATCTTTAGATTGCGGGTTCGAATCCCGTTCCGGCCTGAAGTTATTTGACCTTTCCTATAGTTAATAAGATTGGTAGTAATTTTTCTGCGGGGTAGAGAAGATGGTTTATCTCATCAGGCTCATGTTCTGAAGGTCATAGGTTCGAATCCTATCCCCGCCTTTTCCGATCGCCTTTTTCCGAACTGTTTTCAGGCAGGAAAAAAGTCTCGGCTAAAAATTCATAGTTATTTACCTTAGTCAAAGGTTTCTATGAAAATTCGGCTGTCTTTTAAAAACAGCTGCAAATCTTAAAGATCTCTTATAGAAAAAAATGATCGTTCAAGCTGCAAAACTTCTAGGAGCTGGTGTTGCTACTGTTGGACTAACAGGAGCTGGTATTGGAATTGGTACCGTTTTCGGTGCGCTTATTGTTGGTATTTCTCGAAATCCTTCTTTGGAACAAAAAATGTTCCGATTCTGTATTATCGGATTTGCCTTGACTGAAGCTATGGCTCTTTTCGTTCTGATGATGGCTTTCCTTATTCTTTTCACATTCTAAGGGCTATAATTTTACTCACTGTTTTTAGTAGGGTTTTCTCCTTGCTTTAGGCGGAGACGATTGATCTCTATATGCTGGCCGGAGGAAAGCTCTGGCCAGCCCCTTTTGAAATTAACCATTAACCCTTTTTCCATGGCTACACTCTTTGAAAACGATTTGAAGGCTCTTTTGCCGGAAGTCTTTCTTGTTTTTGCCCTATCTTTTCTTTTGATTTTTGGGTCTATTTATGGAACTCGAAAGATGGGGGAAAAAGGGAGTCCAATCTTGATTTCTCCTATGGTTTGGCTATCTAGCCAATCTCTGTTCTTGGCAGCCGTTCTTAGTTTCCATGGGAAGTTCCAAGAAAAGAGTCTTCTCTACGGGAGCCTTTATTTTGACTCTTTGGCCGTTAATGGTAAAGGAAGCCTCTTTTTGGTGACCGCTCTCTGTTTGATTGCTTCCAGAGCTTATTTGAACCGTCAAGGGATTTTTGCTTTTGAATATCCTCTTTTGATTTTGCTTTCCACTTTTGCCATGGGTCTTTTGATCTCTTCTTATGATCTTTTGGCTCTTTATTTGGCTTTGGAGTTGCAATCTCTTGGTCTCTATGTTTTGGCTACATTCCAACGGGGTAGTGCTTATTCTACTGAAGCAGGATTGAAGTACTTTGTTGTAGGTGCTTTCTCTTCTGGTCTCCTTTTGTTTGGTATTTCTCTCATTTACGGATCCACAGGAACAACAAGCTTTGAAGACCTTTCTCGTATCCTTCTAGATGCAGGTGAGCTTTCCACAGGAATCCAAGGAGGTTTGATTTTCCTTTCTGCAGGATTGCTCTTTAAGATCGCTGCTGTTCCTTTCCATATGTGGATTCCAGATGTCTACGAAGGATCTCCTACATCTTCAACACTTTTCTTTGCAGCAATCCCGAAATTGGCTATTATTGGAAGTTTGGTACGTCTTTATTACTTTGCTTTTTACCCAATGATTTTTCTATGGCAAGGGCTTCTCATCTTTGTTTCTGCCAGTTCTATGATTTTGGCAGCATTGGCAGCACTTTACCAAAGAAAGATCAAGCGTTTCTTGGCTTATAGCTCTATTGGTCATGTAGGATATCTTCTGATTGGCCTTAGTTCGGGAAGTTTGGAGGGTCTAGAGTCCATGATTCTTTATCTTTTGATTTACATGTTGATGACTCTGAACCTTTGGACTGTACTTTTGACTACTGCTCGCTGGAAAGAAGGTTCTCATGAGCGGAGCCCTATGAAGTATATGGATGAATTGCAAGTACTAGGGAAGCTAAACCCTGCTCTTGCTGTTACTGTAGGGGTTGCAATTTTTTCAATGGCAGGTATTCCACCTATGGCTGGTTTCTGTGCGAAGATGTATGTCTTCTTCTCAGCGATGGAATCTTCTCTTTATGGTTTGGCTATTGTTGGTGTTCTAACTACAGTGGTAGCTGCTTATTATTATTTGCGTTGGCTAAAGATTATGTATTTCGAAAAAGAAGTGAAAGGTTTCCAAAAATCTCCCTATACTTATGAGATTTTGGTAGATAGGGAAAAAGCCCTTCTTCTTTCAACTACCAGTTTCTTTATGCTCTTCTTCTTTGCAAATCCTAGCCCACTGCTGGTAATGGCCCATGAAATGGCCCTATCACTTTCTCTCTAAGAAAAGAGAAAACAATCCACCCTCAAAGACCTAGCACATAGGTTTGCTTCTTCAAAATTTTGAATAAGAGGTGGGGGGTAGAGTCTGGGTAGCTCAGTTGGTAGAGCAAAGGACTGAAAATCCTTGTGTCGGTGGTTCGAGTCCACTCCTAGACAAAAAGATAAGCTAGCCTATTAGTTTAGTAGATCCCATCTTTAAAAAAAAAAGATGTTGCATAAACAAAAAGTCTCTTTGGTAATTTGTTTGACCGCCTTTTCTCGAAAAGATTCACCATTTTTGGAAGCGGAAAAAGTTCTTAAAAATTTCTTCGAACAAAATATTTCTTCTCAAGAAAGGGGTAATTACCGTCTACGGGGGCCCATTTTTCTACCAAATCTTTCCAAGCTTTTTACATTGAACCGTAGTCATTATGTACATAAAAAAGCTAGGGATCAGTTTCAGCTGTCTTTGTCACGACGTCTTTGGATTTTGGAAGTAGAAACTCCTTCCCAAAGTACACAAGTTTTGGAAGATCGTTTTTGTCAGCTTTTTACTCTTTTGAGTAAATGTCAAGCTTTGAGTTTTCACTGGACTTTGAAAAAAGAGCACTCTCTAGCCCAAGACCTCTTTTCCTCTTCGTGATCATCCTTTTTGTTTAGATTTCTCTAGATCAAATATTAGTAAAAGTGGAAAAAGTACAGTAGGGCTTTTGTCCCTTTAGTTTAGTGGTTAGAACACCGCCTTTTCGTGGCGGCGACACGAGTTCGAATCTCGTAAGGGATGACCCTTTTTTTAAAAAAAGTTTTTGATTAGATGTCTCAGAAACACCCTTTTCATCTTGTTGATCCCAGCCCTTGGCCTCTTGTAACATCTAGTGCTGCTTTTGCCACAACTACTGGGGCAGTGATGTATATGCACGGTGTGAATGGAGGAGGAAGTTTCTTGACTTTCGGTCTTCTTTTCCTTGTACTTTCAATGTTCATTTGGTGGCGTGACGTTATCCGAGAAGGAACTTTGGAAGGTCAACACACTTCCATTGTACAATTGGGTCTACGTTTTGGTATGATCCTTTTCATTGTTTCAGAAGTAATGTTCTTCTTTGCATTCTTCTGGGCTTTCTTCTGGGCAAGTCTTGCTCCCACCGCAGAGATTGGTTCTGTATGGCCTCCTCAAGGTATTGAAGTTCTAAATGCTTGGGAAGTTCCTTTCCTAAACACTTTGATCCTTTTGAGCTCTGGAGCTAGTGTAACTTGGGCTCACCATGCGATTGTAGCAGGAAACCGTCGAGAAAGTATCCTTGCCTTGCTAATTACCATTGTTTTGGCAGTAGTTTTCACAGCTCTTCAAGGCTTTGAGTATACAAACGCAAGTTTCTCGATCTCGGACGGGATCTATGGATCAACCTTCTATATGGCAACAGGTTTCCATGGTTTCCATGTTTGTATTGGAACCATTTTCCTAACAGTATGTTTGGTGCGTGTGATCCTTTATCATTTCACTAAACAACATCATTTTGGTTTTGAAGCGGCCGCTTGGTATTGGCACTTTGTCGACGTAGTTTGGCTTTTCCTTTTTGTCAGTGTTTACTGGTGGGGAGGTGCTTAAACGCTTCTAAAAAAAAATAAGCTCTTAACATGGCTGATAGCCCTTTGGAACAATTTGAAATCATTCCCCTGATCCCTTTTGGTCTGGGTACTATGGATCTTTCCTTTACAAATGCTAGTCTGATGATGGCAGTAAGTGCTGGTCTAGTATATCTGCTCTTTTCTCTAATTTCTGTGGAGGGGATGGGATTGCTAGTTCCATCTCGATGGCAAACCCTTTTGGAATCTATCCATACTCTTCTTTTGCAAATGCTTGCAGAAACAGTAGGATCTAAAGGAAAGGAATTCTTTGCTTTTATTTTTACACTTTTCACATTCATTTTGAGCTGTAATTTGGTAGGTCTTGTACCTTACAGCTTTACAGTGACTTCTCATTTGATTGTTACAATTAGCCTTGCCTTTGCTATCTGGCTAGGGAAATTGATTCTTGGTTTCCGTTATCATGGAATCCATATTCTAGGAATCTTTGTACCAGCAGGTATTCCTTTTGCTATGGTTCCTTTCTTTATTTTGTTGGAAATCTTGAGCTTCATTATCCCAGTAATTTCGCTTTCTGTGCGGCTTTTTGCAAACCTGATGTCTGGTCATATCCTTTTGAAAATCATTTTTGGTTTTGCATGGACAATGATGTTGGCAGGAGGTCTTCTTTTCTTGGCTCACTTGATCCCTTTGGCTGTCCTTTTCCTTCTTCTAGGTCTAGAAACAGCTGTGGCAGTAATTCAAGCTTATGTATTCACAACTCTAACTTGTATTTATTTGGCTGACATGGTTCATGGAGGTCATTAATACCTTGAATCTCCTCAAAGAAATTTCTTTGGGGCTTTCTCTAGTAGCTCAGTGGTTAGAGCGAATGGCTGTTAACCATTAGGTCGTTGGTTCGATTCCAACCTAGGGAGTATTTCTTATAGAAAGCTGAGATTTTAATATTAAAAAATGAAATCAATTTTGCAAAAGATTTCAGGATTCATTATTTTCTGTTGGATTCTTCTAAACCAACCGCTAGCAGCCGATGCTCCTGTTGCTTGGCAATTTGGTCTACAAGATCCTGCAACTCCAGTAATGGAAGGTATTATTCACTTCCATCATGATTTGATGATTCTTCTGATTTTTGTCTGTTTCTTTGTTATTTTCATGCTAGGACGGGCAGTTCACCACTTTTATCATGAACGTAATCCTGTATCTGATGGGGTAGTCCATGGTACAGTAATTGAAATTGTGTGGACAATTATTCCAGCAATCCTTCTAATGGTAGTTGCGGTACCTTCTTTTGCTCTTCTTTATTCCGTAGATGAAGTAGTAGATCCTGCGCTTACACTAAAAATTGTAGGTCATCAGTGGTACTGGTCTTATGAGTATTCTGACTATAACATGGAGGATGATGCTGAAGGTATCTCCTTTGATTCTTATATGGTTCCTGACGATGAACTTAACCCAGGTGATCTACGACTTTTGGAAGTAGATAACCGTGTAGTACTACCTGTAAATACCCATGTGCGATTGGTAATTACTGCTGCTGATGTTCTTCACAGCTGGGCTGTACCATCCTTTGGAGTAAAAACAGACGCTTGCCCTGGTCGTTTGAATCAAGTAAGTCTTTTCGTACAGCGTGAAGGTGTTTTCTATGGACAATGTAGTGAAATTTGCGGAGTAAACCATGCATTCATGCCTATTGCAGTTGAAGTGGTTTCTCTCGAAGATTATTTGACATGGGTTTATAGCAAGCTTTATGAGGATGCTTAAATTCAAGACCCGACGCCTTTGGCTAGGAAAATTATTCGAAAAACTGATTAGTCAATGAATCTTGGATGGACACAACTTCTTTTGATCCTTTTTGTAGCTTTTCTTCTTTTTGGAAATTCTCCGCAAAAAATCCAAGAATTGAGTAAAGCTTTCCAAAAGGTAAGAAAAGAATGGAGGGAAGAAGATAAGAAAAAATCTTCCCTCTTAGAGGGCGGTGGTCCTAAGTTTCCGAACAGATTTGGAATCTGACGAGAGGTTCAATTCCTCAGCCCTCTTAGTTTTTCAAACCTTTCAATGGATCAAAGAATGGTAACAAGTTTGTATTCTTGGTCATCTCGATGGCTATTTTCAACTAACCACAAAGACATTGGAACACTTTACATGATCCTAGGAGGTTTCTCCGGGGTTGTGGGAACTGTACTTTCTGTTCTTATGCGAATGGAACTTTCAGCTCCTGGTGTACAAGTTCTTGCTGGAAACAACCAGCTTTACAACGTCATCGTGACAGCTCACGCTTTCATTATGATTTTCTTCTTTGTTATGCCTTTCATGATTGGAGGATTTGGTAACTGGTTTGTACCTCTAATGTTGGGTGCACCGGATATGGCATTCCCCCGATTGAACAACATTAGCTTCTGGCTTTTGCCTCCTGCATTGCTAATGCTTGTTAGCTCTTCTCTTGTAGAAGCTGGAGCAGGTACTGGATGGACTGTATATTTAGAGGTGAATAAGCAGTCCGAAGGATCTTTTCAATGAAAAGCTCTGAAAAAAACACTACTCGATGCGGGAAACTCCTCAAGAAGCTTCCTTCTTTATTTGATTAACTAGTTTGTCACCCATTGACGTAAATTAATAAAGGAATATAGTTTCACAGAAGATGAATACTTCCATAAAAAAAACCTTCGCACGAAGCTCACAATAAAAGGTAAATGGAACGTAAAAATGTCATCGACAAGGGGACAATCCGCCTGGGTTGGTGCAATTCAAAAGCACTCACCCATCAGAGACTAAACGTAGTGCATTTTACAATGGAAGGATGTGACTTTTTGTCCGCATTTAACTATGGGATTTCCCACAACCCTTTTTGGTGGTGGGTGGTTTTTCTAGTATAATTTTTGAAAAGATGTTCAAAACTTTGGGAAAAGATAAAGCTTTCTATGATTGGCTTGTAGGTTATACAGATGGAGATGGCAATTTTTATTTTGCTAAAACAAAAAATGGTGTTTGGCATTTCTGTTTTAGTATTGCTCAAAGCACTTATAATTTGAGAGCCCTTTATCATATAAAAACTATGCTTGCCGTAGGTTCTGTAGACCTAACAAAAGCTGATAAGCATCTGGCTAGATATCGAATCCGCAATAGTAAGCATATTTACGAAAATCTTATTCCTATTTTTGACGAGTACCCACTTCTTACAAAAAAATACTTTCAATACCTTACTTTTCGTAAAGCTCTTGAAATTCATTTGAATCCCACAATAGCTTCCCAAGAGAAAAATGAACTTCTCTTGGCCTTGAAAACACAAAACTTTTCTTATTGTGAAATCTCACCAGCTTTGCAAAATTTGGAATCTGGTAAAGAGCTAAAAGAAAAAAGAGAATTTTGGTTGGTAGGCTTTGTGGAAGCAGAAGCTTCCTTTTATATTGTACAGAAAGATTTTGAAAGAATGGTACATGCTTTTGAAATTACTCAAAAATCAAATCAGCTTCTTCTAGAAAAGATTTCTGAAATCTTTGACATAAACCTTTACTATAAAAAGAGAGGTTTTTGGACAATCGTAACTACAAAAAACGAATCCATTGAAAAGGTTATTAACTTTTTTTTGAAGAAGATGAAGGGTATCAAGTCACTGGAGTTCACAATTTGGGCTCGTTCTTTCCGTAAGAAAGACACTTCCTTTGAATACCTTATTTCCATTCAAAAGCGTATGAGAAATATTCGATCCATTCGTTTTGGAAAAGATTTCAAAAAAGTAAAATGATGGTATAGTCCAATCCAATATGAGAATATTGGTATAAAATGTTATCCACCTCTATCTGGAGTAGAAGCTCACTCAGGGCCTTCTGTGGATCTTGCTATCTTCAGTTTGCACTTGGCTGGTGCTTCTTCAATTATGGGTGCTATTAACTTTATCACCACAATCTTCAACATGCGAGCGCCTGGTATGACAATGCATCGATTGCCTTTGTTCTGCTGGGCTGTTTTGATCACAGCATTTTTGCTTCTTCTTTCACTACCTGTGCTTGCAGGAGCGATTACAATGCTTTTGACTGATCGAAACTTTAACACAACTTTCTTCGATCCTGCCGGAGGTGGAGACCCTCTATTGTATCAACACCTTTTCTGGTTCTTCGGTCATCCAGAAGTATATATCTTGATTCTCCCAGGATTCGGAATCATTTCCCACGTAGTGGCAACATTTAGTCAAAAACAAATCTTTGGATATCTTGGTATGGTTTATGCTATGCTATCCATCGGAGTTCTTGGATTTATTGTTTGGGCTTAATCTGATGGGCCCCGGAAGAAGCGATTCTTCCTTCTACAATTTTGCTATATGCTGGAACCTTCCGTTGAAGAGTCTGTCCTAGGAAAATTTATGTGTTTCCTATGGGAAAATCGGACTTGAGGAACAATCAGCAGGAAATCTTTTCTTTTATATAAGGATTAAGAAGAGAGATCCTCAGAGACTAATACGCAAAACAAGTGTCAAAAATATATGAATACCTTTAATTTTGAGAAGCTACTTCTTCCAGAACATAAAGAACTTACAGAGGAAAGAAAAAGAGATCTGAGTTGGTTTCTAGGCTTTGCCGAAGGTGCCGGTTCTTGGCAAGTGGATAGATCTCGAAGACGTATGTACTTTATGATTAATCAAAAGGATGCTAAGCTACTTTATAAAATTCGACAAATTCTAGGTTTTGGGAAAATTTCTAGCTATCCGAATTTTTATCGTTATTCTATTAGCAATCAGGCTGGAGCTGCTCGCTTGATTTCCATTTGCAATGGGAATCTTCTTTTGAATCAAACACAGGAGCCTTTTCAGAAATATCTCGAGCTTTATAATGAAAATCTTGATCAAACTACAAAGGAAATGGGTAGGGTGACTTATTTGCCTTCCCTTTGTTTTAAGAAACTTCCTTTGTCTTTGGAAAATGCTTGGCTTGCAGGTTTTCTAGATGCTGAGGGTTGTTTTAATGCACACTTTTCAAAGGAGAAGCTTCTTCCTCGTTTGCGATTTACTGTGATCCAAAGAGAAGAGGAGATGGAACTCATGTCAGCTCTTCAAAAGGTTTTTGGAGGTACGATTTCAAAAGATTCGAAAAAGAATCTACTCTGTTATGCCTGTGGTTCAAAAGAGGGTCATGCTATGCTTTTGAATTATCTCAAACGCTATCCACTTTATTCAAGGAAATCTGTATCTATTAAACGTTTTGAAAAGATTTTCATCCGAAAATATGATGGATTGGAACGAAATAGTTTGCGAGCTCGTCAACGATTGGAACGACTTTGTGTTTCAATTAATCGTGAAAATACCTTCCTTTGGAAAGAAGCCTTTGGTGATGAATATGCTTCTGAAAATTATGACACTTGAAGATAGAGTCCTTGTGGTTTGTGCCTGAGATAGGTGAACAAACTACATACATCACATGTACACTGTTGGTATGGATGTGGATACCCGAGCTTACTTCACAGCAGCTACAATGATTATTGCAGTACCTACAGGTATTAAAGTATTCTCTTGGCTAGCGACAATGTGGGGAGGTTCAATCCACTTGGAAACACCAATGCTATTTACACTAGGATTCATTGCCCTATTCACTATTGGAGGAGTAACAGGAGTTGCTTGTTCAAACTGCGGATTGGACATTGCATTCCATGATACTTATTACGTTGTAGCTCACTTCCATTATGTGCTCTCTATGGGAGCTGTGTTTGCTATCTTTGCTGGTATGTACTATTGGCTAGGTAAAATGACAGGGCTTTCATATCCTGATGCACTAAGCCGAGTGCACTTCTGGACAATGTTTGTAGGTGTTAACTTGACATTCTTCCCAATGCACTTCCTTGGATTGGCAGGAATGCCTCGACGAATCCCAGACTATCCAGATGCATTTGCAGGATGGAACGCAGTAGCTTCTGTAGGTTCTTTGATTTCTGCATTCAGTGCCCTTCTATTTATTTACATTATCTATGTAACATTGACTGAAGGTAAACCTGTAGGGCGAAATCAATGGAAATTTGCAAAGTAAGTTGCTTCAACTAAAAGCCTTCCTTTCGAAGGAAGGTGCTGCTGTGGTGGAATTGGTAGACATACTTGACTTAGGATCAAGCGCCTTCGGGTGTGCAGGTTCAAGTCCTGCCAGCAGTAAAAAAACTCCCAAAATTTAAAGACTTTGTCCCTTTGTCGAAGACTAGGGACAAGAGCACCTGTAGCTCAATGGAGAGAGCAGAAGTTTTCTAAACTTTAGGCTGCTGGTTCGAATCCAGCCAGGTGTTCTTCAAAGGGGACGTAGCTCAATTGGTAGATCGCCTGCTTTGCACGCAGGAAGTTGCCGGTTCGAGTCCGGTCGTCTCCAGAAGTAAAAGTTTTTTGACAGATGAAAGCGAAACTGGAAAGGGATCGTCAACGGCGGTTGTGGTTTTCCATTTATGAAGATCAACGACGAAAGCTAAAAGCTGACCTTCTAAATGTAAAGATCCCAGAAGAGAGAAAAGAGAAGCTAGTTCGAAAACTACGCGAATTGCCTCGTAATAGTTCAAAAACACGCATCCGTAACCGTTGTGTTTCCACTGGTCGGGGACGAGCAGTCGATCGACTCTTTAAACTTTCTCGTATTGCTCTTCGACGAAAAGCCAATGAAGGGCAAATCCCTGGTCTAAAAAAAGCCTCTTGGTAATCAAATACGAGTTATTTGGGAGAAGCCCCAGGCTTCCAAAGGTAAGGGGGCCAAAGCTCTTATGGCGGAACTGGTAGACGCGGTAGACTCAAAATCTATTACTTTACGAAGTATGCTGGTTCAAGTCCAGCTAAGAGTAATAAAAAAAAATGCTCCCATGATTCAGCAAGGTAGCTATTTGAAAGTGATTGATAATTCCTCCGTGAAAGAGATCTCTTGTATCAAAGTTCTCAAAGGGGGGCCTCGACCTCACGGAATCCAAGGAGATGAATTGATTGGCTCTGTAAAAAGTGTAAGGAAGGTAAAAAAGGCTGTACTTCAGTCAAAAAAACATTTGGGAAGCCGAGCTAAAGGGAAAGAATGGAAACGGGGAGATCTTGTACAGGCACTGATTGTACGTACTTTGAAAAGTGTCGACCGCTCCCGAGGCCTAGGAAGAAAAGCAAAACTACAAACAGGTATTCGACTATCTTTCCCGAAGGAAAATGCTGCTCTTCTTCTAGGAAGGAAAGGTAAAGAACCTTTGGGGACCCGTATTAAAGGCCCACTTTCTCCTACAGTTCGCACAAAAGCATATACCAAGCTGCTTTCTCTGGGGGGCTATCTACTATAAGCTATTGAAAAATGTATTATTTGGAATCTCATTATCAAGAAGATCTACGGCGGGATTTGGAAACAAAAGTTCTAAAAGGCCATCAGTTGAAGATCCAAAGCATTCATCTTCATATTAGCTTTCGAGAACAGGCTTTTCAAACACAAACTTTTCTTTTGCCTGCTGTTACAGTATTGGAAGCCCTAAGTTTTCAAAAGAGTAGGGTACATTTGTCCAAAAAAGCTAGTAGCCATCAACGATTGCAAAAAGGAAAAGTAAGTGGAATTTCTACTACTCTTCGTGGAAGAAAAATCTATGGTTTTCTGGCAAATCTCCAAAATCGACTTCTACCTTCACTGAAAACGTTTGAAAAAATCCCCTTGACTTCTTTGGACTCCCAAGGAAATCTCCATTGGAGAATTTCAAAGGCTTTTGCCTTTCCAGAAGTGGAGGAGGAATATGAACATTTCCATAGTCGAATTCCTTCTACAGCTAGCTGGCAAGAAAAAGATTTCCTACCTTTGGATATTTCATTGAACACAACAGCTCGAAACCCTCATGAAGGGCGACTTCTACTCACAGCTTTTCAACTTCCCTTTTTTTAAGGAAAATTTCCCTAGCTTTTTGCTAAGGGAGTATGCGCTTGTAGCTCAACTGGATAGAGTATCTGACTTCGGATCAGAGGGTTGGGGGTTCGAGCCCTCCCAGGCGCTCTCCATGGATTGAATTGAAAGCAATGACCCGCCTTTTTGGTGTGTATATGAACAAAAAGAAAGCTCTTTGGGTAGCTCTTTCTGACATCCCAGGTGTGGGTAAAAAAACCGCTCAAGATGCTTGCCAGAAATTGGGGTATCTACCAACATGCCCTTGGGGAAAACTGACAGAAAAGCAACAGAGAAGATTGCAACTCTGGCTCGAAGAGCAAGCTTTTCAAGAAAAAGCTAAACTCTTTGGCACAGATTTCCGTAGAAAAAATCAAAAAGAGAAGGAAGCCCTGATTTCTTTGGGGTCAAACCGAGGAATTCGTCTTCGTAAAGGTCTCCCTGTTCGGGGTCAGAGGACTCATTCAAATGGACGCACAGCTCGAAGACGGCTAGGCTAAGACCTGCGTTGACAGAAGTTGACGAAAGAATTTGTGAAAAAAACATAAATGGCTTCCAGATTGGAAAAAAGAACTCGTAGAAACCCTCAAGCGAACAATTATTTGCTTTGGCGAGCTTTTCCTCAGCTTTTCCGACGACCCCGTCTGCAAAAAGGGCGGATCCGAGGTCTAAGCCGAAAGCAAAGGGAAGTACGTCAAAAGTTGCAAACAACTCTCAAGGGAGATCCACGAGCTCGTCAAAAAGCAATTGAGCAGCAAGAAAAAAAAGTTGAGGGAATTCTGATGGTCCATTCGACTTTTACAAACACCCATTTCAACCTTTCAAACCTACAAGGGCAAAATCTTTATAAGATTTCTGCAGGTAGTCTAAAAAAAAAGGCTCGTTTGAAGAAGTCGAACCCTTTTACTGCTCAATTGGCTGCAGAAGAAGTAGCCCAAATGGCTTTGAAGAAAAATATCGCTAACCTTTGGTTGAAATTCAAAGGCCCGGGAGAAGCTCGTCTACAAAAGATGATTTTGCGAGGGTTGAGCCGGAAAAAAGGTCTCGAGATTAGCTTTATTAGTGTAGAAAACCATCTTCCCCACAATGGTTGCCGCCCTTCCGCTAGACGACGGCTTTAATTGTCTCCCGAGTTCGATTTCATATTGTTGTCTAAGCTTTTGAAAAAGGTTCTATGTCAAACCTATCTCCCCTTTCCCTTTTGGTAAGCTTTTGGTAGGGATCAAATTGGCATAGAGCTTAGGATGGATGACCGAGCGGTCGAAGGTGTCAGTCTTGAAAACTGAAGTTTCCCAAGGAAACCGGGGGTTCGAATCCCTCTCCATCCGTTTTCTTTTAAGACCTCCCTTCTTTGAGGAGGGTAATATCTTAATTAAAGGATGTATTTGCTTATTATCTTTCTCCCCCTTCTTGGGGCTCTCGGAGCCGGTTTTTGCGGTCGTCTTCTTGGAGAGAAAGGAGCTGTCGCTTTGACTACAAGCCTTTTGGCAAGTGCAGCCTTTTTGAGTAGTTTTGCCTTTTATGAAGTGGGCCTTTGTGGATCCGTTGTACATCTGGAGTTGGCTCCCTGGATGGAAACAGAGATCTTCTATGTAGCATGGGGTTTTCTATTCGACAGTTTGACAGTAGTAATGTTGGTGGTAGTTACATACGTATCTACCCTTGTACATCTTTATTCTGGTGAATATATGAATGGAGATCCCCACCGACCTCGCTTTATGAGTTACCTTTCCCTTTTCACCTTCTTTATGCTAATTTTGGTGACTGCTGACAATTTCTTGCAAATGTTTGTTGGTTGGGAAGGGGTGGGTCTTTGCTCTTACCTGCTCATTAATTTCTGGTTTACGCGGATCCAAGCAAATAAAGCTGCGATCCAAGCGATGATTGTCAATCGAGTAGGAGATTTTGGGTTGGCTTTGGGAATTATGGCCATCTTCTACCAATTCCAAGCAGTAGATTATGCTACTGTATTTGCTAGTATCCCTCAAGTGGTGGGAAGACCTATGCTTTTCATGAACTTTTCTGTGGATAGCCTTACTTTGATTGCTATTCTTCTATTCATCGGAGCTATGGGTAAATCCGCCCAAATTGGACTTCATACTTGGTTGCCGAACGCTATGGAAGGTCCAACCCCAGTTTCTGCATTGATTCATGCAGCGACAATGGTTACAGCCGGGGTTTTCCTGCTAGCTCGCTCTTCCCCTCTTCTGGAATATGCACCAACAGCTTTGTCCCTGATTACCATTGTGGGGGCAATGACAGCATTCTTTGCCGCTACAACAGGACTATTGCAGAATGATTTGAAAAAGGTCATTGCATATTCAACTTGTTCACAATTGGGATATATGATCTTTGCCTGTGGTCTCTCTGCTTATAGTGTGGCCATTTTCCATTTGGCAAATCACGCCTTTTTCAAAGCTCTTCTTTTCTTGAGCGCAGGTTCTGTTATTCATGCGATGGCTGATGAGCAAGATATGCGGCGTATGGGTGGTCTTGTACGTTTGCTGCCATTTACTTATGCAATGATCTTTATTGGATCTTTGGCTTTGATGGGATTCCCTTTCTTGACAGGTTTTTATTCAAAAGACGTGATCTTGGAGGTAGCCTACGCCCATTATACTCTTCCCGGTCACTTCGCTCATTGGCTTGGAAGTTTGGCAGCTTTCTTTACAGCTTTCTATTCAATTCGTCTGCTTCATCTTACTTTCCTTTCTATGCCTGCTGGTTATAGAAAAATCATGGAAGGGGCTCATGATGCTCCTCTTCCAATGGCTCTTCCTTTGCTAATTTTGAGCTTTGGAAGTATTTTTGTAGGTTATCTAACAAAAGATATGATTATTGGAGTAGGAACAGACTTCTGGTCGGGTGCAATTTTTACACATCCGAAAAATCTAACCCTGCTGGAAGCTGAATTTATTCCTCATTCCATTAAACTACTTCCTGTAATTTTCTCCATTGGGGGTGCTGCAAGTGCTTTCCTTCTTTATACTTTTGCCGCAGATCGTCTATATTTTTTGAAAACCCATTGGTCTCTGGGACGAAGACTTTATACATTTTTGAATCGAAAATGGTTCTTTGATAAAGTTTATACAGAATTTATCATTCAACCTGCTCTTCATCAAGCTTATCATACCACATACAAAACTGTGGATCGTGGAATGATTGAAATTCTAGGACCCTACGGGATTTCACAAGTAATTTACGAAAAAGCTTGGTCTATTAGTCGTTTCCAAAGTGGTCACCTCTACCATTATACTTTGATGATGGCAATGGGTATTTGTATTCCTCTGGCCTTCCTTATTTTGAAAAATATTGCTGGGGTCGAAAGCTCGTTCTGGCTTGATACTGATCCTCGTATTTTTGTTGCTTACCTTCTAACTGCTCTGATTTGGATGGGTCGTTCTACTTAAGACTAGAACCGTGAAAGAACTGTGTAACAACAAAACCCGTCGAACGGGTTCAAAACCCGTGTAACGGGTTAAGGGAAGATGACGGAGTGGTCAAACGTGCTCGGCTGTAAACCGACTTCTTTTATAGATACGCTGGTTCAAATCCAGCTCTTCCCAGTTATTTGAGACAATAATCCGTTCAGGGGGTTTTGAGCCTTCCCAAAATATTCTCGTTAAACAGATGACTAAAAAACTGAAGCAAACGAGAAGAGAAAAAGGCGAAGGATATACTCAAACCTTTTTTGAGCAAAGGAAGTAGTTGCAAAAATTATGCTTTTCTTTTCCAACTCCTCTCAAAGCTATTTGCAAGAATTCCGATGGCGCAGCTTTTATTGGCTAATCGGCTTTTTGTGGGCTTTGGTTGCTGCTTATGGGAAGAGGGAGGTATTCATTTTTTTGCTCACCGAGCCCCTTCTGCAGGTAGTTCCTTCAGAAAAAGCAGGTGCTCTAATTTATTTGAAAATCACAGAAGCATTTTTTGCCCAGATTTACCTATCACTTTTGGTAGCCGCTCTTGCGAGCAGCAGCCTTTTCTGGATCCAGTGTTGGTTTTTCCTAGCCCCAGCCCTTTATTGGCAGGAGCAAAGGCTTTTCCTAAGGCTTCTGTGGGCTTCCTACAGCTTCCTTTTGGGAGCTCTTTTTTTCACAAAAGATCTCCTACTTCCCCAGGCTTGGTCATTCTTTTTGAGTTTTAGCTGGCTACCTTCTTTGGGAGAGGAATCGAGAGAGACTTTCAGTTATTTTCCTTCTCTCATTCCTTACCTGAATCTTTCTTTGGAAGTCTATAGCGGACTCCTATTGACTTCTCAATTGCCCATCATACTTTTTCTTATGGTTCATTGGAATTGGATGGGTGAAAGTTTTCTTGTCAAAAGCCGGCCTTGGGTAATTTTGATTCTTTTGATTTGGGGAGGGCTAATCTCTCCTCCAGACCTTTTGAGTCAATTGTTGATTTTCTTCCCCCTTTTTTTGATTTATGAGGGGATGATCTGGATCCTTTTCTGCTGGCGGGCTCTTCCTGCCGCTTTCCACTACAAAAAATCTTCGAACGAAGCAAAGGAGAATTCTCCTTAGTAATTTTTCCAAAGAGCAGCTCCATGGCACTCAAATATTACAAACCAACAACACCAGGTCAACGATCTCGGGTATCCGTAGATCTAAGCCACCTGCAATCCCCCAAAGAAGTGAAGGCTTGGAAAAAGCTGAAAAAGAGCCTTCACCGGGGAAAAAAGAAAACTGGCGGTCGAAACCATCATGGGCGTATTAGTATTCGACACAGGGGAGGGGGTCATAAGCAATCATACCGACAAGTGCTTTTCCGTCGAAAACTGCTGGAAGATTTGATTAATCTTGTAGAAGGCCAGAGCCAGGAAAAAAGGATGGCTCAGGTCGAGGCTCTCCTCTACGACCCCAATCGTAGTGCACATCTAGCTTTGATTAGCTATTCTCCCACCCAACGAATTGATCTCCGTGCAGAAGAGATCCAAAAGTTGGCAAAAAAAGCTGGTATTGTTTTGCAAGAAGATCAAATCTTCTTTTATATTCTAGCAGCTAAAAACCTACAACAGGGAGGGGAAATCCCCTTGAGATCTTTCCAAAGGAAATCGTCTCCCATGGGAGAAGAGCCTCTACAATTGGGAGAAGCACTAGCCATTGAGGAAAGTCCCTTGGGAGCTCTACTGCATAACATTGAAATTCATAAAGGAAAAGGAGGTCAGCTTGCTCGCGCTGCAGGTAGTTACGGTCAACTTATTGAAAAAGCCCCTGAAAAAAGAATGGCTCGTGTACGAATGCCTTCCGGAGAAGAACGGTGGCTACATTACGGGTCTTTTGTAAGCTATGGGTCTGTAGGTAACGAAGATCACAGGCAAGTTGTTCTTGCGAAAGCAGGGCGGAAACGTTGGCTTTCTCGGAGGCCTTCAGTGCGGGGAGTAGCCATGAATCCTGTGGACCATCCTCACGGTGGAGGAGAGGGGCGGACTTCAGGCGGTCGACCCTCTGTTAGTCCATGGGGCCGGCCTACACGCAACTTCCGTTTGCGGAAGAAAGGTAGAAATCCTTTTGCAGTTAGAAACAAATGAAAACAAAGAACTTTTTCCATCCAAGTCTCTCTCCCGAGAAATTGGCCCAAAAAAAAGAGGTACGTACTTGGTCTCGAGCTACTGTGATTCGAGAAGATATGATTTCTAAAAGTTTTCAGATTCACAGAGGGCAAGATTTTACTGCTCTAAAAATTCACGAAAAGATGGTAGGCTACCGCTTGGGAGAATTTGCTCGTACCCGTCGCCGTGGAAAAGATCCCCGACCTAAACTTCCCAGTCGAAGAAAGGCTGGCCCTTCTTCCAGTTACCTGCTAGAAATCAAAAAGGCACTCCCTCAAAAGGGAAAGCCTCTACCAAAAAAGAAAAAATAAGATAAAAAAGAGATGGGTAAAAAAGTCAATCCCAGAGGAATCCGTTTGGCTATTCCATCCCCTGCCCTAGAAACTGCAAACACTAGTTCAGCTCAAGAACTTTTCCAGGGAAAGGATTTTTATCAATTGCGAGCAAATCTACAAAAAGGGGCTTATACTAAAGACCTTCACCATTTTCAACTAATGGAAGATTTTCTGGTCACCTATGTAGAAAGGTGTGGTTTTTTGGTTAACCGTTGTCGAATGGAAGAAAATTTTGAAAAGATTCAGATTTTTATGGATCTCTTCCATCGAAGTCGCACCTGCGAACCCTTCCACTTCCAAAGAGATGGTAAGTCTCTAATGGAAGGTGACCAAAAAAAGAGTGTAAGCCTTAAGGGCGTAAACATGCGGCGGCCCTCATGGACAGTCCGAAAACAGATCTCCTGGCATCAGCCTCATCAAATGGATTGGCTTCTGTTGCAACAGTTGCTTGAGACTTACATGAGTCAAGGTCTTCCCCTACGTATGCAAGCCCGTCTTTTGGAAGCTAGTTGGGCTAAAGAAGAAGGGTTGGAATTGGAGAAAAGTCTTCAATTTTCTCGCAAAACCCCTTATTTTGAAGACGGTTTGCGAATCCTTTCGATTATTGGCAAAGAACCTGCAGCTCCTCTACTAGCTAAATATATTAGCTTGGAATTGAAAGATGTGCGCCGACGTCAAACCAGTTTCCTCAATTTCCTTTTTGAAGGGATTGAAGAACTGATGAAATCTAAGAATCTTCCCCTCAAAGGTTGTTTGATTCGGGTAAAAGGCCGTGTAGATGGTGCAGCCCGTTCAAAAAAAGAGGAATTCCGACAAGGTTCTGTTCCTCTCCATACCTTGGAAGCGGCTATTGACTATGCATATCAGCCTGTGATCACAAAACATGGGATCTCCAGTGTAAAAGTATGGCTTGCTTACCATTCATGAGGGAAGGGAAAACATTTCGAAATCAAAAATGCTACTGCAACCGAAGAAGCGCAAATTCAAAAAGTCCCAAAAAGGGCGTCTTTCGACTCGCCTTAGTGATCACCAAACTCAACGTGGAAAGAGGATTCGCAGCTTTTCTCTTTCTTATGGAGATTTTGGATTGGTAACATTGGAACCTGCCCGTTTTACAGCTCGGCAGTTGGAAGCAGGAAGACGGGCGATTAGTCGCAGCCTTCGAAGAACAGGCCGTCTTTGGATCCGAGCTTTTCCCCACCAACCGATCACAAAAAAATCCACTGGAACCCGAATGGGTAAAGGTAAAGGTGCTGTTAGCCATTGGGTTTCCCCGATTCAACCGGGGCAAATCCTTTATGAAATTACTGGGGTAGCTAAAGAAAAGGCTTTCCAAGCCTTTCTCACAGCCTCCATGAAATTTCCTTTCCAGACAAAATGTCTCGCTCGGAGAGAGGCCCTCAAAAATTCTTGATCCTCTTTCCGTCTTCTTTTGACATGCATCCTTTTCTTTTGTAAGATGCCTCAAATGGATACGATCACATTCCTGCCGCAGGTTTTTTGGTTGGTCATCATCTTTATGACTTTTTACCTGATTGTCCTTCGACAGATTGCTCCTGTTTTGAGCCAAATCCTTAAACTACGTTTGAAGAAAATGGATGAAGGTGATCGTCTTTGCGCAAATATGCGTAAAGAAAAACAAGGTCTCCATCTTTTCTTCCGAGAAGGTTTCCGTAAATCTGGACGTTTCCTTATTGGAGTTATGGATAAAGATACTAAAAGCCTAACTTCTTGGCTACAACCTTACTTCCCTTCTCTAAAAACGGATATGATCAAAAATATGGAAATCTTTACCAAAAGCCTTTCTGCTTTATTTCAAGCAAAAATGGTGAGGGTGTGTAGCTCAGTGGTAGAGCAGAGTCCTTTTAAGTCTTTGGTCGGGGGTTCGATCCCCTCCTCACCCAGTAAAATTTGTATGGAATATTAATGCGCCTCCGCACTGATCTTTTCGCTCAGCTAAATAATGGTCAAGAGGTCCAGAAAGATATGGTTCAGGTGGCTTTCAGTAAGTTTTCTTTGAGAATTTTGCAAATTTTGCAGGAAGAAGGTTTGATTCACCATTGGTATCTCACTAACAAAAAAACAAAGAAAAATTCGAAGCCCATTCCTCTTCTGGAAGTCTATTTTAAAAGAAAAACTTACTTGACCCATTTTAGAGGCAAACACCTCTTTAAAATCACTGCCATTTCCAAAACTAGTCGTCCTTTTTATATTTCAGCAAAAGGTCTTTGGAAATTGGATCGAGGGCTTAGCCTTTATATTATTTCTACAAGCCGCGGTTTGCTTACGGATCGTCAGGCAAGAAAACTCTCCTTGGGGGGAGAACTTATTTGTAAAATTCAATAAACCCTATGTCAGCTATTGGACGTCAAAAATTTCAAATCTCCAAACCCCTACTCCTTTACATGAGCTCGGAAACGAGCCCTCAAAAGAAACTCTCTTGGAAAAGCTACCCCCAAGAATCATCCGATCGAGAGCCTTTTCTAATGATTTGCCCTGAAGAAAACTCTCTTCTATGGATGAAGGGGTCTGCTTTTGAAACAAGCAGCCGAATCCCTAAAGGATTTTCTCTGAAATGCTTTCTTCGAAAAGATTACATCCAGAAGAATGCCCGTTTTCTATCTTCTCACTGGCAACCGGAAGAGATTCCAAAAGGGGCTGGAGATTTTCTTTTGCTTTTGCCACCTAAAGATTTCGAAAAAAAAGATTGGAAACCTCTTTGGGGAACTACAGGAAGTCTTTTGAAAACCAGTTTGAAAGCAGCTTCCGAAGGAAACCCCCTTTCCATCTCTCTACGAGGTATCGGTTATAGAGCTTTCCTACAAACTTATGAGGGACAAGATCAACAACTTGGTCTTCGATTGGGATACTCGCATGAGATTTTTTTGAAAGTTCCGAAAAACATTCAAGTTTGGATTTCTGCAGATCCTGCTGCTTACAGCGGAGGAGGAGATAGTCAATTGATTACCCTTCAAGGGGCTAATCTACAAGAGATTCGGGACTTTGCGGACCAATTGCGAAAACTTCGACCTTTGGAGGCTTACAAAGGTAAAGGAGTTCTTCTAAGAACACCTTATCACGAAAAAAAACTGCAAAGAATGCGCAAAGAGGGAAAAGGTAAAAACGCTTAAACCCCTCAACAGCCCCCCTGCGCCCATATCTTCCGCCTTTGAGTAAGGTAGAAAAAATAGGCTAGGGAGAAAGATCAATCATCCATATCCGATGGATTCAATCTATCAAATTTTCTTGGACCACCGCCTACATTTGGGTCTTCATCAGAAAGATTGGAACCCTAAAATGAAAGCTTTTATTATCGGCTGCCGCCATAAAAGGTATATCTTTGATTTGCAGCAAACTTTCTACCATTTGAAAGTTGCTTCTTCTGTATTGAAAAAAGCTTTTCGAGAAGGTGAAAGGATCTTGATTTATAGTGACCATGAGATTTTCGGAGAACTTCTTCCATGGGTCTGTCCCAAACATCCTTCTCTTTATATTCTTAACCAACCACCTGTAGGAGGTTTTCTCACAAATTGGCAAAGCCTTTACAAATATGCTTGGCATTTGGAAGAAGGTGACCGTAAGGGTTTGAGAAAGAAGTCTCAATTGCAAAGGCACCTCAAACGTTTTCAACCTTTCATTGATTTTCGTAAGCAAGATTTGCTTCTACAAAATGAAGATACTTCTTCTCAAAAACTTTCCCCGTGGAAAAGTCCAGGACTTCTTCTCATTTTCCATGGACAAAAAGCTCAGCCCCTGATGGAAGAAGCTCGCCGCCTACGGATGCCAACCATTGCTCTTTTGAATAGTGATGGAGACCCTTCTCTTGTAACTTATCCAATCCCAGCAAATAACCAACATCCAAAAGCTCTACTTCTCATTGCCCAAATCCTTTTCTCAGCCTTTCATCTAGAAGATTAAGAAAGGGATTTTTCGAATTTTCTCTAACCCATGTCTAATAGTCAAACCCACCCGAATCAAAACGCACGTTTCCGACGATCAGCTAAAGTCAAGGAAAACCTTCGAGCAAGTGCCAAACTTTGGCAAATGGCTTTGAATGGTAAAAAGGAAAAATGGGGATTCCTGAAAGCGGGTTTCCGAAGGCAAACATTTAGCCTTCTTCTCGCAGCAAAACGCCGTCGTGAAATGGAACTACTCCGTTTGGAAAAAGAGTTTGCTCAAAAATGGCAGGAAAAACAATCTCTGAAAGACCATTACCTGATCCCCAATGAAAAACATTGGCAGCGATTGGCTTTGAAGGCTCTAAAGCAAAGAGAAGCTGAAACAGCAGCAGATGCTTCGAGTCGATTTCTAATTCTTTGGGAATCTCGTTTGGATGTTTGTCTTTGGAAAGCGGGTCTTCTACCTTCCATTGCAAGTGCACGTCAATGGATTTTGCACGGATTTGTGTATGTGAATCAGACCCCTTCTCCACAAGCTTCCCAACTGCTTTCTCCAGGAGATTTTGTAGAAATTCGCTTTTCAGCCAAAAATGAAGCTCTTTGGCGAGAGCGTTATCGGAATGAATCCTTTTTTAGATACCCTCCCAAAACACAACAGCGACGCTCTCTACCTCTACTTCGACCCCCAGCTCATTTGGAGGTACATTATACTAGTTTTTCCTTCGTTTTTGTAGAAAAACCTAATCCAAAAAGTCTTCGATATCCTTACAGGATTTATCCACAACTTCTTCCCCTTCAAAGGATTTAAAATTTAAGAACTCCCTTCTTTCATTGACAAAAACTCGTATCTTTACCAGTAAAAAACCTCACTTTCTACCTTTCTATAAAAATCCACCACACTTCGACCCAAAAACCCCTTTTGCTGTAGGTGATTTGGAAACCCTTTTGGATTCCTCTAATTTTCATCAAGTGATTATGGCAGGTATTCGTTGGAGTCACAAAAAAAGAACACGCATTTGGAAAAATGAGTCTTATGAAGCAGGTGAAAAGACCCTTTCTCAAGAGTCTGATCGTATTTTGAAGGAGCTACTAAATGCAGCTCAAAGGGAAGTAGTCAAGCTTCAAAAGGTAGATAGTGGAAAAAAACAAAAGTTTTTTAACCTTTACTTTCATAACCTTTCCCGTTTTGACGGTTATCTTCTTTTGGGTGCACTTCTGCGAGATCCGAACTCTTTGAAGGAGAAACCTAAGGTGATCTTTCGTAATAACCGTATCTATCAAATCCTTTACAAAAACCTAAGGATTCGTGACTCCTTTCTTTTGCTTCCCCTCTCCTTGGAACAACTCGCTCAGGAGTTTTTGGGGAAAAGTAAATATAAATTTGATCCAAGCATTCTAGAAGTCAAGAACTTTTGGAAATCCTATGATTCTTTGACAAAATATCTCTCAAGAGATGTGAATCTTCTAATGGAAATCCTCCAGTCTTTCCGTACAAGTGTGTATAAGGATTATCAAATGGAAATTCTGGATCAATTGGCTATCAGCAGTCTTTCTTTTAAAGTTTTCAGATCCTCTTTTATGAAACAAGAAAATATTGAGATCGAAAGGGCAGATTCTGAAAGTCCAGTATTTCTTCGAATGGCTTATCTAGGGGGAATGGTAGATCTTTATCAACCATTTGCTAAAGAAGGAGTACATGGTTACGATATCAACTCATCTTATCCAGCAGTCATGCACTCCCAACCTATGCCTGTGGGAAAATCCCGATGGGTAGCAGACCCTAAAAAAATGGATTTTGACAACTTCTTTGGGTTTCTAGATGCAACTGTACAAGTAGATACCAATCTCTATCTACCACCACTACCACTCTATTCTTTGGAAGACCAAATGTTGATTGCTCCCACAGGTGTTTTTCGAGCGATTTTTTTTTCAGAAGAGCTGCGAATAGCTCTGGCACATGGAACACAAATTAAAGAGATCCACCAAGCACTGCAATTTCAACCAAAAGTCATCTTTAAAGACTTTATTGAAAAGATTTTTAATAAAAGAAAGGAAGAACGGGAAAAAGGTCAATATGGTAAAGCCCTCATCTCAAAACTACTAATGAATTCCATTAGTGGTCGTTTTGCCCTACGATCTGATCTCGGTTTTTCCCATCTTCTCTCAGAAGATGATGTGGGGCCTTTGACAGCCCACTTGAATATTAAAAACCCTCTCCACATTCAAGGAACCCCCTATTTTCTAGTGAACCTTTTGAATTCCACATCTTTGCCCCAAGTGTGTGATTTGACAAACCCTTCTCAACAAGAAAGCTTGAATTTGCGACAAGAGCTCGAACTGAAAACAATGGAAGACCACAACTTTTCTGCGGTTCAAATTGCAGCAGCAATTACAGCCTATGGGCGAATCTCCATTTTTCAGCTAAAAAACCGGCTACTTCAGGAAGGTTACACCCTTTATTATTCGGATACTGACTCTCTGTGGATTTCTCCACAGCTTCCGGAAGATCATCCCCTTCTGGGTGATGAGTTGGGGATGCTTAAAAAGGAAGGTTCCTATGAAAAAGGTCTATTTCTTGCCCCGAAAGTCTATGCTCTAAAAAAGGGTGATGAAGAAAAAATTGTGATTGCTGGTCTCGATACTAAAGCACGGCACCTACTGAGTTTTAAAAGTTTCGAAGAGATCTATTTTCATGGAAAATTCGAGAAACTGAGTTTTCAGAAATTCTTTGTACCTACAATTTCCAAAATGGCTATTCAATCCAAATTGCTTAATTACCAACCAACCTTCCACTTGAAGAAAAGAGTAAAGCTTTCCAATTCTCAAGGCCTATGGGTGGATACGAAACCTATTCAAAAAAGGGGGTTTTCCAATTTGCGGAAAGATAGGGAAAAAGTTTGGTCCACGGGTTACCCTAATATTTACGTACTTCGCCTTGAAAGAAGCTCACATCTTTTCCCATTCATCCTCCATCTTTTTAAATCTTGTCAGGAAGATTCTCCTCTCGATGCCAATACTTTCGTTCTGCTACCATCAGCCTTCACAGAGAAACATTTTCAGGATCAACAGGCTTTGAGTTTGTCGGAGAGCTTTCGACTTTTGGATGAAAACCAGATCCTACGTTGTTTGCGACAGATTAGCCAAGCTGCCGAATACTATGAAAAATGGCTCTCTGATGGTCCCCCTATGATTTATTTTATTTTCCATTCTTTGGATACTAACAGCCAGCAAACCCAATTGGAGTCCATGCATTTCATTTATGAGGCCTACGAAACCTGTTTTTCACAAGAAAACTACTCGACCTCTCATCGGAAGAGCTTGAAATCGGAACCAAAGGCCCTAACTCTACACAAACTAAAGAAAGGATTGGAAGATTTTTGTAAGCCGATAATTCAACGAGCCCTTGTGAGCTGGCATTGGCTCAAGCGCCAACTTGCACATTTTCCCAAAAAGCCCTGATTGACATTTTCTAACCCCTAAAAAGCCCTGATTGACATTTTCTAA
>Ga0008835_100424_pt1 | contig 41425 bp, 39 predicted proteins | sample HotLakConsoUCCRE_FD_62215 | JGI IMG/M metagenome (GOLD analysis project Ga0008835, IMG submission 62215) | Hypersaline microbial mat communities from Hot Lake, Washington, USA - Hot Lake Consortium UCC-RE (Hybrid Assembly) ... | reverse complement strand
GACGCCGGGACGCTGCGGCTGGCCCTTCGCCAGCCGGCGCGCGGTGGCGCGGGCGTAGAGCCGGCCCAGCGGGGACAGCAGGCACGCGGCGAGGCCGGGCGCCTCGGGCAGAGCAGACCAGAAGCGCGGCTCGCGCATCAGATCCCCGCCTCGTCGAAGATCTCGGAGATCAGGTCCATCAGGCGGTTCGTGACCGGCGCCCCGGCGGAGAGCGTGCTCCAGGCCGCATGGGCGAGAGCGGCGGCGCGGTCGGGCGCCAGGACCTCTCCGAGCGCCGCGCCGAGCCCCCGGGCATCGGTCACGGATTTCGTCGCCCGGCCGCGCATCAGCCTCCGGTAGGCGGAGTCGTGAGGCGCGGTCATCGGCCCGTGCAGCACCGCCGACCCCAGCGCCGCGGGCTCATAGGGGCTGCGCCCGCCGCCGGTGCCGAAGGTGCCGCCCATGCAGGTGACCGGTGCGAGCCGGTACCACGTCCCAAGCTCGCCCTCGGTATCGACCACGAAGGCCTGATGCATCTCCGAGGGCAGTCCCGTGCCGGTCCGCGTGCCGCCGCGCAGCCCCGCCTGCCGGAGCGCACCGGTGGCGGTCGGACCCGGAACGCCCTCTGCAGGCTCCACCACCATCAGCAGGCGGTGCGACCGGCGGCTCGCGGCGAGATGCGCCTCGGCGAGCACGCGGAACTCCGACATGGGCGCGGCGGGCACGAACCAGATCGGCCGCCCGGACAGGGCCGCGGCGATCTCGCTCCGCAGAGGCTCCCGCCCCGGCAGGGTGACGGCGCCTTCGTTCAGGGGACCGGTGACCTCGATCCGCGCGGAGGGCAGGCCCAGCCGCCGGAGCCGCGCGGCCGAGGCCTCGTCGAGAGCCAGCGCATGGCGGAACCCGTCGATCGGCCCGCGCCGCACCTTGTCGCGCCAGCCCGAGCGCAGCAGGGCCAGGTCCCGGTCGTCGGCATCCACGAGCAGCCGCGGCACGTCCCGCGCATCCGTCTCCGACAGAAGGCTGCCGAGGAAACCGCCCTGCATCCAGATCACCAGATCGGGCCGCCAGTGGTCGAGAAAGGCCCGCGCCGAGGACGGGCTGTCGGGCGGCTGCGGAACCGGCACCAACGGCGCCGGCAGCACGGGCGCACCCCCGGTGCAGACCCAGTAGGCCTCGCGATCGTCCTGCGCCAGGCGCTGCGCCAGCGCGGCCAGCGCGTCGGTGTCGCTCTGGGGACCGAGATGCAGCCAGATGACCGGGCCCCCGGCGGGCCGGGGCGGCATCGGGGCCGTCACGGCCCCGCGCCAGGGCCGCGGGACGCGTGTCAGTCGCCCAGCTCCTCGGTCGGCGAGGCCTCGGCCTCCTCGTCCCGCAGGCGATGAATATGGGCGATGAAATAGCGCATGTGGGCATTGTCCACGGTGCGCTGCGCCTCCGCCTTCCAGGCGTTGTAGGCGCTGGCGTAATCGGGGAACATGCCGACCATGTGGATGTCGTCCACGTTCTTGAAGGCGTTCTTCTGCGGATCGATGAGCTCTCCGCCGAAGACGAGGTGAAGCCGCTGGGTCATGGGGTCTCCGGGCTGGCGGGTGTCGCCCGTGGCTTAAGGTCTGGCGGGCGGGAGGGTCAAGCCGGGCCGGGGCTTGCGCCCGATGCGCAAGCAGGAAAAGAACCGGCGGGATGAAAGCCAAGGCGTCAGGGACAAGGATGGGGCTGAAGCCCGACCCGACAGAGAGACTGGCCCGCGCGCGGGGAGACCTGCGCATGGGGGTTCCCGTCGTGCTGACCGCACCCTCGGGCGCGGCGCTGGTCCTCGCCGCCGAGACGCTGGGGCCGGGGCGGCTCGCGGCGGCGCGGGCGCTGGGGCCTGCCGTGCTGGCGATCACCGGCAGGCGCGCGGCGACGCTGAAGGCGCGGGCCTATGACGGGGACCTCGCCCGGGTGATTCTGCCCGAGGCGGCGGATGTCGCCTGGGTCTCGGCGGTGGCGGACCCGAAGGACGATCTGACCGCCCCCATGAAGGGGCCGCTGGCCACGGAACGGGGCGGCCCGGCGGAGCTGCACCGCGCCGCCCTGGCCCTCGCGAAGGCCGCGCGGCTGCTGCCCGCGGCCATCGTGGTGCCGGTGCCCGATGGCAGGGCCCTAGCAGAGGCGGAGAACCTGACGCTGGCGGAGAGCGCCGAGGTGGTGCCGGTCGCCGTCTCGCCCTTCGCCCCGGTGGTCTCGGCCCGGGTGCCGCTGGAACTGGCGGAGACGGCGCGGCTTCATGTGTTCCGCCCGGAGGACGGGGCGGAGGAGCATTACGCCATCGAGATCGGCGCGCCGGACCGCGACCGTCCCGTGCTGGCGCGGCTCCATTCCGCCTGTTTCACCGGCGACCTGCTGGGGTCGCTCAAGTGCGATTGCGGCGCGCAACTGCGCGCGGCGCTGGCGCAGATGGGGCAGGAGGGGGCGGGCGTGCTGCTCTACCTGAACCAGGAAGGCCGCGGGATCGGGCTCGCCAACAAGATGCGCGCCTATTCGCTGCAGGACCTCGGCTTCGACACGGTGGAGGCCAATCACCGGCTGGGCTTCGAGGATGACGAGCGCGATTTCCGCATCGGCGCGGCGCTGCTGGAGAGGCTGGGCTTCCGGTCGGTGCGGCTGATGACCAACAACCCGGCCAAGGTGGACCGCCTGCGCGGCTGCGGGATCGAGGTGGTGGAACGGGTGCCCCTGAAGGTGGGCGAGACCCGGTTCAACCATCACTACCTGCAGACCAAGGCGCTGAAGTCGGGGCATATTCTGTAGGGGTCGGGGCGGTGTGCCTGCCGGGCGCGGGCCGCATGGGGACGTCGGGCCGCCCATCGTCGGGTCGCGGCGCGTCGATCAGACGGTCGGGCGGCTGAGCCTTGTCGGGACGGTCCGCACACCGCCCGAGCTGCCTGCCCGCGTCACCGTATCGCCGGGCCGGGGAGCGGTCGGCATTGGAACGCCATTTGTCCGATCGACGATGGCGACGCGATGGCGCGTTCGCCGGGCTTGGCGGCGGCGGGGGCGAAGGCCTGTCCGGTTCACGCGGAGGTCGGCCCGAAGCTCTCCGCGATGGCCCGCCGGTCCGAGGGCCAGGGATCGCACCGGCGCAGCGCCACGACCTCGCCCCGCAGGCGCAGGGCGATGGGCTGTTTCGTCGCGCTGGCCCTGAGGCCGTGGCGGGTGACCCGGACGACCCGCTCGATCCGGCAGAGCACCTCCAGATCACCCTGCCCCGGCGCGGTCTCGATCACGTAGCGGACCATGGCCGCCTCCCCCTCCGCCGAGCCCGCAGGCCGGACGTCAGGCCGGCCATCGCCTTGCCCATCGCGAACCCCGGCGCGGGCCCGATCACGTAGCGGACCATGGCCGCCTCCCCCTCCGGCGCGCGTGCAGGCCGGACTTCAGGCCGGCCATCGCCTCGCCCATGGCGAACCCCAGCGCGGGCCCGATCAGCCACAGCGGCCACAGACGCAGCACCAGAACCCCCTCTCCCTCCAGCCGTTCGCCCTCGAAATCGGGCGCGAGATCGACGGCGCCGCGCAGGGCGGGAGAGGCCCAGAGCAGCGGGCAGAGCCGCCCCCAGAGCAGTCCGGTGTCGGCCGGATCGGCCAGTCCGAACCGACCCCGCAGCCGGAGCGAGATCACCTCGACGCCCCGGGCCGTGCGGCCGATCAGGTCCGGCAGGGACCGCAGCAGGCGGGTGGCGAGGCCACGCCACCTGTCAGCGTGGCGCCTTGCCTCTGGCGGGTCCTCGTCCAGCATGGCCTCCGGTTTCTTGCGGCGCTTCGACGTGGGGCCGGGTCGGGGCCACGACAGGCGAAGCAGCGCGGGGGCGCGGGAAAAGCCGGGCCTGAGAACAAGCAGACCGCGCGGTGCGGGCATCGTCCCGCCCGCGATCTCGAGACGCCAGGGCATGAGGAGCGCCAGCAGGACCAGCACCGGACCCGCTGTGAGAAGCGCCGCCAGAAGCCAGGTCAGAGCCTCCGGCACGGGATCAGCCGGCGTCGTCGTTGGTGCGGTCGCCCCTGCGCCGGGCCATGGCCTTCGCCGCCGCGTCGGCCACCATGTCGGCAATGGTCGTGACCGCGCCGCGCACCTCCTCGACCCGCGCGCCATGATCGTCGATGATGATCGCGCCCACCGGCTTCACCCCGCCGCCGGCGCCGGTGCCGGTCGCGGCGCCCGACTTCTCGGTCCCGGCCGATCCTCCGGCGCCGAACCCGAAGCCGAAGCTGACGAGCGGAATCACCGTGGCGCCGTCGCGCTCGATCGGCGCGCCGAGCACGTTCTTGGCGTTGAGCAGGCGGTCGAGTTCCTCCACCGTGCCCTTCAGAAGCTTTTCGACATCGTCCATGGCTGCCTCTCCTGACTGCGGATCGCGGTCCGAGCCTGACCCGGTCCGCGCTCCCCCACCATGACGCCGATCACCCCCGAGGGGCAGAAAAAACGGTCATCGGGAGGCGGTATTCCGACCGAGCGGCCTGCGGCAGGCCGCGGCATCTTGCGAAGGCCGGTCTGCCGCGCGACACCTTTCCGCAGCATGACCGCCGCGCCCCGCTCCTCCGACCTCGTTCTGGCCCCCGGGCACCTGCGCTTCATGGGGCGGCGGTTTCCCTGCGTGGTCGGTCGGGGCGGCCTGACCGGCGACAAGCGCGAGGGCGACGGCGCGACGCCCCGCGGCGTGCACGGGATCGTGGGGATGCTCTACCGGCCCGACCGGATCGCGCGGCCCGCGGACTGGGCCGTGCCGATCCGGCCCGGCGACCTGTGGTCCGACGATCCGGCGGACGAGGATTACAACCTCATGGTCCGCGCCCCCTATGCCCCGAGCCACGAACGTCTCCGACGACCGGACCCGCTCTACGATCTCGTGCTGATCACCGACTGGAACTGGCCCCGTGCGCGCCGCGGCCGCGGCTCGGCGATCTTCCTGCACCGCTGGCGCAAGCCGGGCCATCTCACCGCGGGCTGCGTCGCGCTCGCGCCCGCGCATCTCGCCTGGATCGCCCCGCGCCTGCGCCATGGCGTGCGGCTGATCGTGCCCTAACCCTCGGGGCCCGGCCTGTCGCCGAAGATCGCCGAGCCCACCCGCACATGGGTCGCCCCGAGCGCCACCGCCGTCTCGAAATCCCCCGACATGCCCATCGACAGGCCCTCGAGCCCGTTGCGCTCCGCGATCTTCGCCAGCAGCGCGAAGTGCAGCGCGGGCTCCTCCTCGGCGGGCGGGATGCACATGAGCCCCGCCACGGGCAGTCCCAGCCCCCGGCATTCCGCCACGAAGCCGTCCGCCTCGGCGGGCAGGACGCCGGCTTTCTGCGGCTCTTCGCCGGTGTTCACCTGCACGAAGAGGTCGGGACAGGCCCCGGTCTCGTCCGCCAGCCGCGCGAGCGTGGCGGCCAGTTTCGGGCGGTCCACGGAGTGGATCACGTCGAAGAGCTCCATCGCCTGCCGCGCCTTGTTGGTCTGCAGCGGGCCGAGCAGGTGCAGCTCCACCCCCTCGTGCCGGGCCATCCAGCCCGGCCATTTCCCTGCCGCCTCCTGCACCCGGTTCTCGCCGAAAATCCGGTGTCCCGCCTCGAGCACGGCGGTCACCCGTTCGGGGGGCTGGAGCTTCGATACCGCGATCAGCCGGACCTTTCCGGGGGGGCGTCCGGCGGCGGTTTCGGCGGCCTCCAGACGGGCCCTGATCCCTGCAAGCGACATACACGATCCCCTTTGCTTTCCAACAGTTTGGACATATTCCGTGATGGGCCCCGAGTCCCTCGGCGGCAGCGGCCCGAAGGCGCGCTTCTGTGTGGCGTTAGTGCATCATTTGAAGGGCACTGTCCAAGGCCCCGACCCTATGCACTTGAGTGTTCTGGGGCATCGGCGCAAAGACATTCCCAATGCTGGTGCAACTGGCATTCTCGGGAATGCAAACACGAGGGAATATCATGAAAAGCATCCTCCTCGCTTCCGCCTCGATCGTGGCCTTCACGATCGCGGGTGCGGCAGCGGCCGAAGTTTCCTTCGGTGGCGAAGTCACCCTGGGGTTCAACAGCGACGACGACGACGTTGAAGATAACGCTGACGGCTTCTACTTCGACGGCAACATCGCGGTTACCCTGTCTCAGGACCTCGGCGCCGGCCTCACCGCCTCTGCCACGTTCGATTTCGATTTCGTTGACGTCGCCAGCGAAGAGGGCGTCGCCGACACCTCCGGTCTCGGCCTCGACCTCGAAGCCGGCGGCTTCCTGCTCAGCCTGACGAGCGAGTCCGCTGGCCTGTACTTCGGCGACACCTCCTTCGCCGCCGAGGACTACTGGTCCGGCGTGGGCGAAATGGCCCACGACAGCTTCTCCGAAGCTGACGGCGAAATCGTCCTGAAGGGCACCGGCACGTTCGGCACCGTTTCGGCCGGCGTCTCCTACGTTGTCGGCGATGTCGACGGCAACCTCGTCGGCGACGACCCGACCGTTGACGGCTCGCTCGACCAGATGTCCGTCGGCGCCGCGGCCGACTTCGGCCAGTTCACCGTCGGCATGGCCTACCAGGCCGAGTCGGACGCCACCGCTGGCGGCTCCTACGACCCGACCGCGAACGGCGACTTCAACACCGACGAAGTGTTCGGTGTGTTCGCCGGGACCACGCTGGCCGGCGCCGACCTGTCGTTCGCCTACGCGACCAACCTGACGATCGAGGAAGACTCCTTCGGCGTCGGCGTCTCCTACCCGATCGGCCCCGTCACGCTCGGCGCGACCTACGCGTCGAACTCGGACAGCCCGAACGTGTACGAGCTCTCGGTTGGCTATGCGCAGGGCCCCTTCACGGTTGAAGGCTCCTACGAGAACGACGACGACGATGCGACCGACGCCGCTTCGTTCGCGGTCGATGCCACCTACGAGGCCTTCGAGGGTGTGACCGTTCTCGCCGGCTTCAACGGCGGCGACGGCAACCTGAAGTCGAACGGCGAGGAAGGTCTGGACTACTACATCGGTGCCCAGGCGGCTCTCAGCGAGAACGCCACCTTCACCATCTCCTTCGCCGAGGACGAGGACGACTCCGAGGAAGACGAGATCGGTGCGCCCGAGTTCCAGGAAGGCACGACGGTCGAGATCGGCTTCACCTTCTGATCGGTTCCTGCCGACAAGATTTGGGGCGGTCCTTCGGGGCCGCCCTTTTTCGTTGCCTCCCTGCACGGCGGACCGGGCGTCGGGGTCGCGACACTTGTGACCCACGCGCTCAGCGGCTACACAATTCTGCAGAGAAAAGACGGTCACGGGGCACGGGGGACAAACCCTTGAGCAGAGAATTCAGACACTTCCGCGCGGGCTTTGCCGCTGTGCTCTGCCTGGCCCTCGCGGGCTGCGGCGGATCGCTCGGGTCGCGCCCCTTCGCCTCGCTCGGCGGTGGCTCGCTGGGCTCCGGCGCGGCGCCCGCGGCGGCGGCCACGAGAGAGGCCTCGCGCACCCGCGGCGCCGAACAGGTGGCGGTGAACCGCTACCTCTGGCAGGCTTCGCTCGACGTTCTGTCCTTCCTGCCGATCCAGTCCATAGATCCCTTCACCGGGGTCATCGTCATGGGCTACGGCACGCCGCCCGGCACCGGCCAGACCTACCGCGCCACGGTCTACGTCTCCGATCCGGCCCTCGACGCCCGGTCGCTCAACGTCGCCATCGCCACCCGCTCCGGCCCCGTGGCGGCCGAAACCAACCGGGCCGTGGAGGATGCGATCCTCGCCCGTGCGCGGGAGCTGCGAATCCGCGACGGGCGTCTCTGAACGGGATGGGTTCCGACCCGTCCTCCGCTCTGGAAACTCGCATCCCGCCAAGCTATCCCCCGGAGGCCATTGCATCCGAGGACGCCCCATGTCGCGCTACGACCCTTCCCTGATCGAGCCCCGCTGGCAGACCGAATGGGACGAGGCCGGCACGTTCCGGGCCACGCGCGAGGGCGACAGGCCGAAATACTACGTCCTCGAGATGTTTCCCTATCCTTCGGGGCGCATCCACATCGGCCATGTCCGCAACTACACGATGGGCGACGTCATCGCGCGCTACAAGAAGGCGACAGGTCACAACGTCCTGCATCCCATGGGCTTCGACGCCTTCGGGATGCCTGCCGAGAACGCCGCCATGGCGTCGGGCGGCCATCCGAAGGATTGGACCTACGGCAATATCGCCGACATGGTCGCGCAGATGAAACCGCTGGGGTTCGGCCTCGACTGGTCGCGCATGTTCGCCACCTGCGATCCCGAATATTACGGCCAGCAGCAGGCGCTGTTTCTCGATTTCCTCGAGGCCGGGCTGGTCTATCGCCGGAATGCGGTCGTGAACTGGGACCCGGTCGACATGACCGTGCTCGCCAACGAGCAGGTGATCGACGGCAAGGGCTGGCGGTCCGGTGCGGAGGTGGAGCGGCGCGAGCTGACCCAGTGGTTCTTCCGGATCGGCGATTTCTCCGGCGAGCTCCTGGAGGCGCTCGACGGGCTCGACGACTGGCCCGCAAAGGTGAAGCTGATGCAGGCCAACTGGATCGGCCGCTCGCGCGGGCTGCAGTTCGCTTTTTCCACGGTGGACGCGCCCGAGGGATTCGACCGGGTCGAGGTCTACACGACCCGGCCCGACACGCTGATGGGGGCAAGCTTCGTCGGGATCTCTCCCGATCACCCGCTGGCCAGGCATCTGGAGCGGCACGATCCGAAGGTCGCCGCCTTCTGCACCGAGGTGCGCAAGGGCGGCACCACGGAGGAGGCGCTGGAGAAGGCCGAGAAGCGCGGCTTCGACACCGGGCTGAAGGTGCGCCATCCCTTCGACACCTCGTGGCAGCTGCCGGTCTGGATCGCCAATTTCATCCTGATGGACTACGGCACCGGCGCGATCTTCGGCTGTCCCGCCCATGACCAGCGCGACCTCGATTTCGCCCGGAAGTACGACCTGCCGGTGATCTCCACCTTCGGGCCACTCGAGGCCGCCGACCACCAGCCTCCGGAGGAGGGCGGCCCGGCCTTCGTTCCGCCGAAGTCCGAGAAGGTGCGTTATATCAACGGTTTGCAGGCGGTCTCATCGTGGACCGGTGAAGAGGCGGTCGATGAAGCCATCACGCTCTGCGAGAAAAGCGGCGTCGGCCAGGGCGTGACGAAGTACCGCCTGCGCGACTGGGGCCTCTCCCGCCAGCGCTACTGGGGCTGCCCGATCCCGGTTGTCCATTGCGAGACCTGCGGCGTCGTTCCCGAGAAGAAGGAAAACCTCCCCGTCCGCCTGCCCGACGACGTCAGTTTCGACGTGCCCGGCAACCCGCTGGACCGTCACCCGACCTGGACGCAGACCACCTGCCCACGCTGCGGCAGCGCGGCGCGGCGCGAGACCGACACGATGGACACCTTCGTCGATTCGTCGTGGTATTTCGCCCGCTTCACGGCTCCCCATGCCGACACGCCGACCGACATGGAGGCCGCCAGCTACTGGATGAACGTCGACCAGTATATCGGCGGCATCGAGCACGCGATCCTGCATCTCCTCTACTCCCGCTTCTTCGCCCGCGCGATGCAGCTGACCGGCCACCTCCCCGAAAGCGCGATCGAGCCCTTCGACGCGCTGTTTACCCAAGGCATGGTGACCCACGCGATCTACCAGACCCGCGATGCCCAGGGCCGCCCGGTGTATCACTTCCCCGAAGAGGTCACGCTGCGCGACGGCGCCGCCTTTCTTGCCGATGGCACGGCAGCGGAGATCGTGCCCTCGGCGAAGATGTCGAAGTCGAAGAAGAACGTCGTCGATCCCGCCGACATCGTCAGCCAGTACGGCGCCGACACGGCGCGCTGGTTCGTTCTGTCCGACAGCCCGCCCGAGAGGGACGTCGAGTGGACGGCCGCGGGCGCGGAGGCGGCGCATCGTCATCTCTCGCGTGTCTTCCGGCTGGCGGCGGAGACGGTGGAGGCGGGGCCTGCGGAATCGCACGGAGAGGAGAGCGACGAGGCGCTGCGCAAGGCCCTGCACCGCTGCATCTTCGACGTGACGCAGGGCATCGAGAGCTTCGGCTTCAACGCTGCCATCGCGAAACTCTACGGCTTCACCAATGCCATCGCGAAATCCGACGCAGGCGCGGCGTGCAAGCGCGAGGCCCTGATGGTGCTGGCGCAACTCATGGCGCCGATGACGCCGCATCTTTCCGAGGAGATCTGGCACATGCTCGGCGGCACGGGGCTGGTTGCCGAGGCACCATGGCCCGCGGCAGATGACCGGTTGCTCGTGGAGGACACGATCACCCTTCCCGTGCAGGTGAACGGCAAGCGGAGGTCCGAGATCACCGTTGCGAAGGACCTTCCGAGATCCGAGATCGAGGCCCTCGCCCTGGCGGACGAGAGCGTGATGCGGGCGCTCGACGGCGGGCCGCCGAAGAAAGTGATCGTCGTGCCGGGACGGATCGTGAATGTGGTGGTCTGAGAGACCGGTCCCGACCCGGCGCGCCGTGGTCCTCGGCGCGGCGGCGATGCTGGCCGGCTGCGGGTTCCGGCCCGTCTACGGGCCGAACGGGCCGCTGGGTCGTCTCGCCGGACTTGTCGCGGTGGAGGCTCCGGCGACGGACGAGGGTTTTGTCCTGCGCAACAGGCTGGTGGACAGGCTCGGCGTCAGCGAGAGGGCGCAATACCTTCTCGAAACGGACATCGTGATTCGCGGTGCCGCGGTGGCCGTGACCACGGAGCAGGAAACCACACGCTTCAGCCTGCCGGGGGAGGCGGAGTACCGGCTCATGGAGGTGACGACAGGCCGCGTCATCGCACAGGGCCAGGTGACGAGCTTCAGCAGCTATTCGGCGACGGGAACGGCGGTTTCAACCTTCGCGGGCCGGGACGATGCCGAGGAGCGGCTGGCGATCGCGCTTGCGGACCAGATTCTGCTTCGGCTGACGGCGCAGGTGGCATGAAGCTGCCCCCGCGCACGGCGTCGGCGTACTTTCGCTCACCCGACCCGCGCCGGCCCGGTCTGCTGATCCACGGTACCGATCCGGAGAGGGTGACCGCGCGGCGACAGGAGGTCGTGCAGGCGCTGATCGGGCCTCAGGGCGAAGCGGAGATGCGGCTGACGCGGCTGGCGGGAGCGGACCTGCGCAAGGATCCGGCGGCGCTGCTCGATGCGGTGACGGCACGTGGCTTCTTTCCCGGGCCGCGCGTGGTGCTGGTGGACGAGGCGGGCGATGGCGCCACGCCGGCCATGGAGGTTGCGCTGGAGGAGTGGAGAGAGGGCGACGCGGTGATCGTGGTCACCGCAGGCCAGCTCAATGCCCGCTCCAGCCTGCGAAAACTCTTCGAGGGTCATTCGGCGGCCTATGCGGCGGCGATCTACGACGACCCGCCCAGCGCCGAGGAGGTCGGCAGGCTTGTGCGGGAGGCCGGGTTGACGCGGCTCTCCGGCGAAGCGGCAGGGGCGTTGGAGGCGCTGGCGCGGGATGTGGCGCCCGGCGATTTCCGGCAGACACTGGAGAAACTGGCGCTCTACATGCTGGGTGAGGAGAGGGAGGCCACCGCCGAGGACGTGGCGCTGGTGAGTCCGCTCTCGCCCGATGCGGACCTCGATGACGTGCTGGAGGCGGTGGCCGGCGGCGATCAGGGGGCGCTTGGTCCGATCCTGCGGCGGCTCTGGGCACAGGGAACGACACCGGTCTCGCTGTGCATCGGGGCGACGCGATACTTTCGGCAGTTGCACCTCGTGGCGGCCGACCCGGGTGGCCCGGAAGCGGGGATCGGCCGGATGCGTCCGCCCGTCTTCGGGCCGAGACGGGACCGGATCGTACGGTTCGCCCGCCGCTGGGGCATGTACCGTCTGGAGGAAGCTCTGGAAATCCTGACAGAGACCGACCTGCAACTGCGGTCTGTTTCTGTGGCGCCGCAAGCCTCGGTCATGGAGCGGAGCCTGATTCGGCTCACGATGCTGGGCAACGCGCGCCGCTAGAGCCTCGTCCGTCGGGGGATGCCGTATGGCGCAAAGAGAAAAGGACGAGCCTGAGCTCGTCCTTTCCCAGATGTCTTCACGTCGAAAGGAGTATCACTCCTCGACGGTGGTCTCTTCCGCGTCGTCGTCATCGTCGTCCTGCGAAGCTGCGAGGACGGCGAGCAGGGCAACGGGGCCCAGGATGGCAGCGGTGCCACCGAGGCCGCCGAGCGAGCCCAGCGAACCGGTCGGAGCCGGATCGACCGGCAGCGGCTGGGGAACGGGGATGACGATCTCGTCGTCGAAGCCGCCGGCGAAAGCCGACCCGGAAACGGCAACGAGAGCCGCGGCGATGATAGTGGTTATGCGCATTTCTAGTCTCCTGCAGCTTAGGTTTGTCTCACGCGGGGCGGCTGCGCTCCGCCCTTGCGTCCACTTGATCCGATTTATGTTCCGAGGTCCACCGATTAGCCAACTCGCTATTCAGTCGTTTCGGAAGGTGTGTCGTCCTCGTCATCATCCGCGCTGGCTGCGGCTGCGATTAGGGCGAGCGGAAGAAGAACGCTTGCAGCGCCACCTCCCAAGGAACCGAGCCCGAAGGACCCGGACGCAGCCGGTACGGGTTCGGTCATGATCACCGGCGGAACGACGATCCGATCGTCGAAACCTCCGGCGTTACCAGCACCCGCAACGGCAACCAGCGCCGCTGCGATGATGGTGGTGAAGCGCATTGTAATCGTCTCCAGCAAATGCGTCTTGTCCTGACCCTGCGTCTTATTCGGTCGGATCGCCGAAACACAAGATATATCGGGTAGTTCGCCCTATAGCCGTTCGCTGTCAAGATAGCCGACAGGCGGCGAAATCAACTGTCGCGACTTCCACACAACACCCCCGGCCCCGATCCAGTAGGTGTTGGTGAAGGTCTGCGCACCGCGCTGGCAGGTTTCTTCAAACTTTTCCGTGTCATAGCTTCGTTCGTAGATGGTGATCCGCTCGGTTCCGGCCCGCTCGACGCGGCAGGCGTAGTCGTGCCGAACGATCTGGTCGTTGCCATCCAGATATTCGTGGACGCGGGTGGCGTCACCACCGCCGCGAGTCACCGCCGCCAGGACACCGGAGACATCCGCAGCCATCAGGTCGGGGCCGAGACCGCGGGTCGCGACGAGAAACCCGCGCTCGTAGGTGACCGACACTCCGTCCTCGGTGAGCCAGGTCTCCTCGGGTCCGTTCTGCCCCGCAAGCTGCAGCAAAGCTGCAACACCGCGTTGCGGGACGGACGCGAGAACGAAGTCCTGCCCGGTCTCCTCGATCGCCGCGCGGGAGAATTGCGGACGCTGAAGCGGGGCCGCCTCGCGCCCGATGGACAGGACCGAGCCTGCGACGGCCTGGACGACCTGGCGGGATTCGCTGATCTCGTCTCCGCAGCCGGTCAGCAGCGCTGTCGAGGCAAAGGCTGCGGCCAATGTGATCGGCCTCATCTCCAGTACCTCCCCCAGGTCGATTCGAGTTCCGGAGCATGGGCGTCCCGGACCACGCCGTAGAGACGATCCTGCACGCTCAGCCGCGCGCCGCCGTCCCTCTGGAGGGACCGCAGGTCGAGGGTGAAGGCCTGCCGTGTCGGCGTGCCTATGGTCCAGTCGGTCGGGATCGTGATGCGCAGACCCTTGTCGAAGGAACCTTCGCCGAAATCCTCGAAGCTGATGTCCGTCCGGGTGGCGAAGGCGCCGACGCGCCAGCCGTTCTCGAACTCACGGTCCAGCGAGATCGTTGCGCCCCAGTCGCCCGCAAGGTAGCGGCCCACGTCGAGCTGGGTGTGGTAGCCGTTGCCGAGGTCGTAATAGGCCGAGGCATGGCCGGTCCAGACCTCGTAGTCGCGGAACCCGAGGCCGCCGTCGAAGGCGCGCTGCTGCACGTAGTTGACCTCCGCCCCGAGGGCGAGTCGGCTGTCCACCGGCTTCCACAGAAGTTCGGAAGAGACGCCGGCATACATCCGCTCGAGGTAGCCCACGGTGACGCGGCTGTAGAGATCCGTCGCGGGCCGGCCGAAATGCGCGAGGGTCAGACGCGAGATGTAGGGATTGCCCTCGTCGTTGTAGCGGTCGCCATCGGTGCGCACCGGATAGACGGCGGGCGTGGAACTGTCCGTCGGCTCGGGGGCGTCGGTCAGCCGCCACTGGGCGACACCGTCGAAGACGAGGTTCGGGCTGAACCTGTAGCTGACGCTGGCACGGACACCCACGTCGATATCGATTGGCCGATCGGGATCGAAGTAGCGGGTGCTGAGATACGGCCTGATCCCGTAGGTGAGCGGCCCCTCTTCGGACGGAATGCGGACGAGTCCTGCTTCTGTGCCCGCGGCGTCGGTGATGGCGGCGCGGGCGAAGCTCGCCTCGGTCGCGCCGACCTCGTTTTCGAGCTGTTCCACGTCGGAACGGCGGATCACGACGCGGGAGATGGGAATCCCCTGTCGCTCGGGCTCGAAGATGAAATTCTCGATGGCGGGCGGCATCGACTGGGTCAGGATACGGCTGATCCGTCCCATGGGTTGCGATTCGGTGCGGTAGCGTGTGTTGATGTAGCGGATGCGCACCGAGCGGTCGGTGAATTCCACGGCCTTCACCTCGACACCCTCGGTCTCGAGCGCGGTCACCACTAGGTCGCGCAACGCCGTTTCGGCGGCGGGCGAGCGGTTCCAGCTTGCGGCGGCGCGGGCATCGGGCGGCCGCACGGCCACCGGGATCGGCGCGGGATCGAGACCACCGACGGAGAGACGGTTCGTCGGATCGATGGTGAAATGGGCGGAGAAGGCCAGCGTCTCGCCCTGGAGCAGGGAGGCAGAGAGCTGGTATTCGTCGCGGGGCTTGTAGACCACACCGACGTTATAGGGCGACGACGGCTCGAAGGTGCCGAGCCTGTCTTCGCGGACATAAGCGTCGCCCGAATATTCCACGATGCCGGTCAGACGGTCGTTGAACCGGTATTCCACGCCGCCGAAGAGCGAGGCGTCGCCGCGGAAGAACACGTCGCTCGCCACCGTCCCGCCCTTGCCGAAGTCTCCGCCGGTGCCGAAGCCGTTGGTCGGGCGCGTCTCGAAACGGTCGTCGATGCGCGCAAGCGGGTTGTCGATGGGGTTCTGAGTCCCGAGGCGCCCCCAGCCAAGACCCGCGGTGACGCGCAGGTTCTCGCCGAAATGCTTTGTCGCGGTGACGTATTCGCCGGAGTAGAGTCCTGTTCCGAGAAAATCCTGAAGGCCCACGGTCACCGCCGGCAGATACCGTCCTTCGTCCACCACGCGGAACCGGATGTCGAAGCTGCGGTCGAAGGTCGGATCGGTTCCAGGACCGGTGTTCTCGCCGATCCGGCTGTAGCGGAAGCTGCCGCCGAGCCGGTCGCTGATCTGGAAGCTGAGCGTCGCGCGCTGGTGGTTGCCGAAGCCTCCGTAGCTGAGCGTGAACTGGCCCGAGGGATCGCTGAGGCCGGAGGGCATCTCGATCAGGCCGGGCGTGCCGTAGGTGGTATAGGTCGGCCTCCAGTCCTGCTGCGCGGTGGCCGCCGTCGCAAGCAGGGCAAGACCGGTCAGGATGGTGGTCGATTTCAAACGCATCGGCAGTCCTCGCGGCCTGTCATGGCCTCGTGTCGTGACTACTGTAGGGGCCTTCGGGAGAGAAGGCACGCCCCCTTTGCCCTGACGCTATGTCGCCGATGTTGCGTTTGGGCAACCTCCGCGGGCAACCTGTGGGTCGGACGGTCGGCATTGCCGACTGTCCCCGCTTGAAACGGCGGCTCCTCGCGCGCCAGTCTCCCGCAAGGGGAGGATCCTCGATGCGTGACCTCTACGGCTCTGTCCGCAGCCGCGCGTTCCGCGTGCGCTGGATGCTGGAGGAACTGGAGCTCGACTATAGCTACCACGCCGAGCCGCCCCGATCGAAGAAGGTGGTGGCGCTCAATCGGTCGGGGCGGGTTCCGGTGCTGGTGGAGGACGGCGAGGTGATGACCGATTCGGTGGCCATCATGACCTTCCTTGCGGATCGGGCCGGACAGTTCACCTATCCACCCGGAACCGTCGAAAGAGCCCGGCAGGACGCTCTGACCTTTCGCGTGATCGACGACATGGACGCCATTCTCTGGACCGCCGCAAAGCACAGTTTCGTCCTGCCGGAGGACTGGCGGCAGCCGCAGATCAAGGCAACGCTCAGCCTGGAATTCGAACGCAACGCCAAGGCATTGGCGGAGGACCTGACCGGCGACTACCTGACCGGGGACAGCCCCGTGATCCCGGATTTCCTGCTCGCCCATTGCTGGGGATGGGCCGAGCTCGCCCACATGCCGCGCCATGCGCCGGCCCTAGATGCCCATTGCGCGCGGATGCGCGCCCGGCCCGCCTTCGCGCGGGCGGAGGCGGACTGATGGGGGAGATGATCGAGGGCCGCTACCATGCCGGGGGGGCGCCCGCCGACACCACCGTCGACGGCGCATTCCGGCGCGTACCTTCCGTTCTGCGGGACCGGATCGGGACGGAGGCGCATCCGGCCGACCCTTGGCGCTACCACCTCTTCGTCGCGTGGAACTGCCCCTGGGCCCATCGGGCGCTTCTGGCGCGGGCGGAACTGGGGCTGGAGGCGATCAGCGTCTCCTACGCGTTGCCGCGGCGCACCGAACAGGGCTGGGTTTTCGACGACGATCCCGAACTTGGCGTCTCGGCGCTCCACGAAGTCTATGCGCGCCAGCCCGAGCCCTACACGGGGCGCGTCACCGTACCCGTCCTGTGGGACCGGGTCGCGGAGCGCATCGTCTCGAACGAATCGGCTGACATCGTGCGGATGTTCGGCCGATTTCCGGGTGTGCCGGACCTGTGCCCCGCACCGCTGCGGGCGGAGATCGACCGCTGGAACGCGCTGATCTACGAGACCGTCAACAACGGCGTCTACCGCGCGGGATTCGCCCGGACCCAAGGCGCCTATGACGAAGCGGTCGCGCAGGTCTTCGGGACGCTCGACCGGATCGAGGCGCATCTGGACGGCCGCGACTGGCTGGTCGGCGATCGCTTTGCCGAGGCGGATCTGCGCCTCTTTCCGACGCTGGCGCGGTTCGACGTGGCCTATCACTATGCCTTCAAGTGCAACATCCGGCGGCTGATGGATTATCAACGGCTCTGGTCCTACGCGCGGCGCATCTACCACCGCCCCGGCGTGGCCGGGACAGTGCGCTTCGACCTCTACAAGCGGGGCTATTTTTCGCCGTCCGAGCTGCGCAATCCGCTGGGGATCGTGCCCGCGGGGCCGGTCATCGACTGGTCGCTGTGAGCGCCGCCGCCCGGCCGGCATGCAGGCCCGTGGCGAGGCAGGCGGTGATCAGGTAGCCGCCGGTGGGCGCCTCCCAATCGAGCATCTCGCCGGCGATCCAGGTGCCCGGTTTCGTGCGGAGCATCAGGGTTTCGTCCACCGCGTCGAGCCGCACGCCCCCGGCGGTGGAAATCGCCTCGTCGATGGGGCGCAGTCCCGCGTGACGGATCGGGAGCGCCTTCAGCAGGGGCGCGAGATCGTCCGGAAGTGGGCGGGCGAATTCGTTCAGAAGGGCTTGTTTCACGGGGTCGAGCCCCAGGTTGCGGCGCAGGTGATTGGCGAGGCTCGCCTTGCCCCGGTGCCGCGAGAGGCGCTTGCCCAAAGCCTCGAGGCCGAGGTCGGGACAGAGGTCGATGTGGAGCGGCGCGCCCGCGCGCAAGGCGGGGGTCAGGGGATAGAGCCCGCCACCCTCGAGCCCGCGGGCGGAGATCATGCACTCGCCGCGGCTGACGAGATCGCCGGCGCGCAGGGCGCAGGACTTGAGCGGTCTGCCGAGGTGGCGCGCCATATGCCCGGACCAGGCGACAGAAAGGCCCGCGTTGGCAGGGGCGAAGGGGGCCAGCTCCGTGCTGGTGAAGGCGGAGGCCCAGGCGCCGTCGGAACCGAGACGGCGCCAGCTTGCACCGCCGAGGGCGAGAACGGCGACCTCGGGCGCGAGGAGTGCGGGACCCTCGGGCGTGTCGAAGAGATGGGCCCCGTCCCGCCAGCCGGCCCAGCGCCAGCGGCGGCGGAAGTCCACACGCCGGCTTTCGAGCCGGGAGAGCCAGGCGCGCAGGAGCGGGGAGGCCTTCATCGCGACCGGAAAGACCCGGCCGGTGGAGCCGGTGAAGAGGTCCTGGCCGAGGCTTCCGGCGAAGGCCATGGCCTCGGCCGGGCCGAAGGCGGCGAGGATTTCGGCAAACCAGTCCGGGATCGGACCGAAGGCGGCCCGCCAGGCCTCGGGCGGTTCGTCCTTGGTGAGGTTGAGACCGCTTTTGCCGGCCATCAGGAACTTGCGGCCCGGGGAGGGCATCGCCTCTGCCACAAGCACCGAGAGACCGGCGGCGGACAGGGCGTCGGCGGCCATCAGGCCTGCCGGGCCTGCGCCGACCACGAGGGCGTCCGGTGCGGGCTTGCCGGCTGGCGTCGTCATGCCAGTCTCCTGACGCGTCGGGACGCGGAGGGCAAGCGATGGACGAGGACGACCACTGGCCGGTCTGCGGCCTCTGCGGGCGACCGATCCCGCCGGACGTGCCGCAATCGCTGCATCACCTCGTGCCGAAGCTGAAGGGCGGCAAGGGCGGGCCGACGGTGCTGTTGCATCACATCTGCCACAAGGAGATCCACGCGACACTGACCGAGGCGGAACTGGCGCGGGCGTATGCGACGCTGGACGCGCTGCGGGCGCATCCGCGGCTGGAGCGCTTCGCGGCCTGGGTGCGGAGGCGGCCGCCGGGGTTCGGGTCGAAGGTGCCGGGACGGAGAGGGCGGCGGTGACGTTCGCGGCGTGACGCCGAGGGGCAGATGGGTTGGAAACCCATCCTGCGGGGGGCGGGGAAGTCCGCTGCGCGAGAGCACGCAGCCTCCGGGGTCAAGGTCAGACGAGACCGACTGCGCGGCGGATGTCCTCGTCGCGCAGGCTGATGTCCTCGCCAAGCCAGCGGTCGGCCTCGGGGCCGCACATCCAGACAAGCGCGCGGGCGGGCCAGTCTGCGGGGATGTGATCGGACCAGTCGAGACGGCTCACGGGATTGATGCCCGAGGCCTTGATCTCGCGCTGCATCTCGGTCGCCACGGTGCCGGGCGAGAGGCCCAGCGCGCGGATGCCGGCGGCGCCGTATTCCTTGTGGCACATCCGGGTGAGCATGTAGGCCCCGGCCTTGGAGGCGCAGTAGGAGGACCAGCCCTCGACGGGGCCATGAGCCGCCCCCGAGGAGATCGTGAGGACCGTGCCGCCGCCTTGTTCCAGCATCACCGGGAGCGCCGCGCGCATTCCATGCAGGATGCCCTTGAGGTTCACGTCGATGGCGGAGGACCAGGCGACCGGATCGACCTCGGCAAGCCGGGCGATCGGCTCGATCACGCCGGCATTGCCCACGAGGACGTCGAGACGGCCGAAGGTGCTCAGGGCGGCACCGACAGCCGCCTCGACCTCCCAGTAGCGCGACACGTCGCAGGGCACCGCGAGGGCGCTCTGCCCGATCTCTCCGGCGACCTCCGCCACGCGCTCGCCGTTCCGGGCCAACAGCACCACCCGGGCGCCGGCCTCGGCGAAGCGATACGCCGCGGCGGCGCCGATCCCGCGGCTCGCACCGGTGATCAGAACGACCTTCTCAGACAGATCCATCAGCCCATCCACGATCAATAATTACTGCGACCCAACGATTTGGGCCTGTCCCAAGTCTTCGCCACCTTGACCTGACGCGTCCAGAAGGGAAACTGCGCCTGCAATTTGCAACAAGGAAGGGTCTGAGATGACCATATTTGCCCGGACCGGTCATGCCGCTCTTGCCGCCACACTGATGGTCGGCACGGCGGCGCACGCCGAAGTCAGCGCCCAGCAGGTCTGGGATTCATTCAAGGAGAACATGGCCCTCTATGGCGAGAGCAGCCTCAGCGTCGGGTCCGAGGAGATGTCGGGCGACACCCTGACCGTCTCGGGAGTCGTGCTGACGATCAGCGACGCCGAGACCACCGTCACCTCGGACCTCGGGACACTGACGTTCACCGAGATGGGGGACGGCACGGTTTCGGTCGGAATGCCCTCGACAACGCCGCTGACCATCCTGATCGAACCGACCTTCGGAACGCCGGCCACGCTCAACGCGTCGGTGACCCAGGAAGCGATGGACCTGGTCGTCGGCGGCACCCCTGACGAGATGTTCTATGACATCTCGGCGGCGCGCTATGTGATCTCTCTGGACAGCGTCGAAGGCGAGGAGGCGGATGTCGTCCTGAACGCCGCCCAGGTGGCGATCTCGGATATCGCGGGCACCTACCAGATCACCACGGGCGACACGCTCCAGACCGTCGAGTCGGCGCTTGCCGCAGGGTCGGTGACGATCGCGGTGGACATCGCCGAGGCCGGTGGGCCGGGCATCCTCCAGTTCATGGGCACGATCGACGGTCTCGAGACGTCGGGCATCGTTTCGCTGCCCGTGGGCATGGACATGGAAGCGCCCGAGTCGGCCTTCGTGGACGGGCTGTCGGTGGATGCCGGTTACGAGTTCGGCGCTTCCAGCTATGCCTTCAGCTTCGCCGAGGAGGGCAATACCGCCGAGGGCACCGCGAGCGCCGAGAGCGGCAGCATGGCGATCTTCATGGACGCCACAGGGTTCAGCTACGAGGGCGGCGCCACGGCACCGAGCATTGCGTTCGCGGGGAGCGATCTGCCCTTCCCGGTGGAAGTGTCGATGGCCGAATACGGCTACGGCATCTACATGCCGCTGGCGGCAAGCGATTCGCCGGAGGAGTTCGGCGTCGATCTCCTGATCTCGGAACTGTCGGTCAACGACGCGGTCTGGAGCATGATCGATCCGGGCAGCGTGCTCGACCGTGGCCCCGCCACGATCAGCCTCGACATCTCCGGTCTGGTTGCGCTGGCCTATGACGTGCTCGATCCCTCGCAGATGCAGTCGATGATGATGGCCGATCTGCCGGGCGAGTTGAACGAGATCATGATCAACGATCTGACCGTGCGTGCCGCGGGCGTCGAGATCCTGGGCTCCGGCGGGTTCACCTTCGACAACACGGACCTCGAAACCTTCGGCGGGATGCCGCGTCCGGAAGGCTCCGCGGCGGTCGACATCGTCGGGGCCAACCAGCTGATCGACAAGCTGGTGCAGATGGGTCTCGTGCCCGAGGAGCAGGTCATGGGTGCGCGGATGATGATGGGCATGTTCGCCCAGGTCACCGGCGACGACCAGATGCGCTCCGAGCTGGAGGTCAACGAGCAGGGCCACGTGATCGTCAACGGCCAGCGCATTCAGTAAGCGCGCCGGTCCTTGCCATCGGGTCGCGCGATCATCGTTGCGCGGCCCCTTCCCGATCTCCCATTGAGGATAGCCCCATGCGACCCGTTCTCATGACCTTCGCCGCCCTGCTGTCCAGCGCAGCTTTGTCGCAGCCCGTGCTGGCGCAGGTGACGCCGGAGGATGTCTGGGCGATCCAGAGGGATTTCTATGCGGCAAGCGGACTGCAGATGTCGGCCCAGGAGAGCCGGTCCGGAGAGACGCTGACCCTGTCCGACGTGACCGGAACGGTCGTGCTGCCTCAGGGGTTCGGCACGATCAGCGCGATCCTCGGCCCGATCGACCTGACCGCCCGATCGGACGGTTCGGTTCTCGTGGCCTACCGGCAGCCCTCGGAGATCCGGCTTGTTGCCGAGATCTTTCCGGCAACTCCCGAGGAACTCTACTTCGACCTGAAGATGACGGGAACGCAGGAGAATGTATCGACCGTCGCCACCGGAAGCCCCGACGCCATCACCTTCACCACCGAGGCCGGCAGGACGACGGCGACGCTCACGGATGTCGTGATGCGCGGAGACCCCGCCATGGAGGCGATGGACCTGAGCGGCATGACGGTCGTCATCGATGTCCGTGACGCCGTCAGCGTGTCCACGGTTTCGCGCGACGAGACGACCCTGACCATGGAGGTCCAGGCGCTGTCCGGACCGTCGGCCAACATCGTCCAGATCGATTTGCAGTCGGACCTCGGGTTCCTCCTCGACAATTCGGGCAGTTCGACCTCCTCCGTCTATTGGGGCCGAGCAGTGCTGCCGGTAGCGGGAATCAACTTCCTCGACCTGGCAGCGTCGATCCGGTCCGGTCTCGCGTTGGACGTGACCACGCGGACCGAGGGCATGTCCTCCGTCTCGATCACCTCCGATCCGATGAGCGGAGAGACGAGGCAGGTCAGCGACACGGCGTTCAGCGAGGCCCGCGTGAGTTTGGGCGAGGGCGGTTTCGGGCTGGAGGCGTTCACGGGTGCTGCGAACATCCAGTACGAGGATTCGAATCTGGTCCCGGTTCCGATCCAGCTCGGCCTGCTCGGATCGCGGTTCCTGCTGCAGACGCCGCTCCTCGCGTCGGACACGCCGCAGAGCGCGCGGCTGGCGTTGTACCTGGAGGAACTCTCGGTGGACGAGCGCCTCGTGCGACTCATCGACCCCTCCGAGTTCCTGCCGCGCGATCCGATCTCTTTCGAACTCGATATCGAGGGAGAGATGACGGTTCTGGCCGATCTCGTGGATTTCCTCGCCGTCGGCGCAATGATCGACGAAGGCGTTTCGCCGGTCGAACCGACCAGCGCGACGCTGCACTCGGGCGCAGTCGCCGGGGCGGGCGTGCAAGTGACGAGTTCGGGCAGGTTTGACATCGACATCAACGACGACACCTTCCTCGACGGGATGCCGTTCCGCCCTGCAGGCTCCGCCCAGGCCCGGGCCACCGGGGTCAACGGGCTGATCGACTCGCTTGTGACCATGGGCCTCCTTGCGGAGGAAGAGGCAGGGATCGCCCGGCTGGGGCTCGGCATGTTCTCCCGCAATCTCGGGGACGACACGCTCGAATCGTCGCTGGAGGTGTCCCCGGAAGGGTCGATCATGGTGAACGGCAACCGCATCCGCTGAGGCGGAGAGTTGCGGCGGGGGGCGGGGCGGACTAGGTGCCGGGAACCGTCAGCTGTTCCGGAACACCGTCATGGCCCATGATCTCCCCGCCCTTGCCGACCAGCTGCTCGCGGCCGCTCGCGCCGCGGGGGCGGAGTCTGCGGATGTGGTCGCGATCGGGGGCACCTCGCTCTCGATCGACGTGCGGGGCGGACGGCTGGAGGAAGCCCAGCGCGCGGAGGGCCTCGACCTCGGTCTGAGGGTGCTGATCGGGCGTCGGCAGGCCTGCGTCTCGGCATCGGACACCGCCCCCTACGTGCTGGCACAGATGGCCGAGAGGGCGGTCGCAATGGCCCGCGAGGCGCCGGAGGACCCGTTCATCGGCCTTGCCGAGGCCGGGCAGCTGTCGAAGGTGCGCGACGCCGAGGGGCTCGAGCTTTCTGACCCCGGGCCGGAACCGGAACCGGACGCGCTGGAGAACGCCGCGCGGGAGGCCGAAGCGGCGGCGCTGGCGGTTGAAGGGGTCACGCAGGTGCAGTCGTCCGCCGCCTACGGGCGCAGACGCATCCACCTCGCGGCGAGCAACGGGTTCTCTGGTGGATACGATCGGACAGATCGGAGCCTGTCTTGCATGGCCATCGCGGGCGAGGGCCTGAAGATGGAGCGGGATTACGACTACGACAGCCGCATCTTCGCCGAGGACCTGCGCGGCGCTGTGGAGATCGGCAGCCGCGCCGGTGCGCGGGCGGTGGAGCGAATGGGCGCGCGCAGGCCGAAGACCGGCGCCTATCCGGTGCTGTTCGACGAGCGCATCTCTTCCTCGCTGATCGGACACCTGGTCTCCGCCTCGAACGGCGCGATGATCGCGCGCGGCTCGTCCTGGCTGCGCGACCGGCTGGGCGAGCAGGTCCTGCCGGAGGGCCTGAGCCTGGTCGAGGACCCGCACCGCCCCCGGGTCCCGGGTTCCCGGCCTTTCGACGCCGAGGGCCTGCCCACGGAGCGGCGGGCGCTCGTTGATGGGGGTGTGCTGACGGGCTGGACCCTCGATCTCGCCACCGCCCGCAAGCTGGGCATGGAGAGCACCGCCAACGCGTCGCGGGGTCCTTCGGGACCGCCCTCGCCCTCCGTCTCGAACCTTGCCCTGACGCAGGGCGAGGCGAGCCGCGAGGATCTGATGCGGGAGATGGGCAGCGGGCTTCTCGTGACCTCGATGATCGGCTCGACGATCAACCCGAACACGGGCGATTATTCCCGGGGAGCCAGCGGCTTCTGGGTCGAGAACGGCGAGATCGCCTATCCGGTGAACGAGATCACCGTGGCCGGCAACCTGCGCGAGTTCCTGCGCCGGATGACGCCGGCAAACGACGCGCGGACCCATCTGGGCCGGGTCGTGCCCTCGCTGCTGGTCGAAGGCCTGACGCTTGCGGGAGACTGACACCGAAGACCTGTCGCTGATCATTGCGGCTGCAGAGGCCGCGGGCGAGATCGCGTGCCGGCACCATGGCGCGGCGCCGAAGACCTGGGACAAGGGCGACGGGCAAGGGCCGGTGACCGAGGCCGATCTCGAGGTCGACGCGCTGTTGAAGGAGCGGCTGACCGGCGCGCGGCCGGGCTATGGCTGGCTTTCGGAGGAATCGACGGGAGGGCCGGACCGGCTGACCTCCAGGCGGCAGTTCATCGTGGATCCGATCGACGGCACCCGCGCCTTCATCGAGGGTGGGCGGGACTGGTCGCATTCCATCGCCGTGGCCGAAGGCGGGCGGATCGTGGCTGCCGCGGTCTTCGTGCCGCTGCGCGGAGCGCTGTATTCCGCAGGTCTGAACGGTGGGGCTGCGGTCGGCGGCACCGAGCTCCGGGTCAGCAACGAGGCGCGGCTGGGCCGGGCCAACGTGCTGGCCAACCGCCCGTCGATGGCGGCGGAGCACTGGGCGCGGAGAGAGGTGCCTCCGATCAAGCGGCATTTCCGGTCCTCGCTGGCCTACCGGCTGTGCCTCGTGGCCCAGGGCCGGTTCGACGCGATGCTGACGCTGCGCCCGACCTGGGAATGGGATGTCGCCGCCGGCAGCCTGATCGTGGAGGAGGCGGGCGGCACCGTCAGCGACCGCAGCGGCGGGCGGCCCGAGTTCAATCGGGCTGTGCCGCAGATCGACGGGATCGTCGCGGCAGGTGCGGTTCACGGGGGTCTGATGGCCGCTCTGGCCTGAGAACGTTCCGCTTCCTGAAACATCACCCCAGAGCAACACACGACCACGTGAGGAGACTGCTACATTTCTTGCCCGTGGCGATAGAGCCTCACATCTCCTTGAGACATGATGTGGAGGACGCCCGATGGGACAACTGAAGAAGATCCTGCTCGTCGATGACGATGACGACCTCCGTGAGGCGTTGAGCGAGCAGCTTGTAATGACCGAGGATTTCGACGTCTTCGAGGCCGGTAACGGCGCGGAGGCGATGACGCAGGCCAAAGCCCAACACCATGACCTCGTGATCCTCGACGTGGGCCTGCCGGATACCGACGGGCGGGAGCTCTGCCGGCTGATGCGCAAGCAGGGCGTGAAGTCTCCGATCATCATGCTGACGGGCCATGACACAGACAGCGACCAGATCCTCGGACTCGATGCGGGCGCGAACGACTACGTGACGAAACCGTTCAAGTTTCCCGTTCTTCTGGCCCGTCTCCGGGCACAGCTCCGGACTCATGAGCAGTCCGAGGACGCGGTGTTCCAGCTCGGCCCCTACAGCTTCCGTCCCGCGCAGAAGCTGCTTCTGACCGAGGACGAGAAGAAGATCCGCCTGACCGAGAAGGAAACGAACATCCTGAAGTTCCTCTACCGCTCGGCCTCTGGCGTGGTGGCCCGGGACGTGCTGCTGCACGAGGTCTGGGGCTACAATGCCGGGGTGACGACCCACACGCTGGAGACCCACATCTATCGCCTGCGCCAGAAGATCGAGCCCGATCCGTCGAACGCGCGGCTTCTGGTCACCGAGAGCGGCGGTTACCGGCTGGTGTCCTGAACCGCCGATGATCGGCTGACACCGCCTGCCGTGGACGCAAGGGGCCCGGGCATCGTTGCCCGGGTCCTTTCGTTACGCAACGGAAGATGTCCGCGCGGTCCGGGGCCACGTCGAGGAATTTGCAGAACGTTGATTTGGCGTAACATTGCGCCCGTTTGCGTCGTATGCTGTTTGTGGCGGATGGGATTTGACCTCGCAGGTCCGGCGGTCCAGCCTAATGCGCGCGTCCTCGGCTCGATGATCATCGCGAGGTAGGCGGAGACCTCTGGGCCGGTTTGTAGAAGTGGAGACACACATGCCCGCGACACCGGTACCATGGCTGAACCCGATCCGTCTGAACCCGAACCTGGCAGGGGATCAGGAGAACCCCGAGCTCGTCCAGCTGAGCAACGGCACAATCGTCGCCCTCTGGGAAGACACGGCCAACGGGGGGCCCGGCACCCCGCCCGGTCGGGACATCATCGGACAGCTCTTCGATGTAGCCGGTAACCGCATCGGTGGCCCGTTCATCGCCAACGGCACGACCCAGAACGACGAAAGGGCGTTCGACGTCGCGGCCCTCCCGAACGGGCGGTTCGTGGTGGTCTATCTCGACGACAACCGCACGCCGACCGAAAGGGTGATCCGGGCCACGGAGTGGAGCACGGACGCCTCGGGCGTCACGACATCCATCAACCGGATAATCGCCGCGTCCCCGTCGCCGGGCGATATCGTCAACTGGCCCTCGGTCACGGGATTTGGGGACGGCAGCTACCTCGTGGCCTATTCCCACCGGGATGCGAGCGACGCCCAGCCGTTCGAGATCAGAACGAAGGTCGTCCCAGCCTCAGGAACGGTCAGCAACGCCAATTTTGTGGACACCGGGTCGAGACAGGCGACCAACTCTACGGATACGGCACTTCTGACCAGCGGCAACGCCGTTGTCGTCTTCGACTACACGGGCAGCAACGGGGACAGGGAGATCGCCTTCCGGATCGTCACGCCGGGCAACAAGAACGTCGGGTTGTCTCCGACGACCGTCGTCCCCAACACCACCAACATCCGCGACGTGGACCGGGATGCGACGGTCGTCGCGCTGGCTGGTGGCGGATTCGTCGTCGCGTGGACGGAAGTGGATGTCGATAGTGACATCGTCTTTGCCCGCTATAACAATGCGGGCACTCAGCTGGGCGGCGTGAGATACGTCAACGGGACCAAGAACGACGCCCATAACGAACCGCATCTCATCGCGCTGGCAGATGGCGGCTTCGTCGTGGTCTACAACGACGAGGCCGACAGGACCGTCGTGTCCCAGCGCTACGACGTCGCGGGCAACAGAGTCGGGGCCGAGGTCACGATCGCCAGAAATGTCTTCGAGGACAGCACGGATCCCGGCGGCATCGGCCTCGCGGACGGACGGTTCATTGCGGCTTATGAGACCAGCATTACCCGTAACGAGGATTCATGGGCCCATTTTCTGGATCCGCGCGACAAACCCAACGATCCGGGCGTCTATGCTCCGACGCCGGTGATCGTCGGCACGATCTTTGCCGACAGGATCATGGGGTCAGGTCTCAGCGAGTCGATCTACGGCCATCTCGGCAATGACACGATCGACGGAGGGCGCGGCGCCGACTTCATCGACGGAGGGTCCGGCGCCGACTTCATTCGCGGCGGCGGCGGAGCCGACACGATCCTGGGTGGCCCCGGATTCGATTCGATCAGCGGCAATGCGGGGAACGACAGCATCAACGGCAATTCCGGCAACGACACGATCGACGGCGGGATCGGTGCCGACACGATCGACGGCGGCATCGGCGCCGACGTCATCATGGGCAAGGGCGGCAACGACTCGATCCGCGGGTCCGACGGATTCGACAGTCTGTGGGGCAACAACGGCAACGACATCATACAGGGCAACGCCGGCAATGACGTGATCTTCGGCGGGCTCGGGAACGACTGGCTCGACGGGGGGATCGGGGCCGACACCATCTTCGGCGGCAACGGAAACGACAGGCTCTTCGGCAGGGCAGGCTTCGACGTGCTGAACGGCGGCAACGGAAACGACACGCTCTACGGCAACGCCGGGAACGACACGCTGAACGGCGGCTCCGGGAACGACATTCTGTACGGCGGTCTCGGTACGGATACCTTCGTGTTCCTCAAGGGTAATGGCTCGGACACGATCGCCGACATGCAGGAGGTGGACACCATCCTGCTCGAGGCGACCGCCTTCGGGATTACCTCCGCGCAGCAGTTGAGCAACCGCACAACGGAAACGGCGACGGCCTACATCCTCGACTTCGGCGCTGGAGACGTGCTGAAGGTGCTGAAGACGCCGGGCTTCGTGCTCGACATTGATGACTTCAACTTCATCTGATCCCTGACGGAGACGGCGGCTGTGCCGCCGCGGTCTCCGCACTGCGGCATCCACGACCCGCCGGGGTCCCGTCCTGCATGGCGGGCGGTGACACCCGGTCGGACCCTTGTTAAGCCCTCCGCGACACAGACGCGGAGAGTGGCGGTGGAGATCGAGCGGACGGCCCTGGACGGAGTAGTCATCCTGACGCCGCGGCGTTTTGGCGACCATCGCGGTTTCTTTTCCGAGAGCTACAGCCGGCGCGCCTTTGCAGAGGCTGTGGGACAGGACCCGGGATTCGTGCAGGACAACCATTCGCTGTCGGCCCAGGTCGGGACGATCCGGGGTCTGCATTTCCAGGCGCCGCCGCGCGCACAGGACAAGCTCGTGCGCTGCGGCAAGGGCGCTCTGTTCGATGTGGCGGTGGATATTCGCGAGGGCAGCCCGACCTACGGCCAGTGGGTGGGGGTCGAGCTGACCTTCGAGAACGGGCGGCAGTTGTTCGTGCCGGCCGGGTTCGCCCATGGCTTCGCCACAAGGGCCCCTGATACCGAGATCATCTACAAGTGCACCGACTACTATGCGCCCGAAACGGAGGGTGCGCTGAACTGGGCCGATCCGGCCATCGGCATCGACTGGGGCCTCGGCGGCGCCGAACCGGTCTTGTCCGACAAGGACGCCGCGGCGGGTGGCCTCGACGGGTTCGAGACGCCCTTTGTCCGGGAGGGCAAGAGATGAAGCTCATCGTGACCGGCGGTGCGGGGTTCATCGGGTCGGCCGTGGTCCGGCTGGCGGTGGCGCGGGGTCATGAGGTGGTCAACGTCGACGCGCTGACCTACGCCGCCTGCCTCGACAACGTGGCGGAGGTGGCGGACAGCCCGAACTATGCCTTCGAACACGCCGATATCCGCGACCGTGCCGCGCTGGACCGGATCTTTGCGGCGCATGGGCCCGACGCGGTGATGCATCTGGCAGCCGAGAGCCATGTGGACCGGTCGATCGACGGACCCGCCGATTTCATCGAGACCAACATCACCGGCACGTTCAACATGCTGGAGGCGGCGCGGGCCTGGTGGACCGCGCAAGGCAAGCCAGGGCATTTCCGCTTTCACCACATCTCCACCGACGAAGTGTTCGGCTCTCTGGGTCCCGAGGGGCAGTTCACCGAGACCACGCCCTATGATCCGCGCTCGCCCTATTCGGCCTCGAAAGCAGCGTCGGACCATCTCGTCCGCGCCTGGCACGAGACCTACGGGCTGCCGGTGGTGCTGACCAACTGCTCCAACAATTACGGCCCCTACCATTTCCCCGAGAAGCTGATCCCGGTGGTGATCCTGAACGCCCTCGCGGGCGCGCCGATCCCGGTCTACGGCAAGGGCGAGAACGTGCGGGACTGGCTCTATGTCGAGGACCATGCAGACGCGCTGCTTCTCGCCGTGGAGAAGGGTGAGGTCGGGCGGTCCTACAACATCGGCGGAGAGAACGAGCGGCGAAACATCGAGGTGGTGGAGACGATCTGCGCCATCCTCGACCGGCTGAAACCGAAGAACACGCCTTATTCGCAGCAGATTGCCTTTGTCACGGACCGACCGGGCCACGATGCGCGCTACGCCATCGACCCCAGCCGCATTCGCGAGGAGCTGGGCTGGCGGCCCTCCGTGACGGTCGAGGAAGGACTCGAGAAGACGGTGCAGTGGTATCTCGACAACGAAGCCTGGTGGCGCGCCCTACAGGGCCGCGAGGGCGTGGGCAAACGGCTGGGGACGGGGAAATGACGATGACGAGCGAACTGCCGTCCAGGATAGCGGCGCTTCTGGAGCGGCCCTACATGGAGCTGACCGCACCGGAGCGCAAAGCCCTGCGTAGCCATTACGACGGCAACGCCTATTCCCACCGGTTCGACTGGAACTGGCGCGAGATCCACGTGAACCGGATCGCGGCCATCAACCGGATCGTGGACACCCTGCCCCGGGACGCCGCCTATCTGGAGATCGGCTGCGACGCGAACACGCTTTTCGATGCGGTGCCGCTGGCCGACAAGACCGGTGTCGATCCCGCGAGGGGCGGGACGCACCGGATGACCTCCGACGAGTTCTTCGCGCAGAACGACAAGACATTCGACCTGATCTGGATCGACGGGCTGCACGAGTATCACCAGGTGCACCGAGACGTGGCCAACGCGCTGGCGGCCCTGAAGCCGGGGGGCTGGATCGGGCTGCATGACATGCTGCCGCTCGACTGGCTGCAGGAGCACATGCCGCGCATTCACCCCGGCTGGACGGGCGATGTCTGGAAAGTGGCTTTCGAGATCGCGGCGACGCCGGGTCTCGATTTCCGTATGGTGACCATCGACCATGGCGTCGGCCTACTGCGGGCCAACGCGGGTGCGGCACCGCTGGTCTACATGGCCGACACTCTGTCGGACGCGCGGTTCGGGTATCTTTACGAGAACATAGGGAAACTGCAGCTGGCTGACTGGGCCGGGGCCGAAAGCTGGATCGCCGGGGGCGCGCCCGCCCCGGCCGCCCGATCCGAAGCACCGAAGTCGGTGGTTGCGCCCTCAGAACCCCCGCCGGCAAAGGCCCCGGCCCCGGCAGCAGCACCCGCCCCGACGCCGCGCGCGCGCGACGGCCTCTTGTCGCGCCTGATGCGGCGCTTGCAGCGGGAAGATGCGCCCGAGGCGGTGCGGCAGGCCCCTGCCGCCGAGACAGGCGACCTCCTCTCCCGCCCGTTCGAGAACCTCTCGGAGGACGAGCGCAAGACCCTGCGCGAGGCCTTTGCCGCGAACCGTGATCCGCGGAAGTTCCAGTGGAAGTGGCGTCAGACCCATTTCAACCGCGTGGCCCTGATGAACCATGTCCGGCGGACCCTGCCGGCGGATGCCGCCTATCTGGAGGTCGGCTGCGGGTCCAACGCGCTCTTCGACAGCCTCGCCCTGACGGACAAGACCGGGGTGGACCCGGTCAAGGGCGGCACGGTGCGGCTGACCTCGGACGATTTCTTCGCCCGGAACGACCGCAAGTTCGACCTGATCTGGATCGACGGTCTGCACGAGTACCACCAGGTGCACCGGGATGTGGAGAATGCGCTGGCGGCGCTGAAACCGGGGGGCTGGATCGGGCTTCATGACATGCTGCCGCTCGACTGGTTGCAGGAGCATATGCCGCGCATTCACCTCGGCTGGACGGGCGATGTCTGGAAAGTGGCTTTCGAGATCGCGGCGACGAAAGGGCTGGACCTCCGGGTGCTGACCATCGACCAGGGTGTGGCGATCCTGCGCGCGAGCGACGGCCATGCGCCGCTTGCGGACCTATCGGATGAACTGTCCGACCAGAGGTTCGGCTATCTTTACGACAATATCGCCCGGTTGCCCGTCGCCTCGTGGGACGAAGGCATCGCCTGGATCGACGGGCAGGCCGCGCGATGAGGCTCGTGCTTTTCGGACGGACGGGCCAAGTCGCGACGGAGGTGCAGCGGCGTCTGCCGGAGGGCGTGGCGCTGGAGGTTCTGGGGCGGGAGGAGGCGGATTTCGCTCGTCCGACGGACGTATTCAACGCGGCGCGCAGTCTGCAGGCGGATGCGGTGATCAACGCGGTCGCCTATACGGCGGTCGACAAGGCCGAGACCGAGACGGACCTCGCCGAGACCGTGAACGGAGCATCCGTGACGGCACTGGCACGGGCCTGCGCGGAGACGGGCACGCCGCTCGTGCATATCTCGACCGACTATGTCTTTGCCGGGGACGGCACCCGCGTCTGGGAACCCGACGATCCCACCCACCCCCTCGGCGCCTACGGCCGGAGCAAGCTGATCGGTGAGGAAGGCATCCGGGATTCCGGCGCGCGGCATGCGATCCTGCGGACCTCCTGGGTGTTCAGCGCCCATGGCGCGAACTTCGTGAAGACGATGCTGAGGCTCGGCGCGGAGCGGGAAGAGCTGCGGATCGTCGCGGACCAGATCGGCGGGCCGACGCCCGCCGCCGCCATCGCCGATGCCTGCCTGACGCTGGCGCGCGGGCTGTCGGAGGGCCGCGACGGCGGCACCTACCACTTTTCCGGCCGACCCGATGCGAGCTGGGCGGATTTTGCCCGCGAGATCTTCGGTCAGGCGGAACTGCCCACGCGGGTGATCGACATCCCGACGACCGAGTATCCCACCCCGGCGCGGCGTCCGCTGAATTCGCGGATGGACTGCACCTCGATCGAGGCGGAGTTCGGCGTTGCGCGTCCCGACTGGAAAGCGGGCCTGCGGGACGTGCTGGCAGAGTTGGGCGCGGAGCGGTAGGACCATGTCAGGACAGGCAGAGGTGAAGGCGTCATGACCCAGCGCAAGGGCATCATATTGGCGGGCGGCTCGGGGACGCGGCTCTACCCCGTGACCATCGGCGTCTCGAAGCAGTTGCTGCCGGTCTACGACAAGCCCATGATCTACTATCCGCTGACGGTGCTGATGCTTGCAGGCATCCGCGAGATCGCGGTGATCACGACCCCGCAGGACCAGGACCAGTTCCAGCGGACGCTGGGCGACGGCAGCCAGTGGGGCATTGCGCTGACCTATATCGAGCAGCCTTCGCCGGACGGCCTCGCGCAGGCCTATATCCTCGCCGAGGAGTTTCTTGCCGGCGCGTCCTCGGCGATGGTGCTGGGCGACAACATCTTCTTCGGTCACGGGCTGCCCGAGATGCTGGGCGCGGCGGATGCGCGGAAAGAGGGCGGAACTGTCTTCGGCTACCATGTGTCGGACCCCGAACGGTACGGCGTGGTGGCCTTCGACGAGCAAGGGCGGGTGACGACGATCATCGAGAAACCCGAGGTGCCGCCGTCGAATTTCGCGGTCACCGGGCTCTACTTTCTTGACGGAACGGCGCCCGCGCGGGCGAAGTCGGTCCAGCCTTCCGAGCGCGGCGAACTGGAGATCACCACCCTTCTGGAGAGCTACCTCGGCGAGGGTATCCTCTCGGTGGAGCAGATGGGCCGGGGATATGCCTGGCTCGACACCGGCACCCACGCCTCGCTTCTCGATGCGGGCAATTTCGTGCGGACGCTGGAAAGCAGGCAGGGCCTGCAGACCGGAAGCCCTGACGAGATCGCCTGGCGTCAGGGCTGGATCGACGCCGACGCCTTGCGGGGCCGGGCGGCGCGGTACAGAAAGAACGGGTATGGAGCCTATCTGCTCGGACTGGTCGGGTCCTGAAGACCCGCGGGCCTGCGCGTCGCCGGGTCGAAAAAGGGTGATCTGATGCCTCTGTTTCGCGCCTCGGGGAAACTTGTCTATTTCGCCCATGTGCCGAAATGCGGCGGAACCTCGGTCGAACATTACCTCTTCGCCCGGTTCGGACCTCTCGGATTGTGGGACCCTTTCTTTGCCCTTCGGTCCCCGACCGCCGCTTGGAGCCGGTCGCCGCCTCAGCATATGCCGGAGGCCGTCCGTCGGGATCTGATCCCTGACGGGCTTCTGGACGCGAGTTTCGCGCTGGTCCGGCACCCGGTCGCCCGGCTGTACAGCGTCTTCCTGTTCCAGAGCGAAATCGAAAAGGCCGTGCCGCGGCCAGTGACCTTTTCGCGGTGGCTCGACCTCGTCGAACGGGAACTGCAGACAAACCCCTACCAGCTTCACGGCCATCTTCAGCCCATGGGCCATTTCGTACCCGAGGCGGCGACCGTGTTCCGGTTGGAAGACGGCATCGACCGGATCATTCCCTGGCTCGACGCGCTTACGAAGCTCGATGTTGGACCACGGTCGGTGCCGCGGTCCAACGTTCTGATCGACCGGCTGAAGCACGAGGGGGCGGAGCTTCCGCAGCGCGCTGGTCCGAGCGCGGCGGACATCGAGAGGATCGGCTGGCTTTATGCGGACGACTTTGCCCGCTTCGGCTACGGTCCGGACACGGACACGGACACGGACACGGCGGACTAGCGGAAGGTCAGCCGCTCCATCAGGTCGTGATCGACCTCGACGAACTCTTCCAGCCGCCGCCTGTTGCTGTCTTTCTCAAAGAGATCGAGCAGCGCCTGCCAGCGGCTCACGCCGGTGTCGAGCGGCCCGGTGTTGCTGCGCTTCCCGGCGATCGGAAGCCGCTGTCCCGTCAGATCCTCCATGTCGTCTTCGAGAGGTTCGAAGGCGCCGAACCGGTAGATCGCCGTCATGGCCTTGGCATTGGCGAGGGCCAGGGTCAGCAGGTCCTCCCTCAAGATGTCGAGATGGCGCGGGGCACGGCTGAGGCTGCGGAAGGCGAAGAAGTTGGCGGTCACGTTGACCCAGGTCTGACGAATGCGGCGACGGGCGATGCCGTCGGCGGGAAAGAAGAACGCCTCTGCGGAGCCCAGCATGGCGGCCTGATGGGGGGTCAGCGCCTCAAGGCCGAGTTCATTCGCGCGGCGTTCCTGCGTGGCGCGCATGTAGAAGTAGAATGACCCGAGCCGTTCCCTGGGGTCGCGCAGTACGGTGAACACGAAGGGATCGCCCTGCACCTCGCCAAGTCGCTCCCAGTCGAGGTGGCCGGAGTGAAAGAGATACCGGCCTGGAAAGGGGCCGTCCGGCCCGACCTCGCTCATGACCCGGATCGGGCTGCGATCCTCGGGCGCGAAGGTCGAGGCGACTGCGTGGTGGATGGTCTGCCCGCCGGTCTTCGGCAGATGGAGAAACACGATCGGTCTGCGCATCTGCACCTCAACCCCTGATCGGATGGCAAACCCGAACCTTCGCGCCGATGCAACGACACGGCGGCGGAATCCGGCCGCTGGCGCGATAATCTGGCCGATGCCTTTTAGATCGGCTAGGAGCGTAATGGAAGTGGCGCGGGAACGTGAGGCAATGGACGACACCGGGGATCTGGCGGCACGTCCAGTCGAAAGACCCGGGTTCGGACCGGGTTGCGCTCCCCCCACCAGAGGCGCGGGGACGGGATCATGAAGAATGTCTTGCTTGATCGGATCCGGTCGAGAGGAGGCGCGAAGCAGGGGAATGCCATGGCGGAGAGTCTGTTTTCCGGTGTGGCGCGTATCCTCGTGTCGGATGGCGCCGTCTGCGCCCAGCTGACCCCCGAAGCCGCCGCAGCCCTGCCGTCCATCTCCATCGGCAACAGGGTCTCGGCCATGGTTCCGATGGAGCCTGCTGACGCGTCCGATCTCGTCGTGTCGCTCGATTACCGGCCATGGTTCGACCCGGCGAAGCTCGTCGATGCGGGCGAGGCCCGTGGCGCAGCGGTCGCCGAGTTGAACGGGCTGAAGGAGTGGGCGCTGCCCAATCGCGACACGCTGCAATTGCGCCTCAAGGACTGGTCGCGCCCTGTCTCCATACGGGTTCTCGCGCCGATCCAGCTTCCCGCGTTCGACCGGCCCATGCAGTTCACGGTCGGCCTCGCGGCCCACCGGGCCGCAGCGCGTCTCGTGGTCGAGCGCCGGAGAGAGGATAGCGGCGCGGTTCTCGAGCGGATGGAAGCGGAATTCAGCGTTGCCTTCGCCGGCGGCCTCAATCCGCAGAGTTACCTCTGGCCCGACATGGCGCTTCAGCCCTGCGCCGCGTCCAGCAGGATCGAGATGACGGTTCAGTTCGACCGGTACGACGGCGAAGGCGACCCACCGTTCCTGTTCGTCAGCGATCCGCTGGTGAAACAGCAGAACCGCGACCTGCAGCTCGCGCCCATCCGCGAACTCTACCGCCAGTCGTTCAAAGGGGACCTCGCCTGGTACAGGGCCGACCTGCCGCAGGAGATGTCGGGCGGAGAGACCCTCGTTCTGCGGCTGGGGGAGGAGCGGCACGACCTGCTCAGGGCCCCGCCCGATCTGAAGGTCACGCTGGAGGAGGAGCATGGCCACGCGCTCGTCCTGCGGGCGACGGAGCCGGATGTCTATCAGGTCCATGTCGACGGGCGGTTCGCGTGCAAGGCCCATCTCGGGCCGGACCCGGGCTGGGTGCATCTGCCGGCCGTCGTGCAGACCGGCGGCCTGCGCCGGCTTTCCGTCAGGGACTGCGGAGGCATGCGGACGCTGCTGTCCGTGATGGTGCACATGCCGAAGATGACGATCCCGCTCGAGGCCCTGCAGACCGAGAGCACCTCGCCTTTCCCCGGTCCGCTCATGCTGCAGGCGGGTCACCGTCACGAGAGCCTGAAGGCCTGGATCGCGGCCGGGGCAGAGAAGGAGGACATGTCGGAGCTTCTTCGGATGATCGGGGTGCTCGAGGGAGGCTATGCGAACGTCCGCCTCGAGCCGCTCGCCTTTCCCGAGGTGGAGACCCCGCGCGTCTCCGTCGTCATCCCGGCCCACAACAAGGTTGCCGTCACCTATTTCGCCCTGTGCAGCCTGCGGCTTGCGCATAACGCCACGAGTTTCGAGGTGATCGTCGTCGATGACGGGTCGAGCGACGAGACCGCCCGGCTTGCCGACTGGGTCAGCGGCATAACGATTGTGCGGAACGACACGCCGCAGCGGTTCATTCGCGCCTGCAACGCAGGTGCGGCGCGGGCCCGGGGCAGCTTCATCGTGCTTCTGAACAATGATGTCGAGGTCACCTCAGGCTGGCTCGACGAGATGGTCGCGGCCTTCGGGCGGTTTCCCGGGGCCGGCCTCGTCGGTGCGCGGCTGATCTATCCGGACGGACGGCTGCAGGACGGCGGGGGCCTCGTCTTCGAGACCGGCGAGCCGTGGAACTACGGGCAGGGCTGGTCGCCCTGGGATCCGAGGGTGAGCTATGCCCGGCAGGTCGACTACCTGTCGGGCGCCGCCGTCATGATCCCTGCGCCGGTCTGGGAGGATGTCGGAGGGTTCTCGGGCTATCTCGAGCCGATGTACTATGAGGACACGGACCTCGCCTTCAAGGTGCGCGAAGCCGGCTACGAGACGTGGTACGTGCCCTCCTCCATCGTCTACCACTACGAGGGCACGACCGCCGGCCGCTCTCTTGCGGAGGGCTTCAAGCGCTACCAGGACGTCAATGCGCCGAAATTCAAGCAGCGTTGGACGAAAGCGTTCCGTGGGCTTGGCCGCGAGGAAGACGGTCCGGACCTGCTGAAGGACCGCAACATCGAAGGACGGATCCTGTTCGTCGACACGCAGGTGCCGCGCCCTGACCAGGAGGCCGGGGCCTATGCGGCCATGCAGGAAATGCGACTCGTCCAGTCGCTGGGCTACAAGGTTACCTTCCTTCCGCAGAACCTCGCCCATCTCGGTCATTACAACGACAAACTGGAACGGCTGGGCGTGGAGACCATCTACGCGCCCTACTGGCTCTCGATGCGGGCCTTCCTGACGGAGCGACTTGCCGAATTCGATGCGATCTACATCACCCGCTACTACGTGGCGCAGGTTATCCTCGACATCCTTCAGGACCTCGATGCCGAGAAGCCCATCCTGTTCAACAACGCGGACCTGCACTTCCTGCGGGAGATGCGGGCAAGCCGGGCGGCGGGCGATCCCGAGATGATGGCGCGCGCGCGCCGGACCCGGGAGGCGGAACTGGCGGTCATGGAAGCGGTCGATGTCGTCCTGTCCTACAACGAGGTCGAACATGCCGTGATCGAGGCCCAGACCGAGGGCACCGTCCGCGTGGCGAAATGCCCCTGGGTCCTCGACATACCCGAGACCGTTCCGGGCCCCGATGATCGCAATGGCCTGTCCTTCCTCGGGAATTACCGGCATCCGCCCAATATCGAAGCCGTGGAGTGGTTCGTCCGCAATGTCATGCCGAAGCTTCGGGGGCCGCGTCACGGCGATCCGGCGTTCCACGTATACGGGGCCGGAATGGGACCAGAGGTCCATGCCCTGTCCTCGGAAAGGGTCCACACCATCGGTTTCGTCGAGGATGTCGCGGATGCCTATGACCGGCACCGGATCTTCGTCGCACCGCTGCTGTCCGGTGCGGGGATCAAGGGCAAGGTTCTGGCCGCCGTCGCCCACGGCATCCCCTGTGTCCTCAGCCCCATCGCGGCAGAGGGAATCGGGCTCCGGAACGGACACGACTGCCTGATCGCGGAGACGCCGGAGGACTGGGCCGATGCGATCCGTCAACTCGGCAAGGAGAAGCTCTGGCGTCAGGTTTCGGAGAATGCGCGCGCCTTCGTCACGGAGGCCTATTCCTTCGAGACCGGTCGCAGGATGATGCGCGAGGCGCTTGTCGCCGCGGGCCTCTATGCATTTCGTGACTGAACCGACCGCCTCGCGATGAAAGACCCCGGAATGGCTGACCGCACTCTCATTCTCCATTACCACCTGTTCAAGAACGCCGGGACCTCGCTGGACCGCATCCTTCAGAAGAATTTTCCCGACGCCTGGGAGACGGAGGAGTTTCCCAACAAGGCAGGAAACAACAGCGACCTCGTGGCGGAGTGGATCACCCGGAACCCGGATGCCGTGGCGTTTTCCTCCCATACCGCGAACGGTCCGGTGCCGCGTCTGACCGGGGTGGAGATCGTCTCGATCCTGTTCCTGCGCGATCCCATCGCCCGGATCCGGTCGGCCTATCATTTCGAGAAGACACAGAAGGCGGACACCTGGGGCGCCAATCTTGCCCGGAGCACGGATCTTGCGGGATACGTGCGGACGCGGCTTTCCACGCCCCACGACAGACAGTGCCGGGATTTCCATGTCGCGCGACTTGCGACGCTTGTGCCGGGTCCGAAGGAGCGGGAGTTCGAGCGGGCGGTGGAAGGGTTGAGCAAGCTCAGCGTCGTGGGCCTTGTCGAAGCGTTCGACGAATCAGTTGGGCGGCTGAAGGCGGCTCTTTCAAGAAGCTATCCGAACTTCTCCTGGGAGCCGGTACACGCCAATGCGTCGAACCCGGATGGGGAGCTTACGGGAGAGCTGCGGGCGGAGCTGGAGGCGGCGAATGCCGGCGATTACCGGTTGCTCGAAATCTGCCGAAGATTGGTCACTGCATAGGTGCATGCGCAGACCTTCGGCCTGGCCGCCGCAGTAAAGGTTCCGCTATCTCCGGTGATTGATGAATTCCCGGCGTAATTCGTAGAACAAAGGGGTCCAAAAAGGCCGGAGGCAAGACTTATGTCGAAAGCGCCGCCTCAAGCACGTCAAGCGGGACAACGATATCCTCCCGATTGATCTCCTCGCGCTCCCCTACGGCAGAATGGTGGAAATCAAGCGCGTTCTTTCCCGCATCGTTGAGACATGGAACAGCCGTGTAGGGCTGCCCCCGATCCTGCGCGAGGTAGAAATACTGCGGAGTGTAGTGCGAGCCGAACAATTCGATGATCCGTGCGGTTGCGGGGCAGAATATCAGATTGGCCAACCCGGCGCCGTGCGGTGACAGAAGGATCTCGGTCTTCCGCAGCGCGGTGGCGAGAACTTCGGGAGGATGGTCTTCGGCAAAGACCTCCTGGAACCCGTGCGACCTCAGGATCTCCATCACCGCATCATGATTGACGATCCGGCGTCCCTGGGCGCGCTGTCTGCTGATGTAGACCCGGGGCGACAACTCCAGTTCTGCCGCTTGCACCTCACCATCGTCGCGACCCGGGCCGACGGCAAAGACCCGGTCCAGAAAGTCATAGACCCAGGCCGGCGTGAAACGTCCGGCGCGCACGGCTTCCAAGCTGATCATCTTCTCAGGGCCAAAGGCGGGCGTGCGCTGACTGAAAGCTACGACATCCGGAGCCTTGCCATCGCAGGCCAGGGTCACGAGGCTCCGCGCCCATCGCGCGCCCGAGTTGATCAGAATGTGATCAATGTCTCCAAGGCTCAGACCGATTTCGCCGATTAGATCCAGCTTAGGCAGCGAACTCAGCAGGAAGAATGCAAAGCGTCCGGCACCGGGGGCGGAAATATCGAGCGTCAAACCCGAAAGTGGTGTCACTTTTCCGAAAGGTGGCGGTTCCTTGGCGACGACGAATGGCTCTGTTGCGCCATTGGTATAGACGGCGCCGCGATAAGCGATGAATTTTCGTCCCTCGTTGATCCGGATCAACGGATTGTCGAACTCGAAGATATGGGGAGCGGTGTAGGATGCCTCGGCCGCAATATAACCCAGCTCGCGCAGGCTCTGGATCGTCGGATCTTCGTCGACAAGTGGCGTCTTCAGGATGTAGCCGGGATTGAGGCGATCGGCCCGCTTGTTCTGATCCGGGACAAGGATCGTGCTGGGCCGCGGGTAGCCCAGGCGAGATGCGTCGGGAAAGCTCTTCGCCACGAACCGCTCGTTCCGGTTGACCGAAGCGAGGTCCCAGATGACGGTGCTGCGGTCGATGTCTTCGAACATCGTGCTGCGGACATGGGCGAGCGCCTCGAACGCGGGCCAGTAGCGGCTTCGCTGGGCGTCATCCAGAAGAACCAGGCCATCCGGAGCAACCAGCGGCAGCGCGGCCTTCAGGCAATCCACCCGTTCGCGCCCGTCAACGAGGAGGATGTCGAACGTCTTTCCGGTCGCGAAAGTCTCCACGACATTCGCGTAGGGCCGGTCTCGCAGGAGCACCTCGAGGTTCTGCGCAAGCCCGAGCGAGTCCGCCCTTTCCTGCAGGCTCTCGGCCCAGCCGGCATGATGCTCGACAGCCGTCACCTCGGCACCTTGCCTGAGCATGAAGATCGTGGAGCCGCCGGAACCGAATTCCAGGACTCTCGCAGGTGTCTTGCGGTGCGCGATGAGACCCGCCAGATGCTCGACGGCCCCGCGGGCCCAAAGCGGAACCAGGGCAACAGTGATTGCAGGCGATTCAGGCTGCTGGTGCATCGTTCACGTTCTTTCCTGTCAACGCGTCACATCATTCGAGATGTGGCCAGTCGCAAGACGAAATATTCGTCACCGGCGCTTCATGTTCGCGTCGTGCACCTCGAGAGCCTCTTCGAGATCGTCGTAGTACGTCAGCTTGCCGTTCTCGAGCAGGGCCCCGGCGGTGCAGATTTCTCGCGACGCGCCGGGGGAGTGGTTGACGAAGATGGCGCCGGCCTTCTCCAGCCGGCTGCGGAAGACCTCAACGCTCTTCTTGCGGAAGGAGGCGTCGCCGGTCGCCGTGACCTCGTCGATGAGGTAGGTGTCGAACTCTATCCCCATGTTGATCCCGAAGATCAGCCGCGACCGCATGCCCGAAGAATAGGTGCGGACCGGCATGTGGAAATGGGGGCCGAGCTCGGCGAAATCGCGCACGAAATTCACGAGATCGTCGGTGTCCACGCCGTAGACCCGCGCGACGAAACGGGTGTTCTGGGCGCCGGTCATGTTGGCGTTGACGGAATTCGCGAGGCCCACGGGAAAGGAGATGTTCCCGTCGCTCAGGATCTCGCCGGAGGTT
>Ga0008835_100421_pt1 | contig 41624 bp, 41 predicted proteins | sample HotLakConsoUCCRE_FD_62215 | JGI IMG/M metagenome (GOLD analysis project Ga0008835, IMG submission 62215) | Hypersaline microbial mat communities from Hot Lake, Washington, USA - Hot Lake Consortium UCC-RE (Hybrid Assembly) ... | reverse complement strand
ACGGCTTTCCCGTCGCGGCCTTCGTCCATTCGATCGTGTCGGGGTCGGCTCTTTCGCCGGCGAGATAGATCGCCCGCAGGTGCGAGAGGTCGTAGTCCTTGACCATCTCGCCCTTCGGATCCTCGCGCTTGACTGCCCGGAACGCCGTGGGCGCGGTGAAGAAGGAGCGCACCTTGTGCTCCTCGATCACCCGCCAGAAGGTCCCCGCATCGGGCGTGCCCACGGGCTTGCCCTCGAACACCACGGTGGTGTTGCCGTGGATCAGCGGCGCGTAGCAGATGTAGCTGTGTCCCACGACCCAGCCCACGTCCGAGGCCGCCCAGAACACCTCTCCGGGGTCCACGTTGTAGATGTTCTTCATCGTCCAGTTCAGCGCCACGAGATGCCCGCCCGTGGGCCGCACCACGCCCTTCGGCGCGCCGGTGGTGCCCGAGGTGTAGAGGATATAGGCCGGGTGGTTCCCCTCCACCGGCACACACTCCGCCGGTTCGACCCCGTACTGAAAGCCGTGCCAGTTGAAATCCCGCCCCTCCTCGAGATGCGCCACCTCCTGCTCGCGCTGGAAGATCACGCAGAACTCGGGCTGGTGGGTCGCCTCCTTCAGAGCGCCATCCAGAAGCGGCTTGTAATGCACGATCCGCCCCGGTTCGATCCCGCAGGAGGCGGCGATGATCGCCTTGGGTTTCGCGTCGTCGATCCGGACCGCCAGCTCATGCGCCGCAAATCCCCCGAAGACGACGGAATGGATCGCCCCCAGCCGCGCGCAGGCGAGCATCGCCTCCAGCGCCTCGGGGACCATGGGCATGTAGATGATGACCCGGTCGCCCTTCTCCACGCCCCTGGCGCGCAGCGCGCCGGCCAGCGTCGCCACGCGGTTGCGCAGCTCGAAAAAGCTGATCTCGCGTTTCGTGTGGGTGACGGGGCTGTCCCAGATGATCGCCGTCTGGTTGCCGCGCCCAGCCTCGATATGCCGGTCGACGGCGTTCCAGCAGCCGTTCACCAGCCCGTCGGAATACCATTCGTAAAGCGGCGCCCTCTCGTCCCACAGCGCCTTCGAGGGCGGGCGGACCCAGTCGATCGCCTTTGCGGCGTCCATCCAGAAGGCCTCCGGATCGGTTTGCCAGGCTGCGTAGACGTCGCGGTATCCCATGGTATCCTCCTCACCCTTGATGTGTCTTACGCCCGCGCCGAACCGCCGGGCAAGGGATTGCGACATGATGGCGCTAAAGCTGCACGGCGGACCCGGGCTTGTCCCCTGCCGCACTTGACCCTACGACACGGGGCCGTGTGACACCGGAAAGGATACCATGCGCTTCAAGCTGATGCTGCTGGCACTCGCCCTGCCGGCTCCGGCCATGGCCCAGGGCCAATGGGAAAGCTTCCGCGCCGAGGGCTGGACCGGCGCGCGCGTCTGTCCCTTCGGCGAGATCGCGGACGGGGGCTATTTCTGCCTTGAACTGGCCTGTCCCGATGGCGGCCCCCTCGGCTTTCGCGTCCGGCTGACGGAGGCCGAGGTGCAGCCCGTCGTCGAGGCCATGTGGACGGTGGACCTGCGCGATGCCGGCGGGATCGTGATGCCGCCGCTCGAGGGCGCGCCGGGCCAGTACTATGCGCCCTATGACGCGGACCGCGACGCCCGGCTGATCGAACGGCTCCGTATCGGCAGCGAGGGCTCCTTTACCATCGTGAACCGCCCGATCCGCGCCGTGCGGCCGTTCACGCTCGAGGGCTCGTCCGGGCCGATCAGCCTCGCGCTCGAGACCTGCCCCCTCGCGATGCCACTGGAAGAGGCCGCGCCCGCGCCGGACGACGTGATCGAGGTTGTCCCGGCGAATCCCGACGACCTCCTCGTCGTCATTCCTGCCGTTCCCCCCGAGGATCCGCCCCCCGAACCCGGGGAGGATGCGGAAGACACCGCGCCGGAGACCCTGCCCGAGGCCTCCCCAGAGGCGGAGACCGGGGTGACCGCCGAGGCCGCGCCGGAGGCCGAACCCGCGGACGCGCCCGAAGCCGCGGCCGAACCTGCGCCGGATGCTCCTGAAACGGCGGGGGCGGCGCCCGAAGCCGAGACCCCGCCCGCCGGTCCCCTCGTGGCTGAAGACGGCTCCGTCAGCGATCCCGCGGCGCTCGTCCTGCAGGAGATCGAGGCCGCCTGCGTCGAGCGGGGCGGCGGGTTCGTCGAGGTGCGCGAGGATTTCGTCCGCCGCGAAGATTTCGACGGGGACGGCATCCCGGACATTGAGGTCAGCTATTCCGGCGCCGTCTGCGACGCGGCGGCGGGCCTCTACTGCGACACCGCGAGCTGCCTCACCCGCCTCTATCTCGGGCGCGAGGACGGGCGCTTCGTGCCCGCCTTCGAGGATGTCTACATGTCCGCCCGCATGGCGTCCGCCTTCGTCGTCACCTATGACGCGGGCAGCCCCGCCTGTCCCGAGGCGCAGACGCCCTGCGACCGGGTCTTCATCTGGCGGGATGGCGCTCTTGTTCCGGTGGAACCGTCTCAGCCGTAATGGGCCACCGGCGTCCCGGCGAGGGCCGCCATGTTCAGAAGGCCCCGCGCCGTGATCGCCGGGGTGACCACATGGGCGCGGTTGCCCATGCCCATGAGGATCGGCCCCACTTCCAGACCGTTGCCCTTCATCTTCAGGATGTTGCGCACGCCCGAGGCGGCATCCGCGCTGGGAAAGACCAGCACGTTGGCCGCGCCCTCCATCCGGTTGCCCGGCAGGGTGCGCCCGCGCAGGTCCGGGTCGAGGGCGGCATCGACGTTCATCTCGCCTTCATAGGCGAAATCCGTGTCCATGCCGTCGAGCACGGCGAGCGCCGCACGCATCCGGCGGCCCGTCTCGGTGTCGAGATTGCCGAAACTGGAGTGGGCGCAGAGCGCGATGTTGGGCTCGAGGCCGAAGCGGCGCACATGACGTGCGGCGCCGATGCAGGCCTCGGCGATCTGTTCGGGGGTGGGTTCGGGATGGACCTGGGTGTCCGCGATGAAGAGCGGCCCGTCCTCGAGGATCATCAGCGACAGCGCGCCCACCGGGTGCAGGCGGTCGGTGCCGAGGATGTGGGTGATGTAATTCAGGTGCCAGAGATACTGCCCGAAGGTGCCGCAGATCAGGCTGTCGGCCTGGCCCAGATGCACCATGACCGCGCCGATGGCGGTGGTGTTGGTGCGCATGATCGCGCGGGCGAGGTCGGGCGTGACACCGCGCCGCGACATCAGATTATGATAGGTTTCCCAGTAATCCCGATAGCGCGGATCATCCTCGGGGTTGACGATGTGAAAGTCCTCTTCGGGGCGGATCGTCAGCCCGTAGCGCTCGCAGCGCGCGGCGATGACCTCGGGCCGGCCGATCAGGATGGGTTGTTCCGGCGTCTCCTCGAGGATCGCCTGGGCCGCGCGCAGCACCCGCTCGTCCTCGCCCTCGGCGAAGACGATCCGCTTCGCCGCGGTGGCCGCCGCCTCGAATACCGGCCGCATCAGCAGGGCGGATCGGAACACCGATCCGTCGAGCCGCCGGCGGTAGGCCTCGAGATCGTCGATGGGCCGCGTCGCGACGCCGGTCTCCATCGCGGCCTTCGCCACCGCAGAGGCGACGGTCCCGATAAGCCGCGGATCGAAGGGCTTCGGGATCAGGTAATCGGGCCCGAAGGTCAGCCGCTCGCCATGGTAGACCGCCGCGGCCTCCGCGCTCGTGGTGGCGCGGGCAAGGGCGGCGATCCCCTCGATGCAGGCGATCTTCATCTCGTCGTTGATCTCGGTCGCGCCCACGTCCAGCGCGCCGCGGAAGATGAAGGGAAAGCACAACACGTTGTTGACCTGGTTCGGGAAATCCGACCGGCCCGTCGCGATGATGGCATCAGGCGCCACCTCTCGGGCCAGATCCGGCAGGATCTCGGGCGCGGGGTTCGCGAGTGCGAAGATGATCGGCTTCGCCGCCATCCGGCCCACCATGTCGGGCGTCAGCACGTTCGGCCCCGAAAGCCCGAGAAACAGGTCCGCGCCCTCGATCACCTCGCCCAGCGCGGCGGGCTCCGAGCCTTGCGCATATTCGGCCTTCTGCGGCGTCATGTCGACCGCGCGGCCATGGTGCACGAGCCCGTGGATGTCGCAGAGCCAGACGTTCTCCCGCCGCAGCCCCAGCTTCAGCAGCATGTTGAGGCAGGCAATGCCCGCGGCGCCGCCCCCGGTGGAGACGACCTTGACGTCCTCGATCCGCTTGCCCGCCACCTTCAGGGCGTTGGTCGCGGCGGCGCCCACCACAATGGCGGTGCCGTGCTGATCGTCGTGGAAGACGGGAATGTTCATCCGCTCCCGGCAGATCCGTTCGACGACGAAACAGTCAGGCGCCTTGATGTCCTCGAGATTGATCGCCCCGAAAGAGGGCTCCAGCGCGCAGATGATCTCCGCCAGCTTCTCGGGATCGGCCTCGTCGATCTCGATGTCGAAGCAATCGACCTGCGCGAATTTCTTGAAGAGGACCGCCTTGCCCTCCATTACCGGCTTCGAGGCCAGCGCGCCGATGTTGCCTAGACCCAGCACCGCGCTGCCGTTGGACACGACCGCCACGAGATTGCCGCGCGAGGTGTAGTCCCGCGCCGCCTGCGGATCCGCCACGATCTCGAGGCAGGCCTCGGCCACGCCGGGCGTGTAGGCGCGGGCGAGGTCCCGGCCGTTGGCCAGCGGCTTCGTTGCCCGGATTTCCAGCTTTCCGGGCTTCGGGTACCGGTGATAATCGAGCGCCGCCTTGCGCAGTGCTTCCCGCGTCTGCTCGTTCATCGCTGGCCCCCCGACGGATGGTTTAATGTTAAACCAGTTCGCCGGGAGACTTATCCAACCGCGGGCCGCAAGGCAAACGATGCCTCAGCGGCCCAGCATCTCCTCGAGCGCGGCGATCCGCTTCCGCGCCTGCACCTGCGTCAGTTCGCCGTCCATGGGCTCGTCCGCCTCGAGAGCGCGGTCGCGCAGCGTCTGCCGCTGCACGTCCGTCATCGGCGCCTCGGAGGATTGGCCGCGGGCTGCCGCGGCCACCATCACCTAGGGGTGGGTTTTCGTGCTCATGGCTGGTCCTTTCGCGCCTGCTTGAGCTGCTCCAGCTCCGCGATCCGCTCCGCGGCGGGGGCCTCGGTCAGGCTTTCGTCATAGGACTGCATCAGTTCGGCGCAGAGTATCTGCAGCCGCCGGGCCTGTTCCGGTCGCATCGGTGCGTCGGGGGCGAGAGAGGTCGGGTCGTCCTGAATCGTCTTGCCAGTAGGGGGTAGCATGTGGCGTCTCCTCGTTTGCTGATTTCAAGTCCCGGGACGCCGCGGGAGTTCCGCCGGCCCTTGCATCCGACCGGATGCCGGGGGAGTGTCGCACCCTATCCGGAGGTGCTGGCCATGTCACTTGTCGATGATGCACGCGCGGTGCGCGAACACGCCTACGCCCCCTATTCCCGCTTCAAGGTCGGTGCCGCGCTGCGGGCCGAGTCGGGGCAGGTCTATCGCGGCTGCAACGTGGAGAACGCCGCCTATCCCGAGGGCACCTGCGCCGAAGCGGGCGCCATCGCTGCCATGATCGCCGCGGGCGATCTGCGGATCGCCGAGGTCGCCGTGATCGCCGACAGCCCGGCCCCCGTCTCGCCCTGCGGCGGGTGCCGTCAGAAACTGGCGGAGTTCGCCGGGGCGGACGTGCCGGTCACGCTGGCCACCACCGACGGCGCGACGCTTCGGACCACCGTGGGGGACCTGCTCCCCGGCGCTTTCGACACGGACCAGATGAGCCGCGTCTGATGACGGCGCGGGACGTCATCCGCAAGGTCCGTGATGGCGCGGCGCCTTCCACCGAGGACCTTGCATGGTTCGCCCGTGGCCTCGCCAGCGGAGAGGTCAGCGATGCCCAGGCGGGCGCCTTCGCCATGGCCGTCTGTCTCGGCGGGCTGGGGGAGGAGGCCCGAGTCGCGCTTACCGGCGCGATGCGGGATTCGGGCGACGTGCTGGTCTGGGATCTCGATGCGCCGGTTCTAGACAAGCATTCCACCGGCGGGGTGGGCGATTGCGTGAGCCTCGTTCTGGCACCCGCGCTGGCGGCCTGCGGGGTCTATGTGCCGATGATCTCCGGCCGCGGTCTGGGCCATACCGGCGGCACGCTCGACAAGATGGAGGCGATCCCCGGCGTTTCCGCCCAGGTGTCGGAGGCCGATCTGCGGCGCATCGTCGGCGCTGCGGGCTGCGCCATCGTGGGGGCCACGGGCCGGATCGCCCCGGCGGACCGCAGGCTATACGCCGTGCGCGACGTGACGGCGACGGTCGAATCCATCGACCTCATCACCGCCTCGATCCTGTCGAAGAAACTCGCGGCGGGCCTCGGGGGGCTGGTCCTCGACGTCAAGGTCGGCTCCGGCGCCTTCATGAAGACGGCGACGGAGGCCCGGGCGCTGGCCGAATCCCTTGTCGGCACGGCCAACGGGGCGGGCTGTCCGACGGCGGCGCTGATCACCGACATGAACCAGCCGCTCGCCCCCGCGCTGGGCAATGCGGTGGAGGTCGCGGCCTCCATGGACGTGCTGTCGGGCAACCGCGAGGCGGCCCCCCGGCTCCATGACCTGACAGTCATCCTTGGCGGCCGGCTGCTGGCGCTGGCCGGAGTGGCGGAGACCGAGAACGAGGGCGCGGCGCGGATCGCGGCGGCCATCGCTTCGGGCGCTGCGCTGGAGCGGTTCGCGCGGATGGTGGCCGAAATGGGCGGCCCGCCCGACATGGCGGAGGATTGGCGCACCCATCTGCCCGCCGCGCCGGTGGTCGGAGAGGTGCCCGCGCCGGTCTCGGGCCATGTCGCGGCCTTCGACGCAGAGGCGCTGGGCCTCGCCGTGGTCGATCTCGGCGGGGGCCGGGCGGTGGAGACCGACCGCGTCGATCCCGCCGTGGGACTGACCGAGGTCGTGTCGCTCGGCGACCGGGTCGAGCGGGGCGCGCCGCTCTGCGTTCTGCATGCCCGGGACGAGGCCGAGGCGGAGGCCGCCGCCCGCCGCATTCTCGCCGCCGTCAGCCTCCGCGACACCGCGCCGGAGGTCCCGCCGCTGATCCATGGACGGGTCGATCCGTGACCCGGGCCGTCGTCATCGTGATCGACAGCGTGGGCATCGGCGGCGCGCCAGATGCGGGCGACTTCTTCAACGGCACCCTTCCCGATACCGGCGCCAATACCGTGGCGCATATCGCCCTCGCAGGGGGGCTCGACCTGCCCGTGATGGATCGGCTGGGCCTCGGCGCCGCCCTGGCGCTCGCCTCCGGCGTCACCGATGCCGGCTTCTCGACCAGGGCCCCCGCCGGGGCCTGGGGCGCCGCGACGGAGGTCTCTCCGGGCAAGGACACGCCCTCGGGCCATTGGGAGCTCGCAGGGGTGCCGGTGCCCTGGGACTGGCATTATTTCCCCGACACCCACCCCGCCTTTCCCGAGGCCGTGCGGCAGGAGGCCTGCCGTCTTGCGGGGACCGACGGCATTCTCGGCGATTGCCATGACTCGGGCACCGAGATCATCGCCCGGCTGGGAGAGGAGCACCTGCGCACCGGCTGGCCCATCTGCTACACCTCCGCCGATTCCGTCTTTCAGATCGCCGCCCATGAGGAGGCCTTCGGTCTCGACCGGCTGCTGGACCTCTGCCGGGGCCTTGCGCCCATGCTCCATGCCATGAAGGTCGGGCGGGTCATCGCGCGGCCCTTCGTGGGCGCGCCGGGCCATTTCACCCGGACGCCGGGGCGGCGCGACTTTGCCATGGCGCCCCCGGCGCCGACGCTTCTCGACTGGGTGAGCGAGGCCGGGCGGCCTGTTCATGCCGTGGGCAAGATCGGCGACATCTTCTCGATGCGCGGGATCACCGACGTGGTGAAGGGGCCGGATGCCACGCTGATGGACCATCTGCACCGGCTGATGGGCGCGGCGGAGGACGGCAGCCTGACCTTTGCCAACCTTGTCGAGTTCGACAGCGAATTCGGCCACCGGCGGGACGTGCCCGGCTACCGGCGGCATCTCGAATGGTTCGACGCGGAACTCGGGCATCTCTTGGCGGCGTCCCGCCCGGGCGACCTGATCCTTGTCACCGCCGATCACGGCAACGATCCGACCTGGGCCGGCACCGACCACACCCGAGAGCGCGTTCCGGTTCTGGCCCACGGGATCGGCGCGGCGGCGCTCGGCCTCATGGCCTTCGCCGATGTCGCCGCGACCGTGGCAGATCACCTGGGCGTGCCGTCTCGCGGCCCCGGCCGGTCGCGGCTTCCGGGCTGACCCGACACATTCCTGCGGGGACCGACCCTCGCGCCCAATCCCATGAGGACCAAGTCCATGAGCTGGCAGAGCTTTCCCAAGGTCGAACTGCACCTCCACCTCGAGGGGGCCGCACCGCCCGCCTTCATCCGGGGGCTGGCGGCGGAGAAGAAGATCGACCTCAGGGGCATCTTCCGCGAGGACGGCAGCTATGCCTACGAGAATTTCGAGCATTTCCTGACGGTCTACGAGGCCGCCTGCACCGTTCTGACCACGCCCGAGGACTATCGCCGCCTGACCCTCGCCGTGCTAGAGGAAAGCGCCGCCCACGGCGTCGTCTATTCGGAAACCTTCGTCTCCCCCGATTTCTGCGGCGGCGGCGACGTGGAGGCCTGGCGCGACTACCTCGCCGCGATGGAGGAGGCCGCCGCGGAGGCGGAGCGGAAATTCGGCATCACCCTGAAGGCCATCGTCACCTCGATCCGCCATTTCGGCCCCGACAAGGCCCGCGCCCCCGCGATCTGCGCCGCCGAGACGAAGGGCGCCTTCCTCACCGGCTACGGCATGGCGGGGGCGGAAATGGTGGGCCGCCCCGGGGACTACACCTGGGCCTTCGACTGCGCCCGCGAGGCGGGGCTGCACCTGACCTGCCACGCGGGCGAATGGGGCGGGCCCGACATGGTGGCCGATACGCTGCGCGACCTCGCCCCCGAACGGATCGGGCACGGCGTGAACGCGATCCACGACCCCGCACTGGTCGACCGCCTCGCCGAGGCGGGCACGGTGCTCGAGGTCTGTCCCGGCTCCAACGTCGTCCTGAACGCCACCCCGGGCGGCTGGAGCGGCCATCCCATCGCCCGCCTGCGCGAGCGGGGCGTCCGCGTCACCGTCTCCACCGACGATCCGCCTTTCTTCCACACCACCATGACCCGCGAATACGAGGGTCTGGAGAAGGCCTTCGGCTGGGGCGAAGAGGAGTTCCGCGCGCTGAACAGGACCGCCCTTGACGCGGCCTTCTGCGATGCGGACACGAAGACCCGGATCGGAACGCTGCTGGAGGGGACCCCATGACAGACCACCTGACCATCGTCGATCACCCGCTGGTGCAGCACAAGCTGACGCTGATGCGGGAAAAGGAGACCTCGACCAAGACCTTCCGCCAGCTGCTGCGCGAGATCAGCCACCTTCTCGCCTACGAGGTGACGCGCAACCTGCCGATGACGACAAAGGAGATCGAGACGCCGCTCTGCCCGATGTCGGCACCGGCCATCGAGGGCAAGAAACTTGCGCTCGTGTCGATCCTGCGCGCAGGCAACGGACTGCTCGACGGGGTGCTCGAACTCGTGCCCGCCGCGCGGGTGGGCTTCATCGGGCTCTACCGGGACGAGGAGACGCTCCAGCCGGTGCAATACTACTGCAAGCTGCCCGCCGACCTCGAGAACCGCCTGACCATCGCCGTCGATCCCATGCTTGCCACCGGCAATTCCTCCGCCGCGGCGGTGGACCTGATCAAGAAGGCGGGCGGGCGCAATATCCGGTTCCTCTGCCTTCTGGCCGCGCCCGAGGGCGTGGCGCGGATGAAGGAGGCCCATCCGGACGTGCCGATCGTGACAGCGGCTGTGGATAACTTCCTCAATGACCGCGGATATATTGTCCCCGGGCTAGGGGATGCGGGCGACCGCATGTACGGTACGAAATAAGCCACCGTCTCTTTACAAGAAACAATTGCTCCGACACTCTGGGTTTGAAACCTGTGGGGGCACAGATGCGATATGCCGGTTTTCTGGCGACCGTGGTCGCCGGCGTGATGATGGCTTCCGTTGCCGCGGCACAGACCGCGAGGCCCGGAGGGCCGCCACAGCCGGCGCCGCCGCCGGGCTTCGAGGGCAGCCAGTATGTGGATGGGCGCGGCTGCATCTACATCCGTGCCGGTATCTCCGGTCAGATCAACTGGGTGCCCCGGGTCGGCGCGGACAGGGAGCCGATCTGCGGCGAGGCGCCCGCGACCGTGCGGCCTCCGGTGGTGGCCGAAGCGCCTGCGCCTGCCCCCGCCGTCGTCGAGCCGCCCCCCGAGCCGCGCCAGACCGCCGCGGCCGCACCGCGGGTCCTGAACCCGGTCGAAGAGACGCGCCCGGCCATCCGGCAGGCCCCGGCCGCCACCGCGATCCCGCCCCAGCGCATCATCGAAATTCCGCGGACGCCTGCGCGTACCCAGCCTGTCGCTCTGCCCTCTCCCGTGGCGGAGACCCGCTCGGCCGAGCCTGTCCGGCGCCTGACGCGCTCGGAGGTCTGCGCCGGGCGGAGCGGACCGCTCGAGGGCTTCGTCGTGGCCAGCACCGGCGCCCCGGTGAACTGCGGCGGCAGCCAGCGCACCGCGAGCGCCCCCGCGCCGGCGCCTGTCCGGCCCGCAGCGGTCCGCGTGACCCGCGCGGAGATCTGCACTAGGATGGCCGAGACGGGGGAAAGGTTCCTCGACCAGTCCACGGGCGAGCCGGTGGCCTGCCCGGGGACGGCGCCCGCCGTGACCACGCGCGCGCGCGCGCCCGCCCCGGCGCCGCGGACCATCGCGGCACCGCTCTCGGCCGTTCCCGTCCGGTCGGCTGCCTCGGTCCCGGGCGTCGCGTCCTGCCCCGGCATCAGCCCCGAGGCGGAGGCATTCCTGAGGGAGATCGGCGCGCCGCTCGACTGCGGCCCCTGGTCCCGCTCCACCGCGCGTCTGGATGTGCCGGCCTCGAACCTGCAGGCGCCGTCCGTGCGCGGCGCCCCGGTTTCGGCCACGGTTTCCGGTCGTACCGCCGTGCTGGTTGCCCCCGCGCCCGCCCGGGTCGCGGCCGCGACGCCGCCCGCGCCCCTGTTCCGGCAGCCGGTTCCTGCCTCCAACCCGACCGTCCTCAACCCGGCGCGCAGCATCGCGTCGCCGCCCGCGGGCTATCGCAGCGTCTGGGACGACGGACGGGTCAACCCCTCGCGCGGCCTCGCGCGCCCCTATTTCTGAGGGGGCTTGGGCTCAGGCGCTGCAGATCGCCTGCAGCGTCACCCAATCGCCATCGGTGATCAGCATGGGCCTTTCCCCGGCAGGGGGGCTGGCCTCGATCAACTCGAGAACCGTCTCGCCAGAGGGATCGCGGGCGTAGGCATAAGGCGCGGTCGGAACGCCGGCTGTCTCGAAAAGCGGCAGCATGGCCTCGGCAGGTGCGGGGTCAGGCGGATCGTTCAGCAGCGACATGGCGTGGGATGTCAGAACCTCCGGGGGCAGGTCGCCCGTGGTGAACAGCCGGAACGTGGCGACCGGACCCGCGTCGCGCAGCACCGCTTCGAGGGGATCGCGCACGCTCGGCTGGGCCGCTGCGGCAAGGATGAAGCCCGCCGTAAGCGCCGGATCGTCATGTCCTTCCACGATGGGGCGTCCGAGAACGATGATCCCGCCGGGCAGGTAGAGTGAGGTCACCGCCCCCGAGGGAAGCACCACGATCCCGCCCGCCGCGCCGTCACCGATCAGCCGGTCCCCGAAGGCCGCAAGAGCGCGCTGGCCCGCCCGTTCGCGGCAGGCCGGACCGGTCAGGCGCTGGATATGACCCAGAAGGGCCGCGCCGATCTCCGACCGCTTCACCATCGGCACCGCCGTTAGGGTCTGCTGGATCATCGCGCCGGGCAGCCAGAACACGCCCAGCGCCAGCACGGCGGCCACAGAGGTCATCAGGCCCACGACGCGCAGCCGTCCCTGACGCGGCCGCGACCGCGCAAGGCTGCGGCGCACGGTCTCGATTGCCTCGATCATGTCGGGTTCGGACAGTTCCAGCGTCTCGTCGGGGTCGCCGTCCGGGGCGTAGAGCGCGGGCTCCATGCCCGGGTTGACCCGCCCGACGGCGGGCAGGGACCAATGGGTCAGGACCCGTCCCGACATGTCCGAAATCACCAGCGTCGCGTTGCCGAACGTCACGAACACGTTCTGCCGCTGCGCCTCCTGCGAGGTGCGCCACAGACCCGGGCTCTCCAGCCGGGCGTATCGCGTCAGCGCCGTCATTCCGCGTCCGGGGCCTGCTCCGCCTCCACTTGGCCCTGAACGCTATCCCAGCCCGCGGTTGAATGACAGCGGCAAGATGGCGGCGCAGCAGGGCCCGGCCCTTTGTCGGCGGCAGGCTCTGCGCCACGGCCTGCGCGCGCTGCACGTTGCGCAACGGCATTGAGAATATGAATATATGTCAAAGGCTTGCAGGGGCGTCCACGTGTGGACGCCCCCGCAATCGCGCCGGTTCGACCCCGGCGCCGGTCTCAGAGCGCCTTCTTCAGCGCCTCGGCGAGGTCCGTCCGCTCCCAGGAGAAGCCGCCGTCCTCTTCGGGCGCCCGCCCGAAATGACCATAGGCCGCGGTCCGCTGGTAGATCGGCCGGTTCAGCGACAGGTGCTCCCGGATGCCGCGCGGCGTCAGATCCATGACCAGCGGGATGGCACGCTCGATCGCCGCGGGCTCGATCTCGCCTGTGCCGTGGGTGTCGATATATATCGACAGCGGTTTTGCCACGCCGATCGCATAGGAGAGCTGCAGCGTGCACCGCTGCGCAAGTCCCGCCGCCACGATGTTCTTGGCAAGATAGCGCGCCGCATAGGCGGCGGAGCGGTCGACCTTCGTCGGATCCTTGCCAGAGAAGGCGCCGCCCCCATGGGGCGCCGCGCCGCCATAGGTGTCCACGATGATCTTGCGGCCCGTCAGGCCCGCATCGCCGTCCGGCCCGCCGATGACGAAGGTGCCGGTCGGGTTCACCCACCATTCGGTGTTCTCGGTCAGGAATCCGTCGGGCAGGACCTCCCGGATATAGGGCTCCACGATCGCCCGGATGTCGTCGGAGGTCTGGCTTTCCTCGGAATGCTGGGTCGACAGCACGATGGAGGTCACCTCCACCGGCTTGCCGTCCTCGTACCGCAGCGAGACCTGGCTCTTGGCGTCCGGCCGCAGCGTCGGTTCCTGCCCGGATTTGCGCACCTCGGCGAGGCGGCGCAGGATCGCGTGCGAGAACTGGATCGGCGCGGGCATCAGCGCGTCGGTCTCGTCGGTCGCATAGCCGAACATGATGCCCTGGTCGCCGGCGCCGTCCCGGTCCACGCCCTGGGCGATATGGGCGGATTGCTCGTGCAGGAGGTTCTGGACCTGGCAGGTGTTCCAGTGGAACTTGTCCTGCTCGTAGCCGATATCACGGACGCAGTCGCGGGCGATTTCTTCGATCCGCCCCATGCTGGCGGCAAGGCGGTCCTTGTCGGACAGCCCGACCTCGCCGCCGATCACCACCATGTTGGTGGTGGCGAAGGTCTCGCAGGCGACGCGGGCGTTCGCCTCTTCCGCCAGAAAGGCGTCAAGGACGGCGTCCGAGATCCGGTCGCAGACCTTGTCGGGATGGCCCTCGGAGACGGATTCCGAGGTGAAGGTGTAGTTCTGACGGGACATGTGTGAAGCGCTCCATTGTTATCAGACCGTCACGCCAGGAAGCCGTTGTGACAGCGGATCTGACCCGGTTACGCAGGGCCGTGCGCAGCGTCAATCGTGACGGCGGCGCACCCGGAGAAGTGTGGCCGCAAAGCCGAGCAAAAGCAGGCCCAAGAGCGGCAGATCGCCCAGCCGTGCATAAAGCGGCGGCGGCAGTGCAGGCGGCAAGGGGGCGTCCCGCCATCCCGCCTCCCCTAAAGGAATCGCGGTGACGAGACCGCCGCGCGCGTCGATCACCGCCGAGACGCCCGTATTGGCCGCCCGCACCATGGGCAGGCCCATCTCGATCGACCGGAACCGCGCCTGCACGAGGTGCTGGTAGGGGCCCGACACCTCTCCGAACCAGGCGTCGTTGGTGACGAGCACCATCAGCCTTGCGCGGGGCAAGACGGCCCGCACCTCCTCGGCAAAGATCCCCTCGTAGCAGATCAGCGGCAGAGCGGGGCCGAGGCCGGGGATCTCAATCGTCCGTCCTCCGGGACCTGCCGTGAACCCGCCCCCTTCGTTCGCGGCGAGACCATGGATGCCGAAGCGCCCGAGGAGACCGGCGAAGGGAACATATTCCCCGAAGGGCACGAGATGGGACTTGTCATAGACATCCGCCACCGATCCGTCGGGCGCGACCACGGCGAGCGAGTTCCAGAAGAGCGGCCATTCGCTGCGCTGGATGCCCACGACGGCAGGCGCGCCGCGGGCGGCTTCGGCGATGAGGGCCAATTCCGGCGCGGCCTCGGACAGGAAGTACGGCACCGAGGTCTCGGGCCAGACGACAAGATCGGGCGCCTCCCCTTCGGCTGTGAAGCCCAGGGCGCGGGCGAAGAACATCTCCGCCCTGCCCGGGACCCACTTCTCGTGCTGGGGCGCGTTGGGCTGGACGATGCGCACCACCGGCGCATCGCCTGAGGCAAGAGGCGCAGCCCGGTCAGCGGACATGCCTCCGAGCCAGAACAGCGCCAGAGCGCCCGCCGTCGACGCGATCCGGAGGCGCCAGGAAAGGCGCAACGCGGTCAGTGCCGCTATACCCAGCGTCACGGTGGTCAGACCAAGCGTACCGCCGAACTGCGCCAGCTGTGCCATGGGCGTGTCGATCCAGCCATGGCCCGGCTGCGCCCATGGAAACCCGGTCAGAAGATGCGCCCGACCCAGGTCCGCCAGCGCTACCGCGGCCGCCAGACCCAGCGCGCCACCGCCGAGACCTGCAGCAAACGCCACCGCCCAGAAAAGCGCGAGGCCGCCGGCCATGAACAGGAGCGCAAAAGGCGCCATCCAGCCATGGCGGGCGACATCGACGAGGAACGGCTCCACGATCCAGGATAGGGCGAGAAGGAAATGCCCGGTCGCGACCATCCAACCGAAGACCGCGGCCCCCCGCCGGGTCGGAGCCTCCACCGCCAGCCAGAAGACGGCGGCGAAGGCCAGGAGCGTTGCGAGAGGCCAGCCGACCGGGGCCTGCCCCAGAGCCGCCACGGCGCCAAGCGAAAGCCCCGCGGCCCAGCGGCGCCAGCGCGGGCCAGTCCAGAAGGCCTCTCTCACCCTTCGGTCAGCCCATGGCTTTGCCAGGCAGGCGCACCCGCATACGCTTGATCCGGCGCGGGTCGGCGTCGATCACGTCGAATTCGATGCCCGAGGGGTGCTGCACCACTTCGCCCCGCGCAGGCACACGGCCGGCGAGCATGAAGACGAGCCCGCCAAGCGTGTCGATCTCCTCCTCGTCGATCTCCTCGTGCTCGGTCAGGGCGAGGCCGATCTCTGCCTCGAACTCGTCCAGCGGCGTCTTGGCGCGGACCAGCCAGCTTTCCGGGCTCTCTTTTGTCCAGAGCTTCGCCTCTTCGATGTCGTGCTCGTCCTCGATTTCACCGACGACCTGCTCCAGCAGGTCCTCGATCGTCACGAGACCATCCGTCCCGCCGTATTCGTCGATCACGAGGGCCATGTGGATGCGTTCGGTCTGCATCTTCTGCAACAGAACGCTGAGAGGCATCGACGGCGGCACGTAAAGCAGCGGCCGCAGGATCGCGCGGAGGTCGAAATCCTCTCCATTACCGTTGAATCCGTGCTTCAGTGCGAAATCCTTCAGATGCACGAGGCCGACCGGCGTATCTAGTGTGCCGTCGAATACAGGCAGACGGGTCTTGCCGAAGGTGCGGAACGCCTTCAGCAACTCGTCCTTCGAAGCGGATACGGCCACGGCGCGGATATCCGCTTCGGGCACGGAAACGTCCTCGACTCGAAGCTGCCGAAGACTTGCAAGGCCCGATACCGGGGATATCCCCTGCACATCGTCATGGCCGTTCATGGGCGACAGCGGCGCAGAGGCCGGGCTGAGGCTCTCAAAGAGGCGTGCGAAAAGTCCCCGACTCTCGCCGCTACTATCGGGGTCCGAAGGCGCGCCCTGCGCTGCCCTGGACGACCCTTCGGTCGAATCTCCCATTTTCTCCTACCTAAAGGGCAGCGATGTCCGGGACCATCCCGGAGCTCCCACCCGATCACGTTCCATATGGGTCCGGCAGACCCAGATTGCCAAGTATCTCCGACTCCAGACCCTCCATCAGGGTGGCGTCGGCGTCACGTTCGTGGTCGTAGCCAAGAAGATGCAACAGACCGTGAACGATCAGGTGCGTGACATGATCCGACATCGGCTTGCCCATGTCACGGGCCTCGCGCTCGATGGTCTCCCAGGCAAGCGCGATATCGCCGAGTTCCGGATCGGCCGGGTCGGGTGGCAGCGGGGTCTCTCCCGCCACCATAACGGCGCGCTCCTCCGACGGCCATGACAGGACGTTGGTGGGCTCGGGCTTGTCGCGGAAGTCGGTGTTCAGTGCCGTTATGCGCGCATCTCCGGTGGCCAGCAGCGACACCTCCCAGACCGAGGGGTCGAGGCCCAGCCGAGCGAACGTCGCGGCAGCCACGGCCTCGGCCATGGTCTGTAGCGGCAGGCGCGTCCACGCGTCGTCCTCGTACAGGATCTCCACGGGCATCGCTCAGAAATTCCGCATCTTTTCCGCGCGCTCGGCCGAACTGACCGTTTGGGCGATCCGCCGCGCCCGGGTCTCGGGCTGTTTCGCCTTCGAGATCCACCGCAGAACGTTGCGTCGATAGGAGGGCGCGGCCTGCCGGAACCATGTCTCTGCCGGTCCGAGGGCGACCGCAAGGTCCGCCGGCACGACGAGGTCGTCCACATCCTCGTTCGCTTCCCAGGTGCCGCCCAGCTTCGCCGCCCGCACCGCGTCGCGCCCCGGCTCCGCCATGAGACCCTCTGCCTCCAGCCGCTCTGCCCGATCCCGATAGCTCCGGGTCCAGTCCTGCTGCCGACGCCGCGAAATCAGCTGCATGGTACGCCCGTCGTCGCGGGCGCGGCGGATGCCGTCAATCCAGCCGAAGGCGATCAGCGCATCCAGCACCGCCTCGCGGTCGAGGTGGCGCGGCCCGGCGTCTTTCTTCCAGGTCACCAGCCAGACGCTCTCGTCCTGCCCGTGGTGGGCCCCCAGCCAATCGCGGAGCTGGCCCGCGTCCTCCACGGCCACCTCGCTGAAAGCCTCGGTCCGGGTCATGATCCGTCGGCGTCATAGGCTTCGATGATGGCGGCCACGAGGGGGTGCCTCACGACATCCTTGGAGGTGAAATAGTTGAACGAGATCTTCGGGATATGCTTCAGCAGCCGCTCTGCGTCAGCGAGGCCCGATCCCACGCCGCGGGGCAGGTCGATCTGGGTGCGGTCGCCGGTGATGACCATGCGGCTGCCCTCGCCGAGGCGGGTCAGGAACATCTTCATCTGCATTTGCGTGGCGTTCTGCGCCTCATCGAGCACGACGAAGGCGCGGGCGAGCGTTCGGCCCCGCATGAACGCCAGCGGCGCGATCTCGATCTGCTTTTCCTCGATGAGCTTCTGGACCTGCTTGCTGGGAAGAAAGTCGTTCAGCGCGTCGTATAGCGGCTGCATGTAGGGATCGACCTTGTCCTTCATGTCGCCGGGCAGAAAGCCGAGCCGTTCACCGGCCTCCACTGCGGGACGGCTCAGGATGATCTTCTCGACCCGGCCCTGGATGAACATCGACACGCCCACCGCGACCGCGATATAGGTCTTGCCCGTGCCTGCGGGCCCGATGCCGAAGGCGAGTTCATGCTCGAAGAGCGAGCGGACATAGCTCTTCTGTGCCTCGGTGCGGGGTTCCACCAGCTTCTTGCGGGTCTTGATCTCCACTGGGCCGCCCTGGAACATCTCCATCTGTTCGGCTTCCCCGGCCTCCTCGCCACCCATGCGGATCTCGCGGTCGATCTCGGCGGCGCCGACGCTCTTGCCCGACTCCAGCCTCTGGTAGAGCGCATTCAGCGTGTCGGCCGCCGCCGCGCGGGCGCCATCCTCGCCGAGGACCGTCAGGCGATTCCCGCGACGCAGGATCTGGACCGAAAGACGACCTTCGATATCGGCAAGATTGCGGTCATATTCGCCGCACAGGTCGATCAGCAGGAAATTGTCAGGAAATTCGAGCACCGTCTCTGCGGACGGGGGCAGGGTGGTCGTGACCAAGCGCGTCTCCCGGGGTCAGGGGCTCGGGGGGATGGTCGCAAGTTGTGAGGTGGGACGCAAGCGCACGAATGAAGAGGGCCGCAGCGTCTGCCACGGCCCTTCGAGGTTGGGGTTTCCCTGCACCTCAGGGCAGGAAGTCGGGGAAGCGCGTGGTCTGGGGGTTACCGATCACCGCGCCCGGCGGCAGTCGGTTCGTGCAGACGACAGTTCCTGCGACCGGGTCGAATCGCTCGACCGCATAGCCTTCGGCGCCATCGTCGATGATCCAGTTCTGACAGCCGTCAGGGGTCACGGCGATGGCAGGGATCTTGTCATCCAGCGTGTCCCGGTTGTTGACGGCACTGTCGGTGGCCCGCGCGATCAGCGGCGCGCCGGTTTCATTGGGGTCGGGGTTCTGCGGCGGGGCTGCACAGCCTGCCACCGTTGTCAGGAGCAGGCCGGCGGGGATCAGCATTCGGAACATTGTTCTTGTCACTCCGGAAGGTGGTAGCAGACGACTTCGACGCGACGGTTCTGCCGCCAGGCATGCTCGCTGTGCCCCTGTGCCCGCGGCCGGGTCTCGCCGTAGCCCGCGACCGTCTCGACGACCGCGCCAACGGACCGCGCGACCTGCGCCACGGAATTCGCGCGGCGCTCTGACAGCGCCTGGTTGTAGGCGTGGCTCGCGCGTTCGTCGGTATGGCCGTAGACGGCGTAGCCAAACGCGTTTTCCGACCGGAAGAACCGTTCCAGCCGGGCGCGGCCTTCGTGGGTAAGGTGATGGCTGTCCGTGGCGAAGAGCACATCGGTGCTCTCGGTCAGGCAGGTCGTTGTCTGCAGGCAGTAGGGCCGGTTGGTGTTCGGATGGAACCGCGTGACCATGTAGCCCTCGAGGCCGCCGTCGGCCCACCAGCGCATGCAGCCGTCGGGAGCCACATAAACGCCCCATTCGATCTGTCCGGTAATGACCGGCCCGGTCTGCGCTTCGGCCCGGTCCGCGCTCATGGTCAGCGAGAGCACCACGGCGGCAACTGCCGCCATGCTTCTCGCGACCCGGTGCAAGGTTCTGGTCGCCACGGTGCTTGTCCCTCTTGGTCTGATCCCCCTGGCCCGCCCCGCATGCACGCACGCACAAGAGAACCATTGTGTTCAAAAGATTAACCAAGATTCCGCGGTTGGGAAGGAGAATCCGCCAGATATTGTGTCGGCTTCGGAAACAACCCCCACAAATGCCCCGGTTCATCCTGTGGACAACGCGAAAAAGTGACGTAGGGTCGGGGGATTGGGCGAAAGAGCTCAGGTGTCGGTGGTGCAGCGCCCCGCAAGGGAATGGGGCGCGGCTGCAACGATTTCCACCGGAACGATTCGTCCGATCAGCGAGTCCGGGCCCTCGGCATGGACCGACATGAGGTGATCGGACTTGCCGACGACTTGCCCGTCCATGCGGCCCCGCTTCTCGAACAGCACTCCCACGGTTCGACCGACCATGGCCTGCTGCGCCGCTGTCTGCTGCCGGGTCAGAAGGGCCTGCAGGCGTGCCAGCCGCCCGGCTTTCACGTTCTCGGGCAGTTGCTCGCGCTCTGCTGCGGGCGTGCCCGGGCGCGGCGAATACTTGAAGGAAAAGGCTGAGGCGTAGCGCGCTTCCTCGACGAGCCGCAGCGTATCCTCGAAATCGGCCTCGGTCTCTCCCGGAAAGCCCACGATGAAATCGCCCGAGAGGGCAAGATCGGGCCGGGCGAGGCGCAGGCGTTCGATCAGCCGCAGGTAGCTTTCGGCGGTATGCTTGCGGTTCATCGCCTTCAGGATGCGGTTCGACCCCGACTGAACCGGCAGATGCAGATAGGGCATCAGCTTCTCGCAGGTACCATGCGCCTCGATCAGCGCGTCGTCCATGTCGTTGGGATGGCTCGTGGTGAAGCGGATGCGGTCCAGCCCGTCGATCCCCGCCAGCGCCCGGATCAGGCCGGCGAGCCCGCCCTCATGCCCGTGATAGGCGTTGACGTTCTGGCCCAGAAGCGTGATCTCGCGGACGCCTGCGGCCACAAGCTGCGCGGCCTCTTGCAGAATCCTGTCCGCCGGCCGACTGATTTCAGCGCCGCGGGTATAGGGAACCACACAAAACGAACAGAACTTGTCGCACCCTTCCTGAACGGTCAGAAAGGCGGTCGGCCCTTTCCGCATTCGTGGACGGGACATGTCCTCGAACTTGTCCTCGACCGGAAAGTCGGTGTCGATGACCTTCGCCCCGCCTGTGACGGCCCGTTCCATGGCCGGAAGCCGATGATAGCTCTGCGGTCCGACGACCAGATCCACCATCGGCGCCCGGGCGAGGATCTCCTCGCCCTCGGCCTGCGCCACGCAGCCCGCCACCCCGATCTTGAGACCCGGCTTCGCGGCCTTGAGCGGCTTTAGGCGTCCGAGTTCGGAGTAGACCTTCTCCGCGGCCTTCTCGCGGATATGGCAGGTGTTCAGGAGGATCATGTCGGCTTCGGCCGGATCATCCGTGACGCCATAGCCCTCACCGCCCATGACCTCGGCCATGCGCTCGCTGTCATAGACGTTCATCTGACAGCCATATGTCTTGATGTAGAGCTTCTTCTCGGCGGTCATCGTGTCCTCCGGGCACCCGGAACTCCTAACCAAGCCGCCCGGCCCTTGCAATGGACGCCGCCGCCGGGCAGCGTGCCTCCGCCTCCCGGAGAAACCATCGGATGCGTCACGACGGCCTGCAAAGTTTCGCCTCTTCGGGCGCCTTGGAGAAAGGACCGGTCGCCCTTGTCCTGATCGAGGACGAGGTCGAGGTGGCCAGCACTCTGAGGAACCTTCTGGTCCGGGGGTTCCGCGCCATCGCCGCGCTTGTGCCGGACGGTATCGACCTTGAACCGGAGTTCGAGACCACGATCCACCAGGTCAGCTACAACACGCTGTCTGAGGGCGCTCTGACGCGGGCCGTGAACACCTGCATCGCCGCGGCGCCAAAGGTCTGGTTCCATTACTGCTACAACGCCGAATTCCTGTACTATCCCTTCTGCGAGACGCGGACCGTGGGAGAGATGACGGCCTTCTGCATCGAGGAGCGTCGCGACACGATCCTCACCTATGTGATCGATCTCTACGCCGGCGACCTCGCCCGCTGCCCCTCTGCCGTGTCGATCGACGACGCCCATCTCGACAGATCGGGCTACTACGCGCTGAACCGGACCGACCGCTGGAACAACCATCTCGACCGTCAGATGGATTTCTTCGGGGGGCTGCGCTGGCGTTTCGAGGAGCATGTCCCCCCGGCGCGGCGCAGGATCGACCGCATCTCCCTGTTCCGGGCGCAGCCGGGGCTGGAGCTGCGCGAGGATCACACCTTCAACATCGCCGAATACAACACATTCGCCAGCCCGTGGCACCACAGCCTGACAGCGGCGGTCTGTTCGTTCCGGACGGCCAAGGCGCTGAAGCGCAACCCGGGGAGCACCTTCGATATCCACAGCTTCTGGTGGCACAATTCCGTGCCCTTCACATGGCGCTCCCAGCAGCTCCTCGATCTCGGGCTGATGGAGCCGGGGCAGTGGTTCTGAGCGGGCGATGATCCTTTCCCGGGGACGGCGCTACCTCTTCGTTCACATCCCGAAGACGGGCGGCACGGCGCTGGCGCTGGCGCTCGAGGCGCGGGCGATGGCGGATGACGTGCTGATCGGCGACACGCCCAAAGCGCGGCGCAGGAAAGCCCGTCTTCGGGGACTCAAGACGGCAGGCCGTCTGTGGAAGCACTCCACCGTCGCCGAGGCGGAGGGTCTCTACCGGCGCGAGGAGCTGGACGGACTCTTCGTGTTCACCCTTGTCCGGAACCCCTGGGACAGGATGGTCAGCTACTACCACTGGCTGCGCGACCAGCGGTTCGATCATTCGGCGGTCACTCTGGCGCGGCAGGGCGGGTTTTCCGGCTTCCTGAACCACCCCGCGACGCGGGCCTCGTTCCGGGCGAATTCCTATGGTGCGGCGATGCGGGACGGGGCGGGTCAGGAGAGGGCGAACCTGTTCGTGCGCCTCGAATGTCTCCGCGCGGATCTGGTGCCGCTCGCGGCTCATCTCGGCTTCGACCCCACGCCGGGCCGGGCGAACGAAAGCCGGCGCCCGAGGGATTGGCGCGGGCTCTATTCGGATGAGGATGCGGCACTGGTGGCGGAGCTCTGCGCCGAGGACGTGGCGCGCTTTGGCTTTGTGTTCGACCCTCCGGGCGTTTCCACGGGCTGAACAGCCGGCCAAGGCCCCGGGTATTGCGAGGGAATGACCCGGTAATGCCGCATTTCAGCCCTTGTTTGCCCCAATCCCGGTCTCGGGAATCACTGCACGGTGGTTTCCGGTAGGGCAGGACGCCCGGTCGGATACGAGGAAAGAGCCATGTACCAATGGAACCGCCGCAGCTTCGGAACCGACGCCGTCAGCACTGTGGAGACCATGGCCGACGGGCGGCTCGAGAGCGGCACCGCGGGCATTCTCGCCGGAACGCGCGTGGCGACGGCGGCGGGATGGCGCCCGGCGGAGGCGATCGCGGCGGGGGACGAGGTTCTGACCTTTGACGGCGGCCTGCAGGTCGTGAGGACCGTGCGACGTGCGGTTCTCTGGGCGGGCGGGACGGGGGATGTGGCGGCATGGCCCCTGCTGGTTCCCGTCGGGGCGCTCGGCAACCGCGAGGAGATGCGCATCCTGCCGGGTCAGGCGGTGATGGTGGAGAGCGACGCGGCCGAGGAGATGCTGGGCGACGCGTTCGCGCTCTTGCCGGCAGCGGCGCTCGAGGGGGTGCGGGGGATCTGCCGCACCCGGCCGGCGGAGCGGATCGAGGTGGTGACGCTGGTCTTCGATCGCGACGAGGTGGTCTTCGGCAATTCGGGCGCGCTCTTTTTCTGCCCGCTGGCGGCGGACCTGCTGTCTGCGGCGTACTCGCAGGCGCAGGAGGGCTACGAGGTGCTGCCCTTCGAGGTGGCGCTGGCGCTGGCAGACGGGCTGGGCGGGGTCTCGGCGCGGGCCGATCTGGGGATGCGGGCCACGGCCTGAGCGGCGTCTCACGTTGAGACGCCTATCAAAACCATGATTTTGTTTGGAAAATTAGTTAATTCATCAATTCCCGGACAGCTGTCCTATTTGATTCGAGCACCCGGCGCAGGCCAGGAGGGCCAGCGCCGCAAGGCGGGTTCGAGGTCTGCGAACCCCGGGGTGACGGCGCCCAAAGCCAGCACCGCTCCGGCGACCGCGGCGCCAAGGCCGCCCATGATCGTGCCGCCCAGACCGACGGCGAGCCCGGCCGCTGCCGCCGTGGCGCGGGGCGGATCGAGGGCGGCGGCGGTCAGCGTGACGGCCACCGCCGTCCCGGCGATGGCACCGGCGACGCTCCAGGGAAGGAGGCCCGCCGGCATCCCCATCATGCGGCGTCGGCGCCGGGGGGGGCGAAGCGGTCGTGGAACCGATCGCCCTTGTCCGCCATCTCCCGCAGGAGGGCGGGGCAGGCGAAGCGGTCGCCATGGCGCGCGGCAAGCGCGTCGCAGCGGGCGGCGGCCTGGGGCGTGCCCAGCCTGTCGAGCCAGGAGAACGGCCCGCCCGACCACGGCGCGAAGCCCCAGCCGAGGATCGCGCCCACGTCGCCCTCGCGGATGTCCATGAGCACGCCCTCCTCGAGCGCGCGCACGGCCTCCAGCACCTGCACGAACATCAGCCGGTGCTGCACCAGGGGGAGGTCGGGCTGGTCGCCGAGGGCCGGGTGCCGGTCGGCGAGGCAAGGCCAGAGGCCGGTGCGTTTGCCCTTGTCGTCATAGGCATAGAAGCCCGCACCGGCCTTTCGCCCCATGCGGCCCGCGCCCGCGAGCCAGGTCATGAGGTCGTCCACGGGCGCCATGTCGGCGGGGTAGGCGTCGCCCATGGCGGCCTTCGTGGCGGTGGAGATTTTCACGGCGAGGTCGATGGAGGTCTCGTCGATCAGTTGCAGCGGGCCCAAGGGGAAGCCCATGAGCTTCGCCGCGTTCTCGATGAGGGCTGGCGCCACGCCTTCGGTCACCATCCGCGCGCCCTCGTTGAGGTAGGGAATGATGCAACGGTTGGCATAGAAGAACCGCGCATCGTTCACGACGATGGGCGTCTTGCGGATCTGGCGCACGAAATCGAGCGCCTTGGCCACGGCGCGGTCGCCGGTGTCCCGCCCCCGGATGATCTCCACCAGCATCATCTTCTCCACGGGCGAGAAGAAGTGGATGCCGATGAAATCTTCGGGGCGTTTGCTGGCCCTGGCGAGGTCGGTGATCGGAAGGGTGGAGGTGTTGGTGGCGAAGATCGTGTCGTGGGGCAGGGCCTCCTCCACCCTGCGGGTGACGTCGGCCTTGACGGAGGGGTCCTCGAACACGGCCTCCACGATGAGGTCGCAGCCTGCGAGGTCGGCCACCTCATCGGTGGCGTGGATCCGCGCGAGCATGGCCTCGGCCTTTTCCGGCGTGGTCTTGCCGCGCCTGATGCCCTTTGCGGTGTAATCTGCGGTATAGGCGCGGCCCTTCTCGGCGGCCTCGCGGCTCTGGTCCACGAGCACCACGTCGATGCCCGCCTGCGCCGCCACCAGCGCGATGCCCGCACCCATCATGCCGGCCCCCAGCACGCCCAGTTTGCGGACGGTCTGGTCGGGCGCCTCGGGGCGGTTCGCACCCTTCTCCAGCGCCTGCTTGCCCAGAAAGAGCGTCCGGATCATGGCCGAGGAAGTCGGGTCCATGAGCACGGAGGTGAACCAGCGCGCCTCGATCCTGAGGGCGGTGTCAAAGGGCACCTGCGCGCCTTCGTAGATCGCCGAGAGCAGCGCCCGGGCCGCCGGGTAGACGCCTTGGGTCTGGTGGTTGACCATGGCCGAGGCGCCGACGAAGGTCATGAAGCCCGCCGGGTGATAGGGCGCGCCGCCCGGCATCTGCCAGTCCTTCTTGTCCCAGGGTTTCACGATGTCGGCGTCGGTGGCGCTGCGGACCCAGGCTTTGGCTGTTTCGAGCAGGGCCTCGGCGGGGACGACCTCGTCGATGAGCTGGGCGCTCTTCGCCGCCTTCGCATCAAGCATCCGGCCTTCGAGCAGCACGGGGGCCGCCTGCAGGGCGCCCACCATGCGGGAATAGCGCGTGGTGCCGCCGCCGCCCGGGAAGAGCCCGACCTTGATCTCCGGCAGGCCGATCCTGCCTTTGCCCTCGGCCATGAAGCGGCGGTGGCAGGCCAGCGCGATCTCCGTGCCGATGCCGGCGCAGGTGCCCGGGATGGCGCAGGCCACGGGCTTGCCGCCCTTGTTGGTCCTGGGATCGAGGCCCGCGCGTTCGAGTTTCCGAAGGGCGTGGTGCCCGGCCATGGTGAAGTCGAAAAGCGCCTGTGCGGGGGCGTCGCCCGCCTCGTCGCGGATCGTGGCGAGGGTGGCGAGGTCCATTCCGCCGGCGAAGTCCTTTTTGCCGGAGGTCAGGACGATGCCCTTGATCGCGTCGTCGGCCAGCGCCGCGTCGATCAGGGCGTCGAGCTCGGCGAAGGCGTCACGGGTCATGACGTTCATCGAGCGGCCCTCGGCGTCCCAGGTGAGGATCGCGATGTCGCCGTCTGTCTCCATGCGGAAATCGGTCATGGTCTCGGCTCCTTACACGCGCTCGATGATGGTGGCGGCGCCCATGCCGGAGGCCACGCAGAGCGTGGCGAGGCCGGTCTCGCGGTCGGTCCGCTCCATCTCGTCGAGCAGCGTGCCGAGGATGATCGCGCCCGACGCGCCCAGCGGATGGCCCATGGCGATGGCGCCGCCGTTCACGTTGAGGCGTTCGTGATCCACGTCGAAGGCCTGCAGGAAGCGCAGGACGACGGAGGAGAAGGCCTCGTTCACCTCGAAAAGGTCGATGTCCTTCGTGGTCATGCCGGCCTGCGCGAGGATGCGCTCGGTCACCGGGACCGGCCCGGTGAGCATGATCGTGGGGTCGGTGCCGACGCGGGCGGTTGCACGGATGCGGGCGCGGGGTTTCAGGCCATGGGCCTCGCCCCAGGCCTTGCTGGCGACGAGCACGCCCGCCGCGCCATCCACGATGCCCGAGGAATTGCCGGCATGGTGGATGTGCTCGATGCGCTCGAGCTCGGGGTATTTCATCAGCGCGACCCTGTCGAAGCCGGGCATGGTCTCGCCCTGGTCCCTGAAGGCGGGTTGCAGCGCGCCCAGGGCCTGCATGTCGGTGCCGGGGCGCATGGCCTCGTCGCGGTCGAGGATTGTCAGGCCGTTGCGGTCGCGCACGGGGATCACGGAACGGGCGAAGCGGCCCTCCTCCCAGGCGCGCGCGGCGCGTTTCTGGCTTTCGACGGCATAGAGGTCTGCCTCGTCGCGGGAGATGCCGTAGCGCGTCGCGATGAGGTCGGCGCTGATGCCCTGGGGGACGAAATAGTGGCGCATGGCGACGGTGGGGTCGACGGCGACGGCGGCCCCGTCGGAGCCCATGGGCACGCGGGACATGCTCTCCACCCCGCCCGCGATATAGGCGTCGCCCGCGCCGCCGCGGATCTGATTGGCGGCGAGGTTCACGGCCTCGAGGCCCGAAGCACAGAAGCGGTTGATCGACAGGCCCGGGATCCGCTCGTCGAGGTCGGAGGCGAGGACGGCGGTGCGCGCAAGGCAGCCGCCCTGTTCCTTGACCTGGGTGGCGTTGCCCCAGATCACGTCCTCGATCACCGGGCCGTTGAGGCCGTTGCGGGCGGCAAGCTCGTTCAGCACCAGCGCCGAAAGGCGCAGGGATGTCACCTCGTGCAGGCTGCCATCGGCGCGGCCCCTGCCGCGGGGCGTGCGGATGGCATCAAAGATATAGGCGTCGGTCATGGGGCCTCCGGGGCGCCGGGCGGAAAGGCGCGGCGCATCAGGTCATAGGGATGTTTCCAGCCGGGCAGGGCCACGATCCGCGAGAGCCAGGCGTCGATGGCGGGCCAGGCGGCGCGGTCGAAGGTGAAGGGCTCGTCGTAGAAGAGATAGCCGCAGGCGGCGCAATCGGCGATCGTGACGTGGCGATCCGCGAGCCAGTCCTGACCCGCCAGATGCGCCTCCATGACCTTCAGCGCCGAATGAAGCCGCATCGAGAGCCAGGCATTGGCGCCGGCGTCGCGCTTCGCCTCGGGAAGGAAGTTCATGTTGAACCGCAGCGGGCCGGCCTGGCCCGAGACCTTGGCGGCGTCGAAGAAGAGCCAGCGCAGCACCTGACGGCGCGCCTCCGGGGTCTCGCCCCAGAGCTTGCCGGTGCGGGTGGCGAGATGGTCGAGGATCAGCCCCGATTGCGTGACCACCGTGTCGTCGTCGATCAGCACCGGCACCTCGCCCATGGTGTTGAGGGCCCGATACTCGGGTCTCCGGGTCTCGCCGGCGAAGAAATCCACATATACGGCCTCCCAGGGCTCGCCCATGAGCTCCAGCGCCAGAGCCACCTTGTAGGCGTTGCCGCTCTCTCCGAAACAGGTGAGCCTGAGGGTCATCGCGCCGCCCCCGGCGTGGCGCCGCTCGGCGGCGTCGCTCCCGAAGAGGAGTATTTTCGGCCAGATGAGGAGGGGTAAGGCCGCGTTAACCTTGACGGTGGTAGGCAGGTCCTGCGGTACAGGCTGGAGAGCCGATGACCGCGCCAGGTGACGAGGCCCCGCCTCGGGGGTAAACCGGGACACCGGCACACGCGACCCCGGGGCGGGGTGACGCCTGCATCCTCATCTGGCTTGAAATACTCCCGCCGGAGGCGGTCCGACGGGGCCACGGGCGCAGGTCTCATCGCTTCCGCGCCTCCAGCTCCGAATTGAAGAGCCTGAGCCGGTGTTCGAAGGTGTCCGTGTCGATCACGCTGTCGAAATTCTCGAAGAGAAACGACAGCGCTTCGCCCTCGTCGAGGCCCGCCTCCTGGCTGAACCGCTTCAGCCGGCGGTAGCCGTCTTCGGTCATGGCGACCGGGAAGCGGCGGGTCAGGCGGAAACGTCTGGGCATCGGCGGGACCTCTCTGGCAGGGCGGCGACAGAAGCGAGCGGGCCCGTCAGGGCCGGTCGAGCGGCCCCAGTCTAGAAGGCCGCGGCGTCCAGCGCCATCACCGGGTCGGCCCCGCTTTCGATGCGGCGCAGGTGCATGGCGACCAGCGGCAGGTGGCGCGCCATGTAGTAGCGGCCCGTGGCGATCTTCGCTTCGTGGAACTCCGGATCGGCCGCCCCCCGGGCCAGCGCCGCCTTCGCCGCCTGCGCCATGCGACCCCACATCAGTCCAAGGCAGACATGGCCCATCATGTGCAGGAAGTCATGGGCTCCGGCGAGAGCCGCGTCGGGGGTCTTCGGCGCCTCGGCCATGAAATAGGCCGCCGCCTGCTGTAGCTCCTTCGAGGCCTGTTTCAGCGGCTGACCGAACCCAGCGTCGAGATCGGGGTCGGCCTTCGCGTCCTGACACCAGGCCTGCACCAGCGCGAAGAAGGCCATGGCATGCGCTCCGCCGTCCGTGGCGAGCTTGCGCCCCACGAGGTCCAGCGCCTGGATGCCGTTGGTACCCTCGTAGATCATGGTGATCCGCGCATCCCGGACGAACTGCTCGATCCCCCAGTCGCGGGTGAAGCCCGAACCGCCCAGCGTCTGCTGGGCCGCGACGCAGCTCTCGAACCCCTTGTCGGTCAGGAAGCCCTTGACCACCGGTGTCAGCAGGGAAATCAGCCCCTGCGCGCCCACGTCGCCGGCAAGATGTCCCCGGTCGATCATGTGCGCGGCCCAGAACACGAAGGCGCGGCCGCCCTCCACGAAGGCCTTCTGGTCCATCAGCCCGCGCCGGACGTCCGGATGCACGATGATCGGGTCGGCCGGGCCGTCGGGGTGCTTTGCGCCCGTCACGCTGCGCCCCTGCAGCCGCTCGCGCGCGAAGCCGAGCGCGGTCTCATAGGCCACGGCCGCCTGTGCCAGGCCCTGCAGGCCCACGCCGATCCGCGCCTCGTTCATCATCGTGAACATCGCCTTGAGCCCCTTGTGCCGCTCGCCCACGAGCCAGCCCTTGGCGCCGTCGTAGTTCATTACGCAGGTGGCGTTGCCATGGATGCCCATCTTCTCCTCGAGCCCGCCGCAGGTGACCCCGTTGCGGTCGCCGAGGCTGCCGTCCTCGTTCACGAGGAATTTCGGCACGAGAAAGAGTGAGATACCCCGGGTGCCCTCGGGGCCGCCCGGGATCTTTGCCAGCACGAGGTGGACGATGTTCTCCGCGAGGTCGTGCTCGCCGCCCGATATCCAGATCTTCTGCCCGGTGAGGCGGTAGCTGCCGTCCTCCCGGGGCTCCGCCTTCGTGCGGATCAGCCCGAGATCGGTGCCGCAATGGGGCTCGGTCAGATTCATCGTGCCCGACCAGGCGCCGTCGATCATCTTCGGAAGATAGGTCGCCTTCTGCGCCTCGGTGCCATGGGCATGGAGCGCCGAATAGGCGCCGTGGGTCAGGCCCTGGTACATGTTGAAGGCCATGTTGGCCGAGACGAACATCTCGCCCGTGGCGCAGTTCATCAGGTAGGGCATGCCCTGCCCGCCGTAGGCCGGGTCGGCGTCGAGGCCCATCCAGCCGCCCTCGCGCATCCGCGCGTAGGCGTCGCGGAAGCCCCGGGGCGTCCGCACGACACCGTTCTCCAGCCGGCAGCCTTCTCGGTCGCCGACGGGGTTGAGGGGGGCCAGTACCTCGGAGGCGAGCCTGCCCGCCTCGCCGAGGATTGCCCGCGTCGTGTCGCGGTCAAGCTCGGCGTAACCGGGAATGTCGAGGGTCTCGACACGCAGAAGCTCATGGAGCAGGAACTCCATGTCGCGGAGCGGCGGCGTGTAGCTTGGCATTGCGGTCCCCTTGTCGCCCTCGGTCCGCGCCTCCGTCCTCAGGCTGCGGCGCCGTCCTTCAGTGCCTGCAGTCGCGAGTCGGCTTCCGCCAGTTCGCTCTTGAGTTCGTCGATCGCCCGGTCGAGTTCCGCCCGCTGCCGTTCCATTTCCTCGAGATGCCGCCGCCCCATTTCGCCGCCGCGCTCGAGCTGGGCCCGGTTGTCGTCCGGGTTGTAGAGGTCGAGCAGCTGCCGGATCTCCTCGAGGCTGAACCCGAACCGTTTGCCGCGCAGGATGAGCGTCAGACGGGCACGGTCGCGGCGGGTGAACAGCCGTTTCTGACCCTGCCGGATCGGTGCCAGAAGTTCCTTGGCCTCATAGAACCGCAACGTGCGGGGGGTGACCTCGTACTTGTCGCACATCTCTCGGATCGTCATTGTCTCTTCTGAAGTCGTCATGTCCTGCCGCTCGCATTCGAATGGACCGTTGTCCGTAACATCCGTGAGGTGACCAGACTGGACCGCGACTACAAGCGCACGACCTTTTTCGGGGAAAGGAACGCGGCGTCACTAAGGAACGCGGTCCGAACTCACGAAAGGACATTGTTTGTAACGGTCTTGTAACGTCATTTTCTTTCGCGGTCGCGACTCACCTCCGTCGTGCTGACCGCTTCGTCCCGAAGCGTTCTCAGTTCCAGCACCGTCGCATGCAGCTGTCGGTGCTGCTCGGCAAGCTCGCAGAGCTTCCGGTCGGCCATGGAGACAAAGGCCCGTGTCTGGGCCTCGGTGCCCTCCTGGTCGTAGATCTGGAGCCACTGGCGGATTTCCTCGAGGCTGAAGCCGAAGCGGCGGCCCCGCAGGATCAGCGTCATCCGGGCCACTTCGCGCGGGCCATAGAGACGGGCGCGGCCCTCGCGGTGCGGCGAGAGCAGTTCGATGTATTCATAGTAGCGCAAGGTTCGAGGCGTGACGTCGAACGTCGCGCACATCTCCTTGAAGGTCAGCGGCTGACTGTCGTCCATCGGCGCCCTCTCTGACATTGACGCTACAGGTCCTGATCCGTTCTCGCAACGCATTGACCGGCCCCGGAGTTTCCAAAGGTTGCGGACGGCGCCCGGGCAGGCAAGGTGGCGGATATGGAATCGACGGACCCCGATGTGCGCGCCCGGCGGATCGCAAGGGCTTTCGTAACGGCAATCCCCCATGCGGGGCTGCTCGGGATGGTGATGCGGGAGGCAAGCCCCGGACGGGCAATCATCGCCATGGCCTACGATCCGCGGCTGATCGGCGATCCGGCAACCGGGGTGATTCACGGCGGGGCGGTTTCGACGCTTATGGACACCTGCGCCGGGGCGGCGGTTCTGACACATGCTGCGGCGCCGGTCTCAACGGCGACGCTGGATCTGAGGATCGACTACATGCGCGCGGCGACGCCCGGGCAGGGGATCGTGGCGGAGGCGGAGTGCTATCACATGACCCGCAGCGTGGCCTTCGTCCGCGCGGAGGCACGGCAGGAGGACGGGGTGCGGATCGCCACCGCCACGGGCGCCTTTACCGTGGAGCGCGCGCCATGAAGCGGCCCGAACCCGTGCAGGTGATCAAGCAGCGGCGCGATGCGGCGCTGGCCTCGCTGGTGGCGGGGGTGCCCTATCTGAGGTTTCTCGGCATCCGTTTCGACCGGCGGGGCGACGAGCTGACGGCGATCCTGCCCTTCGACGAGAGCCTGATCGGCAACCCGGCGCTGCCCGCGCTGCACGGCGGCGTCACGGCGGCCTTTCTGGAGACGGCGGCGCTGGTGGAGCTGGCCTGGGGGATGATCTGGGAGGGGATGGAGCACGGGCAGGCCGCCGCCCCGCCGCCGCGCTGGCCGAAGACCATCGACATCACGGTGGACTACCTGCGCCCCGGCCTGCCGCGCGACGCCTATGCGCGGGCGCGGGTCAACCGCTCGGGCCGGCGCTATGCCAGCGTCCATGTCGAGGGCTGGCAGGACAACCGCGCGCGGCTCTTCGCGCAGGCGACGGGGCATTTCCTGATGCCGCCGCCGCCCGGTTCGGGCGATGAGGGCTGAGGCCACGGGGCCGCTGACGCACGGCCGCGTCTGGACCATCGCCTGGCCCATCGTCCTGTCGAACGCGACGGTGCCGATCCTTGGCGCGGTGGACACGGGCGTCGTGGGACAGCTCGGGGAGGCGGCGCCGATCGGGGCCGTGGGCCTGGGCGCGGTGATCCTGACGGCGCTTTACTGGGTTTACGGCTTTCTGCGCATGGGCACGGCAGGACTGACGGCGCAGGCGCTGGGGGCGGAGGACCGGGGCGAGGTGGCGGCGCTCTTGACGCGCGCGCTCATGATCGGGGGCGCGGCCGGACTCGCCGTCATCGCGCTGCAATGGCCGCTCTTTCAGGGCGCCTTCGCGCTGGCGCCCGCCTCGCAGGAGGTGGAGGCGCTGGCGCAGGAGTACATGGCGATCCGGGTCTGGTCGGCGCCGGCGCTCATTTCGATCTACGGGATCACCGGCTGGCTGATCGCGCAGGAGCGGACACGCGCGGTTCTGATGCTTCAGGTGGCGATGAACGGGGTCAACATCGGCCTCGACCTTCTGTTCGTGCTGGGCTTCGGCTGGGGCGTCGAGGGCGTGGCCGTGGCGACCTTCATCGCGGAATGGTCGGGGCTGGCGCTGGGCCTGTGGTTCTGCCGCGACGCCTTCGGCATCCCGGCCTGGCGGGACTGGCTGCGCGTCTTCGACCGGGCACGGCTGGTCAACATGGCGCGGGTGAATTCCGACATCCTGATCCGGTCGGTGCTGCTGCAGGCGATCTTTGTCAGTTTCCTGTTCTGGGGGTCCGATTTCGGCGATGTAACACTGGCCGCGAACCAGGTTCTCTTGCAGTTTCTCAACATCACCGCCTATGCGCTGGACGGGTTCGCCTTTGCCGCCGAGGCGCTGGTGGGCAAGGCCATGGGCGCGGGGAACCGGGCGGCGCTGCGCCGGGCGGCTGGGCTAACGAGCCTCTGGGGCCTTGGTGCGGGGGTGCTGCTGGCGGGGACCTTCTGGCTGTCGGGACCGGCGCTGATCGACCTGATGGCGACGGCGCCCGACGTGCGCGAGGCGGGGCGGGCCTACCTCGGCTGGATGATCGCCGCACCTCTGGTGGGGGCGGGGGCCTGGATGCTGGACGGCATCTTCATCGGGGCCACGCGGACGGCGGACATGCGCAACATGATGGCGGTGTCGGCGGCGGTTTACCTTGTCGCGGTGATCCCGCTGATGGGGGCGTTCGGCAACCACGGGCTCTGGATCGGGCTGCTGGTCAGCTTCGCGGTGCGGGGTCTGACGCTGGGCCTGCGCTATCCGGCGCTGGAGGCGGCCGCGGGCGAGGCGCGCCCGGGCGCTGTGTCCGTCGCGCCATAGCCCGCCGCGGGAATGCCCGGTGCCTCGCTCCCGCCATGGTTCCCGAGTTACAGTCACCTGCGCCGGGGGGCGACAGAGTGGAGAGGGCATGGGCATACGTCTTGTCGCGCTCGCGTTCGCCTTGGCCGCCGCCGCGAGCGCGGCGCCGGCGCAGGAGCGCGTGACGCTGGGTTTCGGCCGGCAGTTCAACAACGACATCATCGGCGACGGCGAGGACCGCTGGCGCAGCGGGTCCTATCAGTGGTCCATCGTGCGCGGACGGAGCTGGGCCGGGACCCGGCCCGAGCGGCCGCTCGACGTGATCGACTTCCGGATCCGATCGGAGATCATCGCGCCCGAGCGGCTCAACGGCACCGGGTCGCGCTCTCGGCTCTACGCGGGCATCGTCGCCGCAGGCGCCCACAGCCATTTCGCGCGCGGGCCGTTCGATGTGAGCCTCGGTGCGGATCTCGTGTTCAGCGGACCGCAGACCGGCTGGGCCGACCGGCAGAACCGGTTTCACGAACTCATCGACGCGCCGCGCGTGGGCCAGGATGGCAACGAGATCGAGAACGATACCAGGGTCCACGGCACCCTCGAGGTGGCCCTGCCGCTGCGGTCCTCCGATGTGCTGATCGTGCGGCCCTTCGTGGAGACCCAGGGAGGGACCGAAACGCTGATCCGGGGCGGCGCCGACATCGTTCTCGGGGCCGCGATGCAGGGCGACCTGTTTCTGCGGGACCATGTCACCGGCCACCTGATCCGCGGGATCGAGACCGGGGACAGCGGGTTCGGCTGGGTCGCGGGGGCGGACTGGACGCGGATAGAGGACAGTATCTACCTGCCCGAAGGAGGCCGGGCGACGGCGGAATCCGACCGCCTGCGGGCCCGTGCGGGGGTGCACTGGCAGTTCGGGCCGGAGATGTCGTTCTTCTACGGGCTCACCTATCTGAGCGAGGAATACGAGGAACAGCCCGAGGGCCAGACGCTCGGATCCGCAAAGCTGAACTTCAGGTTCTGAGACAGGAACGGCTCTTAAGTCACACTTTCTGAAATCGTTTCAGAACTCCGGGTTGATCGCTCGAACAGCCGTCTGTTAACGTTGCGGCGCGCACCGTCCAAAAAGAGGCGGGCGCGAGGCACATGGCAGGTTGATCGAGCATGAAGAACAGTGTTTCGGGCACGTTCGTCATCTCCTGGACCCAGACCGCGCTGGACGGGCAACCGTCCGCTCCCACCCATTCGATGCGGGCGGGTGCGGCGTGGCGATGGACGGGAGAGTCGGTACGGATCGATGGTCCTCCGGGGGTTCTTCCCCTCGGACCGGCGGCGGGCATGGCGGAGATCAGGCGGCGCGCGGCAGGTGCGGTCAGAAAGCTGGTGCGCGCGGCGGAGACCGGGGCGACCCGGCTCGACGCGCTCGAGGACCCCGCACCGCTGGCCGAGGAGGGTTTTACCGTCACCGACGGCTGGGCGCGCTGGACGGTCACGGTGATCCCCACGGGGCCGCGCCGCAAGCCTTTGTGCATGTTCATCGGCGATCCGCCCCCGAGGGAGACGGACCTCTGGGTCGTGGACGCGGCGCTGGGCCCGCGCGGCGATGACAGGTCCGCGCCTCCGAAATCAGTGATCTGCTTCACGCCCGGCACCATGATCCGCACGGAGCGGGGACCGCGGCCCGTGGAGGAGATCGGCGAGGGCGACCTCGTGCAGACGATGGACAACGGCTGCGCGCCGGTGCTGTGGACGGGACGGCGGCGCATTTCGGGCGCGCGGCTCCATGCGATGCCGGAGCTCCTGCCGGTGCGGCTGCGGCCCGGCGCGCTGGGCGAGCATGTGCCCGACGAGGGGCTGCTGGTGTCGCCCGATCACCGGGTGCTGCTGACGGGGCCGCGGGCCGAGGCGGTCTTTGCCGCCTCCGAGGTGCTGGTGCGGGCCTGCGACCTGATCGACGACCGGATGGTGCTGGTGGACCGCTCCGTGCGGCAGCTGACCTATATCCACCTCGCGCTCGAGCGGCACGAGATCGTCTTTGCCAACAACGTGCCGACGGAGAGTTTCCATCCGGCCTCGGTGGGCCTCGACGCGCTGGGCGCGGGGGACCGCTCGCGGCTGCTGGACCTCGTGCCGGAGCTGGAGCACGACCTTCTGGCCTTCGGCGATTACGCGCGGCGGATGCTGACCCCGCCAGAGGCGGCGATCCTTCGGGCCGCCTGACCGGGCCGGATCAGCGGCTGAGGGCCACCGTGCGCCAGGCGTTGAACTCGGTGCCGTGGGCGGCGCCCGTGACATGCATGACGCCGTACATCGTCGCGGTGGTCACGATCATCAGCCGGTAGGTGAACTCCATCCGGACGCCGTCGATGACGGCGGTGGAGGTGCCGATCAGGCGCGCCATCCGGTCGTTGGGGCAGCCCATGACGATCTCGATATCGGTGGAACTGAGCATGGGCCCGGGCACACCGTCCTCCGCGGCGTCGTCCTCGAAACGCCAGACCGGCTCGTCGGCCCAGCGCATGGTCAGCGGCTCCTGTGCCTCGGGATGGGTGGCGATCAGGGTGCCGTCGGGCCGCGCGTCGATGCCGAGGACCTCGGACTCGCCATCGGGCGGGAACGGAAAGACCATGCCCCCCGCCGCCGCATAGCCGGACTGATGCTCGATGATCCAGAAGCCCTCGTAGGAGGCGGCGACCTCGGCCCAGGCCTCGGGCGTGCCGTAGGTGCAGGCGGGGTCCGGCTCCTGCGCCGCGGCGGGCAGGGCATGGACCGCGAGCAGTGCGGCGCAGAGGAGGGGGCGGGGGGACAGGGGGGGCGTCATGGCGTCTCCTTGGGCGCGCGGGGGCGGTGGCGCGGACCTTGTCACCCTGACGCGCCGGCGGCCCCAGGGTCAAGGCGCGTGCCGGCGGCGCCGGTTGACAGGGCGGCGCGGGCAGGCTAGGCGGCGCGCTCATTGGTGTTGGCGGCCCTCGCAAGGGGATGCCTGTCGGTCCCTGGTCTCTCCGCCCCTTTCGGGCGCGGCGCGACCGCCCCGGACAGAGGACAACGCCCTTCGACCTGCCGAGACGCTTCCGCACGGGGGCGGCAAGGCGCCACATGAAGGAGATCAGACGGTGACCAAACGCACCTCTGCCAAGTACAAGATCGACCGCCGCATGGGCGAGAACATCTGGGGCCGCCCGAAGTCCCCGGTCAACCGCCGCGAATACGGCCCCGGCCAGCACGGACAGCGCCGCAAGGGCAAGATGTCCGATTTCGGCCTGCAGCTCCGCGCCAAGCAGAAGCTGAAGGGCTATTACGGCGACCTGACCGAAAAGCAGTTCCGCCGCATCTATGCCGAGGCCGAGCGGGTGCGCGGCGATACCGGCGAGCTTCTGATCGGCCTGCTGGAGCGTCGGCTCGATGCCGTCGTCTATCGGGCGAAGTTCGTGGCCACCATCTTTGCCGCGCGGCAGTTCGTGAACCACGGCCACGTCACTGTGAACGGCCAGCGGGTGAACATCCCCTCCTACCGCGTGAAGGAAGGCGACGTCATCGAGGTCCGCGACAAGTCAAAGCAGATGGCCGCGATCCTCGAGGCGATCCAGCTGCCCGAGCGCGACGTGCCGGACTACCTCGAGGTGGACCACAACAAGCTGACCGCGACTTTCGTGCGCACCCCGGGCCTGAGCGACGTGCCCTATCCGGTGATCATGGAGCCCAACCTCGTGATCGAATATTACGCCCAGAACTGATCCGGGCGCGCCTGACTGTATCCTGCGGGCCGCGCGATGAGCGCGGCCCGTTTCGTTTCCGCCTGACCCCGTGAAAGGAGCGTCCATGACCGACCATCCCGTCCATGCCCGCATCGAGGGGCCGATCGCGATGATCGGCATGGGGTCCATCGGCAAGGGCACGCTGCCGCTGATCGAGCGCCATTTCGACTATGATCGGGCGCAGATGGTGGTGGTCGACCCCGACCCGTCGGTGGCGGCCTATTGCGCGGAGCGCGGCGTGGCCTTTCGCGAGCTGGCGCTGACGCCCGACAACCACCGTGCGGTTCTGGGCGAGATCTTTCCCGGCGGGCAGGGCGTTTGCGTGAACCTGTCGGTGGACGTGGCCTCTCTCGACATCATCCGGGCCTGCCGGGAGCTTGGCGTCCTCTATATCGACACGGTGGTGGAGCCCTGGGCGGGCTTCTATTTCGACGAAGCGCCGAATTCGGAGCGGACGAACTATGCCCTGCGGCAGGCGGTGCGCGACGAGAAGGCGGCGAACCCGGGCGGGACCACGGCGGTGTCCTGCTGCGGCGCCAACCCCGGGATGGTGTCCTGGTTCGTCAAGGAGGCGCTGCTGACGCTGGCGCGCGACCTCGGGCAGGATGCCACGGCGCCCGGGACTCGAGAGGGCTGGGCGAAGCTGATGCAATCGTTGGGCGTCAAGGGCGTGCATATCGCCGAGCGCGACACCCAGGTGCGCGCCTTGCCGAAACCGCCGGGCGTCTTCGTCAACACCTGGTCGGTGGAGGGCTTCATCGCCGAGGGCTATCAGCCCGCCGAACTGGGCTGGGGCACCTTCGAGACCTGGATGCCCGAGGACGGGCACCGCCACGAGGCGGGCTGCAAGGCTTCGATCTGGCTCAACCGGCCCGGCGCCAACACCCGCGTTTACTCCTGGTGCCCCACCCCGGGGCCGCAATGGGGCTTTCTCGTCACCCATAACGAGGCGATTTCCATCGCGGACTATTTCACGGTGGGCGCAGGCGGCGCGCCGGAGTTCCGGCCCACCTGCCATTACGCCTATCATCCCTGCGACGATGCAGTGCTCAGCCTGCACGAGATGTTCGGCACGGGCCAGCAGGAGAGCCACCATATTCTGGGCGTGGACGAGATCGAGGACGGGATCGACGAGCTGGGCGTGCTGCTCTACGGGCACGCCAGAAACGCGCTCTGGTTCGGCTCGCGCCTGTCGAACGAGGAAACCAAGCGCCTCGCCCCCGATCAGAACGCCACCGGACTGCAGGTGTCGAGCGCGGTGCTGGCGGGGCTGGTCTGGGCGCTCGAGAACCCGCGCGCGGGCATCGTCGAATCCGACGAGATGGACCATGCGCGCTGTCTGGAGATCCAGCGGCCCTATCTCGGCCCCGTGGAGGCGCATTACACCGACTGGACCCCGCTCGAGGGCCGGCCGGGGCTGTTTCCCGAGGAGCTGGACGAGGGTGAGCCCTGGGCGTTTCGCAACGTGCTGGTGCCCTAAGGTGGCGCGCGGGTGATCGGGTTTCGCCCCGGGCTGCGCCCGGGGCGACCCGCCGGGGGCTTTGCCCCCGGACCCCCAGGATATTTCCGGCCAGAAAAACGGGGGGCGGGGCGCGCCGGACGACCCGCGCGCGGCGGGGTGGGGACTGGCCTCGGGGGGCGGGGTGCTGTATCCGGCCGCGGGACCAAGGAGACAGGCATATGGGCCGTATCGCACCGCAGCCGGGCATCATGGAGATCGCGCTTTACCAGGGCGGGGCGAGCCATTTGCCGGGGCGCGCGGAGGTGCTCAAGCTCAGCTCCAACGAGAATCCCGCCGGGCCGCCCGAAAGCGCGCGCGCGGCACTGGTGGCGGCGGCGGAGGCGCTGCACCGCTATCCCTCCACCGACCATGGCGCGCTGCGGCAGGCCATCGGGCGGGTGCACGGGCTCGACCCCGCGCGGATCGTCTGCGGGGTGGGGTCTGACGAGGTGCTGACCTTTCTCTGCCAGGCCTATGCCGGACCCGGCGACGAGGTGATCCACACCGAGCACGGCTTTGCCATGTACCGCATCAGCGCGCTGGCGGCGGGCGCGACCCCGGTGGAGGTGCCGGAGCGGGCGCGGGTGGTGGATGTCGATGCGATTCTCGCCGCCGTCACGGAGCGCACGCGGCTTGTGTTCATCGCCAACCCGGCCAACCCCACGGGCACGATGATCCCGCTGGAGGAGGCCGCGCGGCTGGCGGCGGGGCTGCCGGAGAGCTGTCTTCTGGTGCTCGACGGGGCCTATGCGGAATATGCCGCAGGCTATGACGGCGGCGCGGCGCTGGTTTCGGAGTTCGGCAATGTCGTGATGACGCGGACCTTCTCGAAGCTGTACGGCCTCGGCGGGCTGCGCGTGGGCTGGGGCTATGCCGAGGAGGAGATCATCGGTGTGCTGAACCGGGTGCGGGGGCCGTTCAACCTGTCGGGTCCCGCGCTGGCGGCGGCGGAGGCGGCCGTGACCGACCGGGGCTTTGCCGAGCGGACGGTGGCGGAGAACGCGCGGCTGCGGGCGCGGATGGTGGCCGAGTTGCGGACCATGGGGCTCGGCTGCGACGAGAGCCATGCCAATTTCGTGCTGGTGCGCTTTGCCGGGCCGGAGGCGGCGCTGGCCTGCGAGGCGCATCTGCGCGGTGAGGGCATCCTGGTTCGGAAGACCGCCAACTACGGGCTGGCCGAGGCGCTGCGGATTACCGTGGGGCTGGAGGCGGATTGCGAGCGCGTGCTCGCCGCGATCCGCGGGCGGCAGGCGGCGGGGGCGGCATGAGCCCGGTCTACGACCGCGTCGCCCTAATCGGTCTGGGGCTCATCGCCTCGTCGATGTTCTGGGCGATGAAGCGCGGCGGCCTTGCCGGCGAGGTGACGGGCTATGCGCGCACGCCCGAGACGCGGGACAAGGCGCGGGAGATCGGGCTGTGTGACCGGGTCTGCGAGACGGCGGCGGAGGCCGTCGAGGGTGCGGATCTGGTGGTTCTCGCCGTGCCCGTGGGGGCCATGGGGGCTGTGGCCGGGGAGATCGCACCGGCGCTGCGCCCGGGCGCGACGGTGACGGACGTGGGCTCGGTCAAGCGCGCGGTGATCGAGGCGGTGGCGCCCCATGTCCCCCCTGGCGTGCATTTCGTGCCGGCCCATCCGCTGGCGGGGACCGAGCAGTCGGGGCCGACCGCGGGCTTCGCCACGCTGTTCGACAACCGCTGGTGCCTGCTGGTGCCCGGCGAGGCCGAGGAGGCGGCGGTGGCGCGGCTGGAGCGGCTCTGGCAGGGCATGGGATCGATGACCGAGCGGATGGACGCCGATCACCATGACCTCGTTCTTGCGGTCACCAGCCACACGCCGCACCTTATCGCCTACACGATGGTGGGGGTCGCCGACGACCTGCGCCGGGTGACCGACAGCGAAGTGGTAAAGTATTCCGCCGCGGGCTTTCGGGATTTCACGCGGATCGCGGCCTCCGACCCGGTGATGTGGCGGGACGTGTTCCTGACAAACAAGGAGGCGACGCTGGAGATCCTGGGCCGGTTTACCGAAGAGCTGTTCGCGCTGCAAAGGGCGATCCGGCTGGGCGACGGCGCCCATCTGCAGGCCTATTTCACCCGGACGCGCGCGATCCGGAGAGGGATCATCGAGGCCGGGCAGGATACCGATGCGCCGGATTTCGGACGGGCGCCGAAGCGGTGAGGCGGGTCTGGCTCGGTATGGCGGTTCTTGCGCTGGTGGCGGGACCCTTGCGGGCGGAGGCACCGGAGCGCTCGCTGCGGCCGCAGGCGAGGGGCGGGGAGTCGGCAGCGGCTCCGGTGGCGCCGGTGACGCCCGAGACGCGGCCGGTGGCGACGGCGCCCGAGGCTGCCCCTGAGCCCGAGGTTGCCGCTGCGCCCGAGGCCGCTGCGCCGGAACCGGACGCCTGGTTCGACGTGGATGTCACTGCGCTGGCGCCCGGCTCCTCGGTCCGGCCGCAAGCGCGGCGGTCCGCGCCGGAGGAAACGATGCCGCCGCCCGCTCCGGGTATCGCGGGGGCTGCCGTGGCCCAGTTCGGCCCGGCGGAGGACGTGGAGCCCGACTGGTTCGACGTGAACGTCAGCGCGCTAGCGCCCTCGCGCTCGCTCCGTCCGCCGCACCGCTCGCCGGAGATCACCGCCCGGGCCGAGCGCGCGCAGGAGCAACTCCGGCGGGGCGCGGTCTGCGGCGATCTCGCGATCCAGGGCGAGACGATCGGTCAGGTCTCCGGCCCCGGGCGCTGCGGGATCGAGAACGCGGTCCGGGTCCGGTCGGTCTCGGGCGTGCGGCTGTCCACGCCCGCGATGATCAACTGCCCCACCGCCGTGGCCCTGAAGAGCTGGGTTGAGCGCGGGCTGAAGCCCGCGGTCGCCGGCGCGGGCGGCGGGCCGGTGCAGATGCATGTCATGGCGAGCTATTCCTGCCGCGGGCGGAACAACAACCCGAATGC